>VFSW01001965.1_pt1 | contig 31148 bp, 37 predicted proteins | sample 5358111 | NCBI WGS metagenome assembly VFSW01 (sample SAMN11554181, study PRJNA540505) | mine drainage metagenome | isolation source: sediment from site ElyBrook_90M | place: USA: Ely Copper Mine, Vershire, VT | collected 2017 | reverse complement strand
AAGCCTGCGCATCATCAACCGCAACACGTCGGGAGCCTGAGATGAGCAACCCCTATTACACCGAAGCGTTCGCGGGGTCTGCCGGTCAGACCGCGCTCGCCGAACAGGTCACGGCCGAGTTCAATGGCGTGCAGGCTGGTTTTCTGGCGGTCTACGACCAGATGATCACCGCGATCCAAGGGCAGCCGGGCGAGACGCTGACACCGCTCCCGAATGCCGCGACGCGCGCGAATGCGTGGATGAAGTTCAACGCATCCGGCAATCCGATCATCGCTTCAGCTCCGCTGAATCCCCGCGGCGCTTGGGCCGCGAGCACGCTCTACAACGTCGGCGACGCCTACACGTCAACGCCGAATGGATCGCTCTACTACGTCACCACGCAGTACACGTCGGGCGCCACCTTCGGCTCGACCGATCTGGCGAACACGCTGGTGCTGGTGAATCTGGCCGGTCTGTTCTTCGCCAATCCGACGATCGTCACCGGACCGGCAACGATCAATGCGCTGGCGGGACAGAGCTTCTTCACCGACTCGACGGGCGGCGACATCGTGATCAATCTGCCGACGGCCAACCTCGGTGATTCGCCGATCAACGTAACGGTGGTTGGAGGTTCTCTCACCGGCAGTCAGCTGCAGACGGTCAACTCCGCGAGCGGCCAGTACATCATGGGCAACACGCAGACCGCACTCGCGATCGACGTGGTGAATGCCTCGATGTCCTTCATGTACGGTGGCGCGACGTACGGCTGGCGCTTGCGGACGATGGGGTGAGCCATGAGCCTGACCTACTCCACGCTGCTTCGATTCGGCCCGACCGGCGTTGCCGGCCCGACCGGCGTCGCCGGTCCAACAGGCCCAGCCGGCCCAACTGGCCCCACCGGGCCGACCGGACCCGCAGGCACCATCGGCGCGACCGGTCCAACCGGACCGACCGGCCCAACCGGACCTGCGGGAGCTGCTGGCCCCACCGGCCCGCAAGGACCGCAAGGCGTCACGGGACCAACCGGCCCCGCAGGCCCAGCCGGACCGGCAGGGCCTACAGGCCCGGCGGGCACCAACTCGACCGTCGCCGGCCCGACCGGACCGACAGGGCTCACGGGTCCGACTGGCCCCACAGGCCCAACCGGACCGGCAGGGCCTACAGGTCCAGCGGGACCCACGGGCGCAACCGGAGCGACAGGCCCAGCCGGACCAGCTGGGCCTGTAGGCCCAGCTGGTCCAACCGGCCCAACCGGCCCCATTGGCCCACCGGGTTAAGCCATGCTCAATGCCAGCCAATTCCTGCTCGGCCTCACCGGCGCCACGGGTCCAACCGGCCCGACGGGCGCCGTCGGCCCTGTGGGCGCCGTCGGCCCGACAGGAGCTACGGGACCGCAAGGCGTAGGCGGCAATGGGCCAACCGGGCCAGCAGGACCAACGGGGCCGCAAGGGGCAGCATCGAGCACAACCGGTCCCACGGGGCCACAGGGCATCGCAGGAGCCACCGGGCCGACAGGGGGAACCGGACCTACAGGCCCAACGGGTTCTCAAGGCTCGACCGGCTTGGCAGGGCCAGCCGGACCTACGGGAGCCACCGGGCCGGCGGGTGCTGCAGGTCCAGCAGGCCCAGCATCGACGATCGCTGGGCCGGCCGGGCCAACTGGCCCGACGGGCGCGACAGGTCCAGCATCAACGACACCGGGGCCGACCGGCCCAACAGGCCCCGCTGGACCAACAGGCCCCCAAGGTCCGCAAGGCATTCACAGCTGGTGGGCGCTCACCAGTGGCGGCACTTCCATCGGTGGGGCGACGTTCTATGTCATTGGCCCCGCTGGCAACATCGTCACGGCATCGGGTTCGCTTTATGCGAACGGTGAGTACGGATCGGGCAGTTTCAGCTACGCCTTTTCAAAAGTTAGCGGCTACGGGAATCTTGGAGGCTCATCGGTCAATCAGATGCTCGTGAACCTGTCCGAGAAAGCACCAGTTGGGAGCATTCCGGTGACGTACCAAGGCGTCTTCCAGTGCATCGTGACCGACACGGTTTACGGCTCATCGCAGACCATTCAGATCACCGTTACCTTCTCATTCTCGAATAACAACTGATGAAAATCATCCTGCCGCCCGAGCTGCCGCACTTCGAGCCGTACTACCGCTACGAGCGCGCGTTCTCGCCGCCGGAGTGCGAGGCGATGATCCATGCCGCGCAGGCATCGGGATTCTCGCCCGGCAGCATCGGCATCGGGATCGGCCAAACACCGATCATCGACCCGAGCTACCGCATGGCCGACAGCGCGAGGCTTCTCGACGAGGATCTGCCATGGGCGTTCGATCGAGTGCGCGAGCGTGTCGAGTGGGCGAATCAGGAATACCGCTTCGATCTGCACGGCCTGTTCGAGGACTTGGGCGTCATGCGCTACGACGCGCCGAGTGACGGCAAGCCGGCCGGCCATTACCGCTGGCATCAGGACTTCGGTGGCGGCATCTACAGCCGGCGGAAAGTCTCTGTGGTTGCGCTGCTCACCGAACCGGCTGAGTTCGAGGGCGGCGATCTCATGCTCTTCACCGACGGCGAGAAGAAAGCTGATCTGCGCTACCGCGGCGACTTGGTGCTGTTCCCGAGCTGGGCGCCGCATTGCGTAACACCCGTGACGCGCGGGCGCCGGCATAGCCTTGTTGCATGGGTTTCGGGGCCGAGATTTCGATGACCGACCCCGTTCTCCGCCGCCGCGTTCCACGCACGCTGATCGCGACAGCGTGGACGGGTGCGTCTGCGCTCACAGCGGGCGTTTCCGATCATGCTGGGCTGGCGCAGCACCAGCTCGCGATCGCCTGCACGGGAATCCCAGCATCCGGCATCGTGACGATCTGGATCCGGCCCATCGGATCGGGCGTCTTCGTTTCGGTTGGAACGATTGACCTGTCCATCAACGGCACCGGCCGGCTGCTTTTCTCCGGCATCTTCGATGCGATCAAGCTCACGGTGTCGCCAGCGTTCTCTGGGATCACAGCGGCAGCCCAGCTCGATTCGCAGAACGAGGATTTCCTGTTCGAGGGTCCGGCAGGCGCTCCCGGTTCTGCCGGCACGCCCGGCCCGACAGGGCCAGCAGGCGCCACAGGGCCAGCGGGGCCGAGCGGTCCATCAACAACGTACTGGCCGCCATTGCCTTCCGGCAATTACCACATCGGCGGCGCTGTCACCTCACTGCTGCAGACGAATGTTGCAACCGACGGCAATGTATCAAACACAATGGTGCTGATCCCTTTCACTGTGCCGCGCAATTGCAGTGTCACCACGATTGGGTTTGTCGTTACGACAGCCGTCGCCTCGAACGTCGCCGAAGTGGGGATCTACGCCGATAGTTCTGGAGCACCCGGCTCCTTGCTTGCATCCAGCGGGCAGATCAGTACCAGCACCGCAGGGTTCATGTCAGCAGCCGTGTCGCTCTCCTTGACTGCCGGAACGCCGTACTGGTTTGCTGTCGCCACTCCTTCGACCACAGGTTTGTTCATGGGTCTCTCTTCGGCAGTAGGACAAGCACTCGGATTTACGCCTGCTCTCACGAACACATTGGCGACGACGTGCCTGAAACAAACATTGACCTCTGGCTGGACCGTTCTTCCAGCAACCGCGGCACCGAGCAGCAATGCAGCGCAGGCAGTCCCCGCCATCTACTTCAATGGGTGATTTATGAAAATGTCTCCGCAAGGTCGCCGCTTCACCGAATGCCAAGAGGCTCCCGATGGTGTTGCCGTCCTCACCGCCTATCAGGATCCCGCCGACGTGTGGACGATTGGCTTCGGTCACACCAAGGGTGTCTATGCCGGCATGACCTGCACGCAAGCACAAGCCGATGCGTTCATGGACAACGACCTGATCGACTCCGAGAGCGAGATCAACCGTCTGGTCACTGTGTCCCTCACCCAAAACGAGTTTGATGCGCTGTGCGACTGGGAGTTCAACACCGGCGGCCTCGAAGGCTCGACGCTGCTTCGGATCATCAACGCCGGGCGTTACGAGGAAGTGCCGGCCGAAATGGCGAAGTGGTGCCACGCGCGCGTCAAAGGCGTCGAGACGGTCGTGAGTGATCTCGTGCATCGTCGTGCCGCCGAAGGCGTGATGTGGATGACGCCCGATGAATCGCTCACCGGCATTCCCGTGACGCCGCTCACCGTGCATGTCAGTTCGCCCGATGCCGGAATCACCCCGATGCGTCCGCCACAAACGGTCATCAAGACCACGACCGGCAAGCTGCAGATCGGCTCGCTGGTGTCCGGTGGAGCAGCGGCTGTTGCGGCGACCGTCAGCCAGATTCAGCCCGCGGTCGATGCAGTTCACCAAGTACAATCGTTGACGTATGGACTGCATGGGCCATTGCTTTACGTGGTAGGCGCCGGTGTGGCGGCGTCACTCGGTTTCACCGTCTGGACTCTCGTCCACAAACACCAATCCGTCACTGGAGCAAAGCCATGAGCCCGTTCACGATTCCAACAAGGAGTGCGCCATGACGGAGCCACCGATGATGCTCGACGACGCGGAACCGCGAGATCGACGTGCGCAGCCGGGATGGGAGCGCCACATACAGAGCGCACTGGGCGCGATTCTGGTTGGCCTCATCTGGTGGGTCGGCACCAGCGTGCAGTCGCAGTCCATCGCGATTGCCCGGCTGCAGGTGACGGTTTCAGCTTTATCTGTCCAGATGGCCACGCAGATTAGCCAGCAGCAACGCGCGGTGCCGGCGACACAGGAAGCGGCCGACATCGCGCGCCTGCAAGCTGAAGATGACGCGCTGCGCGGGCGTGTGCGGCGAGTGGAAGAAGCATTGCCGCATCGCTCTGGGGGTGGGAGATGACCATCGGGATCATTGCCGGCATTCTCATCGGCATTTTCATTCTGATCGAGTGGAAGAAGAAGCGATGATGGATGGCAACGTGGTACTGAACACAACTGACTGGAGAATTGCAATGAATACACAGACGGATGTTCTTTCCATCGTGGATGAAATCGAGCGTGCTCTGCCGCTGCTTGGATTGCAGGCAGCACAGATCGAGTGGCTGACTGGACGCCTCAACACGCTGCGCTCGGCGTCTGGTGCCGGCTTCGTGGGTGGCCCAGCTCCGCAGCCAGCGCCAACTCCGCAACCGGATTGGGCACAGAACAATCAGGCGCCCACCTTCGGTGCAGGCCCCGGCTGGATGGTCAGCATGGGCACTGTCAACGGTGTGTGGTGGCCTAACGCTTGGGTGCCGAAGAACGCTGATGGGACGCCCAACTGGACTGGCATCGTCGCCGAGGGAAACACGAGCGGCCCAAACACCGGCATCGAGGGGCTGACCTACGCGCAGATGACTGCTGATCAGCAGACCGCCTACGTGGCCGCCATCAAGGCGACCGGCGCGCAGTTCACCTGAAACCTGCGGAAGCATTGATGATCATCTGCATCCAGCGTCAGTTCCGCCGCCATGCCAGCACCATCGGCACGTTGACTCTTGGTGAGTTCGGCTGCTTCACGTTGGAGCCGCCGGCTCACTTTCGCAAGGGTCTGACGTGCTGCATACCGGCAGGTCAGTATGTGCTGGCGCTGGACAACGAGCCGTCGTTGAAAAACGTGGAGTACCACGATTGCTTCGGTGATCGGCATCTCGGGTTGCTGACACTTCAGGATGTGATCGGCTACGAAAAGGTGATTCTCAGGATCGGCAATTTCCCGGAGGACACTCAGGGAAACATCCTTGTCGGACTCGCGACGGAGGGCGATGCGGTCTACGAGTCTGAGGAAGCCTACCGACTGATCTACGACAAGATCGCGCAGGCGATCCTTGCTTGTGATGATGTGCTTTTGGATGTGCGTGATCCCTAGTACACTGCGGCCACCCGGTCGCAGTTGAAGTTTGCAGGAGGCTCTATGGCTCTCATGCCGGGCGGTATGCCAACGGGCGCTTCCACAGGTACGATTGGGAGTTTCGGTTCGCTCATGGGCGGATCCGCGGGCGGCGATACCAACCCGAGCGGTCCTGTCACCGGAGCGCCATCGACGGGCGGAATTGCCTACAGCGGCGCCATGGGCTCCCCCCCAAGCAGCCTTTCGCCGTCGCAGATCGAGAGCATGGGCGGTCTGGCGCCACAAGGCGGCCTGCTGTCCAACGGGCATCCGAATATCCTCGGGTCCGTCACAACGTCGCTCAATCCCAGTTCACCCACCGGCGGCCAAGTCAATCTGAGTACGCCGTCAGGGGCGTCCAATGCGCCAGCCGCCGGCAACACGGCCAGTACATTCTGGGGCAACCCCAAGGCGACTACCGCGGCACAGAGCGGATCGCTGTTGCCAACGTCGCCCAAGACAAGCGCGCCGCCGACCTCGCTCAGTCCGTCGGAGATCGGCTCCATGGGTGGACTTGCGCCCGGTTCGCCATCCGGTTCGCCCGCGTCTGGACTCACGGCTTCGAGCTGGGGTACCAACCCGCAATACTACCAACCGCCGCAGTCCGGGACCGTCCAGTTCAACGGGCCCAGTGGCGAACAGACAGTGTCGCAGGCGCAGTGGAACCAGATGCAGGCCACGGCAGCCAAGCAGCGCGCGGAATACCAAGCGGGGCTGAACAACCCATACGGGAATGGCGGCGGTCAGGCTGCCGGTTTTGAGCAGGGACAAGGTAGCTTGGTGAGCCTTGCAGGCGGCAATGCTTGGGTGCCGATGGGGGCTGATGGAAAGCCTAATTTCTCCGGCCTGATCATGGCGGGCAACCCCAGCGGCCAGAACTCGGGCACGCAGGGCATGTCATACGCGCAGATGAGTCCCGCTCAGCAGCAGGCCATCGTGCAGGAGATTCAGTCGTCGGGCGCCAATTTCCAGCCAGCCCATGCGGCCACTCCCGGAACACCGTGGGGTCCGGGATGGAGTGGCGCGTCTCCAGCACCATCGCCTGCCGCGAGTACGCCAGCCACGTCCGGAGCCGCAGCCGCATCGGGAACGATGGGCACCGGCGGCACGAATCCCACGGGCGCTTCGGCTGCCACCGGCGCGACGATGGCTGCGACGACCAGCGGGATGCAGCCAGCGGTAACGGCGACGCCAGCGTCCACGCCATCATCGGGATCGGCCACCGGCACGCCGAGCAATGCCGGCGGCGACAGCCAAGGCACGATGGCGTCCGTATCGCCGACCGCTTCGGCTACCGTTGGTGCCGGCACCAGCACGAGCGCATCCAGCCTGCTCCCGACGCCCTACACGGCGACTTCGTTCGGTTCGATGCAGCCAGTCACTACGCCATCGCCCAGTTCCTACGTCGCAGGCTATCAGGCGCAAGCCGCCGGTCCGACGAGCTGGAATGTCACCCCGCAGCAGACGGTGCAGGGTCAGTACGCGCAGCTGATGGCGAGCGGCAACCCAGCCATTCAAGCAGCGATGCAGGCCACGCTTCGGAGCTACGCGGCTCACGGTGGCGGCAACGACCTGATGGCGCAGAACGCCGCGGCCATGTCGGGGTCTGCTGTTGCTCTGTCGATCGCCGGGCAGGATGCGGCGACCTACGCTGCTGCCGGCCAGTTCAATGCCTCGGCGGCCAACACGTTCAACGCGCAGCTCAACCAGTTCATCGGCAATGCGCAGCTCAGTTCGCAGAACTTCCAGCAGGGCATGTCGATGCTCAATGCGCAGACCAATCAGCAGATGACGCTGATGGCCGCGCAGGTCAACGCATCGGCGGCAACTGCCTCGATCAACCTCAATGCCTTCCAGCAGCAGACCGCGATGTCGCTCAACGCGACGCTGGCAACGATGAACGCTCAGTTCGGACTCAACAGCCAAGCGGCGATCCAAGCCGCCGGGCTGCAGAGTCAGGCGGCGTGGCAGCAGTACGGCATGAACATGCGGCTCAACTATCTCGGCCAGATCTCGAATCTGCAGGGCAACCTGATGAACACGATCGGCCAGATCCAGTCGAACCCGAACATCACCGCAACGCAAGCTCAGGGTGCGGTGTCGGATGCGATCAACCAGTTCAACACCTACCTGACGCAGATGAACGCCTTCTACGGCGCGCTCATGCCGCAGTCGGGAACGGGCACGCAGACGATGACCGGCGGAGCCGGAGCGGTACCCGCCGGAGCGGGAACTACGCCGACGGCAACAGGCGCGTCGGGAGGGATTCTGCCGGCACCCGGATCCACCGGCAGCACCGGCGGACTGGTTCCGTTGCCCGCGTCTGGATCGAAGGCGACCAGCGGTGACAGCGGGGGCACCATGACTCCTGTCGCTGCAGGCGCGGCGCCGGGCACATACACCACGCCGGCCTACAACTACACCTACATCAACCCGTCCAACTGGCCGTCGCCGAGCACGACGACGGCGCCCCACATAACCCAAAACCACGGCGGCAGCGGTCGCTTGCTCGCGGCTTAGGAGATCCACCATGGCCTCAGACATCAAACAGGTAAGCGGTTCACTCGCGGCAGCAAGTGGAACTGTTGGGCAGATTTCCTACGCCAACGGCTTCGTCTCGCTGTACGTCGCCGGAACCTTCGTCGGCACGCTGCAGGTTCAGGCGCAGTCGAACTACGCACCCAACGGCTTCGTTCCCATGACGCCGATCGGCGCGACGAGCCCCAACATCACCGCGCCGGGCCTCTACGTCTTCCCGCACATTCCGGGCGATTTCGCCTACGAGGTCGAGATGACGGCGTTCACCAGCGGCACGGCGAATGTCGTGCTCTCGGCGTGTCCAACCGTATGATCCGACGCTTCCAGCCCGATGATATGGCGCAGGTGCTTGGGCTTCTCGAAGTCCTGCGCCGGCGCACGCCCTATCGCTGCGTCAAGCCGAACTTCGCTGCCGGTGCGCGAACGATCATGCTCTGCTCGGCGAAGCGTTCCGGCCTCGTGCTGGTCGCCGAGCATGCGGGCAAGATCACGGGTGTGCTGATCGCGGTCGCGCAGGAATTGTGGTGGCAGGATGAACACGGTGCGCGCATCGCGTCGGATCTCGCATTCTTCTCGCTGCGCGCAGGCGACGGTCGCAAGATGCTGCAGGAGATGATCAAGTGGGCGTTCGACGTTCCGCGCGTCGTGCGCATCGAGTGCGGGATCAGTTCTGGCGAAGAAGCAGATCGCCTGTCAAAGCTCTATCTGGACTGCGGATTCCGAATTGACGGCACGCGCTTCGTGATGGATCACCCGCGATATGCCGCGGCCTTGAACGGTGTTAAGGAGGCAGCATGAGCGGTGTCGTACATGCCATCGGCAAAGTCTTTCATACTGTGACCCATGTCGTGGGACATTGGTTCAGCGAGGTGGCCCATAATTGGCAGTACGTCGCGCTGGCTGCGGCAGCTGTCTACACCGGCGGAGCAGCTCTCGGCTACTGGGGCGCAGCGTCGGGGGTCGGGGCTGGAGCAACAGCCGCTGCAGGGGCTACCGCTGCCGATGCCGGAAGCGCGGGAGTTCTTGCAGCCGACGGTTCTGGGCTTGCCGGCGCGAGCGGTCTTGGCGTAACTGCGGCAAGCGCGGCGAGTGCAAGTGCGATCGCTGCAGGTACGTGGACAGCTGGAGCCGCAGCGTCGGCTCCATTCGCGTCCCTTGCTGCAGGTGTCGCAACAACCGGAAGCGCCGCCGCTGGAACATCCTCATTCCTCGGGTCGCTCTGGAGTGGTGCGCAGACGGTCGGCAGCGACATCGTTTCGGGCGTCTCGAAGGTGGGATCTGCGGTTGGCAACTTCTTCGGCATGGGCGGCTCAGGCGCTGCTGGAGCTGCAGGCGGCGGGATGGCATCGTGGGCGAAGATGCAGCTGCTCTCGACGGGTCTCCAGATGGTCGGATCCTACCTTGCCTCGAAGCCGGTGCCGCCGAACAACTACTCCGGCCGCGGCCCGAATGGCGGCGTCGGCATCGGCATGCACACGATCAACGGCGGCTTCGGTCTGGCCGCGGGCGGATCCACGCCGGCGCCTACTGGCGTTCCCGGCTCGATGATCCCGCCGGCAGGCAGTGCAACGCCGCCGGGCGCGAACCTGTCCGCTTCGGCCAGCAATCAGGCCAGCGGTTCCGGGACATCCACGCCGGGCAACCTCGGCCAGACGGTCGCCAACTCGGCCGGTGTCGGTGGACTCGTGCCGCAGGGCGCGCAGAACTTCATGGGCGCACCGCCGACGGGAGCATGACATGGCCGACCTGATCACATCCCCGATGGGGCAGCAGATGGCGAACGCCGCTGGGCCGGCCAACGCGCCGAACCCGGTGCAGCAGCTGCAGCAGCAGGCCGACAACGCGCCGGCATCGCAGGATTCATCCGCCGGCAGCAGCTCTGATCCGCGCCCGGTAGGGACGCAGCAGGACCAGCAGCAGCAGGCATTGAAGAACGACCCGAATGCCAAGGTGTCGGCCAGCCCGAAGGAGCAGGCCGAATACATCCAACTCGTCACCCGCTTCATGCTCTACATCTACGACACCCGCAAATCGCACGCGAACGCATTGCCACCGATCGAGACGGTGTTGAAGGGCCTGAACAATCCGAAGATGTCGGTGGCCCAATCGGTCGGAAACACCACGGCGCAGATCATCTTCATCCTGCACAACGCGGCCAAGCACCAGAAGGTCGAATACTCGCCGGACGTGCTGTTCCATGGCGCCGACGAGTGCATCGTGGCGACCTACCTGCTCGGGCTCGCACGCGGCATCTTCAAGGGAGCACCGCCGTTCAAGGGCGTTCCGAAGGAGCAGGCCCAGTACCCGTTCGACAAGCAGGACATGGATATAATCGCCAAGGCAAAGATCGCGGCCGTGCAGAAGTTCGGGCAGCTGCTCGAATCGCAGGGCCAGATCACCGGGCAGGATCGGCAGGACGCCATGCAGTTCTGGCGCGAACAGATCCAGCACGAGGTCCAGTCGGGCAAGGTCGATGACTCGGTGGTCCAGAAGATGCTCGAAAGCCCGCAGGTACAGGCCGCCATGCAGGGACAGGCGCCCAACCAGCCGCCGGCGCAACCAACGCCAGCAGCACCGCCGGCTGGCGCGCAGCCACCGCCGCAGCCTCAGCCGCAGTCGCAATTCCCACCGGCACCATCACCCGCGCAACTCGGAGGGCTCAGTGGATAGTTTCGCTCTCGGCAATGCCCTCATGGCGGGTGCCCAAGGCACCGGCCAACTCGCGCAGGGACTCTTCAAGGATCAGGTCGCCGCGGCCAACCGCGCTCAGCAGGCTGGGCTCTCGCACGCCAAGATGCAGGCCGAGCAGGATGCGCTGCAGCAGAGGCAAAACGACTTCACCGCGACCCAGAACCAACGGGCAACTACGGCCGCCCAAGCCCACGCTGATCGGCAGGCTGCTCTGAAGGCGGCGCAGGACAAGAACGCAGCGTCTCTGGCGCAGGGGCAGCAGCGCCTGAATCAAGGCGCGGCCCGAGTGGCCAATTCGACCAAGGTCGCCAACGCCACCGTCGCCCATCTCTCGGCGGAAACGAAGCGTCTGGTGGATGCTCCGCCGGCTGGCGCCAAGGCGCCGAATCTCGACTCCCTGCTGGCCCAGAAGTCGGCCTTGATCATCAAGACCAACGCGCTGACGACGAATCTCGGGAAAACGCCAGACCCGAACACGGTGCTGACCATCCGTGAGTTGAACCAGCAGCTCGCCCAGATCAACACCTTGATCAAGGCACAGGCGCCCTCAACTCCGAACGCTCCGCAAGCGCCTGCAGCCCAGCCACCAGCCACTGCCTCGACTCCCGGCAGCAGCCCGCAGCTCGGTGCCGCGCCGCCTCAAGCCTCGGCGGCGCCGGCGCAGGCATCGACGCCAGCGCAACCTTCCGCGCAACCGGCGCCGGCCCACCTTGTCGGGACGCAGCGCCAGTATCAAGGGAAGACGTACACCTTCAAGGGTGGCAACTGGAGTGACCCGAACAGCTGGGCTGTCCAATGAGCGTACCCGCTGACGCCATGCAAGCTGGCGGCGTTGCGCCGTGGAACACGCCGCCGCCTTCCGCGTCCACCGCAGGAGGCACTGCGCCATGGGATACGCCGCCCCCGGCTGCGCCCATGGCCAGCACGCCAGCGCAATCCACACCCGCCACCGACGCGCTGGTAAAGGACGCCGCGCACGGCTGGACGCCTGCACAGCAGGAAGCCGATCGCGCGAAGGTGTGGGGCAATTCGCCGTCCTCGACACCCGATCTCGGCCCGAACCCGACCGAAGCGCAGATGTTCCCAAACGGCCAACCGCCGGCGGCATCTGGGCCGAAACCGCTGCCCGGTCCGTCATCCGACGATCCGTTCCATGGCATCGAGGCGTGGGTGAAGAACAACTCGATCGCTGCCGGTCATGCGATCACTGCATCCATGTTTGCAGGCCCTGCAGAAGCAGCAAGTCACTTGAGCGCGGCGGCCTACGGCGCGGCAGCGAAACTGCACACCGGGCTCGGATTCGGCGCAGCAGCCGAAGGCGCACAGGCAAACGCCGAACGCTATGCAGGGCAAGCCCGGCGAGAGAATCGCGCAGCAAATCAGGAAGCGCCTGTTGGCGCCGTGGCCGGCAGCATCGCGGGATCCGTCGCGCCCATGCTTGTTGCTCCTGAGCTGAAGATGGCTGAATTGGGCACATCACCAGCCGCTAGGGTCGCGACGGATGTTCTTCGCCATGCGCCCGGTGCTATCGCTGCGTCGATCGCCCCGACGATCAACACCGCGACCGAAGCACTCAAGAACGGCGCGACCATCCAGCAGGCTGATGAACTTCTTGCCGCCGGCGGCGTGGCGAACACCATTCGCTACATGATGCCCGCGTCTCTTGACGGTGGCCTTGTGACCCGAGCCACCACTGGATTCCTGCTCAACGCCGCTGCGTCGCAGGAGCAGAACACTGCGCTCCACGGGATTGCGCCGGGCCAGATCGCGAAGCAGACCGAAGCGCAGACCATGGGCCAAGGCGGCATTGGTGCAGTGATCGCAGCTGTCCTCGGCGGCCACGTCCCCGATGCTCCGAGCGTGATGGATGACTTCTATGGGTCGTGGCGCAGGGCGGCTTCGCCGGAACTCCTGAAGTGGGCGGATCAGGTCAAGACGCAGGGAACCGACCTCATGTTCGTTCCGGCCGCCGCTCAGGATGGCGAGCAGGCAGCGAAGTCGGTTCGCGACAAGACGCACATCCAGAATTACTCGAACCCGGCGTATCGCGATGCATATAACGCCGCGCGCGAGCAGAAGATGAATCACCCGGCGGCGATCCAGTACGCCACGAATGTTGCTGCCAACCAAGCCGGCCATGCAGCCACGCTTGCGTCCTTGCAGGCCATGCGCAGCCAGAAGGTTGCGATGACCGCTCAGCAGAACATCGCCGATCTGGTCGCGAGCGCCAAGGCGGCCGGTGTTCCCGAGGGCCACATCCAGACCACACTCGGCGCCGGCCAAGGCAAGTCCGCTCTGGCCACCATGACGGCGTTGCACCAGCTCATTGCGCTTCATCAATCGGGCCAGCTGCCCGCGGAGGCTCCACATGGCAATCCAGATCAAGGGCGTCAAGGTGCCCAAGCCCAAGGGCATGAAACCGCTGTCGGGCCTGCTCAAGGGCAGCAAGCCGAGCACGGGCAAGAAGCCGGCACTGGGCAACCTGTTGCCAACCAACCCGAAGGCGGTCAAGCCGAAGTAAGCCCGCGCGCAGCACCCGTCGTTGCCCGGCTGCAGGCGGCCGGCGTCGAGGCGCCTGTTCACGCCGACGGCCGCGTGGTCGTGCATGCGGATCACCAGCAGGCGGACGCCGCGGCCACCATCGGCGCGCACGACGCCGCCGAGAGCCCGCTGAACGACCGGCGAGAGCCCACCGACGGGCAGAAGGCGGCGGGAACCTATCCCAAGGGTAAGCTGCTGTTTCGGAGTGCGCAGGGCGACATCAAGGTCAACATCGAGAACCCGGCCGGCTCGGTACGGCGCTCGATCGGGGAGACGCCAGCGTGGTCGCGCACCTTGATGGGGGGGGTCCACTACGGCTATCTGCCGGGCACGAAGGCGCCGGATGGTCAGCCGGTGGACGTGCTGGTCGGCCCCAAGGCGCACGACGACTCGCTGCCGGTGTTCGTGATCCACCAGACGGCCAAGGATGGATCCTACGACGAGCCCAAGGTCGTGATGGGCTCCAAGACCGCGCGGCAGGCCCTCAACGTCTACCGGATGCAGTACCCGCAGTCCATGCACGCCGGACTCACCCAGATGGAGCCCAAGGTCGTGCAGATGGCGCGGCCGCAGTTCGTGGACTGGATCAAGAACGGGCCGCACGATGTTCCGCTGCACCCGGTCAGCAAGCAGCCGATGCTGAAGCTCCGGCAGCAGGTTCCTTTCGAGGCCGCCTTCGGCCATGTTCCACGTGAAACACTGGACGCCGAAGTCGGCGCGCTGAACGACAAGCACGGCACGCAGCTGCAAGTCGAGCCAACGAGCACCGGCTTGCGGGTCGCTGGCGACGTTCCGCGTGCTGTGGCGTCCGATCTCCACCGTTCCCTGAGCAAGGTAGAAGGTCATGAGCAAACCACGATCGCCCACACTGACGCCGGATCAATACTTCGAGCGGGCCGCGAAGAAAATGGACCAGTCACTCGCAGCGGGCGCCAAGAAGTACAGCCTGCCGCACCCGCTGAACAACGCGGGCGCGCGGGCATTCCACAAGGCGCTCCTGAAGCACAAGAAGCCCAGCCGCCCAACTGGCTGAACAAGCCCAAGTCAAGCGCTCCTGTGTATCAGGGTGGTCAGGGTGCGCATCCGGTATCGGTTGTCGGCGTCCACTATGCGGAGAAGCCCAACCTCACCGAACTCCCGGCAGAGAAGTCCACGGACGATCTCGCCAACGCGCGCCTGTTCCATGTTCGTGAGAGCCGCGATCTCCCGGCAGCAGCAAGCAACGGGCATGCGCACGAGACGCAGCTGACCAACCTGTACGACATCCACAAGGATCCCGAAGGTCTTGGTGCCCACGGCATCAGCAACGGCAAGCCCGATGAGGCAACGATGCGCGCCATCCGGGATGCGGGCTACGACGGCGTGGTGATGCGTGGTGCGCACGACAGCAAGCCGATCGCGTGGGTCTTCTCGCACGGGCCGATCCCGGTCAAGGCGGTTGGTCCTGCTGCGCCGCACGAAGACCTTGCGGCAGCCAAGCCGGTGGCCAGAAAATCAGACGCTCAGATCGAGGACGACTTCGCCCGGCAGATCGGGATCGGGCGCGATGGCGTCGTGACCGACGAGAAGGCGTTTGGCGCCGCGGTTAAACGCTACGAAGCCATCTCCGAAACGGATGGCGGCAAGATCGTGTCGGGCGACATCGCCAAGGAGCTGTCGCCGGACTACATGGCCGACCGCGCGCGAGCCGCCGCGGCGCACGAGCCGGCATCATCGTTCGCCAAGGAGTATTTCAAGCGACGCCTTGAAGAGCCTGCAACGCGCGGCCAGTACGTGCTCTTCACTGCTGGCGGGACAGGCGCTGGCAAGACCACGGCACTTTCGGGCCACTTCGCACCGCTCGCGAAGGATGCGTTCCTGATCTACGACGGCAACATGAACACCGCATCGTCGGCGATCAAGAAGGTAGATCAGGTGCTGGCATCCGACCGAAAAGTCAAGGTGGGGCTGGTCTACCGTGATCCGGTTGAAGCATTGGTGGATGGCGCTCTGGCGCGAGCCGAGCGTCAGCGGGCGCTCCATGGAACGGGTCGTGTCGTGCCGATGGAAGCGCACTTGGATACGCACGTTGGCGCTCTCGAAACGGTGCTGGAACTTCGTCAGCAGTTTGCTGGATCCCGGTTGGTGAGCTTTGTTGGTGTCGATAATCGTTACGGCAAGAACAATGCGCGCGACATGTCGCTGGACACGGCCAAGGAGTTGCTGCACAATAGGGACAAGCTGAAGCAGGACCTTCGGGTAGCACTGGATGAAGCGTACCGTAAGGGCGCAATCAGTAAGGAGACGTATCATGGATCACGAGGCATTCAAGAAGATGACGCTGGCGCAGAAGCTCGCGTGGATTCGCAACAGCGACGATCCGACGGCGACGGTGGAGGAGATCGACGCGGACATCGCAGTCACCGACAAGATGCATCAGGAGCTGATCGACAACCTGAACCGGAACGTGATGGCGAACGTCCTGACGCCGTAGAGCCTCACGGAACCCGGCTACCGATCGAAGAGATCCCGGTCGCGAATCTGGGGCTCTCCGACGATGTGCCGCAGTTCAAATCGGGCGCCAACGATGAAGGCGTCGTCGAGCCTCTGGGTGGAACCTACGACCGCCGCGGAACGGCACCCATCCAAGTCTGGCGTCGCACGAGCGGCAAGCTCGAAGTCATCTCGGGCCGTCACCGTCTCGATCTCGCCAAGCGGTCCGGCGAAACGACGATCCCCGCTCAGGTGTACGACGAATCCAAAGGTTTCACACGCGAGAAAGCAGCGACCCTCGACGCGGAGCTGAACATCCGCGACGGCCAAGGCAAGGTGAAAGATTATGTCAACTACTTCAAATCCCCCGGCCTCACCAAAAACGAGGCAGAATCACGCGGACTTCTGGCGCGAAGCACAGGCAAACGGGCTTACACCATCGCGAGCGAAGGCGATGAGGGCCTCATTGCCAACCATCGTGCCGATAAGATTACTGACGAAGCCGCCGTCCAAATAGCGCACGCCGCGCCCAACAACGCCAAGCTGCAGGCGCTGGGCATGAAGCTGGTGCAGGATGGCAAGTCGATCACGCTTGCCGCCAACACCATGCGCGCGGTACAGACGATGATGCCCAGTGCATCCTCGGGCGACCTGTTCGGCTTCGACGACAGCGCGATTCAGGAAGGCGTCAAGATGGCCGCCGTCGCTTCGGCCAAGCAGCGGGAGATCTCCGAGCGGCTTGCCGCCATCACGGGCGCCTCGAAGCGCCCGGAACTGGCGAAGAAGGAAGGCATCGACGTGCGCAACCCGCACGCCATGGCTGCGCGGATCTCGCAGCTTCGGGCCGAGAAGGACGCTTGGGACAACTGGGCGACCGACCCGGAGAAGGTCGCCGACATCCGCGATGAACTCGGGATGGAACCAAGGCCAGAGCCCGAAGCTCCTGCACCGGCTGCGCCTGTCGATACCCAGACGCACGACATGTTCGGTGCGCCAACGTCAGGCGATCATCTGGACGCCGCTGAGCGTGCGCGCGACGCCGCACGAAATGGCTTGACGGGCACCGGCCGCACCGACATGCTCTCGGGTGACGGCGACCTGTTCGCAGGGCGTCGCCCTGATCAGGGCACGATCGAGGAACGCGGAGCACAGTATGGACTTTTTGACCCCTACGAAGGCAAGGAAACCCGTCCTGACGCTGGTGAAGTCATCGACGCCGGACGACAGGCCTTTCACAGGTTTCTTGGTCGATACGGTGGGACGGTATTCGGCGATTCAATCGGTCAAGAACTGCGGCAGTCTGGTCGAGCCGAACTCATCGGCAAGACCATCAGATCCGCCGACGATCTAGCCGCGCTCGCCGCGGTCTACCGCAATCCAACCTTCGAGACGCTGCACTACGTCATGACCAATGATCATGGCGAAGTGGTGTTCGAGAGCGCCTACAGTTCCCGGCTGCCGGCGACCGCTGCAATCTTCTCTCCGAGCAAGACGATCTTGGATGTCACAGGGTGGCTGCATGCACGCGCCAAGGAAACGGGCGCTACCAAACTGTGGTTGCTCCACAATCACCCATCCGGCAATCCAGAACCCTCGGTGGCAGATATTGGGTTCACGCGCGAACTCAACGATGCGCTCGCAAACACGAACGCGCTGGAGCGGAACTACGGTTCAACATCTGATCTAGGCTTTGGTGGGCACGTCGTCATCGACCACGACCGCTATGCGCTGATCGACGCTAGCGGGCCATCTGGCATTTATCCGATCACCGAGCCACATACCAACTTTCGCGGCTTACCGTCCAAGGCTTCGCCGCTTCTCGGCGCCAGCGTCCTGAATCGTCAGGGACTGGCGGACGTCGGCGTGCGCGCGTTCCACGATCTGCCGAATCAGGTCGGCATTGTGGTCGGTGGGCGCAACTCTGAGGTCACTCAAGCGTTCGCTCTCCCAACTGATGTGCTCAAGTCGCCGCGCGGCGCGATGTTGCTGCGCCGTATCGGACAGCGTTCGGGTGGCCACAATGTTTTTGCGGTGCTCCCGACTGGCAATGATCCCGCGTTGACCACGGCGGTCGAGAGGATGCTGGCGAACAACGTCCTGCGCGACGTGGTGCGTAATGACGGCACCGTGTTTCCGGCAAATCCAGCGTATGAGCACAAGCCAGTGCTCGGACGCGCTCCGAAAGCAATGCGGGTCCACGAAGACAATGACGGCTACGAGCTGACGCCCGACGCTCAGCACGAGCCGACGGTTCCTCCGTTTGATCGCGAACAGGCGGCCAACCTCGACTACCGCAAAGCGGACCCGAAGATCCAGCAGCTTGTCGCACGCGGAGCCTTCCGCTCTGCGCTGGCGCAGGTGGACCGCATCACAGCGGCGACCGACCGCGCCTTCCGCTCTGCCGAGGCGATGTTCGACAGGCGGCCGCCGGCCGACAACATTCGCGACATCGCGAAGTCGCAGCGCGGCGAGCCGATTGCCGACCCGGCAGCGGCATCTTTCTTCCACGCCACCGAAGCGATGTTCAATCAGCGCGTGGAGATGATCCGCGGCTTCGGTGAAGGGGATCTGGAGAACGTGCTGCACAACTACTTCCCGCAGCTCTGGAAGGATCCGAACAAGGCCAAGGCGTTCTACGCCGAGTTCACCAAGCGCCCGCTGGAAGGCAGCAAGGCGTTCCTGAAGCACCGTGAGTTCCCGACGATCGAGGACGGCATGAAGGCCGGCCTCGTGCCCACCAGCACCAACCCGGCGGATCTCGCTCGAATCCATCTGTACCAGATGGACAAGTTCATCGCGCTGCACACCTTCAAGCTGGAGCTGATCCAGCGCGGCATGGTCGCCAAGATTGCGCCGGGCCAGCGGTTGCCCCTCGGGTACGCGCGCGTCAATGACTCGTCCTTCGAGATTGCCGGTGGCCTACAGGGCGCCTATGCGGTTCCCGAGCGGATCGCACACGACATCAACAACTACCTGCAGCCGGGATTCACGGGAGCGCCATGGCGCGCGTTCCGTTCGTTCCAGAACATCCTGCTGTCTGCCCGGCTGGGCCTAAGCCTTTTCCACGCCGGCTTCACCACGATCGACCACACCGTCATCCATCTGGATCTGGCCTCACGCGAGTTCTTCAACGGCCACTACAAGAAAGCAGGCGAGCTGTTCGCGAAAGGGCTTGCGTCGCCCCTGACGGCCGCGCAGGGACTCGCCAACCGCGGTGCGGGCGCACAGCTCGTTCGCCAGTACATCGGACAGGCTCCGGTCGATCCGCACACTGAGGCGGTACTGGGTGCGCTCAGCCAAGGCGGTGCGCGGGCGTTCATGCACCCGACGATGGAGCTGAACAGCCTGCACAATGCGGTTCGGGCCTTCCGCCAGAACAACAAGCTCGCGCTGACCGGCCGTTTCATTCCGGCCACCATCGAAGCCGTGATGTACCCGGTCGCGCACTACCTCGTGCCGGCGCAGAAGATGGCCGCGCGCGTGGCGTTGATGAAGTATGCGCTCGATCAGAATGCCGAGACGTTGGGCAAGAAGCCGGGCGACTACGCCGGCATCGTCGAGGCCATGCACCCGGACTACCTGCGGCAGATCGCAAGCAAGGTTGTTGATCAAGTGGATGACAGGCTCGGGCAGTTGAACTACGACAACCTGTTCATGAACCAGTTTCTCAAGCAGGCGCTGCAGGCGACCGTCCAATCCGTCGGCTGGAACGTGGGCTCCGCTCGCGTCATCGGTGGCGGCATCGGGGATGTTCGGCGCCTCTCGCCCTACGCGGCCAAGATCTTCGGTGGTACCCGTGCAGAGTTCGGTGTCGGCGCAGAGAAAGGCGTCTCGCCGGTCTCGCGAGAAGGCGGAGAGCCCGGCAACCTGCCGCGGATGACCGGACGTTTGAGCTACCTGATCTCGCTGCATCTGGCGCTCGGCTTCGCCGGTGCGCTGTTTACTTACCTCGCCACCGGCCACGGCCCCAAGCAGATCAAGGATCTCTTCTACCCTGAAGGCCCCGGAGGCATCCGTATGGCCTTCCCGACCTACATCAAGGACGAGTATGCCGTTGGCACTCACCCGCTCGACACCGTGATCCACAAGATGAATCCGGCGCTGTCGATGATGGCGGAAATGCTCCAGAACAGGGACTACTACGGCACCAAGATCTTCGAGGAAGGTCGGACGAGCAACGTCTTCGGCAACCTGCTGCAGCACGTCGAGGAAGCCGCGGACTACCTCGGCAAGAGCTTCCTGCCCTATGCCGTCCAGAACGTCGAGCACAACCGGGCCAAGGGCGCCGGCATCGGCATGCAGATCGCGCCGTTCTTCGGCGTCACAAGTGCTCCAGCCGACATCCAGCGGAGCGCCTTCCAGAACTATGTGGCCAACCGCTACGCCGAGGAATACTACGGCGGCTCGCGGAGCCAAGCCCAGACGGAGCACTCTCAGGCGCTCTCCAGAGCCGTCCAGACGATTCGGAACGGGGGTGTGCCCGACTGGAAGGGTCTGACGCCCGCGGACCACTGGATCGCGGAGAAGTACGCCAAGACCGATCCCTACGAGGGGATGTTCCGCCGGCTGCCGCTGGAGCAGCGCATCCACGCCTACAACGCGGCAAGCCCACAGGAGCGCCAGAAGCTGCGCCTGCGGCAGGTTCTGCTCAGCGGCAACCTGAACGTCCAGCTTCAGCGGCTGCCGGGTCCAGATCGTGAATGGGCGCAGCACGAGCTGAACAAGATCAGGAGTGAGTGATGAGCTTCCACTTCCGACCGCGCCCCGGTGACTGGCTTCTCTCGAACCCGATCCTCGAACAGGCCGAGGACGAGATCTACCAGAACGCGAAGCCAAGCCGCGACTTCGACGTGCCCTATGTCGCTGGGTACTCGAAGGATGGCAGGAGCTTCTACATCGACCGGATGCTCGCCAAGGGGTTCGAGCACGCTGGCGAGTTCTTCCTGATCGACATCCCGATCATCCTGCACGAGGTCATCGAGAAGTCGCTGATGGTCGAGGAGCACGGGATCATCTACCAGCTGGCTCATCAGATAGCGCTGCGCGGCGAGCGCGCTGCTGTTGAAGCGGCCGGGATGCCGTGGTCCGTCTACAATGCTTTCTGCATGCAGCAGATCAAGCTGATCGGTGGGCGCAAGGAGTATCCCGACTGCCCGCCCGATCTCGACCTGACGCCCTACTTCGACGAGAAGGACTGGGCGACGCTGAAGAAGATGTCAGCCGGCGGCAAGCCCTTGTGGGATGGCATCAAGCCTCACTCGAAGATGTAGCCGCCCCACGTAAACAGGTAGACCATGACGGCAAGGAAGAGACCGCGCGCGACACTGCCGTTCACCAGCACCTGATAGAGGAATACGATCACCGGCAGGATCAGGCCGCGGATGATGCGACCCTGAGACTCCTTCCTCGCCTTGAGCTTCGCCGCGGTGTCTTCCTCAGCCCACTTGCGAAACTCGGCGATCTGTTCATCGGTCATCATGGCGGTTGCTCCTGTGGAAGTGGTGTCTTGATCGACGGCGCCAACGGGATCATCACGACGGGCTCCACGTCCTGATCGTCGTTGCGGTCTTTCCGTCCGCCCATCTCGACTGGGTAAGCCTTTGGCCATGTGTCGAGCGCGAGGCGCGTGATGCAGTCGGTCCAGCGGACGATCAGAAGCAGCGGGTAGCCGGTGTTGCGCGCCAGTTCACACCCTGCAGCGAACTTCCCCAGCGAGAGCATGTAGTCCGCGTAGGTGCCGAATGGGACGTTCCGGGCCTTGCACTCGCACCACGCGCGCCGGATGCCGGCGCTGGTCTTGTAGACCTCCAGCAAGTAGTCGATCCGGTAGCTCATCGGCAACTTGTGCGCGATCGCACTCGGGAACACCGCGGCGATCATGGCGCGCTCGGCTTCGAGATCAGCCGGGCGTTCGTAGGTGGGTCTAGCCATCGCGGGACACTATGCGTGGGGCGAAGATGCTGTCAATAGCAGCCTCGGCGTCCTTCGCGTACATCATCCAGAGCGGTTTGATCTCGTGCTGTGTTTCCGGGCTCCATGTGTCGCCAGCGAAGAACTGGTGATCAGGATCCGCGTGCTTCGCGATGCAGATGGCGCGTGCCACCCGTTCGATCATGCGCGCACGCTCGTCCTTGTATCCAGACGTTACCGACTCACAGTGTGGAATACATCGCGGCGCGGTTTTAGCCTCCGCGCTACCTGATACATGCACGCCGCACCGGATACAGTCGCCCGAATTGCTGATGTTGATCGCCCAGTCGTGCGCCATGCTGATAATTAAACGGTCTTTGGTCATGGCATCACAGCTCATCGAGCGGCACCAGTGCGACGCGCTTGCCAATCATATCGGCATCGGTAACGACGATTCCGCGCATTCCGTTGATGGTCGAACTGACCCATTCGCGCTGGCAGTCGCTCAGCGCAGCCTCAAGCGCGGCGCTGGCATCCGCCTCGTAGACAGTCCACAACCGCACCTTGGTTCCGTCCTTGTCGCGCACGAGTTTTCCGGTCGTGTATCTGAACCACGAATCAGGATCAAAGGATCTGGCGGTGCAGATTCCCCGCGCCGCGCGCTCGACCATATCCGTCGGCAGTTTCATCCGATCACGTCCTTCATGAGAAGGTAGGTATTTGGCGCGGAGGTCGTCTTGCACCAGTCGAGTCCCACCTCATCGAGGAAGGACGCCTCGATTTCTTCCCAGTGGTCCACGAGCTGTTTCCATACAGGCGAGAGTGCCGCGACTTTGTGCATGTGCTGCCGTGCTTCTGGAACAGCCTTCAGAAACAGCAGGCAACGATTCAGGTCGGCCGGGTCCCATGGATGGTCGCCATTGTTGGGCATATCGCAGACGGCCATCGCCATCGCCTTGGATGAGGAGCCGACCCTCCCCGTACCCATCCACGCAAGCACCTTGTCCTTCATGTCATCCGACAGTTTCATTCGATCACCTCCACGCGCTCATGGACGCAGCGATCCCACGGCTTCGGTTTCATGGCCCACCCCCGACAACGCGCAGGAACTCAGCGGTTTTGGCGTCCCACCCTGCGTCCCGCGCTGCGGCCCACGCTGCGTCCCACCCTGCGTCCCGCGCTGCGTCCCGCGCTGCGGCCCACGCTGCGGCCCGCGCTGCGTCCCGCGCTGCGTCCCACGCTGCGGCCCACGATGCGGCCCACGCTGCGTCCCGCGCTGCGTCCCACGCTGCGGCCCACGCTGCGTCCCGCGCTGCGTCCCACGCTGCGGCCCGCGCTGCGTCCCGCGCTGCGTCCCACACTGCGGCCCACGCTGCGTCCCGCGCTGCGGCCCACGCTGCGTCCCGCGCTGCGGCCAGTTCAGCATCAGTCGCATGCCCGGTGGCGTGGCGCTCGGCCACATCCAGCGCGGCAATCGAGCGCGCATTGTTCATCAGATGCTGCACCTGCCGCGCGCACCAGACGGCGAACAGGCGCCACTCTTTCGCGTGTTGCGGCTCGGCACGGCATGCCCACAGCGCGTCGTCGATGCCGTTGATGCGAACAATATCCGCATACGACAGCGGCTCATCGTCGGCCGTGATCTTGCCGAGGCCGGCGAGCAGCTTTGCCCAGCCATTAGCGCATGGGCCATACTCGCGGATGCGGTTCAGTGTGGTGGTGATCATGGCTCGCCCCTCGCGGCGTCGATGGCGAAACGCGCGCGGCTCTGCGCCCACGCTTTGAATGAGGCATCTGACGGGTCATCCCAACCCCGCGTGTCTGCTACGGCTATGTAGTGCAACGACTCGCGCCACCGCTCCGCATCCTTCCGCAGCTCCGCATTCTCGGCAGTGAGACGGGCGATTTCGGCTGCCTGCGAATCGTTCAGCGCGTGCAGTGTCTGGATTTCGTCTGCGTCGCTCATGTCTCGCCCCTCGCGGCGTCGATGGCGGCGTCAAGCCTCGGACCTACATGCATCAGTTCATCCTCGTCGAGCAGATCACCGTTAGCCAACGCTAAGTAGCCGTGCTGGCGCATCCACCTGTACCGCTCCGCATCCTTCCGCAGCCCCTCGACCTCGGCCATGAGCCGGACGATCTCGGCTGCCAGCTGGTTGGCGATCTTGCGCCAAAGGTCGCGCTCAGCAGTGAGGCGTGCGATTTCGGCTGCCTGCTGGCACCGTTCGCAATCGGTCGGGAACTCGCCGTGCGGGCATGGTTTCGGGTAGGTCATGGCGTCACCACCTCTGCGTTTCGCCGTACTTGATGCGTTGGATGTTCCTAAGCGGGAACTCTAGGAACTCTTTGTTGTAGCCATTTTGAATGGCAACTCGCACCATTTCGTGTCGCTTCTCAACGACTCGGCAATGCAGCCAGTCTTTCCCATCCGGTGCGCAGTTGCAGTTGAAATAAATAGTGTCGTTCATTTCGATGGCTCCGGCGTGATAGTAGTCAGTTGGGCGGTCATGGCGTCGGATTTGGCGCGGCGGGGAGTGGTATCCAGTGAGTTGGCGGGTTGGAGCGGCTTCTCGTTTTCTGCCCTAGATCGTCGTCGCGTTTCCAATAAGGCAGTCGTTTTCTTGCGCAAGCATCATCGTTATAGTGAGCTATTGAACACGTCTTGCTAGGCCATGTTGGCGGGTATACGAGAACACGAGTCCCGTCCTTCGGCGCAGTCTCGATCGGCTGCCACTGAGTCACCGGCTCGGCCATCGTGCGCTGGCGCATCATCTGCGCGGCTTGGCGGAGCATGGCTTTAATCTCCAGCGCCTCGTCGCTGCAAAACTGCTGCATGTAATCCGCGCGGTGTTCGTACTGCTCTGCGGTGTAATCAGCCATTGCCGGTCTCCGTCAGTTGTGCGGCCCATCTGGCAACATGCCGCCAATTCATCACTCACTCCCAGTTGAGACTGCGGGCCGGTTTTCACGGCTCTAGCTTGGCGCCACGTCACGTTGTCAATCAGCCCGAAAGCTCGCCCGTGATCGCTGCGTGTCTAACCACGCCGCCGCAGTCATAAAACTTAATCCGGTATCTCCTTGCTCATCTTCTCCCGTGCCTCATCGCACCAGTCGGAAAATGAGGGATCGGCCTGAAACGCTATGCTGATTTCCTGCTCCAACATTTCTGCGATGTATGCTTTAGTTGCATGACCAATCAGCCCGGTCCGCGTCTTGCGTAGCCAGCGCAAAACCTGTTCACTATCGCACGCATCAGCCAATTTCTTGTCATCCGCCCACGCATCTTCCAGCGCACGCAGTCGAACCTGTGGGATTTCATCCGAGGGGATGGTGTAGTCGAGTGGTGCGTTCATGATGCTCTCCTGTTGACACCTGCATCATAGGACAGGTCATAGGACGTGTCCAGTACCGCTGGTCGGGAAGATCGGCCCTGCTGGCTCGGGCTGTTGACAGGACAGCTTTAGCGCGGCCGGATCAGTGCGTTCTCGCGCTCCCCGTTGTCTCCGCGGTTGGGCCAGCAGGACCGAAGGCTTAAATCTTCCCGAACTTGGAACCGGCCGGCGCACCGTAGCCGCTGAGCTTCGGCGCGCTGGATCCGGTCTTGAAGGCGCCGGGTGACTGCTTGGGTTCCTTCGGTGTGTGCATGCCCATCTTGCCGCCGGCGGGTTTGCGCTCGGGCATGTCGGCGTGCGTTCGTGGTGCCGACAGATGCGGTGCGCGCATGTGCGGCGTCGGGAGCGCCTTGTCAGGCACCCGGACCGGCTTCTCGTGCGGCGCGCTCATCTTCGGAGCGCGGAAACCGGGCGCCTTCTGGGCGTGATCGGCGACCTTGTGCTCCTTGATCGCGAGCTTCGGTGCGCGCATCGCTGGAGCGTGTTCCGCCTTGGCATGGAACGGTTGGGCCTTGAGCGGCTTGGCTTGTTCGGACTTCGGCTGCATGACACTCTCCAGCTGGACGCAGGATGATCCTGCAACGTCAGTTTAAGTCTTTCGCGACGAGTTCAGCGAGATCGACTTTGCCGGAAGCAGGCTCAGGATGCTTCGCTCGATGGCCAGCAGCTCCTTCTCCGGCAGCAGGCGCAACATGGCCGCTATGCGAAGGCGCGGATCCAACATCCGGCGCATCCGGTACTCCCGCTGGTAGGCCGCTGTCGGCCCTGATCGCTTCTTCGATGTCGAGCTGCTTCTTGACGAGCTGCTTGCCTTGGAAGACGGTCTTGGCTCCGATGTAGGCTTCGATCGTGAAGAAGTGCGTACCTTGGCCATGCTGATCTCCGGTAGTAGCCCAGTCGCGCACGGCACGCCGTGGGTCGATCGTGGACGAAGTGACGCGACCGCGGCCCTGCTTCTTCAAATCGGCCGCTTGGAAGCGCGAGGTATAGACGAGCCGGAAACCCAGCAGCCGGCCGACGATGTGCAACAGATACAAACGCAGTGAAAGGGTCATGCGATGATCTCCGGGAGCTTGGTGCGGATGATGAGCTTTTCGCCCATGCGAGCGCCCGGCACTTCGCGGCCGCTCGCCAGCTCGGCCTCGACCTTCGCCATGTCGATGCACTGGGCTCGGGGCAGCAGGAACGCATCCGGGATCTCGCTGGCCTTCACGACCTCGGCGCTCTTGCGCGAGACGAGGGTCAGCTTCGTGCCGGACTTGGTTTCTTCCGGGTAGGTGCCGTGGTCCTTGATGTAGGTACTCACGCCCTGCATCAGGGCTTCCTCGGCGAACTCGTACTTCGACTTCGCCGCCTTGCGCTGCGCATCGAACGGCGCGAGCTGCTTCTTGATCGGCTCGATCGCGGCCTTATACGCAACGTCCAGCCGGCGCAGGCCGTCGCGGGCCAGTGCGAGGAAGTCGATGGCTCGGTCGATCTTCTCGGGCGCGATCTTGCCCTCGGTGATCAGTTTCGGGGCGCGTGCAAACATGCCGCCGGCTTCGTCAACGATGTCGTTCAGAGCTTGGTTCATGGGGCTCTCCTGTTGGTGATGTAAGACTATCATAGCCTTTTGCGGTGTCAATCGTCCATCAGGTCGGACAGGCTGAGTTTCCGACGAACGGTAGCGCCTTCGTTGTACTGGCGCAGGAACGCGCGGAGCTTCGGCAGGTAGGCTGCCTGCCATGCCCGATCTGGTTCGGCCGGCGTCTCGGCGTAGTCGTCGCCGAAGTGGCAGACCAGATACCAGACCGGCAAACCCGTCACGAGCAGGGAATGCTGGATCTGGTCCTCGTGGTCGGCGTAGCGATGGGCCGCCATGTTCGCCAGCGTTGTCGGGCTCTTGACCTCCAGACCTGCTGCCGGGCGATCGGTCACGTCCAGCAGGATCTGGTCGGGGCTGCAGCCCACGAAGCCGGTCAGATCCTCCTGCACGGCCTCCAGCCAGCCCACAGACGACAGCAGGTACTCTGGGTGCCGGTCCCAGAACTTCGCGATCCCGGCGGTTTCTGCGTCCAGCCCGAAGCCCCGCGCGCCCCCGACGGGCTGGGCGAACTTCGAGCCATCATCCGCCCAGAGCTTCTGGACCAGCGTATCCCACGCCCGGCTGCCGCCGTGCATGATGGTGTGGGCCTCGGATGCGCCGATCTTGCCGGCGCGGCGCTTGCCGTGCTCGTCGCGGTTCATGTGATCTGGCTCCAGCCGCTGACAAGCGCGCCCATGATGCGGGAGCGCCGCAGGGCACACGCATTCTTTTCACCGTAGGCTATGAGACAGATGGGACCGCCGCTGTTGCCGTCTGCCATCTCACCATTAGGAAGAAAGAAGTGCGGCCGTCTCTCGACAAACAAGATCGCCGAAGCACGCGGCCAGACCGAATCGAAGAACATGCGCGTCTCGGTGCGCGCGAAAGTCAGCGCGATGCCATTGTTGTGGGAAGCCATGCGCGCGAGCCACGCCGCGGTGAAGCGCCCGAAGGGGGGATTACACCAAACGCGGCCTTCCCATGGTTCTGCAAGGCCGTCCGTCGGGAGCGTGATATGGCGCACTGCCGTCGGCCACGGCCGCGGCTCTGGTGCTGCGCACGGGTCCAGATCGAACGGCCCCAGTGCCTCAATGATGCCCGGCGGTGTGAGCCAGAAGTGCGTAGCCGCTACGGGGCGTGCGCGATAGGGGTGGGCAGTCATGCTACATCTCCCAACCGCGCTTTCCGGGCGGCGATAATCTTGTCGGCCCGCTCAACCAGAGCTTTCTGCAGCCGCTCCCAGTGCTCGTCGGGGTACTTCTCGATCCCGGAGTGACCCCACGCTTTCGCCTGCATCCCGAGCCATGTCTTGACGTGCTCGGGATCGACACCCTTGTCGGCGACCGCCTTGATGATCTCGGCCTTGTGCTCGTCGGTGATCACCACGATCGCCTCGGCCAGCTGGGGATCGGCTTCGGGAGCATCGAACGTCATCGGCTCGATGCGGTCCATCTGCTCGAACGCCTTGACCAGATGGTCGGCGATGACCCAGTGCTTGCTGGCCCGACGCACGATGCACTTCTTCTGCATCTCGGCCTTGAACGGTCCGGTCCAAGTGATCGGCTTCTTCTTCTGCTTCAGCTCCGCCGCGCGCTCGCAGCCGTCCAGTTCACGCTTGTCCATCCACTCGACGTGCGGGATGCCGGTCGCGTTCATCGACCAGCAGAAACCCCCTTCGAGAAGGCCGCGCTCACCGCGCGACATCTCGAACTCGACGAAAGGACCGTTCGGGCCCTGACCCCGGCGGAAGCGGTCGTTGGAGTACACAAGCTCGGTCTGGATCGCCTTGACCGTGCCGGACTTGAGCACCTGCCCTTCCAGCCCGCGGTAGCTGATGATCGCGGTGACAGTCTGGATGCCGTTGACGCGCTGCGGGATCAGGTAGGCATGCGAGAGCGTCGGGCTCAGGCTGACGCCATAGGTGGCGATGTCGAGCATGGCGTTGACCAAGCTCTGCGGATTGTCGCGGATGGCCTCGATCAGTTGCTCCGACCGCTCGATCAGCTGGATCGCGTAGCTGCGCTCGGCGTCCCACTTGAGCGGCGCGTTCTTCAATCGCGAGAACCGGCCGCTGACCTTGCGATCACCGAGGACCGCGAGCGCGGTTTCGCGAGCTTGCGTTGCGGGAGTGATGGCATTCACGCATGTTCTCCTGTTGGGTACTTCGGTATGCCGGTAGGCCGTACAATGCCAGCCTTTGAAAAGATGTCAACTCCTATCCGATCAGCGGTAATGGACAGCCAGTAGAGCTGCGTGCCGTACTTGGCTTCCCACGCCTTGACGCCCATGGATCCGTCGATCGCTTGGCCGCCGATGGAGTGAAGTTCCGGCGCCAGCGGGATCACGAGCCAGTCCGATCCCTTCTTGCCGGCAGACCGCTCCAGCAGCCCGATCATCGAGCCGCCGTGGACGTGATGGATCGTTGCCTCGCGCCCGGTGATGCAGCAGCGCAGCGCGGCAACCGCGTCCCAGTGTCGCTGAATCTCGGCCGGTCGCTTGGGACGCTTCACCGAGATCCGTTTCGTGCTCGCTTTGAGTGGCGTCTTGCGCTTGATGGGCGTCCGCTTCATGCGTGCTCTCTCCAGAGCGGATCCGGGTCTGGCACGTCGATACCGTACTCGGCCGCGGTGCGCTGGATGAAGTTGTAGAGCCGGGCCATCGTGGCTTTGTCGATCACGTCATCATGGCCGTCTTCGTCGGTCGTCGTCGTACGAACCGGAACGCGGCCTCTGAACGGTTCCGTCTTCCAGCCGAAGAAATCGCCGCAGAAGTTGGTGTGCATGCGCTGGCGTTCTTTCTCGCCTTCGAGTCCCTGCGAATCCATGATGACCTTGTAGGCCAGTCCGAAGACCGCGGCGTTCTGGTCGAGGCTGCGCTCCTTGCGGTAGGGCTTGATCTCGACGCGCCACGCTCGATCCTCCGGCAGCCGGTCGATGAAGGCGTGCAGGTTTCGTCTGACCTGATCGCGTCCGGGATCTGACTTGTGCAGGACATACCGCTGCGTCGTCATCACGACACTTTGATCCTTGTGGACTTGATCACGATGAAGCCGGGCAGATTGATCTTGCGCACGTCCTGCCAGTCGTTGAGCGTGGCGCGAAGCAATCCCTCGATTTCTGCATGGCGGCTGCTGGCTTGATCACTGTTCTCGAAGTCCAGCCACGAGTCATCGCCCAGCTTCGTCTGAGACGTTTCGCGGAGCGCGGAGATCACCACGCCATCCGGCAGCAGATCAGCGAGCAGCGGCTCCCTCACTTCCTGTAGCGTGTACTCCTTGGCGTCCGGGTACTGGGCGAGGAAGGCTTCGTGGGCTTGTTCGGGTGTTTCGTGGGTGTGTGGTAGAGAAAGAGATCCTTCAACGGTAATGTGATACATGGTTCCTCCGGTTCGTATCCGTTCTTGGTGTAGATCAGGTCGGGTGTTTGCAGGTGTGCAATGGCTGAGAGTTTCGGTTGACAAAGCCCAGCGTCAACAAGCCCACGAAGAAGCGATGCCATCTGGGGAAGATGTTGCTCCAGTTGCTCCTTGATCATCGTGGCTGCGATTGACTTCCCTGATGTAGTCATTCCAGTCAAATCCAGCCTGCGTGGGGATGAGGACGTTGCACTTGAATCCTTCGCGGTTGAGACGTTCGGCGAGCCGGTAAGCGGCAAGCTGTCCGGTGAAGCTGGCATCATTGTCACCATATATGAAAACCTTTTCAATGCCTTCGGGCGGCCGAAAACGCATCAGTTGGTCTGCGCAATAGGCAGCCCACACGAGATGCCGATGGGATGCGGACAACTCGAATGTGTTTTGCATCGCAACACACGACAGCGCTGTCTCGATGCCCTCCGCGATGCCGATGATCTTGCCGGGCCGTGTGCCACCCAGCGGGATGTAGCAGCCGTCCAGCTTCTCGATGGGCGTCATCATCATCTTGCGCGCCGATGGACCGCCGGACAGGAATGTGCGCAGCAGGCTCACCGGCTTGCCGTTCTGGTAGACCTTGGCCAGCATGGCGGGCGACTTGCCGGATCGCTCGCCATCCGTCCACGGGGTGAACCCGTTGAATCGCAGTACCGGATCGCAGGCGAGTTCATCGGGCAGACCCCGGCTGCGCATGTAAGCTCGCAGTGGTGGTGCGTCACGCTCCGCGTTGGTCCAGAGCTTGTTGAGCTGATTCTGCGAGTTCGGTTTGA
>VFSW01001964.1_pt1 | contig 31159 bp, 22 predicted proteins | sample 5358111 | NCBI WGS metagenome assembly VFSW01 (sample SAMN11554181, study PRJNA540505) | mine drainage metagenome | isolation source: sediment from site ElyBrook_90M | place: USA: Ely Copper Mine, Vershire, VT | collected 2017 | reverse complement strand
CGGCGGTGGCAGGGGCTACCTACAACTGGAGCGGAGCCTACGACTTCACATAGGCCTTTCATAATCCCTCTATAGCCAATGCCCAGCCCATAAATTCGGGCACATATTCCCTAACCGTAACTGTGGCAGGCTGCACCAGCGCCACCGCAACAGTGGCGGTTGTTGTAAACAGCCCGCCCGCCCCCGCGCCCACCAGCAACAGCCCTGTGTGCAGCGGAAGCACGCTCAACCTATTTACACCTGCCATTTTGAATGCCTCTTATAACTGGACAGGACCTAACGGATTTACTTCAGCATTGCAGAACCCGTCCATAGCAAACGTAACACTTGCCGCAGCGGGAGTTTATACGGTGAATGTAACAGTTCCCGGTTGCGGCAGCGCGGCCGATACTGTTACGGTTTCCATAAAAGCAACCCCTGCCACGCCGTCGCCTACAAGCAACAGCCCCATTTGTGCTAACTCCACCCTGAATCTCTTCACAGCGGCAGTGCCCGGCGCCACATACAACTGGACCGGACCGAACGCCTTCACCTCGGCATTGCAGAATCCATCCATTGCGAACGCCCAGGTAATCAATTCGGGAACCTACTCGCTTACTGTAAACGTGGCAGGGTGCACCAGTGCAACCGGTACGGTGTCGGTAATCGTAAATCCGACGCCCGCTACCCCGTCGCCAACAAGCAACAGCCCGATATGCACGGGTTCCACCCTTAACCTGTTCACTGCGGCGGTAGCCGGAGCCACATACAGCTGGACCGGCCCGAACGCCTTTGCTTCAGCCTTGCAAAATCCGTCAATAGCCAATGCACAGCCTGTAAATTCAGGAACCTATTCCCTGACGGTAACTGTTGCAGGATGTACCAGCGCGGTAGGAACGGTATCAGTAACTGTAAGCCCCAAACCCTCTACGCCTGTACCCACAAGCAACAGCCCGATTTGTGCCAACGATACGCTAAAATTATTCACCGCCTCGGTACCCGGCGCTACCTATAGCTGGACCGGCCCGAACGGGTTCACTTCCGCATTGCAGGATCCTGTAATACCCAATGCCCAAATCATCAATTCAGGAACCTATTCGCTGACGGTAACCGTATCGGGTTGCCCGAGCGCTGCCGGCATGGTAAGTGTAACCGTTAATCCGACTCCAGCCAAACCTTCGCCTACAAGCAACAGCCCGATTTGCAGGGGCTCAACCTTAAACCTCTTTACTCCTGCTGTGGGAGGTGCAAGCTATGACTGGAGCGGGCCTAACGCCTTTACCTCCGTGCTGCAAAACCCCAACATACCAAATGCACAGGTCATAAATTCAGGCACCTATTCGGTAACCGTTAGCGTTGCGGGCTGCACCAGCTTACCCGGAACGGTTCAGGTGGTTGTAGATACTCCCGCCGTGGTGAATGCAGGGGCGAATCAAACGGTTTGCGCCAACAACGATTCGGTGCACCTTAACGGTTCGTCGAGTACAGGTTTCGGTAAGTGGACCACAAGCGGCAGTGGCGTTTTTGTACCCAGCGACACCATTCTGAACGCGATTTATGTTCCAAGCAACGCCGATACAGCGGCACATACCATAACGCTTACCCTCACCTCGGCGCATAACGGAGCCTGTGCGGCGGTAAGCAGCAACCTTACCCTTACCATTACTCCTGCACCCGTTGCGGAGGCAGGCAATAATGTATCGGCATGCGCCAACAACCCGAATGTGGCCCTGCACGGAACCTTTACGGTTGCCACCGGCGGGATATGGTCAACGACAGGCACGGGAACATTTTCGCCGAGCAATACCAACATGAATGCCACCTATATACCAAGCCCGGCCGATACCACTTCGGGAAGCGTTAAAATAATTCTTACTACCACTGGAAACGGACTGTGCAAAGCCGTTACCGATACCATGACGATTACCTTTACCGCCTCACCCTATACTGAAGCCGGAAGAGATACGGTGCTGTGTCTAAGCAGCCCCGATTTCAAACTGAACGGGTATTCCTCAACAGGCAAAGGCAAATGGAGCACGCTCGGCAGCGGGTCATTCTCGCCAAACGACAGCACCCTTAATGCCACCTACAATCCGAGCATTGCCGATACTACAGCCAAAATTGTTAAACTGATACTTACCAGTTCAGCCAACGGAGGATGCAACGCCGTTTCGGATACCATAACATTAACCTTCAGCAGCATACCCAAAGACAGCGCCGGAACCAACCAAACCGTTTGTGCCAACAACGACATTGTTTCCCTCCATGCCACGTCCTCTACTAACAGGGGGATATGGAGCACCGGAGGCAGCGGTACATTTTCGCCTAATGATACCACCCTAAACGCCCTGTACATTCCGAGCAACGCCGATACAGCGGCACATACAGTTGTTTTAACTTTCAGCGCCAGAGGAGGCTGCGTGCCGGTACCCAAGAGCATAATCATTACCATAACGCCTGCACCGTCGGTGGAAGCAGGTCCCAATCAGTTCATCTGCAAGAATAATTCACTGATTGCAACACTGAACGGCAAAATTGGGGGAGGCTTTTCAACAGGCAAATGGACAACCCTGGGCAGCGGAACATTTTCACCTAATGATTCTGCCTTGAACGCAACCTATACCCCAAGCAATGCCGATACGGCGGCAGGTAAAGTGCAGCTCATTCTTACATCAACACACAATGGCACGTGCCTCCCCACAGCCGATACGGTAACCATTTTTTACACCATTCCGCCCGTGGCCCGGGCCGGAGTTAACCTTACCGGCTGTGCCAACGATTCGATACAATTGAACGGAATGATAATAGGCGGTGGCGGCAAAGGCGTATGGTCAACGCCCAACGGTACAGGTGTTTTTGTGCCGAACGACTCCGCCCTGAACGGCTGGTATATACCCAGCGATGCCGATACTGCGGTAATTAATGTAAAACTTATACTTACCTCCATCTTCAACGGCGGGTGCCTTGCAGCCAGAGACTCCATCATCATTACTGTGCTTCCCGATCCTATTGTAGATGCCGGCACCAACCAAACCATTTGCAAGAACAATGATACGGTAATGTTATCGGGCGGAGTTCTTCATGCCTCCGGCGGAAAATGGTCCACGAGCGGCTGCGGCACATTTTTGCCCAACGACTCGGTGCTGAATGCGCGTTATGTTCCCTGTCAGGCAGATACGGCAGCCGGCGCGGTAACCCTGACACTTACTTCCACCGGCAACGGCTTCTGCAAGGCAGTAAAGAAATCCATAGTGATCACATTCAGCCAGTCGCCCATAGTAAGGGTAAGCACACCAATCTACATCTGTACGGGCACGCTAACGGCACAGCTAAACGCAACGGTATCAGGCGGTTCAACCACAGGCTTATGGAGTACTCTGGGCAGCGGCACCTTCAGCCCTTCGGATACCACGCTGAACGCCATATATAACCTAAGCAATGCCGACACGGCTGCTAAATTGGTTAAGCTCGTTTTCACTTCCACGCACAACGGCAATTGCACTTCCGTTTCGGATACCGTGCTGATAAAAATTACCACTATACCCACGGTGTATGCCGGAGCTGATAGCCTGTTTGTTTGTGCCAACAATGCCAATGTTGCGCTGAACGGCTCTGTTATCGGGGGCGGCGGAACGGGCATCTGGAGCACGAGCGGTACCGGCACGTTCAGCCCGAAAGACACGGCGCTCAATGCGGTTTATAACTCAAGCCCTGCGGATACGGCGGCGCATTCGGTAATTCTTGTACTTACTGCAACCAATTCGTGCAGGCAGGTTACTGATACCTTGCGTATCCTGTATAATGCGGCGCCGGTTATTGTGCCCGGTCCCAATCAAACGATATGCGCAGGCAACGCGGTTCTGCTGAATGCTTCGGTAACTGTGGCAGGCGGAGCCAGGTGGACTACTTCGGGCGACGGGGTATTTACACCGAACGACTCGGCGCTGAATGCCTCCTATATACCGGGAACGGGCGATACCGCATCGGGCTCGGTTTGGCTTAAGCTGGTAACCACAGGTAACGGAAACTGTAATCCGGTGCGCGACTCCCTCTTGGTTAACATAGACTCGAAACCTGCCGCCAACTTTGCAAGCAGCAAGGCCTGCGTAAACATTCCCGTAAGCTTTACCGACCTTTCCACCGTTTCGCACGGAAGCATTACAGGATGGCTGTGGAATTTTTCGAACGGATCATCTAATAGCAAGGATACCTCCGATGTATTCGCTTCGGCCGGCATGCAGACCATAACACATGCCGTGACCACCTCGGCGGGATGTTCCGATACCGTATCGTTCAGCATTTATGTAAACCCTGTTCCGGCAGCCGGTTTCACAGCCACTCCGGCTTGCCCCGACTCGGCAAGGTTTGCCGATATATCCACGGTAAACCCACCGCCCGGAACAGTAACAGGCTGGCAATGGATATTCGGCGACGGCGACACACTTACCGGGGCCCCGCGTTTCGATCATGGTTATGCAAATGCAGGAACGTACACAGTTACCCTCTCGGTAATCACCGATTCGGGATGTACCGCTTCCTTTACCGATACGGTTACCGTGAATAACTGCGCCGAAGGCGGTGCGATAAATCCGCCTGCCGTACCATCAGGCTTCACCCCTGGCGCCAACGTCAATAATATACTCTTTGTAAAGGGAGGGCCGTTCAGCCAGCTTGATTTCAGGGTATTCAACGAGTGGGGCAACCAGATATTCGAAACCAACAGCCAGAACCTTGGCTGGGACGGAACCTTCAAGGGACAGAAACAGCCCGAAGGAGTATATGTATGGACACTTGTGGCAACCACCACCGATGGCAGAAAATGGAAAATGACAGGCGATATAACGATATTGAAGTAACCAAAACTAATTGCAAGCAAACCGAACAGAGCCTGATATGAAAATAAGAGTACTGATTACCGGAATTGTATTTCAGTTTGCATGTGCAAACCTGTTGCTGGCGCAGGACGATTTTCATCTTTCGCAGTTTGATATGGCCACTATGTACATTAACCCTGCGCTTACGGGTATGTACGAAGGGCAGAACGGCGACTACCGCATGTACAACGACGACCGCTCGCAGTGGGGAGCCATAGGCAAGCCCTTTTCCACTGTTTACCTGGGTTACGACATGCCTTTCAGGAAGTGGAACAAAAATTTCGGTTTCGGGGCTTATCTGGTGGATAACAGTGCGCCTGCGGGGTACTTCAATACTTTTAACCTGATGCTGTCCGGGGCATACAACATTTTGCACAATACCAACCACAAGCATTATCTTACCACCGGCTTGCAGATGGGCTTTTTCAACAAGTTCTTCGATCCGAACAGTTTTACCTTCGACAACCAGTATTCGCCTGCCCAGGGCGGTTTTGACCAGAACCTGCCCAATGGTGAGATTTTCCCCAAAACAAGCGTGCTAAACTTTGACGCCAACTACGGATTATTTTACAAATTCATTGATACGAGCAAACGGTTCAACCCTTTTGCCGGATTTACCATACAGCATGTAACAGAACCGAATGAGTCCTTCACCTCCATACCTTCCCGCATGCCACTTCAGTTTCTTATCAATGCAGGCTGCGACATCAAGGTAAGCGATCAATTTACATTTACTCCAGATTTTTTATATATGGAAGCAGCGGGAGCCAACGAACTTTTCGGCGACATACTCGGGTATTACCACATTCAAAATTCAAACTACACCCCTATGCTGGGCATAGGTTTCCGCGACCAGGATGCAGTAATAATTCAGGCCGGAATAAGGGTGGCGCAGGACGAGTTCCGCATCAGCTACGATGTAAACACTTCATATTTGAGCGCTTTTACCCAGGGCAGGGGCGCCTGGGAGCTGTCGCTGATCATTACAGGTGAACACGGCAAGCCCCTGTTTCCAAAGAGTATGTTTTAAAAGGCTGTCCAGCCTCCGTCGGCAACCACTACCGTTCCGTTGATATTGCTTGCCTTATCTGAAGCCAGAAAGAGGGCGAGTTCGGCTACTTCGGCAGGCTCCGCCATTCTCAAATTGGAAGCCATTCCAGTGCTTATTCTCTCAAAACCGAATTTGTTCGGGCTGGCTCCTTCCATGATATTTGTATTTACTCCGCCCGGAGCTATGGCGTTGCAGCGTATTCCTTTTGTTCCGTACATGAAGCCGATATTTTTGGTAAGCCCGGCCAGGCCATGCTTGGATGCGGTATAGGCCGCTCCGGCCCTGGCTCCCTGCAAGCCGCCTATCGACGATACGTTCACGATGGCGCCTTTGCCCTGTTTCAGCATTTGCCTTACAGCGAGGCGGCAGGTGTAAAAGGGACCGAAAAGGTTTACTCCCAATACCCTGTTCCACAACTCATCGGTTACATCGGCCACCGGTGTAAAATCGTCCATTATACCCGCATCGTTCACCAGCACATCTATCGTGCCGTACTTCGCCATGCAGGCATCCATCAGTTTGTTCACATCCTCTTCTTTGGCTATGTTGCCGGCAAAGCCTATGGCTATTCCTTTCTTTGAAGTAATTTCTTTAACCGCCGCTTCCACCCTGTCGGCTTTAAGGTCGGCCACCACCACCTTTGCGCCTTCCGAGGCAAACAGCAAGGCCATTGATCTGCCCATTCCGGATCCTGCGCCGGTTATTATTACCGATTTGTTTTCGAGTGTTTCCATTGTTTTATTTATTTGGTATGGCGAACTTAACTTTCTTTTTAGTCAATATCCATGATTATTGTCATCGGTGTTTGCATCTCGAAAAGTGAACTACTTTTAAAATTCTCTCATGGCAGAATTCCATTAGCCATAATTCCTTCACCGGTATTTTTCCGGAATTATGATTAAAATCATCATTTTTTAAGGTTAAGAAGCGCTATTTTGCGAAGTGAAAACGTGCTGCAAAAAAATGAACACGCCCATTCATATATGGATTCAAATACAGGCTTACGGCAACCTGAACAGAAAAACGACTTACATAAAGGGCAAATAATACCATCACCATAAAAATAGCAACCGATATGGGTTTTAAAACAATAATTGAACCGTTTAAAATAAAAGTCGTAGAACCGATACGCATTACCACGCCCGAGGAACGGGAGATGCACCTGAAAGACGCAGGGTACAACCTGTTCGGACTGAAAGCCGATCATGTAATCATAGACTTTCTGACCGATAGCGGCACATCGGCCATGAGCGACAGGCAATGGAGCGGTATCATGTTAGGCGATGAAGCCTATTCGGGATCGAAAAGTTGGATACGGATGCGTGAGGCAATATATAACCTTACCGGCTACCCCTATATCTTCCCTACCCATCAGGGGCGCGCAGCAGAGCGAATTGTTTATGGAGCCCTGGGCGGTAAAGGCAAGGTGTTCATTAGCAATACCCACTTTGACACCACCCGCGCCAATATAGAAGTAACAGGCGCCGAAGCTATTGATATTCCTGTTCCGGAAGCGTCAGATACGGCTCTGAACAAGCCATTCAAAGGCAATATGGATGTGGGCAGGCTGAAGGAGCTGATAAGCAAACACGGAAAAGAGAACATAGGAGCCGTAATATTAACCGTTACCAACAACAGCAGCGGAGGCCAGCCGGTAAGCATGCAGAATGCTAAGGAAGTGGGCGCCTTATGCCGGCTCAACGGCATTATGTTCATTCTGGACTGCTGCCGCATTGCAGAGAACGCCTACTTTATAAAACGCGATGAAAAGGGCTTTGAAGATATGACCTATAAGGAAATTGCCACCCAGATGTTCTCACTTGCCGACGCTAGTGTAATGAGCGCAAAAAAAGACGCTCTGGTGAACATGGGGGGCTTTTTCGCCATGCACGACAAGGCATTTGCAGACAAGTGCAGGGAGTCCCTGATCATTGGCGAGGGATACATTACCTACGGCGGCTTGTCAGGCAGGGATATGGAAGCCATTGCCACAGGGCTTGAGGAGGTATTCGACCCCGACTACCTGAACTACCGGATAAAAAGCACTGCCTATCTTGGCAACAAGCTTCATCAAAAGGGAATACCCGTGATGATGCCTATAGGCGGTCATGCAGTGTACATTGATGCAAAAAAATTCTACCCTCATATACCGGTTGAAAACTTTCCTGGACAAGCCCTTGCCTGCGAACTTTATCTGAAGGGCGGCATACGCTCCTGCGAGATAGGCTCCGTTATGTTCGGCCACACCGACAACAAAGGGAAATTTGTGCCGGCGGCCATGGAGCTTGTAAGGCTTGCCATACCGAGGCGCGTATATACCCAAAGCCATATTGAGTATGTTATAGAGGTGTTCGATAAACTGCTTGAGGACAGGGAAAAAGTTTCGGGGTATAAGATAACAGAAGCCCCGCGCTACCTAAGGCATTTTACGGCCCGCTTTGAAAAAACCGGCGTTAAAATGTCGGTGTCCGGCGGCAGATAATAACGTATGGGGTGTTTTAAATAACCTATCATTTACGGAATGCTTATTAAATTACTTTGTATTGCAGGCACCTTATAAAGTGTATTAACTTCCGTCGCGGCACAAAGAGCCTCAAAGTATTAACAATTACAAGTGCTGAACTAAGCTGGTGTATGAGTGCGCTGCCCAGCAAACTTACAAGACCCATAACCGAGTGGAATCATTCCCAGGCAGGTAGCCGTTATAAGCAGGTATTGCGACATCGGTACGGTAAGCAGTTTGAACAGGTTAGCCGCCAGTGCCAGCCCTATAATTACCGCAAGCGGCGCGAGGAAAAGTTTGATGGTTCTCACAGTTTCAGTTGCAAAATTACTCTCATTCTATTAAACCGTGAATGCTTTTTTTCTTTGCGTTGATATAATGATAAAGGCGCACTATACCAGCCTTCTGGCAAAATCACCAAACCCTTAAACGCCATGCCCGGCCTGAACCGTAACCGGCACAGCGTATTTAATAACTATCTTTGCACCATGAATATAATTAGGCGATACCGGAGCAATATTTTCATCCCTGTCATACTTTGTATGGCATTATACTCCTCATGCACCGAAGGCGTATATTTTAACGTAACCGAACCTGCCTATGTAACCATACCAAATGGTGTGAAAAGAGTTGGCATAGTAAACCGCAGCATCATATCTGATTCGAACAACGTTCGCCGATCCATCGACAATATAATTTCCGAGAAAAGCCCTTTGCTGGATAAAGAATGCAGCATGAATTGCATCAGCGGGTTAAAAGCGGCTTTGATTCAAAGCAATATCTTTCCGAAAGTTGAATCCTATGATTCGCTGCACCTTATTAACAGCCATCCGAATGCATTCCCAGCCCCCTTGCCATGGACGGAAATAGAGAAGATTTGCAGCAACAACAAAGTGGACGTGCTGTTCTCTCTGGAACTTTTTCATACCGACACCAAAGTGAACGTGGTTGGCTCGGCCATGACCCTGCTGAATGCAGGACCCGATGCGCTTGCCGGCAGCGGGACAGAAGAAACCATTGTAAAAACAGGATGGCGTATTTATTATCCCCAGAGCCGCTCTATCCTTGATGAATATACACTTGGTAATAACGTTACATCGTCTTTAATGAACCATAAGGAAACCATCAGGAATACCAGCTACGACATGGGGCAGACCTATGCCTCAAGGGTTATTCCGACTATAGTTTCCGTATGGCGCGATTTTTATATAAGAGGAAACCGCAACTTTAAAATTGCACGGCGCATGGCAGACGCAGGCGACTGGAACAGTGCAGCAAAGATCTGGCAAAATGAGATTAACAACCCCAAACGCAAATTATGCGCAAGGGCATATTATGATCTTGCAATTAATCAGGAAATAAATGGTAACCTGGACAGCGCCATAGGCTTTGCCCAAAAATCTTATGAAATAGGAGGCAGGCAGCTTGCTTTAGATTACCTGAACATGCTGCAGAACAGAGTTGCCGGCAATCAGATACTTAATTCGCAGGCACATTGAAAGGTAAGACAGTTGTGCTACCCCAGCCTCTTAAGAGCAACATACCCGCATCAGTTAATTTTCTTTAGTAGGCACCACTCAAGCATCCTGCCCTCCGCCGTTGATCATATCCGACACTATCCCTCTGTTTTCCCGCGTAAATTCCGCCCTAACAACGCCTGCTATATGTACCACGATAAAGGCAATGATGAACCACATTAGAACCGCATGAACGTTGCTCACCTGGTGCCTTATGGCTTTCAGGCTCTCCACGTCGTCGGAATAAGACATAAAAAGGCCCGTACATGCCTGGGCGAAGAGGATCAGATAAAAAGAGAGATAGGCGCACCTTACCATGAAGTAATGCTTTCCCCGTGCCTTATCGGCAGCAGGCATCTTCAGGTAACCCAGCGACTTCTTTATCAAGGGAATAAGTCTTTGATCCTTGGGCCGGAATAATTCAAACAGTATCCTGAACAATAATAAAGAGGCGATAAAATAGCCAAAGTAAACATGCCAATGCCAGGCCAGATCGTTGAAATCGTGGGCCACCGACCTTGCCTGTGCGGCCGTTACAGTTATGTTGCTTTCCTCCAGATTTTTTTGCACCATTTCAATATTATTATTGGCATGCAGAAGGGTTTTCGCGAATATAACGGTGCTAAGGGAGCATAGTATTACAATGAAATTAGACCAATGCCATAATCTTAATATGGCGGGTTGCCTTACTTTAAGTACAGGTTCCTGCTGTAAGTTGTTCATGATAGTTTAAGTTATTGGTTCTGTTTGCGGAAATGGCTTTGCTTCCCGTGTTCAATTCCGGCACAAAAGTAAGGAATGATTTGTTACAGGATAAGGCCGGCAAAGACATTACTGAAACCTAGGGCATCGGAGCATCAAAATTTGATAATTCTCATCTATTTCCGTGACAATTTTCATGCCTACGGGTCGCCAAAATCAGGATATTGGTCATGTTTTAAAAGACATACACATGAAAGAACCCTTGGATGCAGCATCCCTTTGCAAAACTTTCGATCTGAATTTTTTGAGCGATGCGGCAATATTGTCCGAAAAAGATGATATTATTGGACAGCCCCGCGCCGTCAAATCACTTGAAACAGGCTTGAACATCAGTCACGTCGGCTATAATATTTTCGTTTCCGGAGCTGCCGGCACCGGTAAGCTAACAGCCATTAAGCAATTTTTAGGCAAACGCGCCGGTTTGCAGCCTGCTCCCAGCGACTGGTGCTATGTAAACAACTTCGGCGACCCATATAGGCCGAAAATCATAAGCCTTCCGGCAGGGCATGCACGTAATTTCAGGAGCGATATTAAAAAACTGATAGATGAAGCGCGGAGCGCCCTCAAAAAAGCATTCACCAGCGAAGAATTTTCGGAGCACAGAGAAGCGATAGTGGATAAAATGAAAAGGAAGCAGAATGAACTTTTCTCTGTGCTGGACGAAGAAGCAAAAAAAGAAAACCTCACCTTCCGTACATCGCCAATGGGTATTTTTATTATACCTGTAAAAAACGGGAAAGCCATCGATGAAACGGAGGCAGGGAAACTTACTGACAAGGAGATAAAAGCAATTCGAGAAAAACAGGAAAAATTCAACAAGAGACTCGACAACTACCTGGATGAAAGGCGCAAAATTGAAAAAGCAGCGCAGGAAGAGATTGACGACCTCGGCCGGAAAGCGGCTCTGTTTGCCATTGATGCCCTTATACGAGAACGCAAATCGGCATACCAAAGCCTGGGTGATATTGTAACATACCTTGATGAGATTAAAGAAGACATTCTGCATAATATTCCGGCGTTCCTGGACGGGGAAAGCAAGCAAAATCAGGCAAAGGCTCTTTTCGGCGGCGAGAACGACGAAGAATCGCTGCTGGCAAAATACGATGTAAACATCCTTACTGACAATACCGATATGATAGGTGCACCTCTTATCATTGAACCCAACCCCACTTTCACCAACCTGGTGGGGAAAATGGAAAAAGAATCAAGGTTTGGCGCCCTGCTTACCAACTTCAGCCTGATTAAGGCGGGGGCGCTGCACCGCGCCAACGGCGGCTACCTCGTTCTGCCGGCATTGGAACTTTTGCGCAACCCCCTTGCCTACGACAGCCTTAAACGATGCCTTAAAAGTAAACATATTGAAATAGAAGAGGCAACGGATTCACTCGGTATTTTATCGGCAAAAACACTTAAGCCCGAACCCGTTCCCCTGAACATTAAAGTGGTACTCATGGGCGACAGCCACATATATTCCCTGCTGTATGAACTCGACAACGAGTTCAGGGAATTGTTCAAAATAAAGGCTGACTTTGATACCGCCATGGAATTGAACGAAAGCGCCATAAAAAGCTATGCCGGTTTTATAGGCAAGCTGGTAAAGGAAGAAAAGCTGCTCCCGGCAGGCAAGCCGGCAGTTGAAAGGATACTACAGTATGGTTGCAGGCTTACAGAACATCAGGAGAAACTTTCTACCCGCTTCGGTAAAATAGCCGATATACTGCGTGAGGCCTCCTATTATGCCGGACTGGAAGGGACCGCCGAAATAACCGCACTGCATATAGAACGAGCCATTGAAGAAAAATTCTACCGCTCGAACCTGCTTCAGGAAAAACTGAACGACATGACTAAAGAAGGCAGCATATCCATTGAAACAGAAGGAGAAAGAACAGGACAGGTGAACGGATTATCGGTAATAGACATAGGCGATATAGCCTTCGGGCATCCGAATAAAATAACGGTGAGCACCGATATGGGAAGGGATGGAATAATTGACATAGAAAGGGAGGCAAAACTCGGAGGACCCATACACAGCAAAGGCGTAATGATACTATCGGGATACCTTTACGAGCAATTCGGAAAGCAAACCCCCGTTAGCATTTCGGCAAGGATAGTCTTTGAACAAAGTTATGCCGGAGTTGACGGCGACAGCGCCTCAAGCACCGAGCTGTATGCCATACTGTCAAGCCTGGGCGGCATTCCTATAAAACAGGGCATTGCCGTAACCGGATCCGTAAATCAAAAAGGCGAGGTGCAGGCGGTAGGAGGCATAAATGAAAAAATAGAAGGCTACTTTGAGGTATGCCGGCTAAAAGGCCTGACAGGAAACCAGGGCGTTATAATTCCCTTACAGAATGTGCGCCACCTCATGCTCAAAAAAAATATTATTGACGCTGTGAATGAAAAAAAATTCAGGATTTGGGCAGTGAATAACATTGACGAAGGAATTGAGATATTGACAGGTATGCACGCCGGCACGGCGGACTCCAAAGGAGAATATGAACCGAACACAGTCAAATTTTTGGTGAACAACCGCCTGAAGGAAGTAACCGCCAAACTGAAAGAATTCAGCATAGGGCAGAATGGCAGGGTTCCTGCAAAAGCATACAAAAACAGTTTGTAACCACGCCTTGCAGCCCCTGATGTGTTATGAATGACAAATGTCATTTTGATTTTTGACGCATAGCATTTACAGACTATAGCCCCTGAAATACATTTGCGTCATAACTCAATTATTTTATAACCATAAAACCTAAACAATATGGCTCTTTCATTAACAAAAACAGGACGGTTGCTTCCCACCTTGTCAACCGATTTATTCAGCGATGATTTTTTCACATTCCCAAGCCTTATTAACTGGGATGGCGGACTTACCGGAAACGGGCTTACAAAAGGCGTGCCTTCGGTGAATATTGTTGAAACCTCCAACAATTTTCAAATTGAGATGGCAGCCCCGGGAATGGAGAAAAAAGATTTCAAAGTGGAAGTAGATAACGGGGTGCTTACCATCAGTTCGGAAAAGGAAAATGAAAAGGAAGAGAAAGGCAAGAACTACACTAGAAAGGAGTTCTCCTACAACGCCTTTTCACGCAGTTTCAGCCTGCCGGAAAATTGCCTGCCCGAAAAAATAAGCGCCGCTTACGACAATGGCCTGCTCACCCTCACCCTGCCCAAGCAGGAGGTTTCAATTTCCAAACCAAAAAAGGAAATAAAGGTATCATAACAAACCGGTTGCACAAAGAGCTCTGCCTCATAATGCAGGGCTCTTTTATTACCAACCATTATTCTTAAAACCAATGAAAGTAAACGAGCTAATGACCGCAAAGGCTTTAAAAACCTGCAGCCCCGAATCGAGCCTGAAGGAAGCCTCGCAAACCATGAAAGCAGGTAATTGCGGAGCGCTTCCGGTTACCGATAAGCAGAAAAAAGTGGTTGGCATAATTACTGACAGGGATATTTGCCTTGCCTTGTCGGAAGACGCAACAACGCCCTCGGAAAATGTTCCCGTAAGCGAAATAATGCACACCCATGTGCACACGGTAAAAGAATCGGCTAGCATGGACGAAGCATTGAAGCAAATGCGTTCGAACCATGTAGGCAGGCTACCCGTAGTGGACGAAAACGGAAGGCTTGCCGGCATCCTGTCACTACATCACATAATTGCCAAGGCAGCCGGCACCAAAGCAAATTTCGGAGTGCAGACCAATTTGGGCGGCAACGTGCTTAAAACCATTCAGGCGCTGGGCAAACGTTATGAAAAACACGGGCGCACAGAAAGTATGGCATCAGTCTGGTAACCGCATTACGGCTGGCTGCATACAAGGCCAAACAATGTCATTTGCCGAAGGCGGGTGTTAAAAAAACCCGCCTTTATTCATATCCGGATATATGATACCATTTTCTTCATGCACTTTGCATTCTGCGAGAACAAATAAGCACAGTTGGAGAATAAAATGCTGATAACTCTGATGAATATCATAAATGCATATACGGCAATGCAGTAACTTGCGAAATACTCATTAAACAGAGCGGTAAACGTGATGGAGAAATGCACTAACCTGCTTGGGGAAATTCCAGAAAAGGTGGCAATAAAGAGGGTGCAATTACAGGCGGCCATGAACATGAAATGCATATCCGCAATACGTTCCAACAGACAGGAAAAATAAAAGCAATCCTATGAAACATGATCTTAGGTTAGTTTTTGAACCACAATCGGCAGCCGTGATTGGTGCATCAGAGCTTCCCGGTTCAATCGGCAATTCCATATTTTCAAACATACTCCATTCCGGGTTCAACGGGCCTGTTTACCCGGTAAACCCAAAATACAAAAGCGTGCTTAGCGTACGCGCATACAATAATATAACCGCCATACCCGATGCGGTAGACCTTGCCGTACTCTGTATTCCGGCGCCGGTGGTGGAAGACGTATTGCTGCAATGCGCACTTAAAAAGGTAAAAGGGGTGGTTATAATCACCGCCGGATTCAAAGAAGTAGGAGAAGAAGGCAAAAAGCTTGAAAACAGGCTTGTTGAAACCGCCATAAAGAATGACATTGAAATAATAGGGCCAAATTGCCTGGGAATAGTGAACACAGCAAAAAATATAGGGCTGAATGCAAATTTCGCATTCGGCATGCCCAAAGCCGGGAACATTGCGCTTGTTTCGCAAAGCGGCGCAATAGGCATTGTAGCAATGGGGTACGCCCATCAGCACGACCTCGGCATCTCCAAATTTGCTTCCATAGGCAACAAGGCGGTAATTGACGAAAGCGATGTACTCGAATATCTCATTGACGACGAGCTGACAAAAATAATAACCATGTATATTGAGGATATACAGGACCCGGACCGGTTCCACGCCATGGCGCACAGGGCTGCACGCATGCAGAAACCGATAATTGTAATCAAGTCGGGTACATCGGCAAAGGGAGCCATTGCAGCTCATTCGCATACGGGCGCCCTGTCAAGCTCCGATGTGGCATACGATTCCCTTTTCGCCCAGTGCGGCGTAATACGGGTTGCTTCGCTTAATGAGGTTTTCGAATGCGCTAAAGGTTTTACAAGCATGAAAGTTCCGAAAGGCAACCGCATGACCGTGCTTACCAATGCAGGAGGAATAGGCATAATAGCAACCGATGCTGCCGAAAAATACGGACTTGAAATGGCATCGCTCCGGGATGAAACAAAGGAGGCTCTTAAAAAAGTATTGCCGCCCACGGCAAGCCTTGGCAACCCTGTAGATTTAACCGGCGACAGCGACGAGGAAAGATTCATGAAGGCCCTGGCAATTGTTACAAAAGACCGGAATACCGACGCCCTGCTCATTTGCATAACTCCAACCGTTAAAACCGATGTGAACAAGGCGGCAAAAATGCTTGTCGATTTTGCAAAAACGGTGCCCGCTCTGACCATACTTACAAACATTGTATCATTTGAACCGGAACCTGCCTTTGAGGATATTTTGGAAAAAGGAAACATACCCAATTTCGATTTTCCGGAGATAAATGTAAGGGTGCTTGCAACCATGATGAAGTATTATAAATGGATAAAGCAGCCCGAAGGGAAGATTGAAAGGTATGCGGCAGATACCGGCGGGGTGAAGAAGATATTGAACAGGATAGGCGCCGAAGGCAGAAACCGACTAACCGAACCTGAATCGTACAGCGTACTGAAGGCATACGGCATCAATACAATTAAATATAAATTAGTGGAATCGGCAGCCGGAGCCATTGCTGCCGCCAATGAAATTGGGTATCCGGTGGCGCTCAAGATTGTGTCGTCCGACATTATCCACAAAACCGACGTGGGCGGGGTGAGTATCAATTTGCAAAACGATAGTCAGGTTAAAGCGGCCTTCGCCGAAATTAATGAAAACATAAAAACCAAATGCCGGGAATGCACCACAAGCGGCTTTGTAGTGGAAGAATTTTCCACTTCCAAAGGCATAGAAATTATAGCCGGAGTTAAAGCATTCAAAGGCTTTAACCACTTGATCATGTTCGGCCTGGGCGGTTCATTTGTTGAGATATTCAAAGATGTGTCATTCCGTTTGGCTCCGCTGGTAAGGGAAGACGCAATAAACATGATAGAGGAAATTAAAGGATACCGCATACTGAAAGGCTACCGCGGCCAGGCTTCGTACGATATCAGCTCTATTGCAGACTATCTGTTAAAACTTTCGCAGCTCGTAACCGATTTTCCCGAAATAAAAGAAATGGACCTGAACCCCATTAAGGTACTTGAGGACGGCAAGGGCCTTATTGCCCTCGATGCTAAAATAAGCATAGACACTGCCCTGGCAGAAAAGCCTGCAAAGGCTGCAGCGGCGCTCAAAGCCGCAAAGTAAAAATACCCGCACCCTTATCTGGTTTGCCACGGCGGGGAATAAACAGGTGCGATATGCCGCTTAAATTGTATCTTTGTCATTCTTTATGTCTGCTTCCTTTAAAAAATACTGCTCCTTATTCCTATTAAGTATCTTCCTCTTCGCCACAGCGGAAAAGGGAGTTCACGACATACTGCATCTTGGCGATTCCCATTGCCATTCACTTAGCGAGAAGCATTATCACAACCTTGAGCATCATTGTTATGTATGCGATTTTTGCTTTTCCTTTTTCGAAGGTGATTTTACCTCATTAAAAACACCTGCCGCCCCTAACCCGTTCCTAGTTCCGGTTATATTTACCGAAGGGCAATATGCGGCTATCCCTGCTGCCGCTTTCCTGAACAAAGGGCCGCCCGCTTTAGTCTGATCTTATCCGCATCCTACCCTTTTTGGGGATTCCTGCTTCTGTCTTTCAGAGGTTTTAGGAGATGTTTATTAAATCACAGATATTTTTTCACCATATTTTATGAAAAAGCTATTTACGATAATATTGATTGTACTCATATACTTTCCGGCCGGGGCGCAAACACTAAAGGGGGTGATAAGCGACTCATCAAATCGCCAAACGGTTCCGGGCGCAATAATTTTTATACCGCAGCTTAAATTACAGGCAACATCGGATATAAACGGGAACTACAAAATACCGCACATACCCAAAGGCACCTGGCAGGTTCAGGTGCAGATGCTCGGATATGCCACCATAACAAATCAGATAAAAATTAAAGAAAGCGATGTGGTTAAAAACTTCATTCTGTCGCCGTCCGCCTCTTCCGAGAAAGAAGTGGTGATAACGGCGCTCGGCAACCTTACAAACACCAAGCGCTCACCGGTACCCGTTACCCTGGTTACACATCAGGCGCTGCTGGAACAGGCTTCCACCAACGTGGTTGACGCCATTGCCAGAGAACCGGGCGTGAACCAGATAACCACCGGCCCCGGCATTTCCAAACCAGAGATCAACGGACTGGGATACAACCGCGTGCTTACATTGTTCGACGGCGAAAGGCAGGAAGACTTCCAGTGGGGCGACGAACACGGGATACTTATAGACCCCTATGCCGTTTACGACGCAGAGATCATAAGGGGACCGGCATCGCTACAATATGGCAATTATGCAGTTGCGGGCGTTGTCAGCTTCAAGTCGAAACCATTTCCCTACGACGGCACCACACAGGGCAGTGTGCTGTCGGAATACCAGACCAATAGCGGCATGATAGGAAACTCGCTGGATGTGGGCGGCAACCACCATGGCTTTGTTTGGGATCTTAGGGCAAGCGAAGAAGCAGCCCACTGTTACAGCAATCCGGCAGACGGATACGTTTGGGGCACCGCCTGGAACCAGGAAAATGTAAGGCTTACCCTCGGATTGAACAGGAACTGGGGCTACAGCCGATTATCGTTCAGCCTGCTGCACCGCGAGGCAGAGATACCCGACGGCAACCGCGACAGCGCCACAAGGCAATTTGAATTTGACGTGCCGCAGGCTTTAGCTTCCGGTGGCAATCCTCAATATTATACGGCTGCTAATGCCCCTTCGCCCTCCTTAATCGGGCAGCTAATACCCGGCACCGGGCAGGTGTACCCCACCACGGCCAATTACCTATCGTACAACGCACGGCTTGCATCTGTATATGAAATTATGGATCATGTATCAACCTGGTGGCAGAACAATATAAATGCCGGCAAGGGCAATATAGAAGCCGACCTGGGCTATACACAAAGCCAAAGGCAGGAAATAGATACCGGAACCATACCCGAGGAAGGCATGACGGTGCACGACCTGCCCTATTCGCTTAAATACAGCATAGCGGGCGACAGCACCGGGCTTAAATTTACTACCGGGATAAACGGCATGTACGAGTGGAACACGAATTCAGCGGAACCGCCTTCGCCCTATACAGGCATTTTTGAAATTCCGAACTACACCGACTTCGACGCCGGAGGCTACGCCATTCTGCAAAAAGACTGGAAGAACCTTACCCTAAGCGGCGGATTGCGCTACGACTTTAGGTATATGGCCGGTCAGCCTATGTATCTGGCATACGACAATACCGGGAGCCAGGAAATAGTACCTGCCAGTGCGCAGGGAGTGGGACCTGTTTATACCCAGTTTCCCGCTCTGAACCGAACCTTTAACGGAACCTCGGCAAGCATAGGCGGCAGCTACCAGCTACCTTATAAAAATTATATAAAACTCAACTTTGCGAAAAGCTACCGCGCCCCTTCCATTCTCGAATTGGCCAGCAACGAAGCCGACCCGGCACAAATGTACAAGCAGGGCGACCCTAACCTGAAAGGCGAACAAGGGTACGAAGCCGATGCGGGCTACGGCTTTCGCGGAGCCGATTTCGATTTCGAAGCCGATTGTTTTTATAATTTCATCAACAATTTCATTTTTGCCACGCGCATTCCGAGTTTGTCCGGCGGCGACTCCCTTCACTTCGGCATACCCGTCTACAAGTTCGGTTCATCGAATACCGCCATTCTCGATGGCATATCGGCATACCTCAATATCCATCCCAAAGAAGCGGCCTGGTTTGAGTTGCGTAACGGGTTTACCTTAATTTACAGCTACCTCCCTCATCAAACCGATTCTACCGATCACATACCATTTACTCCGGCGCCACGCCTTACCTCCGATGTTAAAATAATGCTTGTCAGGCATCAGCATCATTTATTTAAGGATACATATATTGAGTTCGGGCTGGAAAAAGACTGGGGGCAGAATAACATTTACAGCGCCCTATGGAACGAGTTACCATCGCTGCCCTACGTATTGTTTAACGGAGGCATTGGCACCAAATTAGTGAATCCGAAAAATGGCAGGGTACTTTGTTCCTTTTATATCAACTGCACCAATCTGACAAATGCAACCTACATGGCCCACACCTCGCGCGAACAATATTTCTGGACTTACAACGGCGCGTATGCAGGCAAAACCAATTACGGTAAAACCCCCGCAGTGGTTACCAACCCTGCCGAAGGTATATATGACATGGGCAGGAACATTGGGTTTAAACTGATAATACCTTTTGGCGGGCAAAATATGTAGAACTCTGCTGCAAAAAGCCACTGCGTTATGAAAACAGCGTTTCTGAATTGTATTATTGCCGCAGGGTAAGGTGAACGGGCAGCCAGATGGTCTCATCCTTTGGCTGCGGGGCTATATTGCCTCCGCCCCAGTCGTAATCGTCCATCATCATATCCATGGGCCCGTAACCGAAACCGCCGAAGCCGAAGCCGAACATGGGCATAAACCCTATACCGCCTTGCCTCTGCTGTCCGGGCTTATAATCTTTTGGTATAGAAGTAAAATTGAAAGTAATTCCTATCTTTTTTAATGTATCGGCAGGGTTTATATGATTGCGGTAAAATGTGCTGAAGGGGAGCGTAATTTCATATACCAGTTCATTTGGTTCATCCCAGGTAATGCCTATATCTATGCCCGAATTGTCGTTGCGGAGGTCGAGGATGCCGTTGGCAACGGTTCGGAAACCGGTAACGTGAATCTTTTTGGCGCTCTCAAGAAAAATGGTTCTTATACTTGGTTTCTTTGAGGTGTCAGTTACTGTGTCGGCATGTGCACGGGTATCCGGGTAGTATCCTCCGGGAGCCCATCCGCCGCTTGTGCGCCGTTTGGGAATGTTTCTTCCGGTATTTACATGCGGCAGCGGACAAAGTATACCAATAACTTTTTTCTTTTTGCCTGTGGTATCAAGCCAGATCTGCAACCCCCTTTCCACCAGCCCCTTAATCACCTCGCGGTCGGTAAATTCAAGGCACATGTTCAGGTTGCTGTTGTCGTTGGATATGCTGAAGCTGCATTTGCTTACCGGGTCGTAGTATTTCAGCGGATGCGGCCACTCGTTCAGCTTGCCGTCGGCGGTAACAGGGGCCGTCTGCCAGGCTGCCTTGTAATATACCTTTGGCGAGCAGGCGCACATTAGTCCGACGGCGGCAATAACTATAAAGCCCGATTTTTTTGGCAGCTTCATCCTTTAGTTTCTTAATTAATCACTGCAAAATTAGGAATATTGTATGAGTACGCGGAAAGCGCGATATTCAAAAATTAATGATGCAGTTTCTTTTCAGCGGAATATCACGGAATATGCCGCGGTGAACCCGAGGGCGTGCGAGGCTGCAATAATAAGGGCATCGAGCAGGTATTTCCTGAATGGCGGTTTTCGGGTTTGGTTGCACGAACGGTTTATGTAATAGGTAATGGTTCCGAAATCAATAAAATTGCGGGCGGTGCGCAGGGCATGGTAGGCATCAGTTGTAAAAACGAATGCGGTGGTGCTGCCCGGAAATTTCGGACCCAGGGCCGCGTTATGGTCCTTGTACTTGTTTGTCCAGCTTACCGCCGGATTCCAGAACTGGTCATTGGCTTTGGGAAACACAAGTTTAAAGCCATTGTAATAATGGTAGTTAATGGTTTCAATAGTGCCGTCGAGCAGGCCGGATACAAACATGGAAGAACAGGGCAGTATATACGGCTTGATGATGTGAAGAAACCGCGAGGTATCCCTGGCGGGAGTCTGTGCTTTAGCAGAATGCAATGCCGATAACATGATTAAAAGCAAATAGCTTTTTAATACTGCTTTGATAATGCAAACGCGTGCATTGGGTTTTATGAAGTTCATGATTTGCTGTTTTTTTTAATCAGAATTGGGATACAAGGTAAATTGCAGGCCGAAGGCATCCTCTAAATTACAGAATTTCAGCTTCCGTAGTTCACCAGTCACCTGCTTAATCAATATGTAAACCTTTAATAGCGTATGCATACTTCTACGCCGGAACCAGAACATTAACCGCCCGGTTTCGTGTTATGCAGGGTTTCGCCGCAAGTAAATTAAATCTTTACAATACCACTCCTATAACAAGCGATAAGGAATTGCGCCTGCATGCACCGGATACGTTTGCATAACTGGATCCTGAAGTCCCCTGTACAATGTTATCGGGAATTTGATAATATACCTTCATGGAGTTAATAAAGCGGTAATCAATTGCAAGATAAAACGCCTTAAGCTTGAAGGCTATGCCGAGCGACTGGAAGAATGCGACATTCCTCTGGTAAGTTAAATTGGCCTGGGTGCCAAGCAGTGAATCTACTGCGCCGTTTTGAATGGAATAGCCGGGTATGGTAAGGTTGATGCCGGGACCGTAATAAGCGGTGATGCCGATGTTGCTTGTAAACAAATAGGTATAACTGAAACCGAATGAGGCATAAAATTCAGGTTCCACCACCCCTCCGCTCTCACCCATGTTCACCGTTGCAGGGTTTGTAATTGATGCAGGGCGCACGGGAGCCGAGCTGTTTGTCCAGTCTGCCATAGCTGCACCAGGTTCAAAGTTGAAGAAGTACCCCACCAGGTTGTTGCGTTGTTTCAGGAATGTGGGTTTGACAATCCTTAGGCAGGCGCGGTACTCCTGCGAGGAAACGGCACCCATCGTCCTCGGCAAAAATTCGGAAGGCATGCCGCTGTTGCCAATTGAGTAATTGTTGTTGCCCGACAACCCGTACTCGAAGCCGAGAAGCATATACGCTTTGGAATTCATAAAATCGGTTTTGCCGGCCATGTTGTTTGCCTTTTTTATCTGCCTCGGTGTCGGCAAAGGGAGCGGTTTATAGAGCGAAGCGGTTGAAAAACCGGGTTTGTGTTCGGGAGCCGACAGCCCGGGTATATTTAACCCCGGCACAACCTGCGCCACATAATACATGGCATCTATTCCGCCTATGAGCCCTATATCGGTTTTTTCGAAGGCGGCTGTTGCCATTCCTATTACTTTATCGGAGGGGCCAAAAGCAGGACCGCCGCTGTTGCCGCTGTTTATTTTAGCATCTGTTTTAATGTATCCGTAAGTTTCATTATACTTAAAGTCGTAGCCGCTGTGCTTGCCCAGAAGCAAGGTACTCAAGTCCCGCAGCATCTCCTCGTAGGTGCCGTTATATTGCGCCGGGAACCCGATGAGGCATAGATCCTGACCTTGACTGATACTATCGGAATTGCCAATGGGCACAGGGTGAAAAGATTCCTTTACGGGCTTGCCATTCAGGTCAGAATTGATTTTTAGTATGGCGCCGTCGAAATGCATGGTATCCAGAGCCACCACCTGTGCATGATACAACTTAAAGCTGTCGCCCCTGCTATTGGTGTAAACCTGCACGATAATAGCAGGGCGCCCCGTATAGGTTATTTTATGTATATCGGGATTTGATAGCACGTCGGGGGTGTATTTATCAAATCCTTCATCGTATTTCTTGGTATCGGGGTTGTAGGTGGTGTAACGGTAAAAGCCGTGGTAGCAAAAATCTATTACATGGCGGTTGGTGAAAATATATCCGTCGGGGCTTACAAAAAAGCCGGAGCCTCTGGCAAGGTAGGCTTTGGCCGGATTTGTTTTTGCCATTACCGAATCATACAGCAGTATTTTAACAATGCTGTTGTAGTACTTTGATGAAATCTCGACCGGGTTTATGCTGCCCTGCACGTTTTGCGATAAGGCCAAACGGGGAGCCATAAAGAGCAATACAATAAGACCGTGGAACGTAATTTTTCGTTTCATGGAAACAACGTACTTTTATGAACGGGATTGAGGCCTGTTCACGGGTTTATTAAAAATTACCGCTTATTTGTTGGATATGCCGCTTTGTGCCTTAGGTGCGCTGGCATTAGTGGTTTTTCCTTTTTTCAGGTCGCTGGGTTTAGCCTGATCGCTCACGGCTATTTTTTCCTCAATGCCTCTCTTCTTCTTAGCCATTGGCTTGCGCGATGCTTTGTTTGCCAATTTTTTGGCCGCTTTGCCTGTGGTAGGCTGTTGTGCAAAACCATTTCCGGCGGTGGCTGCCATGAGCAGGATGAGGCTTGCTTTTACGATGATATTCATTGTATTGTATGTTAATAGATTTATGCAAAGGTAAGTAATTTATTACACCCAGTTCATCTTCCATAAGGGGAACAGTCCCTAATTATTGGAACTATAGCAACCGGAACTACCGGTAAGAGAAAACCTAGGAGGAGTCAGGAATATTCCGAACAACAATAAGATGCTATTCATAGATGATGAATAAATTTCCCTCGTACTACACCGTATGGAGGTTCACCCGGCATTATGGTACACCGCCACCACGTCGTCGTCCTCTTCCATTTTTTCGATAAGGGCAAGCAGTTCGGTTTCCTGTTCATCGGTAAGCTCTTTGTGGGTGGAGGGGATGAATGTTTTTGAGCTTTCCTTTATTTCCAGATGTTTGTCTTCGAGAGCTTTCTGCATGTTGCCGAAATCATTGAAGGGGGTTTGAATAATGAGCTCATTGTGTTCATCATCCCAGGTAAGCTCTTCTGCTCCTTTGTCAATCAGTTCGAGTTCTATTTCTTCGCGGTTCAGCCCCTGTGAGGCTATTTTGAACAAGGCCTTTCGCGAGAACATAAAACTAACAGAGCCGTTGGTGCCGAGTGCGCCGCCGGCTTTAGAAAAGTACATGCGTATGTTTGCCACCGTGCGGGTCGGGTTGTCGGTGGTGCATTCCACCAGCAGGGGTATTCCGTGGGGTGCATAGCCTTCATATATTACCTCCTCGTAGTTGCTTGTATCCTTGTTCGACGCCCTTTTTATTGCCGCCTCAACATTTGCTTTGGGCATGTTCACCGCCTTGGCATTTTGAATGCAGATACGCAGACGGGGGTTGGTGTCGGGGTCGGGGCCGCCGGCTTTTACCGCTATGGCTATATCCTTGCCTATTTTGGTAAATTGCTTTGCCATCTTGGCGAAGCGTGCGAACATCACATATTTCCTTTTTTCAAAAACGCGTCCCATATTGTATGATTATGTGCCGGCACATGCCGGAGCTGTTTAGCTGTTTTAGGTTCGGGCCTGTTACTTATTCTTCATGGTTTCAGCCATACCCCTGTTTTCAAGCATAGGTTCTATAATGGGGTCTCTGCCACGGAAATTCCGGTAAAGCGTTGCCAGGTCTTCGGTGTTTCCGCGCGACAGTATCATATCCCTGAACCGCTGTCCGTTTTCCCTTGTAAGGCCTCCGTGCTCTTTGAACCAGGCAAATGCGTCGTCGTCGAGCATCTCTGTCCACAGGTAAGCGTAATAGCCTGCTGCGTAGCCGTTAGACCATATATGAAGGAAATAGCTGGAGCGATAACGGGGCGGCACTGCCGGCAGGTCGAGACCTGTTTTGCGGAGGGCTGCGGCTTCAAAGGTATCCACGTTGTCAACGGTATTGCCGGCGGAGAGCAGGTGCCACTGCATATCGAGGGCAGCAGCCGAAATAATTTCGGTGAGCTTATATCCCTGGTTGAAGGTGGCAGCCTTACTGATCTTGTCCACCAGTTCGCGTGGCATGGGTTGGCCTGTTTTGTAGTGCCTGGCATAGTGGCTGAACACGGTTGAATCGGATGCCCAATGTTCATTGAACTGCGAAGGGAATTCCACAAAGTCGCGTGCGGTGGCAGTGCCTGAAAGGCTCGGGTACTGCTGGCTGGCAAAGAGGCCGTGCAGGCCGTGCCCGAATTCATGGAACATGGTGGTAACATCGTCGAAGCTGATGAGCGCGGGCTGACCATCGGCGGGTTTTGTAAAGTTGCAGACGTTATAGATCACGGGCTTGGTTCCAATCAGTTTCGACTGGCCTACGAGGTTGTCCATCCAGGCGCCTCCGTTCTTGTTGTCGCGCTTAAAGTAGTCGCAATAAAACAGCGCCATCGGGCTGCCGTCTTTGTCGAACACCTCGTACACCTTCACATCTTTTTGGTAAACGGGCAGATCGGTTCGTTGCTTAAAAGTGATTCCATAGAGTTGTGTGGCGGCAAAGAACACTCCGTTTTTCAGCACGCTGTCGAGGACAAAGTAGGGCTTAATCTGGTTTTCATCGAGGTCGTACCGTGCCTTGCGCACCTGTTCTGAATAAAAATCCCAATCCCATGGCTCCAGCTGAAAACCGCCTTTTTGCTTGTCTATCAGCGCCTGTATCTCTCCGGCTTCCTTTTTTGCTTTTGCCGTTGAGGCAGGCACAAGTTTGTTGATGAAATCTTCAACCGTTTCGGGTTTTTTTGCCATTTGGTCGGCCAGGGTAAGTGCTGCATAGTTAGGGAAACCGATGAGTTTAGCCTTTTGCGCCCTTATTTTGGCTATGCGGAGTATGGTGGCGCGGGTATCGTTAGAGTCTCCTTTTTCAGCCCTTGTCCAGGATGCCTCGTATAATTTTTTTCTGGTATCCCTGTTGCTCATGTCAGGGAACAGGGGCTGCTGGGTGGTGTTTTGCAGTGGTATGAGCCACTTGCCCGGCATCTTCCTGGCTTTGGCTGCAGAGGCTGCGGCGTCCAGTTCCTGATCCGACAAACCGGCGAGTTCTGCTTTATCGTCGATAACCAGGGCTCCAGCCTTGGCGCAGGCAAGCAGCTGATTGGTGAACTTGGCTTCCAGAGCGGCGTCTTCGGCATTCAGTTTCTTTAGGCTGTCTTTTGCCTTATCCGAAAGCTTGGCGCCCGACAGTACAAATTTCTGATAGTAGTATTCCACCAGGCGCAGCGATTCGGAGTCCAGCTTCAGCTGTTGCCTTTGGTTATATACAGCCTCCACGCGGCTGAACAGCTTGCCGTTGAGGTATATGGCATCGTTGGCATCGGAGAGCAGAGGAGCCACTTCTTCCGATACTTTTTGCAGCACAGGGTCGGTATTGGCCCCGGTAAGCAAATTAAATACCGCATTCACGCGGCGAAGCATCTGCCCGCTTTTTTCGAGTTCCACAAAGGTATTCTGAAAGTCGGGCGGGGCAGGGTTATTGGCTATCTTGTCCGTTTCGGCGAGTTGTTCCTTTATGCCTTCCAAAATGGCAGGCTTGAAGTCGCTGTCGTGTATGGCGCTAAAGTCGGGCGCCTGGTAGGGCAAAGCGCTTATTTTGGCAAACGGGTTATGCTGCATGGCCGGGTTGGTGGTTGAGTCTTTCGGGTTGTTGGTGCATGATGAAATGGCTAATATAGCCGCTGCGGAAATTAGGGCAGGTACTTTTAGCATCGTCCTTATACTTTTTTAGTGGTTTAAAATTGCGCAAGGTATTAAAAAAACAAAGATAATAGGACTAAAAAAGGCATGAAAAATTAAGGTCTTCCTGTTCAGGGGTATTTAATCCATTCTTTGTTCCGGCAAATGCAATGAGGGGCGATATATCATTTATTATGCTCTTATTTAGGGATAATATTTTTACTTTTGAACTTTTTAGATTGAAGGTATATAAAGTGAAACCATTCGGAAAATAAACGGTACAACATTTAAATCTGCGATTGAAATGAGTGAGAAGATACATTGCCTGATAATAGGCTCCGGCCCGGCCGGATATACGGCCGCCATCTATGCCGCACGCGCCGGTCTTAAACCAGTGATGGTGGCAGGCTTGCAGCCGGGAGGACAACTGACCATAACCACCGAGGTTGAAAACTATCCGGGGTATCCGGCAGGAATTCAGGGACCCGAAATGATGGAACATTTTCGTAAACAGGCGGAACGCTTCGGCACCGCCATAAGGTGGAGCTATGTAAGCTCTGTCGATTTTTCCAAGGCGCCTTTTAAGGTGGTGGTGGAAGAAAAGGAAACCCAGCTTGCCGATACGGTAATTGTAGCCACGGGGGCAAGCGCCAAGTGGCTCGGCCTTCCTTCGGAACAAAGATTGAACGGCTTCGGGGTATCGGCCTGTGCCGTATGCGACGGATACTTTTTCAAAGGTCAGGATGTGGCCATTGTAGGCGGCGGCGACACGGCGGCAGAAGAAGCCACTTACCTTGCCAAGCTGTGCAATAAGGTATATATGCTCGTAAGAAAAGACGAACTCCGTGCTTCTAAGTCCATGCAGAACAGGGTGAAGAACACCCCGAACATTGAAACCCTCTATAACACCGAAACACGCGAAATAATAGGCGAAAAAGCGGTAGAGGGAGTTAGGGTTTACAGCAATACATCCAAAACGGAAAAGGTACTTAAAGTTACAGGCTTTTTTGTGGCAATAGGACATTCCCCCAATACCGCGATATTTAAAGACTGGCTCGATCTGGATGAGCTGGGGTACATTAAAACCACGCCCGGCAGCACACGCACACGGGTACCGGGGGTGTTTGCCTGCGGCGATGCACAGGATAGAATTTACAGGCAGGCTGTTACGGCGGCGGGCAGCGGCTGTATGGCTGCCCTCGATGCGGAACGGTATCTTGCAAGCCTAGAATAAGCAAACAGGCCGGCAGACTGTGGGTAGGAGTTTTTTAATGACCGGATGCAATAAAGCGGCATGAAACAGAAAGCAAAGGCTGACTTAAACAAAAAAGCAAACAGAAAAAACCGAACGGTTATCTGAATTAAGAGCGGCAAATGCAGAAAGTTGGGCATAATGTGAGAAGTGGGAAAGCCGTCGGAACAGGGCATTCTACTTTCAATTATGCACTTTTTATTTCCCTGCGTCACTTGCTGCCCGGCGCTCTCATTGTTTTATACCCTGCACTGCTCGGCGCACAAGTGAATTTTGAAGGGCAGGTGCCGCATGCAAAAACATTTAACTTCAAAGACCTGTACGACTCCACCTATGGCATTGAGCTTTTCGATAAATTCAATGCAACCCTCGGAGGCGATTCCATACGTAAAAATGACCAGGGATATGCTGCTTCCGGCTTGGTGGAAGATCATTATGCCGACGGGGCGCTGCTGCATAAGGGCTTTTATGCCGACGGACAGGTAACTCTATATTCCAACTATTACCCTAACGGACAGGAAGAAAGGGTTTATAAAAGCATCTCGGAGAGAAAATCGGAGATGAAGAAATACTATATGGACGGCAAACCCCGTTCAACTGTGGAGTACTTCGACGGCAATGCCATCAGTTACCACGACTTTTACGACAACGGAAACCCCTCGTACGTTGAAGAATACGACAAAAAGCACGAAACCCTTTTGCAGCGATGTTCGTATTACCCCGACGGCAAACCCCAGTCTACCTTTCTGCCCGAAAGCGATAAAAAGAACGCGCGCTACTCGCATAAGGAATACTACCCGGGCGGCCAGCTGAAGGAAGAATATGAAATGGTGTCGAGCGGCGGCGACTATGTAAAAGACGGGGAGGACGAGCAATACGACAGCAAGGGCAATCTTACTTCCGATATTCTTTATGATGCCGGAGAAGAAAGTAAAGTGATAAAATAAAAAAGCAGCAAGCGGCGCACCCCCGGGGCAGAATTTATTAAAGCCGCCGCCTGGTTAATAATTGTTTTGCATATGCAACTAAAGCTTCCGCGCAAGTATTATCTCAATGAGGATGTAACCCGCATCAGCCGCGACCTGATAGGCAAAGTTCTGGTTTCAAGAATAGGAGGTAAGCTTACTTCGGGAATAATTATTGAGACGGAAGCATACAACGGAGTGGGCGACAAGGCTTCGCATGCATACGGCGGGCGGCGCACCGAACGCAACAGGGTTATGTACTCGGAAGGCGGCAGGGCTTATGTATATCTTTGCTACGGGGTACACCACCTCTTTAATGTGGTAACAGGCAGAAAGGATGTGCCTCAAGCCGTACTCATAAGGGCAATAAAGCCGGCAGACGGTATCCGTGCCATGCTTAAAAGAAGAGGTAAGGAGGAATTATATAAAGCCTTTTCGGATGGCCCCGGAACCACTGCGGAGGCGCTTGGCATAACCACACGGTATTCGGGTGAACCACTTACCGCAAACAGGATATGGATTGAAGAAAGGGGGGTTATAATTGACAGGAAAAATATAACGGCCGGGCCGAGGATAGGAGTCAGCTATGCAGGTGAAGATGCACAGCTGCCCTATCGTTTCCGGCTTAATGAAGATGCAATTAAAATGTTGAAATATGAATAATACCGGCTTGCCCAAAGTTATACTGGGTTCGGGCAAGGACCAATCCCTACGCCGATTTCACCCCTGGGTGTTTTCGGGAGCCATCAGAAAAATAAACGGCGAAGCGCAGGAAGGAGACCTGGTGGAAGTGTATTCCGACCGGAATGAATACCTCGGAACGGGACATTATCAGGATGGTTCTATAGCCGTACGTATTATCTCATTCAACCGGTTTGAGCCCGGCGCCGCGTTCTGGCGCTCCAAGATAAAAAATGCCTATGACTACCGTGCCTCACTGGGTTTGACGGCTAATCCCCAAACCAATGTTTACCGCCTGGTTTATGCCGAAGGCGATGGTCTGCCCGGGCTAATAGTGGATTATTACAACAGCACCGCCGTAGTGCAGGCGCATTCCATAGGTATGCACCGGCACAGGCAGGAAATAGCCGAAGCCCTGAAAGAGGTTTACGGCGAACAGCTGAAAGCAGTTTATGATAAAAGCAAAGAGAGCCTCGCGGGCAGGTACGCCGAAGGATTGTCGAACGGATACCTGTACGGCAGCGGCGGCAACAGTCAGGTTTCGGAAAACGGCAACCTGTTCAGCATTGACTGGGAAGAGGGACAAAAAACGGGTTTCTTTATTGACCAGCGCGAAAACAGAAAACTTGTTTCATCCTTCGCCGCCGGAAGAAAAGTACTCGACTGCTTCTGCTATGCCGGCGGGTTTTCGGTATATGCCATGAAAGGCGGAGCCGCCGAGGTGCATTCGGTGGACTCATCGAACATGGCCATAAAACTTACCGACTGCAACATAGCGCTCAACTTTGGAGAGGATGCAAATCAGACATCGCACCCCGCCGACGTTTTCGACTATCTGAAAGGGAAAGACGGGGAGTACGACATGATCATCGTTGACCCTCCCGCCTTTGCCAAACGCCGCGATGCGAGGCACCATGCCGTAATGGGATACAAAAGGCTCAATGCCCTTGCCATAAAGTCGGTAAAGGCGGGCGGAATCATATTCACCTTTTCGTGCTCGCAGGTGGTGGACAGAAACCTCTTCAACGGAGCGGTAACGGCAGCAGCCATAGAAGCCGGAAGAAATGTGAGGATAATGCAATACCTTTCGCAGCCGCCAGATCACCCGGTAAGCATTTTTCATCCCGAAGGTGAATACCTGAAAGGGCTCATGCTGTATGTGGGGTAGGCATGGAGGCTGCTTTGCGCCATTGTTCAAATC
>VFSW01001963.1_pt1 | contig 31162 bp, 24 predicted proteins | sample 5358111 | NCBI WGS metagenome assembly VFSW01 (sample SAMN11554181, study PRJNA540505) | mine drainage metagenome | isolation source: sediment from site ElyBrook_90M | place: USA: Ely Copper Mine, Vershire, VT | collected 2017 | reverse complement strand
TGCGAACCCGGCGTCACCTTCGGCGAACTCATCCCCGAGGTGAAAAAACAAGGGGTCCGTCTGTATATGCCTTTGATGCCGCGAAACTCCAAGTGCGTTGTCGGCAGCATCCTCGAGCGAGAGCCCGTCATCCTGCCGCAGTATCAGTGGGACATATCGGACCCGTTGGCTTGCGCGGAAATTTTCTTTGGCACCGGCGATGAGTTCAGAACCGGCCAGGCGGCCGGGCCCGGCACGATCAAGGAGCAGTGGGCCGTCGGGGGCGTGCAAAAAGCGCCCTACGGTCCCGGCACCGCTTCCTGGCACCGGCTCATCCAGGGAGCGCAGGGCACCATGGGCATCGTCACCTGGATTTCCATGAGGTGTGAATTGCTGCCCGGCCTGGAAGAGCCTTTTGTGGTGGCCTCTTCCGGCCTCGATCCGCTGCTCGAACTCACGCACTGGCTGATCCGGCTGCGCCTGGTCAACGAATGCTTCATCCTCAACAACACCAACCTGGCGGCGATCTTTGCCAAACACTGGCCGCAGGACTTTCAGACCCTCAAGGACGCCCTGCCCGCGTGGACCCTCTTCTATACCGTGGCGGGGTACGAATATTTTCCCGAGGAAAGGGTTCGTTCTCACGTCAATGACATTACCGAAATCACACAGCGGCTAGGCGTGCAAGCGGCAAAAACAGCCGGTGGAATTTCCGCCAATGAAATCCTGAAAACCGTCCAGCAGCCTTGCCGCGAGCCTTATTGGAAACTTCGCCCCAAGGGGGCTTGCCAGGACATTTTCTACCTGACCATCTCCGACAAGGTTCAAGGTCAAATGGAGGCCATGAACGATCTGGCGGAAACCGCCGGTTATCCCGCTTCCCAACTCGGCGTATACATCCAGCCGGTCGTGCAGGGCACCAGCTATCACTGCGAATTTAATTTGTTTTACGATCCCCAAAACCGCCGGGAACTCCATCGCGTCCAGGACGTATCCGCCTCGGCAGTCAATCACCTGATGGCCAAGGGCGCCTTCTTCTCCAGACCGTACGGGGAAACCGCGGGGATGATTTTGAATCGAGACGCGGCCAGCGTTTCCGTTTTGGGCAAACTCAAGAACGTATTTGATCCCAACAACATCATGAATCCGGGAAAAATCTGTTTCTAACCGGCACGCGCAACAACGATTCATCGGGGCGGGATCACAGGAGAGAGCCAACATGGGATTGGAACAATATAAAGGCGATATGGAGATGTGCTGCCGGTGTTCGGCCTGCAAGTTTATTCCCATGCAGCGGGTGAGCGGGCATCGCTATGCCAACGTGTGCCCCAGCATCTCCAAATTCAACTTTCACAGCTACTCCGGCGGCGGCCGGATGAATATCGGCGCGGCCATGTTGAAACAGGGCATGAACTACACCGACCGGCTCCTCGACATCGTCTATAACTGCCAGATGTGCGGCGCCTGCGGCGTCTCCTGCAATTACGCCATGGACATGGAAGTGATGGAGCCCATCCAGGAATTCAGGATCAAGTGCGTCGAGGACGGCAAAACACATCCCGCCTTGGATAAGGTCATCGCCGGCCTCCGCGAGCATGACTCCATGGTGCCCGCCACCGGCAAACGCGGAGACTGGGCTTCCGGTCTAAACCTGAAGGACGCCACCAAGGAAAAAGTGGACGTCCTGTTTCACGTCGGCTGCCTCACCAGCTATGACAAAAATCTCCAGAGGCTCGCCAAAGCCACCGCAAGAATCCTGCAAAAGGCGGGCGTTGATTTCGGCATCGCCGGCGATGCCGAATCCTGCTGCGGCGGCCGCGCCTACCAGATGGGTTACAAGGAAGACTTTCTGCGCCAGGCCAATAAGAACATGGCCCTGATCAAGCAAGCCGGCGTCAAAACCGTGGTCACGGCTTCCGCCGACGGATACCACGCCTTCAAGGTCCTCTACGACAAATTCAACCTGAAGGGCAGCCTCGAAGTGCTGCATATCTCGGAATACATCGACAGACTGATCAAAGATGGAAAGTTGAAGCCGCGCAAACAACTCGGCCTCTCCGTCACCTATCATGACCCCTGCGGCCTCGGCAGGCTGGGCGAGCCGTGGATCCACTGGAACGGAAAGAAAATTCCCGGCGACAGGTTTGTCTTCGACCCGCCCAAGGTCTACCGGCGGGGCACGCAGGGCGTCTACCAGCCGCCGCGCGACGTGCTCCACAGCCTTCCCGGCGTCAAACTCACGGAAATGACCCGCATTAAGGAATACGCCTGGTGCTGCGGGGCCGGCGGTGGCGTGAGCGATTCCAATCCCGCCTTTGCCCAATGGACCGCCCGGGAACGCATCGAGGAAGCCGAGTCCACCGGCGCAGAAGCCATCGTGACCGCCTGCGCTTGGTGTGAGAAGTCCTTCAGCGAAGCCATCCGCGCCACCGGCAGCAACCTGAAGGTGTACGACATCGTGGAACTCGTGGAGACAGCCATCTCGTAAGGAGGGTGACCCATCATGGCCTTGAGCAAGGACGTCTATTCGGCTTTCGAGGATATCGTCGGAACGGAATACATCTGTGACGATCCGGTCATCATGCCTTCCTATCACGCCACCGAGTTCGCCGCCGTCATTCTTCCCAAGAACACCGCCGAAGTGCAGTCCATCGTCAAGCTGTGCAACAAGCACAAGTTGCCCTTCCGGCCGGTCTGCACCGGCTGGACCGGTAAATTCGCCAAGGGCTTTCTCTATCTGGACCTGCGCAGGATGAACCGCATCATCGAGATCAACGAGAAGAATATGTACGCCGTCGTGGAGCCCTACGTGATCTCGGCGCAGTTGCAAGCGGAGACCATGAAGCGGGGCCTGCATCTGAACCTCAAGGGCGCCGGCTCCAACTGCTCGGCCATGCTCCGCGGTCACGGGCATTTGGATCAAACCACCAGTGGGGATGACCGCAACCATTTGGCCATCGAGTGGGTCACTCCCGCCGGGGACATCATCCGCTCCGGCTCGTTGGGCTCTTCGGACGAATGGTTCTGCGGCGACGGCCCAGGTCCCTCCTTGCGCAGCATCCTGACCAGCGCCGTGCCGCCGGGCGTCACGCCCGGTGTCTTCACCAAGGCCGCCATGAAGCTGTATCACTGGCAGGGCCCCACTCAATTCCCCATCGAAGGAGTCTCGCCCAATTATTCCCTCCGCGAGATCCCGCCGAATTTCCTGGCGCGCTATTTCAGCTTCCCGTCCGTCGAGAAGATGTGGGAGGCCGAGAACAAAATCGGAGAAAGTGAAATCGCCTTCGAACTCATGGGTTTCAACGTCGCCATGGTCGCCGCCAATATCACCACCAGCAATGAAGAAGAGGAAAAAACCTTCAAGCAGCTCAGCCAGGCCGTGCAGGGGCCCGGCTTCTTCGTCATCCTCGCCGGCAACTCCGCGGCGGACTTCGAATACAAAAAACGAGTCCTGTACCACATCGTCAGCGCGGCGGGCGGCAAGTCCTTGGCGCCCCTCGAGGATCCCCGCACCGAAGGCATCCTGTTGTGCCAGTGCATCCGCATTTCCGCCTCGATTCGAGAAACCTTCCGTCCGGGAGGCATGTTCAGTTCCATTCCCGTGATGGGCCAGCGCGACTTGACCATCCAGTGGGCCATCGGCGCCGGCAAGGCCAAGGAGCCCCTGATCGCCAAAGGCCTCATCGTGGATGATGGCGGCGCCTTTTTTGGCTGGGGCGTCGAACAGGGGCATCTCGGCAAAACCGAAATCTTCTGCAAATTCGATCCGCAGAACCCCGTGGCAAAAGAGGCGGTGGAGGCGTGGCATAAAGAGCAAAGTGCCAGGGCTTTTAGCGAACGCTACTTCGCCTTGCTATCGGGCCAGGACGAGGAAGTCGGTCGAGGCCTGTCCAATTACCATCTGTGGTGGAACAAGATTCAGAAAGTGCTGGACCCCAATCGCGTAGCACCCGAGGCCGGCGCGCTGGTCTAGAATTTGCGGCACAACCTAATTCCGGCGCAATCGAATCCGTCACTTCGCTGAGTTGTGCTCGATGCTCTAGAGAAACCACGATCTTCTTCTGTGTACTCTGTGCAGGCTCGGTGTCCTCTGTGTTAAAGCGGCGAAATTCGACGGCAAAACTTTCAACACGGAAGGCGCAGATTCCAGTATGGCGTCCGGTAAGTAACGGTCAATACTTCGCAGTTCGTACTCCGCTGTAGGGGGTTCCGCTTGCCGCGCCCTGCTGGGTTGCGGGATTTGCGAGCCATTTCCGGGGCGCCATTGCCCGGCTTGCCTCAGTTGCCATTCTTGGGCGGATCGGTGCCGGCCAGGGGATAGCCGAGCTGTTCCCAGCGAGTGAGTCCGCCTTGCAGGGCCTTGACGCTGGCGTGATCGTAACTGAGTTCCCACATTTCCAGGACCATGGGCGCGCTGTCTTCTTCATGAGGGCAATTGCAGTAGAAGACGATCAATTTGTCGCCCGGGAGGGCGCTGAGCATGTCGTCCGCGTTGCGGGGGGCGACGGTGGGATCGTAGGGGATGTTGATGGCTCCCTTGATGTGTTCGGCCTCGTAAGCCATCGAATCGTCGGTATCCACGACCACGATTTTCCCTTTTTCCTTCATCAGGTTCATCACCTGCTCGGCGGTGATGCGCGGCACCTGCGGGAACGGCAACGGATCCTTTGTGGATGCTGCGGCGGCGTTTCCGGTCTTCGCCGAGGGAGAGCCCTGCTGCGAGCCTTTCGCCAAGCTGCGTGAACAAATCCCGGCGGGGATGAGCAAGAGCGCTCCCACCAGCAAGCGTGCCAACCATTGCGGCTTCATATTCGCTCCATGCCGCGGCGCGAGCGCGGAGCAGTTGCCCCGCGCCCGGCCCGGTCACATCAATTCTACATCCAGGCGTCGATCGATACGCCCCGGCGCAGGCCGAAATCCGTGACGAACCACGTGGTCTGGATTTTCCCTCCCGTCACCACCACGCGGATCGCCTGCGAGTTCGTGAACGGCTTGATCAGCGTGTCGTCCGGAAGTTTTCTCCAGCTGGCGTAAGGTTCCAGGCCTTGCAACGCAAACGGCACCGCGATGCTTTGAATGACGCCGTTTCCCCAATAGCACGCCGCGGTCTTCTCCACGTTTTGCGAGAACCACTCGCTCAACTGGGCCTTGGTCTTGAATCCATGCGTGTCCTTGAGCAGCGCCGCCACCGTGGGATCCAGCACGATGGTCGCGGCCGAGCCCGATGCGGAAAGCGAACGCATGTAGTCGCGCATCAGGTAATGGGTAGGATAGAGGCTCTGGCTGCCTCCGACGCTGGAAATCCCGGTCCAGCCTGTCCCCACGGCAAGGACGTTATCGGTGGCCTTGAAACCCATTTGAACGTGCAGAGGATCCCACCCCTCGGGCAGCCCCTCTTCGTTCTCGGCGAAGCAGAAGTTGTTGTACTGGAAATTACTGCCCAGACTTTCCCACGCATTGATATCGTTGCGGAGATCGCCCGCGGTTTTCGACATGATGGTGAACGCCCGGCCGACCACGGCATTCGCGCGGTTGTACGGACCCATCGCGTTGGTCCCGCAATTGAAGTTGAGCCGCTTGCGGATCGGGCCGTTGATCACGACCATGTTCGCCATCGAACTGGTCGAGTTGCCGAACGGCGCTTGCGTCGCCAGCGCCAGGATCACCGGAAACAGTTCCGGCGACGCTCCCGCCATCACCGCGCTGATGGCCACCTTTTCCACCGTCAACTGCCGCGCCCCGCCGGTGATGTTGATCGTGTTGATCACTTCGCTGGGCTTGTGGCTGGTGCCCTTGAGCATCTCGGTCACAAGCTTTTCGGTGGGCAGTTGGATCCAGTTATAGTCCGTCCATCCCTTGTCTTCGAACAGCCGCCGCAGATTCTCTTCGGAGTCGGGCGGAAGAACCCTGGTCTCCTCCCCTTCCTCCGGCGGCGTTCCCGCGATCTTCTCCTCGGGCGTCAGAGGACTCGTCAACGCATGGCTCACCGCGGTCATCAGCGGCTGGCCGGTCAGCACGTCCTTCCCGGTCACGTACCCAACGTCCACGGCCTTCGGCTGCCCTGTAAATGGAAACGGCACCGCCACGTACCGGATCGGCATGCCGTTGTTGTATTTGAAGTTGTAGCCCGTGGCGTAATGCACGATATTCGAGGAAGCGATGCCAATCGCGGGAATCTTGCACTCCATCTGGATCTGCTTCGCCCAGCGGCTCACGGCCGCGCAGCAGCCGTTTCAACCCGCGACACCGACAATGACGGCATCGGCCTTGCTCGACACGATCTCCTTCAGGATGCCGGCATCGGTGCCGAACATGCCGTCAGCCGTGACCTTCACGATCGTCTTAATGCCGGAATATTGCTTCTCAAGATGCTCCCGCATGGCGCCATAGAAATAGTTCGCGGCATCCGGGCCCTCCCAGGAAAGATTGATCATGTAGATCGTCTTGTTGTTCAGATCCGTGAGCGGCGCCACCAGAGGAACCCGCGCCGCCAGCTTTCCGGCGATCGCCGGGTTCATCACCGTGATCGGACCGCCGCCGCCCGCGGCAGACTGTTCCGCAATAGCTCTCGGAGCGGCTACTGCGAACCCCGGAGCACCGGCCGCCAGGGCCGGGCTCATTCCCAACAACGCCAGCATCTTTCGCCTGTCCATGTAGTTTTACCTCCTCAAATCTGCTTTTGGCGGTGGCCCGCCCTTTCCCCTCGGTCCGACTCCCAAACTAAGTGTGCCAATGGGCGGATCATAACACACCGGCCGTTCATTACTTAAGATGCGAAAATTCGGTAATCCGGCCGGTGCCGGCCATCCGAAGACGTGGGGATTCCCGCCCCTGTAGCCGGTTCGCCCGGGTCCGGCGCGAGCTGTTCGCCGCCCACGCCGGCAACCCGGACGCTATGCCGAACGCCGCTAGGAGATCGGCGTGCACACCGACTTCACTTCGGTGTACAGATTCAGCATCTCGTGTCCCATTTCGCGGCCCCAGCCGGACTGTTTGTACCCGCCGAACGGCATCGCCGAATCAAGGACGCCGTAGCAATTGATCCACACGGTTCCCGCGCGCAGTTGCGACGCGACGCGATGCGCTTTCTTGATGTCGCGCGTCCACACCGCCGCCGCCAGCCCGAACTGCGTGTCGTTCGCCTTGGCCACCAGATCGTCAACGTCGCTGAACGGCATGACCGTCACGACCGGCCCGAAGATTTCCTCGCGCACCACCTTCATCTTCTCGTTCGTGTTGACCAGCACCGTGGGCTTGACGAAATAGCCCTTCGTCCCCTCGCGGCTGCCGCCGGACATGGCCTTCGCGCCCTCCGAGAATCCCGATTCGAGGTAACCGCAAACGCGCTTGAGCTGCTCCTCGGAGATGACTGGACCCATTTGGGTGGCGGGATCCATTCCCGGGCCGAGACGGATCTTCGACGCGAGTTGAGAAACGCCATCCACTACCTTGTCGAATTGCTTGTCTTCCACGTAGAGCCGGGATCCCGCGCAGCATACTTGACCCTGGTTGAAAAAGATCCCGTTGGCGGCTCCGGGAATGGCGCTTTCGATGTCCGCATCCTGAAACACTATGTTGGGGGACTTTCCGCCCAGTTCCAGCGATACCTTCTTCAAGTTCCCGGCGGCGGCATGGACGATCAACTTTCCCACCTCCGTCGAGCCGGTGAACGCAATTTTATCAACGTGCGGGTGCGCCGCCAGCGCCGCTCCGGCCGTCTCGCCGTAGCCCGTGACGATATTTACCACACCGTCCGGGAAACCGGCTTCCTGCACCAGCTCGCCCAGCAGGAGGGCGGTGAGCGGAGTCTGCTCGGCGGGCTTGAGAACCACCGTGCAGCCCGCCGCCAGCGCCGGAGCCAATTTCAGCGTGGCCATGACGAGAGGGAAGTTCCACGGAATGATCTGGCCGACCACGCCGATGGGTTCCCGCAGCGTGTAGGCAAGAAACTTCGCGCCGTGCGCGGAAATCGGGATGGTGTTGCCTTCGATTTTCGTGGCCCATCCGGCATAATAGCGGAGCTGGTCGACCGAAGTCGGCACGTCCACGATGCGGGCCATCACAATCGGCTTGCCGTTGTCCAGCGACTCCAGCTGCGCGAATTCCTCCGCGTGTTTCTCGAGCAGGTCGCCAAGCTTCCACACGATGCGCCCGCGCTCGGATGGCGTGAAATTCCTCCACGGCCCCTTGTCGAACGCGGCGCGCGCTGCCGCCACCGCGCGGTCGATATCTTCCCTGTCGCCTTCCGCAACCTGACAGAGAATTTCGCCGGTCGACGGATTGTAGGTGGGGAACGTCTTGCCCGAGGCGGCTGGCACCCATTTTCCATTAATCAACATGAGACGCGGTTTCGCGACGTACGCGGCAACACTCTTTTCGATTGGAATCGTCTGTGTGGCGGTAGCCATCTCCATCCTCCTTGATCTGGTGCAACCCCTCAATTATAGGTTGAAAAGCCCCATGTAGGGTACAGCCGAAGGAGTGCCATTTTACCGCGTCCGGAGTTGGCTCGCCTGTGATACCGTGCGGTGGTAGAATCCGCGATCTGGAGCGTCCGCGCCGGCAGAAGGGGTTGTGGCCGAAGGCGGCGACGCCCTCGGCGTTGGGTTGGATCAGGCGAACGCGCGCGTGAAGATTCGTTCGGGCAACTTCTACTTGGCTCCGCGGCAAGTGGAGCCTGGGAGGCTCAGTGATGATGGGGATTACGAAATGGAAGTTCGCATGCGCGCTTTTGGCCGGAGCGCTCGTTTCAGCCGGCGCCGCCAGCGCTCAGGTCACTCTGGAAGTGATGAATCCGCGAGGAGAGATTCCCCCGCCGCCAACCTTGGGCATCACTCCTCGCGTGTCGAATCTCGACGGCAAGAAGATCGTGCTGATCGACAACGGCAAATTCGGCGCCGACAATTTTCTCGCGGTCGTTGGGAAGATGCTGAAGGACCGGTATCCCACCGCCACGATCGTGATGTATCCCAAGCCCTCCGCGCAGACCATCACCAACCTCCCCAAGTGGTACCCCACGGTGAAGCAGCAGGGAGACTTGTTCGTTTTCGGTGTCGGTGATTGAGGCAGCTGCACGTGGTGGGGTTCCCACGACACGATCGAAATTGAAAAGTCCGGCATCCCTGGCGTTTACATCACCACAACCGAGTTCCTCAACGATGCCAAGTCGGCGGCCCGGGACCGCGGCATGCCCGGAATCCGCACCATCGCGCTTCCCGCGGACAAATACTATCGCGCCCGCGCGAGCAACCAGGAACTGCAGCCCATCGCCTCCGCTGTCATCAGCCAATTGGTGGACGATGAAGTGCGGCCGCTCACTGCCGCCGAGGCCAAACCCGCTCAATCGCTGCGACTGTCGGAAGCCGCGAACATCACGGTTACGGGCGAGGACTATCAGGATGCCGCCGAAAAGGTCAATGAACTCTTTCTCGCCAATCATTGGGCCGACGGCTTGCCCATCATTCCGCCAACGCAAAAACTGGTGAAGGCCATGCTGGCAGGGACGACCCTCTCTCCCAACGACGTCATCGGTCAAGCCGCTCCGAAAAATGGCACCGCCACCGTCGAGAAGATCGCCATTAACTCCGTCATGGCCGGCGCGAAGCCGGAATATTTCCCGGTGATTCTCGCGGCCATGGAAGGCTTCACCGACAAGCACTACGACCTGACGCACGTGATGGCATCCACGGGATCGTTCACGCCGGTCGTCGTCGTGGACGGCCCCATCGCCGACGAGCTGGGCTTCAACTCCGGCATCGGGATGCTGGGCCATGGGTGGCGCGCCAATAGCACGGTCGGCCGGTCGCTCCGGCTTTCGCTGCTCAACATCGGCCAGACCTGGCCCCAGGTCAACGACATGGCCCTCACCGGGAGGCTCGAGTCCTACACGTTCTTCACCTTCGCCGAAGACACGGCCCGGAGTCCCTGGGAACCCTACAACGTGAGTCGCGGCTTCAAACCCGGCGATAGCACGGTCACGGTCGCCAGCTCCGGAAATCCCGTGGTGATCGGCGGCGGAGCCGTCGCGCCGTGGACCGGTCAGGGCATCATCGATCAGGTGGTCACCCAAATTAAGAGCCGCGGAGTGGTTTGGCCCCACGCGCAGACTCATATCCTGGTGCTCCATCCCGATTGCGCCGTCGAACTGGCGAAGCTTGGCTACACGCGCAAAAGTCTTCAGGAATACCTCTATGAGAAGACACGCGTGCCCTATGAACAGATTTCGTCGCCGGCCTTTTTCGGACATGGGGACGAAATCGGCTTTATCCGTGCATCCATTGCCGACGGCCGAATTCGGCCCGACCGCGCACAGATCTTCCTCGACGCTCTGAAACCCGGCGGGCGCGTCCCCGTCGTCCAAAGCCCCGATGATTTTCACATCATCGTGGCCGGCGGCTCGCCCGGATATACTCTGCTGTTCACGTATCCCGGAACCAACTGGGCGAATCAAACGAAAAAAGTAACTGGCGCGACCCTGACCAAAGCGGGGCGGTAGACGCCTGGGCGCGTCCATGCTTCTGGATGGGGCGCGCCGCTGGCTGCCGCACGGGCGCAGTGGGGACATGCCGCTCCTCGCGCGACGATGGATTTACACCCGCGTCATCGGGGAATCACGCCTCCACGCGGTCGAGAAAACGGCGGTTAATTTGGTCCGTTCCGGCCCCCAACCAAAAAAGATCGGCTACTGGATTCACCAGAATAACTGCGGTGAGCGATGGAATTTGAAATCGCCGCCCAACCTCCGCAACCGAGTTTCTTACCCTCGAGCAGAGTGGAGTCCTCGGAGGTACTTGTCCGGCAATCCGACGCACCAGGAGTTGGCTGCTGGTTCGCATTGGGGTAGTATTGGCGCCGAATAGATCGAGAACCCGGAAACCGGATTCCGATCGGCTAACCGTAGGACGGGTATAACCATGTCAAAAGACCTTACGCGAAGAGAATTAATGCGTCGTTCGATTGCCGCGGGCGGCTTGTTTGCGGCCGGATCACTGATGCCGGTTTCCTCGGCGCTGGCCAATCAAGCTGGCGGAAAATCAACGGCTCAAGCCGGAAACAGGGTTCCCGCGACAATCGTTGACGGCAAGGTGGTGCAACCGCGACGGGAACTCCCCGTTTTGCAAAAGACCAGCATCCTGGTTGTCGGAGGCGGTCCGGCGGGTACGGCGGCCGCCCTTTCGGCCAAGCGCCTGGGCGTCGACGTCACCCTGGTCGAGAGGTACGGGTATCTGGGAGGACTCGCCACCGGCGGCCTCGTCCTCGGAATCTTCCCGCTGTACGATCGGCATAACAAGCAGGTCATCTTCGGCATCGGCGAAGAGCTGATGAAGAAACTGGACGTGCTCAAATTCGGAATCATCGATCGGAACAAGGCGCCCGTTTATCCCACCATCGACGCGGAGGCCTTCAAATACGTGTTGGCTGATATGGTGCTCGATTCGGGCATCCATGCCTACCTGGATTGTTGGGGTGTGGATGCCATTGTGGATGCCAAAGGAGCCGTGCGGGGCGCCGTTTTCGAGAGCAAGTCGGGGCGAAACGCAATCCTCGCCGATATTGTCATCGATGCTTCCGGAGACGGTGATATTTATGCCGCCGCCGGGGCGGCTTTTGAAAAAGTCAAAAGCAACATCGGCCTGATCAGCCGAATCGGGAACATCGATCAGATCGATATGGCCGCGGGACGAGGATCGGAAGACACGGATAAGCCTCTGACAGGCAAGCCGGGGTCGGGCCGGCCCTCGAGGGGCAGAGTGACCGATCTAAACGGTCACGCCGGAAATTCGACGCCTGCGCCCCATGTGAACTGGCTCAACATGGTGGGCCCGATCGGGGACGCCCTGGACGTCACGGAGCTCACCGCCTTGGAACTCAGGCATCGCCGCGCGACCTGGGGCAACGTCGAGAAGCTCCGTCAAAAGCCGGGAAACGAACAGGTCTACTTGACCGAAACGGCCCCTCAACTGGGTGTGCGGCTCAGCAGGCTCCTGGACGGCGTCAAGAAACTTACCGTCCAGGAGATCCGGAGCGGCGCCAAGTTTAAGGATGTCATCGGCTATTCCGGCGCGTATGCCAATGCTCCCGAATTCCAGATTCCATACGGCTCCCTCGTCCCCGCGAAGGTCGAAAATGTCCTGGCGGCCGGACGATGCATATCGACCGATTTCGAAACGGGAGATATAACCCGGCTCATCCCGGTTTGCTGGGTTACCGGACAGGCTGCGGGCCTGGCTGCGGCATTGTGCATCCAAGATAAATGCAAGCCTCGCAACGTAAGTGTAACGAAGCTGCAAAACCTGCTTCGCCAGCAAGGGGCGCATTTGGGATGACTTCTCTCAGGCGCTTGCCGCGGCCGCTGATTCAGCTGGCTTGCTTTGCAGGCGCCGTCGTGCTGCTTTGGCCGTTGCTGCCCTGGGCCATTGCGCCAAGGCTTTTCGCGCAACTGAGTCCCTTCGTTGTTCTCTCATCGAGTATCGCCGCGCGCTCGATCGGCGTGGGAGCGATTTTTGCGCTCATCGTGGCCGTCGCGAGTTCATTTAAGAAGCGGTGGTTCTGCCTGTACGTCTGCCCCACCGGTTTCCTGCTCGAAAATGCCTCCCGCAAGGGGTTGCGCAAGACACGGTGGTGGAGCAAGTTCCCGCCGGTCGGAAGATATGTCGCGATCCTGACGGTGGCGGGTGCCGTGGCAGGGTATCCGGTGCTGCTGTGGATGGATCCTCTGTGCATTTTCAGCAGCCCCTTCGCCTTGAATAGGGCGACGAACCTGGTGTCCGTCATCCTGATTTGTCTCGGCCTGGGTGTTCTGGTGGCAGGCACTTTGGTTTTTGGCATGCTCTGGTGCGTCCGCATCTGCCCCCTCAGCGGAATGCAGGACATGCTGTTTTTCTTCCGGAAGGCGCTGTGGACCAGATTGAGTGCGACCGCATCCCACCGGCGGTTCCGTGCCGCTCGGCGCGCGTTCTTCGCCGGCACGGCCGGCGCGTTGCTCGGCCTTTGGGCGCGCCGAGCCGGAGCGGCGCGATACCGCGCAACCGACACGCTGCTGCGTCCTCCCGGCGCCGTGCCGGAGGATCGGTTTACCGGCCTGTGCATCCGGTGCGACAACTGCGTGCACGCCTGCCCGTCGAAAATCATTCGCCCGGATACGGGTCACGAGGCGGGTTTGGCAGGCTTCATGGCGCCCGTCATTCGATACGACAGGGACTACAAATATTGCCTGGAGACCTGCAACGCCTGCACCCAGGTTTGCCCGACCGGGGCGCTCGTGCCGCTCGATCTGCAGCGGAAGAACAAGTACATCATCGGAGAGGCGATCGCCGATAACAATGTATGCCTTACCGCCCTCGGCAAGAAGGAATGCAATGCGTGCGAGCTGGCCTGCCCCTATGATGCGGTCAAAATCACATGGGACGAGGCGCAGTACATTGCCTACCCCGTGATCGACCTCCATAAGTGCGACGGCTGCGGTGCGTGTGAAGTCGTCTGCCCGACCAACCCGGTCAAGGCCATTCGTGTGTGGACCCTCAAGCCTTCATAAACTCGGGATATAGCGGCCGGCAAATGTCAGGAACGTAGGCCAATTCGGCGCGGGCGTGTGTCCGCCGCTGTGCTGCCGGAAAGCCACATCACCGCCGATCAGCGGCGTTTCCATCGGTGGAAATTCGTTGGTAGGCAAACCCTTCTTGCCGAGAAGTTCATACACGGGCCCCGCACCGGCCGCTGCCAGAAACATCCCTTTCGCGTCCACCCAGCCGTCTCTCTGAGTTGCGCCGCCACTGATGAAAACCGGGCGCGGAGCGCACAGCGCGATCAATTCGTGAGAATCCACAGGCAAGTCGTTGGGCGTGAGCGGACCCGCATACTTCAGGAAATTGCCGGCCATCCAGTGGTATTCGTTTGTCGCGGCAACATTTTCAAGCAACTCGCCGAAATGGCGGCGGTACAGCGCCGCTCCACCCATGCCCGAGGAACTGATATAGCCGATGGCGAAACGCGGATCGTACGCCATCGCGACAAGCGCCGCCTTGCCGTATCGCGAATGCCCCTCGATGCCCACACGTTTCGCGTCCACTGATTTGTCGGCCTCGAAATAATCCAGCGCGCGGCTCGCGCCCCAGGCCCAAGCGCGCAGCGCACCCCAATCATCCGGCGCGCGCGGCTGGCCCTTGTTCACCAGACCGATGATTCCCTGCGTCAGCCCCGCGCCGCTGTCCGGCTGCACGCTCGTAGGCAGGTAGACTGCGTAGCCCCATCCCTTCGCAAGGACCTGTTGTTGCCAAGTGGGTCCGGAGGCCGCTCGAGCGCTTGGGAAACGTTTTGCCAGCGCGGCCATCACTTCCGGGCTCAAGCCGAACTCCATCATGACGGGAACTGGAGCCGTAGCGTTGGCAGGCGTAGTGAGCGTCAGCTGAATGTTGATGCGGATGAGCGGGTACGAGGAGTTGTCCACGTGCCCGACGAGGTTCTTTGTGATGACGGGAACGCCGCCGTTGGCTCCCCTCGTCGTGCTCACCACTTCCCAACGCACCCCCGGTACGTTCTTCGGAAGCCGTCCATAAACTTCGCGATCGAAATCCTCGACGATCTCCACACGCCGCCGGTTCCACCACATTCTTGCCGTGGTGACCCTCTTGCCGTTCTTCAGAATCAGAGGATCGGGCAGATGTGGATACGGATTCGCTTTCGATTCATCGTAATTGGCGGCATTGGGCGCTTGAGGATTGCTGCCGTCCGCGCCCTGCCTCAGAGAAGAGATATGAAGGAGATTCATGGTGCGCTGATGGTCCTGCTCGGAGCTCAATTGCACGGGAGGCTGCTGCGCGAACCCGGCGCTGGCAACGAGTGCAAGCGCCCACAGCATGCTGGCCTTCCGGACGAGAACGAACCATCGGTTCATCGCCGCGGGTCCGCCGGTTCCGCCCCCGCGCCATCCCGCGCGGTGAACGGGCCTGGCGCTCTACCGCAGTCCATCCCAGCCGTCATTGGGTCGGTCCTTCTTTCCGGGGAGCAAGTTCACACTGGAGCCACGAGCAACATGAACAGGAACACCGCCATTCCGTTCATACAGATTCCTCTTTTACGAGGCCGCCGCGGCCATCCGCGCTGCGCGGGTTTCTGGATCGAGCGCGCGCCTAAAGTGCGAAAACTTCAACGAGGTCTGAATTTCCCTGCCGGCAACGACCACATGGATGGCTTGGGAGTTGGTGAACGGTTTAAGGAAAGTTCATCGGATCCTTTAGCAGCTTGCGAAAAAAACTTACCATCATGTCATTTTGAACCCCGGTCGAGGTTTGACCGGGGTGAGAAATCCGCTTTTTCATTGACGTTGGCGCAAAAAGCAGATCCCTCGCTTCGCTCGGGATGACATATCAATGACTTTTTCCGCACCCTGTTGGAGACTGGCCGCGCGCGCCACTCACGGAAAAAAACTTAACCGCTCAGGTCGGCGCACCCTGTCACCTCCAGGCATCCACCGAGACGCTTTGCCCCGGGTTGAAATCAGTCGCAAACCAGACGCTCGCCGTCTTCCCGCCGACAACCACCGCATGGATGCCCCTCGGGTTGGCGAACGGCTTGATCCGGGCTTCGTCGGGAAGTTTTTTCCAGCTCGCGTAGGGCTCCAGCCCTTGGGTAGCCAGGGGACCCAGCATGCTCGATACGATCGAATTCCCCCAATACGATTGGGCGGTTTTCTCGACATTATGGGAGAGCCAGTCGCCGAGCGCCTCCTTGGTCTTGAAGCCCTGCACATCGTTGAGCAGATCGGCAACCGAAGGGTCCATGATGAGCGTGGCGCTCATGCCGGAAAGAGATGCCATGTAATCCCGCATCAGCATTTGAGGGGCGTAATGCTGCTCCACCCAGCCGGTGCTGTTGATGAAATTCCAGCCCGTAAAGATCGTCAGAACGCTCTCCGTGGCCTGGTGGCCCCTCTGGACGTGTAGAGGCAGCCATCCTTCCGGGAGAGCCTCCTCATTCTCGGCCATGCAAAGATTGTCGTATCGCAGCGGGTTGCTAAGAGATGCGAAACCAGTCACGCCCTCCTGGTAACCTTGGATGACTTTGTGTACGAGCGTCATGGCTCGCCCAATCACGGAATTCGCGTCGTTGTTCGGACCCAATGCTCCCAGACCCGAATTCATCCCGATCTGTTTGCGTATTGGCCCGTTCACCACAATCATCTGCGCGATCGACGTGGTGGAATCCTGATAGGGCACCAGGCTGGCCAGCGCAAGTACGACGGGAAAATACTCAGGCTTGGCGCCCGCCATCACCGCAAGGATGGCCACCTTTTCCACCGTAAACGGCCGGCGCGACCCGAATGTCCCGGCGCCAATCTTTACGATTTCGTCCGGCTTATGGCTGGTCCCCTTCAGCATCGCAGCCACTCGTTCCTGCGTGGGGAGGATGACCGGATTGTAGTCGGTCCAACCGGTTTCCTTGAACAATCGTTGCAGATTATCTTCCGTATCCGGTGGCAGCAGTCTCGGTTCCGGCGACGCCTCCGGAGCAGGCCCGGACATCTTTTCCTTTTCGGTGAGCGGCTTGGTGAGGCCGTCGACGATGGCCTGCATCATCGGCTTGCCGCTGACCGTGTCCTTCCCTTCAATATACCCCTTCAGCACGGACCTCGGCTGGCCGGAAAAAGGAAACGGCACCCCGACGTATCGAATGGGCATGCCGGTGTTGTATGTGACGTTGGGGCCAATCCCAAATGACACGACGTTCGCACCCGCCGCAGCGACTGTGGGTATATGGTACTTTTGCTCGAGCTCTCCGGTTTCGCGGCTCACGGCCCCGACGCAGCCGTGTCAACCCGCGACGCCGAGGATGACGCCATCCCCCTTGTTGTCGGCGATTTCCTTCCACAACCCAGGATCGTCGGTAACGAAATTTCCTTTCTTGATCTTGATGATCGTCTTCACGGCGGGCATGTTCTCGGCAAACCACGCTTGCATTTCCTGAAGGATGCCGTCGTTCTGCCCCATTCCTCCCCAGTCCGTGTCCACCAGGTAGATCGTTTTGCCGTCTAATTTGTCCAGGCGAGGCGCGAGAGGCACTCGCGCCGCCACGCCGGCCGCGATGGCAGGATTCAGAACGGTGATCAACCCGTTCGCCATCGAACCCGCAACCTCGGAAGCTGCCGTTCCTGCCGCCCGCACGTCGAACGGCGCGCCGGCCACCAGCGCCGGGCTGGCGCCCAGCAATGCCAACATTTTTCGTCGATCCATGGCCCTCTACCTCCTAGAATTGCTCGTCCGGTCCTTCCCCGATCCCGACTGCTAACTCAGCACTTGGATGATCTGCTCTCTTCCTCGGGCCTACCTTACATCCGCGGGGCCCCGTGTCAATCACAATCTCGCAGCGCAGCGCCCAGAGCACGGTTCGGGACGAACTCCTGATCGTCGCCGTTACCCTAGAACTGAGTCCTGCTGCCACGCCCGCGCGAGCGGAAATCAAGGGATCCCCGGTGAGTAAGGGCAGACGAATCACGATGGATTTTGCGGAGAATTGGGGTGAGCGATGGGATTTGAACCCACGACCCTCGGTGCCACAGCCGTAAGATGAACTAGCCCGTCTTTGCCTCTCAACAACTTACGTGGCCGCTGTTAGGTGGTGTTCGGCCCTGTTCCGGGATGGTCTGTTCCCAGTTTGTTCCCCGTGTTGTTCCCAGTTTTGGCAAGCGGCACGAGGTTTCATGTGATGGTAGGGCGTGGTGGAGGTGCGGCGCTAGTGTGGGTGCCTCACAAGTTTTTTCGCAGTTCTAACGTCGGGGTGCAGAGTGTGCGGCAGCGTGGACCGACTGCCGCCAAGCATTACAAGTAACTTTGCCGAGATGCGGCAGACGCCTAGTCCAGATGGGAGAAATCTCCTTTTTTAACCTTCATATCTGACCCCCCGCGACTTGTGGCAACAGATATAAGGAATTCACGCTTGGGGTCAACACTCCGAACCTTCTCCAAATCGCTCATCGAAAACGTGGCTATCATTCCAGCACAGGTAAACTGAGCACCAAAGCCGTTCTGGTATGCATCTGTTATCGGAGATGAAGTCGTCGGTTGGATTGCAATTTGCTTCTTTGTATCGCGCAAAACCACATTCGACACCTGGGCGCAGCCACGTGTGAAATTCTGTGCAACAGTTGTTACCTCCACACGGAGCACGGGCGACAGGTCATTTTTGTCTGGTGTGTAGTCTTTTAGGTCTTGTGCTGCAAGGTGAGACTGCCATTTGATCCATTCAATGGGAGTATACATCGTAACCCAAACGTCCTTATGCGGGTCATTCGTCTCTACGCCGATTCCCCACCCGTCCCAGGCCGAATGCTTTCTCGCCTTACCCCATTTAATAGCGGACTGAATTTCATCGTCCGTGAGCGTTTTGTCCTGTGCAAAAGCGAGTTGTGAAGATGCAAGGGCAAGAAATAAAACGGCGGCGAATAGTCTCATGTGCGATGTGTCGCGTCCTTTCCGAATAGAACACGCTAATCTGCTCGTGGTCTTTTTGCACGTAGGACTCTACACACGATGCTGTGGCGAATCAAGAAAAGTTCTTTCGTGCGTTGGGCCAGAGAGTCCGTAAACTGCGGAAGAAGCACGGCTACTCACAAGAAGATATGATCTCGTTCGGATTCTCAGCGCGTCACTGGCAGCAAATCGAAGCTGGCAGGCCAATCACAGTATCAACGCTGCTCCGCATTTGTGAAGTCTTTCAGGTCACTGCTGGACAGCTAGTGCGCGGTCTAGACAAGGGAATCTACAAGAAGTAGCTTCGATTGGGTTTCCGCGACGTAGGACTTCCGGCTCTCCTTAGTGCTTCACTGCGTAGCTTTGCCTCACGGCCTTCCCAGTCTGGCAGATAGGCGTGCATGAAACTCTTGAAGATCTTGCTATGGTTGGGTGCCAGGATGTGGACCAGTTCGTGGACAATCACAAACTCGCCTAATTCCCTCGGCAATCCAACAAGCTCCGCGTCTAGTGTCAGACGACCCACGCCTGAGATGGATGCCCACTTCCGACGCATCCCACGCAGGTGAACCTGAGGGGCCTTAACTCCGATGCGGGCAGCCCAATGCCGGACGGCCCAACGGAGTTCCTCGGCATCCTGCCAGCGGTTCGCTGGCTTCGCCATCGCCATCTTGGTCGCAGCGGCTCTCATATCCTCTGGAGTCTCAGCAAGCGATTCGCAACCTCAATCATTTTCTCCGTTCCCACCAGCGGGCGCAATGTCTTATAGAGTTCCGTTCGTAGCTTGCTCTCCTGCTGCTTGTTCCAGCGGTAGTCGGGGAAACGCTCGAAGAGCGCGTTGATACTCTTTGCTTGCTTAGCGTCAAAGCCGTTGTCTGCTTCACCCACGGTCTTGTGTATGGCGAACGAGTTGTCGTCCAGCCCCAACCTCTGCCGCTCCACGTCGGCTTCGGTCGCTTCGCGGGCCAGCTTCTCAAATTGAAGCAGAGCTTGCTGAGTCGTTAGCTGGCGGTCTTCGTAGGCCTCTGCCAGCTTCTCGGCTCGCTCGCCAATCGAAAGCAGGAATGGCTTTGCCGCTCCGCTGTCTTGTACCGTCACCGCGAGAATCTTCCGAAGATTCAGAATCTTCGTATTGTCGGACGTGTCGCTTTCCCGCAGCTTCGCCAACTCCTCCGGGCCGAGAGCGTGAATCGCGCCGGGCAGTTCCAACTGGCCGCTAATGGTGTGCTTTTGGAGCAGGTCGCGGGTCTTATTGGAAATCTCGCGGTCAACATAGATTCGGTCACCATAGGCGCTGCGAATCAGCGCGTAGAGTTCTGAGAGCGACAGATAGCCATCCAAGAAGGGGCGCAAGAAAGTATCGGGGGAGATTATTTCATACAGATTCTGAAGCTGCCGGAACCACTTGAAGAAGTCCCCACGCCTGTTCTTGTCCTCGAAATGGGCAATGGCTCTTTCCTTGGCCTTGTCGTCCCATCCCTTGGCGAACGGCAAGTAATCCGGGGCCTGCCTCTCCCTCATCGTGGCAAAAAGCTGTTTCAAGACCTCGATGTTCTGGATGACCGACGTGACCACGTCCGAGTCGAAGGCCAGCGCCTTTTCCAGCTTCTCGAAGATGCCGACGAAATCGAGCACAAAGCCGTAGGGCTTCACCAGCCCCTCAGCGTCTTCGTAGGGTCGATTCACGCGGGCGATGGCCTGAAGCAGAACGTGGTCGCGCATCGGCTTGTCGAGGTACATGCAGTACAAAATGGGCGCGTCAAAGCCTGTCAGCAGCTTTTCCGTGACGATGAGAATCTTCGGCTTTTCGCTCTTGCGAATGAAATCCTTGCGAACTTTCTTCTCCTCATCCTCGCTCAGGTAAAACTCACGCAGAAGCTCCTTGTCCCCCTGCGCCGGCGAGAACACCACTCGGGAATAATCGGTGGGCAGGTGCTTGTCGAGAGCCTTTTTGTAGAGGGCGCACGCTTCGCGGTCCACGGCCACAAAGAACGCCTTGAAGCCCATCGGCTCGACGTTCTCTTTGAAGTGCATGGCGGCGTATTCCGCAATCTTCTCGATGCGGCTCGACGCCTTCATCATTTCCTTGAGTTCCACGGCCCGGTCGAGGATGGCGTTTAGCTCCTCAACGTCGCTGATGCCCTCCGCCTCGGCCAAGTTCAGGAATTTCTTTTCGAGCAGTTCGCGGTCAACGAGCAGGCTCGATGGTGCCAACGCATAATTCAGCGTGACCGTCGTGCCGTCTTTGATGGACTCGGCGATGGAATACTTGTCGAGGTAGCCTTCCTCGTCGTCACCGCCAAAGACCTTGAATGTCCCCTGTCCCCGGGAAATCCGGTCAACCGGGGTTCCCGTGAAGCCAATGTAGGTGGCATTGGGCAGAGCACCCATCAAGTAGTGGCCGAGGGCGCCGCCGGTCGTCCGGTGGGCCTCGGCTACCAGCACTACCACGCTGTCGCGGGTATTGATGTTCGCCGGGATGTCGTCGAACTTGTGAATCATGGAAACGACCAGCCCGCGATAATCGGAGCCAAGGATGTCCCGCAAGTCTTTCTTGCTCTCAGCGACCTTGGCGGAAAGACCATAGCCAATGATGTTCTTGTGCAGTTGGCCTTCGAGTTCGTTCCGGTCAATCAGCATCAGCACGGTCGGCTTCTCGGTACCGGGCGTCTCACGGAGCAGCTTCGAGGCCACGGTCAGCATCGTCAAAGTCTTGCCGCTTCCTTGTGTGTGCCAGATAAGCCCGCGTCGTTTCGCTGGCTCAGTAACGCGCTGTACGACCTTCTCGACAGCGCGAGTCTGGTGCTGACGGAGAATCTTCTTGGTCAGATCGTCGTTCTCGGTGACGAAGACGACGTAATCCCGAAGCAAGCGCAGGAACCGGGGGCGATTGAAGAACGCCTTGACCTTGTTTTCGTAGTTTCCCGGCTGCTCGTCCCGCCAGTTGAACAGGTTCTTCCGGCTGGTGCTCCATGTCACGCTATAGAAGAAATCGAGGAGCTGGGTCACCTCGAACACCTGCGTGGCGACGAACATCTCCGGCGTCTCCCGGTGATAGCGGCGGATTTGGTCAACGCCCAGGGAAAGACCGTCCTGCTTTCCGGCGTCCTTCGTTTCGGCAAGTGCCACCGGGATGCCGTTGATGAGGAACACCACGTCAGCACGATTGCGGAAGACGGTGCTCTTCTGCCACCACTCGTCCGTGACGTGAAACAAGTTGTTTTCGGGATGCTCGAAGTCAACGAGCCGGATATTACGCTCGCGCTTTTCCTCGGGAACAAAGACGGACTGCTCGCCGCGCAGCCATGAGTGGGCTTCGCGGTTCCCTTCGATGTTGGGTCGTAGCAGGTTCAGACGCCGGAGGATGTCCCCAGTGCGGCTCGCGTCCACGCTGCTGGGATTCAGGCGGACAAGCTGCGCTTCGAGGATGCCTGTGAAATAGAGGCCCGTGTCCCCGCTTCGGAGGCTCAAAGCATCCTCGGGTCGGATGTATTCCCACCCGATTTCCTCGGCGTACTTCAGCATTGGGTTCTGAACCGCCGACCGCTCGCTCATTGCGTTTGATGCTCCTCAATCAACGGCACGGCAGAGAGCCGCCCAGTCATCAGTTCTTCCAACATCGCTCTAAAGAGTTCATCCATCAGAAGTTCTTCTTTCTCAAGACCAGCAATCTTCTCCTCGCAAGACCGGACAACTTCAGCGATTCGACGTTGTTCTTCGATTCCGGGGAGTAGCACTGGCATCTGAGACAGAATTCTTGTATTCACGTTTGGCATGATGCTACCGACCGCCGCCTGCTTCAGATAATTCTGAGTTGGCTCCAAACTAATGGAAATAGCTAGAAAGTAGTTGTCTATGGCTGGATTGGCTAGTCTAACGAGAAGGCACCCCGTGCCACACAGCCAGCCTGCTTGGTCAGAACCGATGTAGGCGAATCTGCTAAAGTCCCCTCGCCTACTAATCAGGATGTCGCCCTTAAGCAGGTAATGCCTCGATAGGTTATTTGCGAGTTCTGCGCTTATGTGGGGCAAACGGTCTGTCTCAATGCCATTGAAAAGCAAATGCGTTGGGTTAACGACAGGAATGCCCGCCCGAATGTAGTCGGAAGCATGAAGCTGGCTACCGAAAGGGCCAGTCTGGATTATGCCGAGGTCAGCTTCGCACAACTCGCCCAAGGTGGTTACGTGCCAACTCTCAGGAATCTCGCCAATCTCGGTTTGCTTGGTCGCTTCGCCGCGAGTGCCGTGGGTGAAGAGGTATTCCATCAGAGCGGCCTTGCGCTCGCGTTCTAGAACTAGCTCGCGCTGCCGTGCCTCTTTGGCCGCCTGCACCGCATCCAGTGCCTGCGCTATCGCCGGCTGTTGTTAGATAGGAGGCACCCGAATAGGGATCTCGACCATTACGCCCTGATTCAATTTCCCCCGAGTCGTGCCGCTGATGTACGGAGTCAAATCCTGATAGTTCAGTCTGTACACGAGATACTCGTTGTCCAGTATTCCCGGCCGAGCCTTGATGACGTGAGCGTGGTTGTTTACCCAAAATCGTCCCTGCATCAAGTAAGCCGAGTTCGCAAACGCTTCCCAATACCCACCGTCCTCAGCAAGCAAGACAAACTCACCGTCGAACAAATAACCATCTATATGGTCAAGGATTCCGTTAGCACCGCAGTAGGGATAACTTCCTCTTCGCTTTTGTCGCTCCGGCTCGCTTAAAGGTACGCGGACTTTGTCATGAACAGTGACCACATTTCCGAGCCGGTCCAGTCTCCAGTGACTAGGGGTCATTCCTGAATTAGACTGATAAGAAAGGGTGCGGCGCAAGTCGGCAGTGGGCAACGGCTCCTCAAAGTTTTCTTCATGTGGATGGTTCAATCCACTCACAATGGCCGCCCCAAACCTAGCCTCGTAAGAATCGTCTGTAATGAAGCATCTGCTCGTTCACGTTCCAATCTAGCGTCTGAAATGTCGGCAAGAACGGCTGTTACGGGCCGATGGTGCAGCTTGTCGTTCGTTTGTACGAAGAGCGAAGGACCGAGGTTATAGTCGGCCTCGCGAACTTGTTCCAGAATCACAACCCGGCTCAGCTTTTCCCGCGTTTCCCATCGGTGGAACACCTCGGAAACAGCCGCGATTCCTTCATCGGTCAGGGCGTTCTTGGGCTTTTCCTTGACGAAGTAAGCGGAGGCATTGACTAGAAGAAACTGCCCCTTGCGCGAAGCAGGCTTGTTGCGGTTCAAGACCAGAATGATTCCCGGCGCGGTCGTATTATAGAAAAGGTTCTCGGGCAAGAGCACGACGCCCTCGACGAGGTCGGCTTCGACGAAGCCCTGCCGAATCAGCTTTTCCTTGCTCGATGACTTACTGCCGGAGCCGCGAGCAACCGCGCCCGTGTCCAGCACTACCGCTGCCCGTCCGTTGCCGTTGAGCGAAGCCGCGATGTGCTGAAGCCAGCCCCAGTCTGCTGATGACGATGGTGCCGCACCATACTCGAACCGCTTCCACTGGTCGTTCTCGTAGAGCGTTTCGTCGTAGTTATCTTGATTCCACATCGGATTTGCCACGACATAGTCAAACTTCCGCAGCCCGGCACCCTCAGCGGCAAAGCCCGGCTTGGTAAAAGTGTCTCCAATGGCAAAGACGGAATCCGTGTAGTCGTGCAGGAACATGTTTATCTTCGCCATGGCGAACGTCACGGCGTTCGTCTCCTGACCAAACAACTTTGGCGACTTGCTCTTGTGAGTCGGATTCTTTTCTTCAAACAGCAAACGGGCCTTAATCAACAGCCCGGCTGAACCGCAGGTCGGGTCGTAAACTGTCGTGTACGGCTGCGGGTCAATGAGGTGGGCAATCAGCCAGCCGACTTCCTTGGGCGTGTAGAACTCACCCGCGCTCTGGCCCTGCCCTTCGGCAAATTTTCGCAGAAGGTATTCGTAGGCCCGTCCGAGAATGTCCGGCTCGGCGTTTCTCAGTCCGAGCCGGTGGCGGCTGACGACTTCAATCAGCGAAGCCAGACGGTCATCGTCCAGTGTGCGCTGGCCGCTCTGCCGCTCGTTGTAATCCTTGATGTCGAGCACGCCTTGAAGGTCGGGATTGAGCCGAGCGACCTCGCGCATGGCATCCGTGACGAACTGCCCTAGCTCACCGTTCGCCGGATGATTGCGGATGGCTTCCCAACGATATTGGTGGGGAACGAAGAACCGGACAATCGGTCTCCGGCCAGTTTTCAGGGCGTCTTCGTGGTCGGCCTGAATGACCTCGCGGGCGGTCTCCTCGTCACCAAACTCTTTGGCTTGCCCGGCGAATTCATCATCGAAGACATCGGAAAGCCGCTTGAAGAAAATCAACGGCAGGATGAAGTCTTTGAATTTCGGCGCATCCGTAGCTCCGCGAATCGCGCACGCCGCGTCCCACAGCCACGTCTCCAACATCGAAATATCAAGGTGCTCGCCGTCCAAGGCAGGCATCGGCATCACCGCCGCCGCGCCGTTCCCCTCTAGCTTGTTCCGCTTCTGCCTCTTTGTGCTCGTCCCAGCCTTCGCCATGCCCCTCGCCTAGACTTTTGGTATTGTGCGAGTGAAGCGTACCCCGGCAGCTTCGCACAGGTCAATTACTCTGACGACAATTCGCATGGCCTGTAAACCTGCTCTGAATGTTGGCGAGGCTGATCTGCGCCAGGCTCCAACCCGATTGCAGGGTATTCTCGTGCCGAATCGTCTTCAACGCCCAGGTTCAACAGATCAACGGCTCTCTCGCTGCACACTGTGCGATTTCTTCGCACCTTTTGAAGACCGGAATCGGTTCAGGAGTGTTTCGGACTCCCTTTGCGACCGACTGGCAATTCTTGCAGGCGATTATGGCTGCCGTTGCAAGACGGTTGAGCCCTTAGGCTTCACCCCGGTGCAAAAACTCCTCCTATCGAACCGTGGCGCTATTGCGAGGCACTCTGAGAGCGGCTGCGCTCGTCCCCGTCCGGCACCAGCGTGCGGGTGGCTCATTGGCGTCGGACTCGCCCAGGAATAACTTGCTTCCGGTTTTGGGCCTCTTTTCAGATTCACTTCTCTGAGCCAACCGAATGGAAACATGGATGCTTAGAGCCATTTGTACTACGCATCGACTAAAGACGCGGAAATCTGCGTCCCACAAGGATAGAAAAACAAACCCATTACAGAACACAGGGCGGAAGAGTGTGGAATAACACCCGGCTATCTCATGTGTGATGCACCCCTATGCACGACGTTGCAGGACGAACATTGCCCTAGCACGACGAACTATTTCTCTTCGCTCGGCCTCTTGATTTGGTGGGCAAGTGTTCGGACGAGTTGAGTTACCGTTGCCTTCTGCTCTTTGGTCAGCCTATGCCAATACCTTTCGATGGGTTGCAGCTCAGGGTCTCTGCCTGTGATTTCCTTGGGGATTTGGCCATACTTAAGGCGTATCCCATCCGCCACTCTTAGCGGCTCGACTTCCTCAAGTTCCAATTCCAGCACTTTAGCGAGAGTTTGGAGGCTGTGCCTTGACGGAAGGGCATCCCCCTTCACAATCTTGCGGACGTGTTCATAGGTCACGCCAGCCGCTGCCGCAAGGTCCCGAATCGAACACCCCTTCTGCTGCATCCGCTGGCGGATAAGGTCCGATAACGTCATTGACATATGCTTAGTCACTCGACGCATCCCTCCCCAGGCTGTGAGACTAGCACATTTATGTCCTGTTGTACACACACATTTTTCTGTTGACTTACACTTTATTGTGTACTATAATGTGTTTGTTGAGATGCGCTGGCTGAATTCATCGTGCAGCCCACAGCTAAGGGTTGCGGGACGGCACGAGCTAACTGTGGGGGGAGCAAGCCAACATGTGTTACAGCACTTGCACCCATATACAAAGCCAGAGCCAAAGTCACCACCAGAGGCAGAAACAAGAAACAAACACAAGAGACACAGGCAAAGACAGGTCTGACCAGTGGGTGTGTGGGTTGTATCCGCACGATACCGCACGGAGTTACATCTTCCCTGGATACCGATGGTAGATACCCGTTTTTCACATGGTCCTGTAATCCGTAGTGCTTGCAGAGCCTGAAGACCCGTCTGGCACAGAAATCCGATTCTCTGTATTCATGAAAGGAACACACCGACGTGAGTAACGAAGACAACGACAATCGAGATGCTCAACCGCATCCACAGATGAGCGAGAAGTTGGAACCTCAACCGAAGTTGCTTTACGCGAAGAAGGAAGCTGCTCGGATGCTGTCCGTCAGCGTCCGTACCGTTGAAAACCTCATTGCAGCAAAGGAACTGCCTGTGCGCCGCATCGGTCGCCGGGTGCTAGTTCCCCATCGTGATCTGATTGAGTTCATACGCCACGACCACACCGGGAGCAAACATGAGCAGCAGTGAAACTCTCCAATGTGTGGATGCGGCGCTGGAATATGCTCGCAGAGGATTCCGCGTTCTTCCCATCTGCCCGGTTCGGGGTTGCCGGTCAAGAACTTGCAAGCCGGGGAAGCATCCTATGGTTGGCAAGTGGCAAGAGTGTGCTTGTTCTGATCCGACCCAAATCCGGCAGTGGTTCAGCAAATGGCCGGATGCGGGCGTGGGAATTGCCACGGGGACGGAATCAAAGGTATTCGTTGTAGATGTGGACGGCCAACAAGGCGAAGAGACTCTTCTAAGTCTGATGAAGACGCACGACTGGAACCCCAACACCCTTACCGCAACTACGGGTAGGGGCAGACACCTGTACTTTTGCCATCCTGGCGGTAAGGTCATTACCCGTGCAGCGATTGCTCCGGGGCTTGATGTGCGCGGTGATGGCGGCCTCGTCGTAGCTCCTCCGTCTCCTCATGTTACCGGTGCCCATTATCAGTGGGTTGACGCGGACAAGCCGATTGCAGATGCTCCTGCATGGCTCGCCAAGATGGTGACGGAATCCAAGGTCAAGGCCGCTGTTAGTTTCCAAGCACAGCATACTTCAGCCGAAGACGTAGTTATTCAAGAAGGGGAGCGCAACGCGAAACTTCTGAGCATTGCTGGCAAATTGCGTGCGGCAGGCATGGGAAAAAACGAAATCGAAACGCAATTGATGTCGTTAAACAATCATGCTTGCAAACCACCCTTAGCTGATGAGGAAGTGCGCGGCATAGCTCACAGTATTTCTAAGTACCCTCCGCGAAAGTCAAAAGCGAGCCTTGCAACGCGAAGAGCCGAAGGAAACTGTCTGCCCTACTTTCCGCTCTACGTTAACGAATGGCTCGCAGACCGTGACTTGCTATTCATGGATGCGGAGCAGCGCGGCTGGTACCTGTGCCTCGTTCTCGAATCGTGGAAGGGTGCCGGAACATTGGAGAACGACACCGACAAGTTGTGGAAGTTGGCACGGGCATCTAGTAAGAAGACATTCGAGCGGAAACAGGATGCTGTTCTCAGCAAATTTGAAGAAGTCACTGACGAAGACAGGCGTCCGATTCTCGTCAATCGTGTGATGGAAGAGCTATGGCGAGTGCAACACGAGACGTGGCAAAAGAAGGTAGCAGCGGGTAACGCTAGTGCCAAACGCTCTAAGCAACGGAATGAAGCCAACGCCGAGGGCAATCCACTAGAACCGGCACAGGCTGCCTAGAACGAACCGTCGAAACGGGACGACAAACAAGAACGAGGAGAATATCGCAGTTGAGCAGACACCCAGGAAACACAACCGATATGGTTGCACAATCCGAACCGCATTCCGGGGCTCCGGAAGTCGTTAGAGGCGGGCAGCAGCAACGCGGTGAATTCGCAACAGATGTGAACACGGGTTCAGAAGTGCTCCTGGACGTGGCGGATGTGGCCGCCAGACTCCGAGTCAAGCCGAGTTGGGTTTATGGACATGCCGACGCGCTAGGGGCCTTCAGGGTTGGCAAATATGTGCGCTTCCTGTGGCCGCGTGTACTTGAGCACTTGCAGGCAGCCCATCCCAGTTGAGTAAGTTCGTTGGGCCTTCAACCCAACGACCCGGATTATGTGGCTGATTAAACACCACATAAAAGTGACTGGGAACAGAAAGGGAACAAACACTCTTGACTATCCTCGATTTCGGTATATACAAGAAAAAGATTATGGGGCGGCATCCATTGCCGGAAGACGTGAAGCGGAGCGAGACGTTTCTGCTCAGACTTACGCCCGACGAGATGGCACGGTTGGAACGAGCCTCGCGTCGTCTGGGCGAAACGGTCGCTTCAATCCTTCGGCAAGGTGGACTGCTCTATATTCGTGAGAGAGGCGAAGACGGGTCACGAATGAAAGGAGAAAAAAACAAGTGACTCGTCAATCGTTCCAGAAGGGCTATGTATCAAGGCCGCTTAACACCCGGCGGGGAATCAGCTTCAAGATTCGCTATCGGGTGCAGACGGTCGCTGGAAAGTGGAAGCGCAGGTCGGAAACCCTGTACGGCTTGTCGGGACGAAAGGCCGCACGAGCGATCCTAGACCAAAGAATCCGGGAAGCTCATGCGATACCACCCGAAACGTCAGATTTGACGTTTCGGGAGTTCGTAGAAGCCTACTGGACGCCGTATGTGGAACGTAAAGGAATGAAGCCTTCAACGCGGGTCGGGTATGCCTGTGCATTGAAACGGCACATCCTGCCCGTGCTGGGCGATCTAAACCTAGCGAACATAGCTCCATTGCATATCGAGAACTTTGTTAGGGCCAAGTCGGACAGTACGAGCAATCTTCACCCTAAGACCGTGCTCAACCTGCTTCGGCTCATTCAAGGAATCTTCTCGGTAGCGGTGGACAATGACCTGATTCCGCGTTCGCCTGTTCGGAAGAAGCACAAGCCTGTCGTGCCAAAATCCGAGAAGCCAGCGTGGACACCGGAGCAGGTCAGGGCGATTCTGGAAGAACTTCCAACCAACTATCGTCCCTTGTTCATCTGCGTTGCACTCACGGGGCTTCGTGCCGGGGAATTGCTCGGCTTGAAGTGGAAGCATGTTGGCCTCGAAAACGGAGAATTGCGTGTTGAACAGAGCCTATGGAACAAGCAAATCGTCACGCCAAAAACGAGGAGTAGCAAGGACTCGGTTTGGTTTGACGCCAAGCTGACCCAAGTTCTCGCAGAACACCGAGAGAACTCATCGCACACTGCCCCAGATGACTTTGTGTTCTGTGGGCCAGATGGGGCACCGCTCAATCCAGACGTTCTCCGCCGCGATGTTCTCTATCCGGCGCTTGATCGTCTTCGCATTCCACGGGTCAAGAGTGCTTCGGGATTTCATGCATTTCGTCACACTGCCGGAAGTGTTGTGGAAGCTCGTACTGGACGGCTCAAGTTGGCGCAGAGGCTCTTGCGGCACAGCAACGTCAGCACGACGGCAGATATTTACACGCACATTACGAAGCAGGGAGAACGTGAAGCCGCTATCGCCTTAGAAGTGGCGTACTTTGGCGATCTGTTCCCAGTTGTTCCCAATTCGGGGAACGGGAACAAGAACGAAGCGGTCAATTAAAATGGAAGTGCAAGCGGCTGAAGGAGATATTGGGGTGAGCGATGGGATTTGAACCCACGACCCTCGGTGCCACAGACCGATGCTCTACCAGCTGAGCTACGCTCACCGCCGACGAACGCCCATTAGTTTAGCACTATTCCCCTCACGCCGCCGCCGTTTGCTCCGCGCCACCGGCGGCGCTCGGTTGACCTCCTCTCCTCCCGAATTACTCTTTCAATCTCCCTACTCGAAATGAGTTCGCTGCACGGTAACCATTTTGAAAATTCCCGCCATGTCTCGCATTGAGGTCCCTGCGCGCGCCGTGCCATCCTTGCCTGCTGCGGCATATTTTGCCAAGGAGGCAAGCGTGAAGAGTGTGAAGAGATTGTCAGCGGTGAGCTGTCTATTGTGTTTGGCCATGGTCGCCGTGGGTGCGGCGCAGGCCCAGGATTTCAAGGGATTTTACGCCGGCGCGAACGTCGGCGGCGTCTTCGGCAATTCCAGCGCTCATACCAGCACGATCTTCGACCCCAGCGGTTATTTCAACATTACCAGCCCGCCGGCCATCTATGCCGTGGGCCTGCAACAACCCGACCCAGGCGGCTTCACGGGAGGCGGCCAGGCCGGCTACAACATCCAGTTTAGCCACGTGCTCCTGGGCGCCGAATTCGATTTCGGCGCCATGAACCTGGCCGGTCTCGTGGGAACCTCTGGTGCATACCCCTGCTGCTCCCCAGCCACCTTCATGGTCCAGCAGTCGGTCAAGACCGATTGGCTGATGACCGCGCGTCCCCGCATCGGCGTGGTTCACGGCCCCGTGCTGGTCTACGGCACCGGCGGCATCGCCATGACCGACATCAACTACCAGGCACAGTTCTCTGACACCTTCGCTGCCGCGACCGAAAACGGCGGCGTGAAGAAAGATCTCACCGGATGGGCCGCGGGCGCTGGTGTTGAACTCAAGGTCGGAGCCCACGCCTCGCTGAAGGCCGAATATCTCTACGCCAAGTTCGGCAGCGTCACGACCACCAGCACCAATCTTGTGGCCAACGAGGATGGCCTCATAGCCTTCCCCATGAACGTTTTCACCCACACCGCCGATCTGAAGGCTCGCATCCTGCGCGTCGGCTTCAACTACCACTTCGGGCACTAATCGCCGCGCGGCACACCTGGCCAGGGGCCCCCGCGGGGGGCGCCCGCCCGCGGCCGCCGCAATGGCGCGCGAGGGGTGGGAGGTGCGCCGCAGGGCGAGTTGCGTGG
>VFSW01001962.1_pt1 | contig 31167 bp, 18 predicted proteins | sample 5358111 | NCBI WGS metagenome assembly VFSW01 (sample SAMN11554181, study PRJNA540505) | mine drainage metagenome | isolation source: sediment from site ElyBrook_90M | place: USA: Ely Copper Mine, Vershire, VT | collected 2017 | reverse complement strand
CCATCTATCTGACCAGGCAACTGCGCGAGATCACGACGCCTCTGACCGAGCAGGACTGGTCGCTTTTGGAATGCGTGCTCGAAGTTGCGGATAGCTCAATGACCTACCGGACTCGGTACGACACGACTCTGCAGCCCCTGGCCGTGATGGATGTGCTCATGGCGGATGAGACCAATCCTCGCTCTTTGGACTTTCAATTGAGCCACCTCGCGGATCTCTATCAAAAACTTCCTCGGCACCTCCCGGTTGACTTACAGGCGATGCGGGCGGCGCTGGTGTTGTTACGCAGTTTCGATCTGCGGAAGCTGAAGTACCCATTGCCGGGCGCCGCGGCGACGAATGGTTCCGATGGGCTCTCCCGGCTTGCGAGTTTCCTCGGTGAGTTGCAAGGATTACTGCCTTCCTGGTCGAATAACTTATCGAGCAGATACTTTAGTCACGCCCGCACCTTGCCGATCTCCATAGGCCAATGATCTTCCAATGATCTATCGAATCGTTCACCGGACCACGTACCAATACAAATATCCCGTCTCGGTCGGAACCCACGTGGCGTGCCTGAAGCCACGCGCTTTGCCGCACCACCAGTTGTCTCGGAGCGAACTGCGCATCCAGCCGCGCCCGGCAACGCGCACCGAGCGGGTGGACTTTTTTGGCAACCTTCTGTGCTTTTTCACCATTCGAGAACTGCACAGGGAATTAGTGGTAGAGGCGCGCAGTGAAGTGACCATGGAGAGGAATGCGACACCTTGGCCTCAACTGCCGCTCCCTTGGGAAGAAGCAGCCAAGTCGGTTCCCAACGATCATAGCCGGGCGGGCCTCGAAGCCTACCAGTTTGGATTTGAGTCGCCGCGCATCCGCGTACGGCCGGAGTTTGCCTCCTATGCGCTCCAGTCATTTACGCCCAGGCGGCCAATGCCGGAGGCGCTTCTGGACCTCACCGCACGCATCCATAAGGACTTTCGCTTCGATTCGAAAGTGACCAACGTCCGGACGCCAACCGAAGAGGTCTTCCGGAAACGGCGGGGCGTGTGCCAAGATTTCGCACACTTGCAAATCGCCTGCCTCCGCTCCCTGAATCTCCCGGCACGTTATGTAAGCGGATACCTTCGAACCTACCCACCTCCCGGGCAGCCGAGGCTGGTGGGCGCCGATGCATCCCACGCCTGGGTGTCTGCCTATTGTCCGGGAATCGGCTGGCTTGACCTGGATCCCACGAACAACCTTGTCCCCTCGAACGGCCACGTGACGCTCGCCTGGGGCCGGGACTATGGTGACGTCAGTCCTCTGCGCGGTTTAATCCTGGGCGGTGGAGCTCACACGCTCAAAGTCGGCGTTGACATGGAGCCGCTCGATTCCTAGCTGGCGCAGAGCTAATGGCTTGACACGGTAACCAGCGGCCGCAACGAGTGCAATCGCCTGGTTTCGTAAACCATCCAGACCGATCTCCCAGCTTGGCTTTCCGCGTAATGGGATTACTTCCTGTTTGCTCACTCGGGATCGATGGGGAGCACAGTTTCGACCTCGATCCCCAGCGTGGTTGGGCGACAGTCGACTTCGCGTGAAGCGGAGGGCGACGATCTGCTGCCCCACGGCGCTTGTTCTTGCACACGTGAACGCACGGACCTACTCGGTGTGTTTCACCTCCAGATCGAACGAAGCTCCCAGCGGTCACCCCTTACTGAAACTACCCTCCCGCTTGAAGAGAAGAGTGCAACCTTGCTATTTCGTGAAGCGGGGAAAATCAAGTCCGTCATAGCAATCGTGCCGTTCTGTGAGTAAGCCTCTATGGATGAGCGATCAATGATGAGTTTGAGGTCGTAGGGGCGGCTTGCGATCAGCGGAGCCGTTGTCCTCGCCGGGAAGTCCGGTGTAATAGCCGCACCCGACTTTGTGCGATCGATGTAGAACTCTCGCTTCAGCTGATCAAACCCGATCTCTGTCCAATGCTGCTCGTCGGTGTAGATGCGTATGCCAAAGACTTGTTCAGATGGTCGGCCAAACTGCAAGTCTAACTCGAAGGGGGCCTGCATGTTACCGGAGACACTGCCGCCCTTTGTCGTAGAGATGTCGGAATGATCTGCACGGAGAGGAGCGATAATGGGGTCCTGCACTACTGCCAATCCTGCAGCGTCCCTCAGGAGCGAGAGTCGTCTTGGAACACTCATCTGCCCGCGCCAGGGAGAGGTCGGCAGTTGCGACGCGTACTGCCAGTTGCTCATCCAGCCGATCAGAATCGGCTTCGCGTCCTTCGGCAGCCCGTTAAAGCTGATGGCGCAGTAGTCATCCTTGCCATAGTTCGTCCATCCGTGTGAACCAGCCTCGCTGGACGCCGTAAACCGCTTCCCGTTGAAGCTGCCAAGGAAATACTGCTCGCCGGAACCGCCTTGCGGCGCGCCGGGATTGAGACCAATTTTCAGTGCCCACATAGCACCTGTTCCATTCTCGCCGGGGATACGCAGGAGGTCTGGGCATTCCCAAACTCCGTCGACGTCGCCAGCGGGTCCGAAGTCGCTCTGTTGCGTCCACTCCTTTAGGTTCGGTGACGTGTAGAAACGAATCTTGCGCTCCATGGCCAAGGAAACCGCCATCAACCAACGGTTTTCCTTCTCATCCCACGACACGCTGGGGTCACGGAAGTCGGCCATGTGCAGATCGATAACGGGGTTGGCGGCATATCGGGTCCAGGTCCGTCCGTCGTCGCGGCTGTATGCAAGGTTCTGTGTCTGCTGTGTTCCTTCGCTCGTGCTGCGGGAACCGGTGTATACCGCAACCAGGCACTCTGCTCCGGGCGCGCAGAAGCCACTGGTGTTCTCGCGGTCCACGACGACGCTGCCCGTGAACGCCATTTCGCTGTCCTTCTCTGGAATTGCGACCGGAAGCTCCTGCCAATCCAAGAGGTTCGTGCTAACGGCGTGCCCCCAACTCATGTGGCCCCATTCATCACCGAACGGATTGAACTGATAGAAGAGGTGATACTCCTTGTGAAAGTAAACGAGCCCGTTAGGATCGTTCGTCCAATGCTCGCGAGGAGAGAAGTGTACCTGTGGACGGTAGGGCTCGTCGTAGCGGATGACTTGGGCCCCCGCAACCGATGTAGAGAACGCAAGTGCGCACGCGAGTAAAGTGTCGATCGGCTTTAATGAAGGCATACTCATTGTCACATCATCTCGCATCTGCCGCTTGCAGCGACAGAGGACACCCCTTCATTCTGCCTAAAAGACGATGCTCACGGCTCTGCTGAGCCTCTGGCGTTTCTTCCTTTCACGAAGTCGGAGGGTCGCGAACTGAGACTGAGTTGGCGTTAAATCTGATTTTGCCATTTGGCGAGCGGAATACTCACGCCGTTTGGTCAACCACCTTCATTTGTTCTTCATTCATGCGCCCACCGTGCACTTTGAGTTTAGACAAAGCAGATTCCAGTTCACGAAGATTAGCAAGCGTCAACTGAATATTGATTGCTCCCAAGTTCTCGACTAGGTGATCGATGCTGCGCGTGCCGGGAATCGGAACAATGAATGGCTTTTGCGCGAGCACCCAAGCCAATGAAATCTGCGCCGCTGTTGCGTTCTTCTCCTCAGCAAACCGTTTGGTCAAATCAACAATCGGCATGTTTGCTTCGATGTTTTCAGGAGAGAAACGGGGGAAGCCATATCGCATGTCCATTCTCGGGTCGAATTTCGTTCGAGCATCTATTTTCTGAGTCAGATAACCCTGTCCAACCGGACCCCATGGGACGAAGCCGATTCCTAATTCCTCACAGGTGGCAAGCACTCCGTTCTTTTCCGGGTCTCTTTGCATCAGCGAGTATTCGGTTTGCACCGCCGTTACGGGTTGAACCAAGTGCGCTCGGCGGATTGTCTTTGCACTCGCCTCAGAGAGACCGAAGTGCAAGACTTTTCCTGCTTGGATGAGCTCTTTAACGGCAGCAGCTACATCTTCGATTGGTACCTTGGGATCGACCCGGTGCTGGTAATAAAGATCAATGTGGTCGGTTCTGAGGCGTTTCAGCGACTCCTCAACCACTTTCCTGATGTGCCTTGGATGACTGTTCAGAGTGCCGCCATGCTCGTTGTCAAAGCCAAATTTGGTTGCAATAGCGACCTTGTCGCGAATTGGCGCGAGCGCTTCTCCGACAAGTTCTTCGTTCGTATAGGGGCCGTAAACTTCGGCTGTATCGAAGAACGTGACGCCTTTGTTATGGGCTGCGCGGATAACCTCGATGCCCTGGGTGCGGTCTGCGGCGGGTCCGTAGTTGGCACTAATACTCATGCACCCAAATCCCATTTCCGAGACTTCTAATCTTCCGAGCTTTCGTGTTTTCATTGTGCTTCTTTCCGTGTTGATCGGGCCTGCGGTTCCAGCCTGTTCACAGGGATAGTGTAGGCTGCCTGGACCAGAACTGTTGTTAAATCGCCCATCACACTTATCATCTCATCGGCCTCGCGCCGAACCACTTCCTGCCCGTCAGGATTTGTCACATGCACAGCTGCAGCGGGCGTTTTCTGTCGTGCCGTTTTGCGAGGAACGCGCTTTCGAGGTGCTTGCCGTTCAAATGGATTTCGCCAGGATGCAGCTTCCGGCCAGGAGAAGGCTATACGATTCGAAAGCGTACCTCGATCGTCGGATTCGCAGACTAACCAGCCTGAGACACAGTTCCCGCGATTTCATCCGTCCAGACTTTAAAGCCTTCCAGGGTATATGGGCCAAATGTGGTGGCGATGGCGACATCTGTTGCATCGCGGCCGCGCGCGATCAGCACTCGGCCAATCCTGGGCACGTTGTTGCGTGGATCGAACGTGTGCCAGGCGCCGCCGAGGTAGACTTCAATCCAGGCGGCAAAATCCATCAAACCATAGGGCGGCAGCGTCCCCATGTCTCCAAGGTATCCGGTGCAATACCGCGCCGGAATATTCATGCAGCGGCAGAGCGCGATCGCCAGGTGCGCGAAGTCGCGGCAGACGCCTACACCTTCGTTGAATGCCTCCCAAGCTGTCCGCGTGGGGCGCGCCTTCTGATAGTCGAAAGCGATATGGTTGTGGACAAAATCGCAGATCGCCTGGACGCGCGGCCATCCCGGCGTCGTCTGACCGAATCGCGACCAGGCTGCGTCGGACAGCAGATCGGTCTCGCAATACCGGCTGCCCAACAGAAAGACCAGAGAGTCTTCCGGCAATTCTTGCAAAGGGTGCTGTCGAGCGGAGGGCCTCAGCACGTCGGTTTCGCCCGAGTCTCGAACCACCCCGGTACTGGTCAGGCGAATTCCTCCGGCGGGCGCCGCAATCCGAGTGCACCAGTTTCCGAAGCCGTCCCTATACGCCGTGATTGGCGTTTCCGGATCTGTAATCAGGAGATCGGGAGTGACGAGATCCGAGGCGCGAGAATAATGGACGTTGACCATAAGGATCATCGGCGTCTCTTGTGGACAGTAAAAGACTAATTCGTAGCCGACCTGAATCAACATGCAGGATTCCTTCCGCCAACGATCTTCGGATTCTAAGTTGTCGACGACCCGAATGGCGCGCTGACCAAATTCCAACCGACCGGCTTCGTCCAACAAGCAGGGTGCGGTGGCCGCACCGACCGTTGCCGCAATCGGCATCGCCGCTGCAACTTCCAGCCACGACCCCTTGCTCTATCTTACAGAGATGATGCACCTCGCGGAGGATGGCGTGATGTTCACAATTGCTCGGTTCGAGAAAACGATCCAGCTAGCTGGAGGACCTGGGAAATCGCTCGCATTTCGAGCCCATGTCCGAGGACCATGATCGTGATCAGCAATGCGAGCTCCCACCAAAAGCCCGCCATAAACAAAGACGACCGTTCCAAGGATGGTGGGAATAAACTTCGAGCCGGTGAAGGAAGGGGCTGTGTACCCAAGCCAATGATGGACATCGGTCGACCAGAAGACCACGGAAATGGTGAGAGCGAAGCTCAACCAAAACTTGTCACGAAACATAGCGACCGAGTGTCCGGCGTGACGGTCGTGGTTTCCGTGGGCCCCGTACATTTTGCGAACCGTCATGTGGGTCCGCCTGTTGTCCGTGGGCTTCATGTGTCATTTAGTCCCTTTGAACTCTCTAGCCGGAAACTGAACGCTGTTGTGTGGCGCGCAAGCATTCGTCAAACGTTGAGGGTACAACCGATTGGCCGGGCCAGAGTGAGCACTCTTGCTCAGACGGTCCGCTCGTCGATTGCTAGCCTCAATACGGAACCTAAGGAAGGCAATAATGAATAGTGCAACAGCTGTGAAAGACCCCGTCTGCGGCATGGACGTAGAAGCGGCTACTGCCGCTGGGCGAACCGAGTACAAAGGACAGACCTGTTACTTCTGCGGCTCCAGGTGCAAAGAGAAGTTCGATTTTAATCCGGAGCAATACCTGGGCAAGGCTGCGGGAACGGCGAAGAGCGGGCATGGCTGCTGCAGCTAGATCCAAAGATGACTGCGGCTTTGTGCGAGAGTCCGGATGCGCCTGACGAAGTCGTCCAAGCGGATAACGGCTCCGTCGAGCTAATCTCGCTCAATCGCAAAGAGTCGTCCCATGATGCGGACACATTTTGCTCGGCCCGTTGCGTTCGGATAAACGACACATCGCCAAGACTGGCCCGATGAGAAGTCATATTCCTCGCGAGCAAAATCGGGAGGGATGAACTGCTCGTTGCCGAACGAAAGGGGATCTATGATGAACCACGCATACGGGTGGATGGGCGGAGGGATGTGGATTTGGACGGTGATCGGTGTATTGGTGGTGGTTCTACTGGTCGTCGCGATTAACAAGCTGTCCACGAAATAACGGTGAGTTCAGAACTTGCCTGTGAAGTGACCTGTTAGGCGTGATAGGACAGAGCTTACGGCGCGGCAAGCGAAAGCCCGTTCCTCCGGCTTCCCAAAGCCTCTCCGTCACAGCCAATGTTCACGTTTGGTCCGCTGCGGGTTGTTTTGTCAAAGTGCCATGCCGCAGCGCGCGGCGCTTCATTAGGAAGAAGAAGACTGGGACCAGAATCAGGACGTGAATCGTCGATGTAATCATCCCGCCCACGATGGGCGCGGCGATCGGTTTCATGACGTCCGACCCAATACCTGACTCCCACAAGATCGGCGCAAGACTCAAAATCACGGCGGTCACGGTCATTAACTTGGGACGCAAGCGCTGGACCGCACCTTCGATCGTGGCCTGCTCTATGTCTTCGTCGCTTAAGGTCGTACCTGTGGCGAGCCGGTGTTGAAGCGCTTCGTGCAGGTACACCACCATCACTACCCCGGTTTCGACCGCGATACCAAACAGCGCGATATATCCTACCCAGACAGCGACGCTGAAGTTGTAACCCAGCACCCATTGTAGGATGAGTCCACCAGACATGGCATAGAGGGTCGGGAAGATCAGCACCGCCGCTTCGGCCGCGGACTTGAAGACCAGGTAGAGCAATAGAAAGATGACGAAGAACACGATCGGCAGGATGATTTTCAGCCTCTCTTTAGCGCGAAGTTCAAACTCATATTCGCCCGCCCAGCGATAGGTGTACCCTGCTGGCAAATCCAGCTTGCTACGCAACAACTTGTCTGCCTGGTCCACGAATCCGCCGTAGTCTTTTGTTTTCAAATCGAGATAGACGTAGCCGGTGAGAGCGCCGTCTTCATCGCGAATCATTGCGGGACCTCGCGAGAAAGAAAGGCGCGCTACTTCACTGATTGGGATTTGCGCTCCTGACGGCGTACCGACGAGAGCTCGACCTAAGGCTTCGGGGTCGTCGCGGTAATCGCGCTCATAGCGAACGTTGATCGGAAAGCGCTGGCGGCCCTCGATATTCTGAGCGATATTTGCGCCGCCGATGGCAGAGGTAATGACCCGCTGAACGTCTCCCACGGTTAACCCGTACCGTGCAGCTTCGGGTCGATTCACTTCTACGTTCAGGTAAAACCCTTGCGACACTCGTTCCGCGAATACCGAACTGGTCGCAGGTATGCCGGCAAGAATCTGTTGCATTCGTGCGCCGATATCCTGAATATGCGCCAGATCAGGCCCTTGGATCTTCAGGCCAACCGGAGTTTTGATGCCGGTAAGTTCCATGTCGAGCCGGTTTCGTACCGGCATGGTCCAGGTGTTGGTCAGACCGGGGAATTGGAGCTTGGCATCCATTTCCGCGATCAGCTTTTCATAGGTCACACCGGGTCGCCACTTGTCCTGGGGCTTCAACATGAGGGTGGTGTCGTACATATCAAGCGGCGCATTGTCGGTGGCGCTGTCGGAACGGCCCACCGTGCCGAACACGCTTTCCACCTCCGGAAAGGAACGGATAATACGGTCCTGCTCCTGCATCAGCAGGCTCGCCTGCTGAATGGAAATCCCCGGCAGTGCCGTCGGCATGTACAGGGCTGATCCCTCGTACAAAGCTGGCATGAATTGGCTACCTAGCTTGAAATACAACGGAATGGTCACCGCCAGAAAGATCAGATTGATCACGATCAGCAGTTTCCAGTACCGCAAACACCAGCGTAGAACTGGGAGATAAACCGCTTGAGTGATGCGTGCCGCCGGGTTTTGCGATTCGGGGCGCAAGCGGCCTCGAATGAACAATGGCATGAGCACGGGAACCAAAGTGATCGAAAGCAGCGAGGAAAACGCCAACGCCGACGTTTTAGTCCAGGCCAGTGGGCGAAACATGCGCCCTTCCTGTGCCTCCAGCAAGAACACGGGAAGGAACGACACCAGAATGATAATCAACGAATAGAACAACGCAGGGCCAACCTGCTTTGCCGATCGCACTAAGATAGATCTGCGTTCCTGGGAGCTGAGTTTGTTGGTATGTTCGCCGGCGCCCAGGCCGCTGCGTTCCGCCAGATGCTTGTAACCGTTCTCAACCATCACGATAGCGGCATCGATCAACACCCCAATCCCCAAAGCCAGTCCGCCCAACGACATCACGTTGGAACTTACGTTGAGGTAGTACATCGGGATGAAAGCCGCCAGCACCGCGATCGGCAACGTGATAATAGGCACCAGCGCGGAACGTAGATGGAACAGGAAGGCGATGCATACGAAGCTGACGATAATGGCTTCCAGGATCAGATCCCTCTTCAGCGTCTTGATCGATTCATTGATCAGCCATGAGCGATCGTAGCCCGTCACAATTTCAACTCCAGGAGAAAGTGAGGGTGCGATCTCACGCAGTTTGGCTTTTACACCAGTGATCACGTCAAGCGCGTTCATACCAAAACGCATGACCACAATGCCGCCAACGGCCTCCCCTTCGCCCTGCCAATCGGCCGCCCCGCGGCGCACCTCCGGCCCGAAATCTACTCTGCCCAGATCGCGTAGCAGCACGGGCGTTCCATTTTTCGTCGCGACGGGAACGTTCTCCAGGTCGGCGAGCGACCCCAGGTAGCCAAGTCCTCTCACCATGTACTCGGCGCCATTCATCTCCAGAACATTGCCGCCAACCTCGTTCGTGCTGTCGCGCACGCGCTCGATTACGGTAGAAACCGGAATGCTATATGAGAACAGCTTGTTGGGATCGAGCTTCACCTGGTATTGCCGGACGTAGCCGCCGATGGTTGCCACTTCAGCCACGCCGGGGACGGTTTCGAGCTGGTAGCGTAGATACCAGTCTTGCAGAGCACGCAAGTCGGCCAGGCTCTTGGTGTGAGTACGGTCAATGACCGCGTACTCATACACCCAACCGGCTCCGGTGGCGTCAGGTCCGATGGCGGGATGAACGTCCGCTGGCAACCGCCCCCCGATCTGCTGAAGATATTCCGTGACCCGCGAACGGGCCCAGTAAAGATCAGTTCCGTCTTCGAATACGACGAAAACGTACGAGTCCCCGAACATGGTCTGCGCACGCACAGACTTAACGTGAGGTGCTGCCAGCAACGTGGTGACGATTGGGTAAGTAACTTGGTCCTCGATCACATTGGGCGGCTCCCCCGCCCATTCGGTGTGGATGACCACCTGCACATCGCTGATATCGGGGAGCGCATCCAGCGGGATGTGACGCAGGCTCCAAACACCCGCGACCGTTAGCAGCACGACCCCGGTAAAAACCAGGAAACGATTCTGCTCACACCACTCAATAATTCTGGAGATCATTACATGCCTCCCGTCGCGCTTACGCTGAGCTGCTTGCTGGCAATCGTCTGACTGCCACGTTTCACGGCGACCGTGACTTGCCAGGTCCCGATGGTTTCGAGATCTAGCGGGCCTTCGTAAACGCCATCCCCTTTTTCGCGGAGCGTCGCTACGCTGCGCACAGCGGCCATACCCATTGCCGGCATTGCTGCGATGAAGAAGGTCGCGGTCACTTCCGCTCCGGCGACGGGTTTGCCGTCCGCACTGGTGAGCTTCACTCGGACCGAGTTCGCTCCTTTATGGGGCGGTGATGGATCAGTGCTGAAATCGACAGCAATGCGCTCGGCCGGTCCATTCACCGCCGCCGCCGCTCCTGCACCCAGCGGAGGAGGCGTGAACGATCCAATCGCTGCCTGCAGCTGCGATTCTGAATCCACAAGGAAATTGGCCGAGCTGAGAATACGCTCGCCAACCTTCAAACCCGTCAGAACGACGACGCGATCATCCAGCAGCGGTCCGACCTTGATCACGCGCGGTTCGAGATAACCGTCGCCACGGTCGATAAAGGCCATTTCCTGCGCACCGGAATGCAGGACGCCAGAAGCAGGAATGACAAGTTGGCGGCCAAGTGGAACCGCAATGCTGACGTTGACGTACATACCAGGCTTGAGCGCGACTCCCGGATTGTTGAAAACGAAACGCACGGGTACGGTGCGCGTCGCGACGTCGACCTGGGGCAGGACTTGATCAATTCGTCCTTTGAACGTACGTCCTGGATAGGCATCAACGGTTACTGTGGCGGGCATTCCTGGCTTCAGGGGGCCGATGCCCGTCTGAAACACATTGGCGTTTACCCAGACAGTGGAAAGATCTGCGATGGTGTAAAGCTTCGTTTCAGGTTGCACGTATTGATTGGGAAGAGCGTTGAATTCGGTGATGTAGCCGGATGCAGGGGAATCGATGCTCACATCGTGCTGCACTGTGCCTGTTTGCTCCAGTCTGGCGATCTCGCTCGGCGGCACGCCAAATTGGCGCAAACGATCGGCAGCAGCCTGAAGAAGCCAATCGCTCTCGTGCGATGCCGTCCCATGCGCGTCGCCCGAGAAAGCCTGTTGGTTTTGCTTGGCCAGTAGATACTCTTGCTCGGTACTGACCAACTCGGGGCTGTAGATCGTGAAGATCGGCTGCCCCTTGTGCACGTACTGGTATGTGGCATTGGCAAATACCTTCTGGATCCAGCCAGGAAAACGGGTTTGCACGTAGGCGCGCTGCCTCTCATTCATCTCCACGTTGCCCGGCACGCGCAGCTGGTTGCTGACGTTTCGCATCTCAACCAGCGCGGTCTTCACGCCGATGGCTTGCATCCTCTGCGGAGAAAGTTGCACCGGAGTGAGAGATAGAGATGCACCGGAGGAAGGCACGGCGCTACCCGGCGGTTGCTCCGGAACGTCGGGGCCTTTGGCCATAACAGGGCTGGCAGCATCGGTTGCAGGCGCAACGCGACCGCGACCCCAGATGACATAGGCAAACGTGCCGGCCAACACAAGGCAAATTACTGCGCTAATTACAAAGGCTTGCTTATAAGTGCGTTCGCTCATTTCGTCACCTCCGGAGTATTGGGTTGTCCTGTCCTGTCGATTGGCGCTCCGACCGCGAGTTCCAAATCACTGAATCGCGTTTCGAAGTCCGCCATGGACTGGAAATAAGCGAGGTCGATGTCCACAACAGTTGTCTGGCTGTCGAGGAGATTAAGGAAGTCCGTGCGGTCATTTTCATACGCTATGACCGTCGAGCGCAGAGTGGCCTGCGCCTGCGGCTGCAGCAAACTCTTATAGAGGTCTGCAAGTTTTTTCGCGGACCGCACCTGCGCCAGTGCTTCCTGAATCTGGCCGAAGGCGGAGTTCCGCAAAGCAGCAAGCTCGGCATCTTGCTCGCTGACTTGGGCCTTGGCTTCAGAAATCTCGGCGTCATGCTTGCGCCGGTTCAACCAGGGCAGGTTGATCGAGCCTTCCACCATGTAGTTGTTGCGGTAATCCGAGCCGCTCGGCATCAGCATGTAACCAGCTGAAACGGTCAAATCGGGGCTGTAACTCTTGTCCGCCAGCGCTTGCTGCTGATGACTCTTCTCCAAGGCGGCTTGCGCCTGGGCCAAATCCGGTCGCGAGGCAAGCGCCAATTTTTCCAGCGCTTCTGTCCCCGGCAAGTGCTGCGGAATGGAGTAGTCTCCTACAACATTGATGGACGCGCCTGGGTCATGTCCCAGGAGGGTGTTCAGGCGAGCACGGGCAACTTCGGCGTCCTGCTCGAAATGAATCAGGTGCTCGGCTAAGCGAGTCAGTTCGACTTGTGCCTTCAGGATGTCTTGCTGAGGCACTTTGCCCACCGTGTATTTGATCCTGGCCGCATCCACTGCCTGCCGAGCGATGGCCACGTGCCCGTCGTGGATGCGAAGCTCGTCCTCAGCGCGCAGCAGATCATAAAAAGCTTTGCGCACCCGCACCCGGACATCGAGGCGCGCGTTATCGAGAGCCGCCTTTACTTCGGCTACATCGCTGTGGGCGATGTCAGTGCGCAGCCCTCGTTTTCCGAACCCCGGAAACGTCTGGCTTACCATGAACATGTTTTGGGCCGCGTTGTAATCCCAGGGCCGGCGCAGAGGCACACCCCATCCCCGATACATCAATGAAGGATCATCGAGGGCGCCAGCCGCGGGCACGTGAGCGTCAACGACGGCCAAGTGCCTGACTGCGAAGCGAATGTCCGGATTGCCGAGCAGCGCCATTTGCTCGATCTCGTCAAGCGTGAAGGCGGGCCCGGATGCGGCTGAATGCTCGTGCTGCGGCAACAACGCATTGGCAGCGGGAAAGGGGTCCTGGGCCGTAGCGTTCAGCGCGCACGCACACACTAAGAACAGTGCGTATGCAACTCTCATAATTCTCTCCATCGGTAAAAAGACACTTCAGGCTTACGCCCAACAACAAGCACGCGGACGGAGAACTGCCTAGATCCTCAGGACAGTGGTGTTCGGTAGGTATTCGTTTGGTGGATGGTCGGAAGGGTTGTTGTGAAAGCAGTTCGAGCGCGGTAGTGATATCGGAACAGGAAGGGCCACAACTACTTGCAATATTGGAAGAACCTGCTGGTTGTGTGTCACAGCCATTGCGATGCCCGGTCGAACTTCCGTTTTACAACAAGAGTGCGACTGCGGCATGTTCGCCGATCCGCACATCCGGGCCATGTGCTTGCAGCATTCCATCTCTGGAGCTGTCATCCCTCGGTCTGGGATCATGCACGCCAACAGCGGTGCAGCAGTCCAGGAGATCACCAGGAAGACGCCGGCCATAGCGGCGAAACGTCGCATGATGTGAGTCTAGAGCCGACGGTGTCTCAGGCACAAGTGATCCCAATCACAGCGCTGAGTGACCTTGGTCGACTGCCACCATTGTTCCGATCGGCCATACGCCCCCCCGTACGCTGTCCACTCTGATGGCTACTGTGGATTGTGGCCGTATTGACGCTAGTGCGTTTTCGGAGGCGACGCCGGGATGAGTGCTCAAGGCTGAAAGTAGGTGTGAGGCGTCGCGTTCGAAAAAGCCGTCAGAGGGAATAGGCGCTGTTTGTTACTGTGCACAGGTTAGAGAAAAATCGAGCCTCTGATCTCGGATTTGAAGACCTCGTTCGGGAAGGGCAGAAGGCTGACAAGAAACCCAGCTCATTTAGTGTGAACCAGCTCCCCAACGAATTGTTCAACATCGAGGGCCTCCACCCCCTTGGCGATTGCCGTCGTCAACACTTCTGAGCGAGACGTTCGATGCAACACGATTAGCCTCACTGATCGCTTTTGCGAGGCTCGCTGCAGAGAGGTTAGCGGCGACGCCATGGAAGGCCGAACAGTCTTTGCGGCTTTGGTTTCGACCAGCCACAGTTTGGCGTTGGGGAGTGGTATCAGGGAGTCCACCTCCAGACCCTGCTGATCACGGAAATAGTAGAGTTCCTTGCGCATTCCACTGTCAGCTTGGCTCTTGAGTATTTCTTCCGCGACGAAGCCTTCGAACAAAGGGCCCAGGAAAGGCGATCGCTCAAGCTCAGCCGACGAGGTCAGGCCCAGCAGGTAGCAGGCCCCAGGTACACTTTCGGTGACTTAATTAGTCTCTTCCCGAAATTTTCGAAATACGGCGGCACCAGAATGACCTGGCCTGTTATTTCGAAGATGTACAGCCAGTCTCCAATCGTGGGAACGGTGACCCCGAGCGGTGCAGCAAGGTCGGTCTTGTTCAGAATCTGGCCGTGACGACTCGCCAGAAGTGCGAGAAAGCGGTGAGCGCGCTGGACCATCCCAACGTCCTCGCCATCTACGACTGTCGGGGAACAAAACGGCGTCCGCTTCCTCGTGTCCGAATTCCTCGAAGGCCCATGGCATGACCTCGGGAAACCGCCCGTCCCGCCCGTCCTTCCGGGCATGTGGGCCCATCGGCGATAAAGAGAAATCTTTGTGCTTTTGGCTGCTTGTGGGATAAGATGTGTCCTCTAGGCTTGGTGCGCCACAACCCTCCCCTTGTTGCGCCCTACTCATCATCATTCGGGGTATTAAGGAAAAGTGCGGACGCGTTGCTACCGGGCTTGATTCGTCTTCCCGTTGGCGAGGGAAGCGCTCGTGGAGAGCAGCGAATCTTCTCCAATCTCTCGATCGCGCCCGTTTCTCTAACACAAAAGCCATGTTTTCGAAAATCTGACTGAAATGAGACTGACTATGCAGACTGCTGTTCAGACCCTTCGCACGCTTTTGTTGGCCTGCCGGCCGGCGCGCGCGACGACTACATTGGGACTGCTATTGATCCTTGCGTTTGCGCAATCAGGTTTCGCGCAACAAACAACTCCGTTGAATTTCGAAAATAACTATTTTGTAACCGGCGATTATGTCGTCGCCGGGGTGGGTCTGCGTGGACTTGGGGTCAACGGTTTCGCGACGCAACAGTTCACAATGCCGGATGCAAATTCCGTGCCTGCTACGGGCGTTCCTCAAGGAGCCGACATTGTCGCAGCTTTCCTCTACTGGGAAACGGTTGAAAGTTCACAGACAGCGTTTGCCGGGCAGAACGGATTCTTCAGACCGGTATTTGCGGGCGGACCGGCAACGGGATATCCGATCACCGGGATACTGTTGGGGAATCCCAATGCCCCGGTGTCATGGAGTTCGGGCGGATGTTCGGGGAGTTCGCAAGGCTCCAAGACCATGCGCACGTACGCCGCAGATGTAAGTCGGTTTTTGCCGCAGGATTCCCAGGGAAATATACTGGCTAACGGCACATATGAAGTGGGACTGGCTGATAGCGGAAGCAACGGCGGCGGAGTTCCGCTGACGTTGGGCGCCAGCCTTATTATCATTTATCGCGCCATCACACCCTCGTTGCCCCTGACCTCGGTTGTCATCTACGACGGTGCCTTTGCCCCGGCCAACGGTTCCTCGACCATGTCGCAGACCATGCAGGGGTTCTACCAGGCTGCAGCGGGTCAGATTTCCAAGCTGACGCACATCGTCGGCAACGGCCAGAGCAACAAATATGAGACGGTGTCGTTGGACGGCGCGAACCTGCCTTCGCGATACGGGAAGCTGCCGCCCTTCCCCGGCTACTACAACGGGTCATGGGACAATCCGACGTGGAGTTTCAGCGGTGCCAGCGACCCTGTACAGGCCAACGATGCTTCAGCGACGACCACGGTGGTGCCGAATTCCTCGAACGGCGGCTGCGTGTCCTGGGGCGCCATCATCATGAGCACAACGGTTCAGAACAGTGACAACGACGGCATTCTCGATGTGTGGAAACAGAAGCAAGGATACTGCGATGCCTCGGTCAACGAAGGTGCGTGCGCCACTACAGATCCCTCCTGGGTCTCGCTTCCCGGAGCAACGTCGGGGAAGAAGGATCTCTTTGTGCAGCTTGACTACATGTGCAGCATCGTAAACTCAGATGGCACTTGTGACACGACAAACGGATATTCCTTCTATCCCTCCGCTAGCGCTCTAACGACGCTGACGAACGCGTTCTCGCCAAAGGCGACCAATCTACATCTGATTCCAGGGAATCCGGGATACCCGGCGGCACTCGCCACAGGCGCGATCCCGGAGCAAACCTGCACCGATACGACGGACGCGTCCGGGAATCCGGTTCTATGTGAATACCCAAACCAGCCCGGACTCGTTGGCTGGAAGGCGGGGTTTGAGTTCCTCAAGAACCAGCCGCTCAATTACCCGGATGAGACCTCCTGCGAGCAGGCCCTCAGCGGCCCGTGCATAAGGCGTTTCCAACACGGGCGGAAGGACAGCTATCACTATGCGTTGTTCGCGCACGCCGCGGGCCTGCCGGAGTGGGGCCTGCAAGGCGGTAGCCTGACCAGCATGGTCGCGTCCGGAAGCACGGTTACGTTCACCACATCAGCCCCGCACGGCTTGACTGCCGGTACAGACCGCGTAACCATCACCGATGCCATCACGAATCCCAGTCTGAACGGGACTTACTTAGTCCAGACTGCCAGTGGCAACACTTTCACCATACAAATCCCCACGGCAGCCAACGCCACCTATACCCAGTCAACCGATCCATGGCTTTCGGTGGCGTCGGGCCGAATCCGCACAACATCCGGTGTATCCGATATCGGCGGTGCCGACTCTCTCATCACACTGGGTCTCTGGAAAGCCGCTGGGCAGACTGACCCAGTGCAGGCTGGAACATTCATGCACGAGTTGGGACATTCGCTCGGATTGACGCACGGAGGCCTCTATTACAACACAACGGGCAGTTACATCCCCACGCTCGAGCCCAACTGCAAACCAAATTATCAGAGTGTCATGAGCTACCAGTTCCAGGTGGACCTTCTGGACGATGGTGTCCTAGATTATTCCGAGCAGCAACTGAGCACGCTGAATGAAAACGGCTTGCCCGCCGGACTGACCACCACGGACGGCCCGGCACTCGCATACTCGACGACGAAATGGTATTCACCTGTTCCGCCTGGTGGAGTCGGCTCACCCGTCAAGTCCCATTGTGATGGCACACCGCTGTCGCCGAACACCGACCCGGATCCTACGATGTACCTGGTAGAGGGCGCCGCCAACCCGATTACGCCGGCGTCGGCGTGGGTGAGTGGTTCGGATGTCAATTTCGACGGGACCATCAGCGCAGCCTTACGCGGCTATGACGATTGGGCAAACCTTGACCTCCGTCAGATTGGGGCTACCGGCAGTGAGATCGTCGGTGGCGGCAAACTCACAGTGGGTACTGGCAAACTCACAGTGGGTACTGGCAAACTAACGGTCGGGACCGGAAAACTCACAGTTGGTGCTGGCAAACTCACAGTCGGTACCGGCGTCGGGGAGCTTACTTTCGAGACAGCGAACTCCTCCGTCCGTTCTCCTCGAAGCCTGACGGCGACCCAGACGACGCCGCCGCGTTACATACAGCTAAATTGGTTCGCGCCAGCCTTCGGGCAGATCGGTTCGTACAACATCTATCGCTCGACGAACGGGGCGGCCGCCGTGCTGACTAGCTCGGTTCTTGGCACCTCGCTTACATTCACTGATACGGCTGTCACCTGCGGACCCACTTACTCGTATTTCGTGACTGCAGTGCTCGCGAACACGAATCCGCCCCAGGAAAGCGTACCGTCCAACACTACGTCTGCGATACCGACCTGTACGCCGACCTCCACGACCGTGACTTCCTCGGTAAACCCGTCGATCTACGGGCAGTCGGTTACGTTCACCGCGACGGTGGCGAACACCGCCGGGGCCGGGATCAGCGCGGCCACTCCAACCGGTTCCGTTCAGTTCTCCGTGGATGGCGCGCCATTCGGCGCAGCGGTACCACTGTCTGGATCGGGAACTGCGGTCACGGCTGCAAGCGGTGCAACAGCAACCCTGACTGTCAGCGGCCCGCCACACATCATCAAGGCTGTGTACACGAACACCGACGGAGGCTTCAGCGGAAGCTCTGGGACTCTCAGCCAGGCAGTCAACCCAGCGCCGACCTCCACGAACGTGACTTCCTCGGTAAACCCGTCGATCTACGGGCTATCGGTTACGTTCACCGCGACGGTGGCGAACACCGCCGGGGCGGCGATAAGCACGGCCACACCAACCGGTTCCGTTCAGTTCATGGACGGCTCGTCGCTCCTCGGCACGCCCCAAACGGTTAGCGGCCTGGGCACAGTTACGCTGACTACCAGTGCGCTTACGGTGGGCACGCATCCGATTACCGCCGTCTACACCAACATCGGCGGCAACTTCAGAGGCAGCACGTCTACCAGCGTAAACCAGGTCGTACAAGACTTCTCCATCACAGCTACGCCCAGTGCTCAGACCATCCCCTCGGGACACCAGGGGATCTACAGCATCACCGTAACGCCGATCAGTGGCCTGACTGGTACGATTGCTCTCTCTTGCAGTGGGGCGCCACCCAATTCAACCTGCTCGGTCTCTCCGTCCACAACCAATTTGAACGGTACATCGGTCGCGTCGACGGTGACGCTGTCTGCAAACCAGAACGTGAATCACGGGACCTTCACGCTGACCTTCACCGGCACGCTTGTAGGCAGAAACCTTACCCACAGTACGACCGTGCAACTCACGGTGAAATAGAAACAGAGAAGTTATGACAATAAGCATTGGGCGGGATCCATAAGGTCCCGCCCCTTTTTTCTGCGAAACGAGAAGGAATGTGGTGTCGGAGGACATGCCAGCAAAGGACTTGGATGCGAGACTGGGGATAGCAGAGATTCAGCAGAATGCGGCAGGGAGATGGGCATTCTTGAGGCATTCGAGGGTACGCCTTGAAGGCTACGGCTGGCGCAAGATCGCCCGTCGTTTTTTATCGTGTGTGCTTCACTTGCCAAGCCGGCGGTGAATATCAGCCAGCAAGGGATCTTCGCCGGCTCGACCGCGAATGCTGAGGTACGTACGATAGGGTTCCGCGAACCCGGGACTCTTGAGGCCTTCGCGCACACGTCCCAGGTAATAATAGATGGGTGGGAAATAGGCGAAGGTGGGGTTGCTGTCCTGGAAAATCTCGAGGGCCTCGCCCCGCCGCTTCATGCAGCGGTCAAACTCTGAATCCGCCTCGACAAACATCCCGGCCTCCAGATAGGCGCGTCCCAACTCGAAGCGGCCAATCCAGGTATCGACTAGCTGGTTGGCGCTGGTAAACATGTTGATGGCCTCGTTCTCGTCTCCACGCTGCAAGGCCAGATCGCCACGAATGATTTTCGCGTAGGCTTGAGTCTCCGGTTGGACCTCGGAAGCCAAGCCGTCGGCCAGTTTCTGCGCTTTGGCGATTTCTCCCGCCTCGAGTAGACTTCGCGCCGCCAGAACCCGCACCGGTACAGACTGGCTCATAGACACAGCCTTCGTGGCAGCCTCAACCGCCGGTCCATTCTGCCGGCGCAAGAGGTGAAGCTGAGCGATACCAGCAAGCTTCTCAGCGGCGTTGTCCGCGTTCTTGGTGGCCATGTCGGCGGCTACACCCTGCTCAAGGATTGGCACCGCATCTGCGTAACGGCCTTCATAGGAAGCGATATCCGCCAGGCCAGAAGCGGCCAAGGAAGCGCCCAACGCGTCCATCTTTTCCATCTTATGATAGGTTTCGGCGGCCTGGGCCATCTGACTTAGCCCCAGTTGCGCCTCCGCCAGAGCGAGATATGCCTGGGAGGAGAGATTAAGTTTCAGCGCCGTCTGCGCCTCGCGTTCGCCGGCAGCGAAATCCCCACCGTAGGAACTATAAAACGACAGCACCACCCGTTGCACAGCGCCTCGTGGAACAATTTCGACTGCCCGTTGGGCCGCCGCGACCGCTTCGGGAATTCTGCGCAAGCTTAAGTAACAGGCGGCGATATTGGCCCATGCTGAATCGTCGGCAGGGAAACGTTTGACGAGTTCCCCGTATTCTTCAATGCATTTGGGATAATTCGAGGTCGCGAAGTAGTAAAGGCCACGCACCCGGTAGCGTTCCCGCTCCGTCATACGGTCCACGTGTTCCATGGCCAGCTTCACATACTTCTCCGCGTCCTGTGTTCTGCCAAGGTTTCCGTACGCGGAGGCCATTCCCCCATAGGCACGCGCAAAAGTCGGGTCCAAGGCGATGGCATTGGAAAAGGATCGGATGGCTTCCTCCGAATTCCCTGCCAACAACTGTTCCATCGCAATCCCATACTGGTGCACAGCGGCCAAGGATGAGGTGGAGAAGGCGCCCGCGGCCTTCTCGATTTGCGCCGATTCCGGCATGGTGTCTCCGAGGGCCTGGCGAATGGGGGCGATAACCTTAGGGATGTCGAGAAGGAGTTCGTCTTTGCCCGCAGCATTGGCATTTGCGCTGGCGAGTGTCTTTCCCGTGACAGCATCGATCGCCTTCACCGCTACAGCGTAGCCACCACCAGTGCTGCTTAGCGAACCGGTCACGATCGCGGCGACACCCTCGTTGATAGCCACCAGTCGAGCCGCATTTTCATCGAGCTTGCTAGTTGGATTGGGCAGCTTGCCGGCCAACTGGCGCGCAGTGCTCCGGTTGTAAGCATTGATGAAGCTGGCTCCTTCCAGGGCAACATTGACCATCGGTTCCAGGGTGTCATCGAACAAGGTGTCGGAAGTGTTGTTCTGAAAATCGGCCACCAGAACGGAAATCGGGGCATGCGTGACAACTGCCACATTTTTCTTCCTGCTGAAATACCCGGCCGTTGCGGCTACCATCACAACCAGCAGAAGCGTGACCGGCGCAATCCGTGACCAGGGCGCTTCGCGCAGCCGATTGATCCACAGATGGGTGGACGACGCCGAAATTTTGGCCGTGCCGCTCTTTCCCTGCCAGGCCAACAGGTCGTTGAGCAGGTCGTCCGCACTCGAATAGCGAAGCGCGGGGGCACGCTCCAAGCATTTGCTGACGATGTTGCTGAGTGCTCCCGGCAGGTTCTTGTCGATCTCGGAAATCGGAATGGCGCGCTGTTGCGTTCGCTTCAGCAGGCTGGCGATCGCGCTCTCCGCTTGATACGGCTGGATCCCAGTCAGCAGTTCGTAAAGAATCAGGCCGACGGTGAAGATGTCAGAGCGTGCGTCCACGTCTTTTGCCTGGGCCTGCTCGGGAGACATGTATTCCATCGTCCCCAGCATCGTTCCCGTCCGCGTCATGCCGTCGCCTTGCAGATTGCGGGCAAGTCCGAAGTCCATGACCAGTACCCGGCCATCACTGGCGCGCATGATATTTCCCGGCTTCAGATCGCGGTGAATGACGCCCGCACGGTGGGCTGCTCGCAGGCCACTGACGACCTGCTCCATGATGTCTACCGCCTCGGTCGCCGGCAGCTTGCCGTACCGGTGCAGCAGGTGGCGCAAGTCATCTCCCTCGACGAACTCCATGGTGATGAACTTGATCCCGTCGGCGTCACCCAGATCGTAAATGCGGATGATGTTGCGATCCGTAACCTTGCTGGCGAGAAGGATCTCCTGCTTGAAGCGCTGCAGAATGTCGGGATTGCTGGCCAGTTCGGGGCGGATCACTTTCAGGCCCACGGTGCGGCCCAGTTCGCGGTCCTCAGCCCTGTAGACCGCGCCCATGCCGCCTTCACCGATGGTCTGCAGGATCTCGTAGCGTCCACCCAGCATCATCCCGGGAAGCAAGGCAGGAAGCTGCCGGCCCGAGCTGGTGGGTTTGGGTGGTGGCGGCGGGCTGCTCGGCCTGCTACTGTCGAGCAGCGTTGGAGCATCCGAGGCCGCCGGCCCGCGAGTTGGTAGCGGCCCCGCCAGAATCGAGGCGGCGTCGGAATCGCTCGTGCCTCTGCCGCTATCCAGCAGGGTCGGCGCCTCGGATGAGTCCGGCCACGGAGGGGCAGAGTCCAGTTTTGTGTTCCGCTGTGGGGTTAGAGTAGGGCTTTCCGAATCGGATGTGTTCGGAACCTTGGGATCACTCATACCCTGTTGGAACCCTTGGAAAAAACGGTTGCACCTCAAGTTGATTTTAGCCAGCATCTTAGCATCAAATCCGTTCGTTATGCATAACTACGCCGAGGAAGCACGGTTGCCACAGTTTTGTGCAGTTCGTTCATTCGAGCGTTCGTCTGAGCACTCATCGCATTCGTTCTGCCCCCAGCATTCTGAGTGCTAATCCCCTTCGTTAATCCCCGATCCGGGGGCAAAGTGCTTCTCGTTCTCCTCTTCCATCGCCGCTTCTTCAAATGGCGAATGGTGATCCCGCGTGCTGAAGCTCAAACCTCGACTGTGGCAAAACTCGCTCCGCCGCATACCTCTGCTCACGAACTCCGCCACTAACTGCAGAACCTCAGTTCGTGTCGGTCGTCTCTGTGCTGCTACCTGATCTTCTCCGTTCATCCACCCACTTCAGCACAGACTCCGCTCATCGAATAGGTGTGTGTTGGTCGGCGCTTACGCTAATTCTTTGGGGCTCCCTCCTCCGGAGGAGCTTTACAGGCACGGCTGTTGGGGCAGCATCAGTTCTTTTCAAACTGCGGACAATAATTTTGCGTACTGTGGGAATAGAACGATCGTCCGCCGGACTTGTCGCGTTCTGGACAATCAGATACTGCGCCCGTTTGCGGTCGATGCAAGTCTCCCCGTGGTTTATTTACAGAGTGTACAAAAGTGACCATATTGCAAAGTTAAAATCGGACATACTCATAAGCAATGCCCAACACAACTGAGAGACGAGAGATAAGCGGTCGTGTGAATAATAAAGAAGCAGAAGTCATTAGGCAGTCGAAGGAACTAATGGCGAAAACAAAACGGTCATCTGCGATTGCCTGAAAAGAACCTGGCATGTCACCAACAACAGAATGATCCATCTCGCGCTCGGAAGAGCAAGCCCTGAGGCATTGCTCCCGGAGACTCTGGAAGCATGACAGCCAAACGTGCTACCGTAGACGAGCACAATCTGGCGGGTGTTGAAGCCGCCGGTGCAATGGACGGCGGGAGCATCGTTCTTCGCAGCGCTCGTGACAAGTCGCCTTACGGCTTTGTGCAATTCGACTCTGGCTACCTATCACCTTACTTCGTCACAGATCCCGAACGCATGGAAGTTGCCTTCGAGAACGCCTACATCCTCATTCACGAAAAGCAAATCGGTTCTAAGCAAGACCTGCTTCCGCTACTGGAGCAGATCACAAACAGTGGCAAGCCGGTGGTCATAATCGCAGGGGATGTTGGGGGCGACGTGCTGGCTACTCTCGTCGTAAGGAATCTGAGTGGGCCGCTGCGAGTTGCCGCCGTAAGGGCGCCCGGCTCTCGGGATCAGCGCAAGAAAATATTGCAGGGCATTGCCACCCTCACTGGAGGCAAGGCTATCACCGAAGGCTCCGCTATCCAACTGAAGAACATACAACTTTCCGATCTCGGTCAGGCCGCGAAGATCACCACCGACAAGAACAACACGGTAGTCGATGTCAGGGGCTCGTACGACCAGCGAATCAGAATGTCCTTATACGACAATCTTTCAATTCCGTCCGAGGCCCGGAACAACCCGACCATGACAGCACGCCGAGAACTTGCGGCGCCCCAAACGAAGACAGAAGCAGAGGAAATGACGACGTACCGAAACGAAGAACTGCTGAAGACATTTTCCGAGCGAGCTGGCGAGTCCAGTGCTGCGGACTAAATTGCTGGAGACCGGTGAGGCAAAACCGGCAGTTGCTTTGTTTGAGAATTCGAACTCGGTCAACACCGCAAGAATATGCTTCTTCAGAGTCGGCATCTGGCATTGGGCAGTCGCCAATGCCGAGTAACCCTATGGGTCACCGCCTGCGCGGTGCTTCTGAGCTTGCCTGGGTGCGCACATAGATCGAAAACTCCACTGACCGTAGTGGAGGTAGCGAAGCCGCTTTGCACGGATGTTCCCGTCTATTCAGAATGGATCGGTACTACCGTCGGGTATATCGACGCTCAAATCCATTCCAAAGTCACCGGCTATCTCCTATCCCAAGACTACAAAGAAGGATCCTTGGTTAGCACCGGCGACCTTCTTTTCGAGGTTGATCCTCGACCGTTCCAGGCGGTCGTCGATCAGGCAAGCGCTCAATTCAACGTCGCCAGCGCGCAACTGACGCAGGCCCGTGCCGATGTGCAGGCAGCGAAAGCCGAGATCGACCGCTCTGAAGCGGCCCAAGTAAAAACCCAGTTGGATGTCAAACGCTATACGCCTCTGGTAAAGGACGGCACAGTGAGCGAGCAAGAGTTCGACGATGCCGTTCAGTCGAACCTCGCGAATGAGGCTTCGGTTGTCGCCTCGAAGGGGAAGTACGACCATTCGCTAGCCGCCGTGAAAGCTGCGGAGGCGCAAATAGAAGTCGCTCGCAGTGCCCTTCAAGGGGCTCAACTAAATCTGGGCTTTACAAAAGTAAAGTCTCCGATCAACGGGATAGCCGGTATTCGCGTTGCCAACATCGGTGACCTCGTCGGGACGGATCAAAAGGCTCTTCTGACAACGGTTTCGCAAATCGATCCTATTTTTGTCCAGTTCCCGATCAGCGAACAAGAATACTTACGCTTGCGGACGTTTTTCCTTGCTAAGGCTTCGAGGCAAGAGAGCGAGTTGGAATTAATCCTGTCCGACGGAACTGTTTATGACCACAAAGGCAAGATCGACATCATCGGTCGCGAGGTGGAGGCTTCAACCGGCACGCTCCGGATTCGCGGCATCTTCCCCAATCCCGGAAACGTCTTGCGCCCCGGCCAATACTCCAGAATTCGAGCCGCGACCCGCGTCGATAAAAATGCTTTGTTGGTTCCCCAACGCGCTGTCGAAGAACTGCAGGGAGAATATGAACTTGCCGTAGTCGGGGCGGATAATCGCATCGCATTCCGCACGGTGAAAGCTACTAATCGAGTTGGCTCGTATTGGGTCATTGAGCAAGGTTTGAGCCCGGACGATCGGGTTGTGATCGAGGGGCTCCAGAGAATCAAAACTGGAGAGAAGGTCGATCCCAAAGATGTTCAGCTTCCGCCTTTAACATCGGGTTTATCCGACGTTCACGGGAGCGCGCCCTGATGTCGAAATTCTTCATCAATCGGCCCGTTACCGCAATTGTGATCTCGATTTTGATTGTGATCGTCGGAATCGTAGTCGCGCAGCGCCTTCCGATCGCGCAATTTCCGGAAATTGCTCCTCCCGAAATTGTCGTCACCACCAATTACGTCGGTGCCGATGCATTGACCATCGAGAGCTCTGTCGCCACTCCGATTGAAGAAGCCATGGCCGGCGTTGAAGGCATGCTCTACATGCGATCCTTCAATGCGAATGACGGAACCATGAAACTGCGCGTCGATTTCGATCTGGAAATGGATCCCAATGTCGCGGAGGTGTTTTCCGAGATCCGTGTCAATCGCGCGCTCCCGCAACTCCCCCCCTCGGTCCGGAATCAGGGAGTAACCATCGCAAAATCCCACGTCAGCCCCCTGATGATCATTGCGCTTTACGCGCCGAAGGGCACGCGAGACGCGAAGTTTCTCGCGAATTACGCCTACATTAACATTGCCGATCCGCTCACGCGCGTCAGAGGGATCGGTTCAATTGTCGTGCAGGGCGCCGGCGCGTATGCCATGCGGCAATGGGTTAAGCCCGACCAGTTAGCGAGCCTCGGTGTGACCGTGCCCGACCTTGTCAATGCACTCGAACAACAGAATACGGTGAACCCCTCGGGGCAGGTGGGTGCGGAACCTGCTCCGCCCGGACAGGAATTTACCTACACGATGCGGGCCAGAGGGCGTCTCGTCACGGAAGACGACTTTGGCAATATCGTGATTCGCGAGAATCCGGATGGTTCCGTCATTCGGATGAGGGACGTTGCGCGCATCGAACTCGGGGCCCAGACCTACAACGTGATCGGTCGAATGAACGACGCTCCCGCGGCGATCATCAACGTATTTCAATTACCTGGCTACAACGCCGTTGACGCTGTCGATGGCGTCCGAAAGATGCTTGCCCAGCTAAGAGAGAAATTTCCGGATGACGTCGACTATGTAGTGTCGCTCGACACCACCCTGTCCGTCAGAGAGGGTGTCCGGGAAATCATCACGACGCTGTGGGAGGCGCTGCTGCTGGTAATTTTTGTGGTATTTCTTTTTCTGCAGAGTTTTCGCGCCACGCTAATCCCCGCGCTAACGGTCCCGGTATCGCTTGTCGGGACCTTCATGTTCTTTCCAATTCTGGGTTTCTCCATCAACTCCCTCTCCTTATTCGGGCTGGTTTTGGCCATCGGCCTTGTGGTTGACGATGCGATTGTCGTCGTCGAGGCCGTCGAGACGAACATGGCCGCGGGCTTGAATCCAAAAGACGCCTCGTTGAAGGCAATGGAGCAGGTTGGCGGGCCTGTAATCGCAATTGCCCTTATCCTTGCCGCGGTATTCATTCCCACTGCTTTTATTCCAGGCATCACGGGTCGTCTATACCAGCAGTTTGCGGTGACCATCGCCGTCTCCGTGATGATCTCCGCGTTCAGCGCCTTGTCGCTGAGTCCCGCGCTCTGTTCTTTGCTGTTGAAACCGCACCAGGAGGGTTCGGCTAATTTTCTACATCGAATCTTTGGCGGATTCAATCGCATCTTCGATAAAGCGACGAATGGATACGTCAGCATTTCCGGCGCTCTCATCCGAAAAATGGCTCTTAGCATTTTCCTGCTCTGCGGAGTAGTCGTGGCCGCCCTTCTGGTGGGGCACCGGCTTAAATCAGGTTTTCTTCCTACTGAAGATCAAGGCTACTTCTATCTGAATATCCAGCTCCCGGATGCGGCCTCGCTGCAGCGAACGGACATTTTCACCAAGAAAGTGGAGGCGGTTCTTAAGAGCACGCCTGGAGTTCAGTACTACAGCACGATCGTGGGCAACAGCCTTCTTACCCAGACCAACGCTACCTACAGCGCGTTCGTGTTCGTCGCGCTAAAGCCGTGGGATCAGCGCAAGAGTAAGAGCACAAGCATTGAAGCGATCATGGATTCCGTCAACGATAAGCTCGACAGAATGCCGGAGGGACGCGCCTTCGCTTTTTCACCACCAGCGATCTCCGGGGTAGGAACTTCAGGGGGCTTCAGTTTCATGCTGGAGGATCGAGCGGGGAAATCTGTTGCGTACCTTGCGCAAAATACGGATCGGTTCCTGAAAGCGGCGGAGGAACGGCCTGAACTGGCGCGCCTGAACAGTTCGTTAAACGCCCGCGTTCCTCAGGTTCTGGTTGAAGTGGATCGAGACAAAGTCTTGAAGCAGGGCGTAGAAGTGAAAGACGTTTACAGCACCGTTCAAGCTTTTATGGGTTCTCTTTTTGTGAATTACTTCAATCGTTTCGGTCGCGCCTGGCAGGTGTACATCGGTGCGGAAAGAGGCTACCGCACCGAGGCCAAAGAGGTTATGAACTTTTATGTGAGGAATAAAAGCAACGAAATGGTGCCTCTCTCCTCGGTGGTCTCCATTCAGACCACAGCCGGGCCGGAATTTACTTCCCGTTTCAACGAATACCGAGCGGTGGAAATCACGGGATCGGCTGCTCCTGGCTACAGCACAGTGCAGGCCATGAAAGCGCTGGAAGAAGTAGCCAATCATGTGCTCCCGAAAGATATGGGATACGATTGGAATGCTCTTTCATACCAGCAGAACAAGGCTGCGTCAGAAGTCAGCCCCGCCGTGGTATTCGGGTTTTCTCTTCTTGTCGTATTTCTCATCCTCGCGGCCCAGTATGAAAGCTGGGCGCTTCCATTTAGCGTTCTGCTGGGAACCCCGGTCGCTGTATTCGGCGCTTTTGTTGCACTCTGGGTGAGGGGCTTTGAGAACGACGTCTACGCGCAAATCGGCCTTGTCATGTTGATTGGCCTGTCGGCGAAGAACGCCATACTGATCGTTGAGTTCGCTAGGTCGGAACGTCTCCACGGAAAAGGCCCGTTAGAGGCCGCCCTGGAGGGTGCCCGCATTCGCCTCCGGCCCATCTTGATGACCGCCTTCGCCTTCATCCTCGGGACAATTCCGCTCGCAATCGCAAGCGGAGCCGGGGCGGTAGCCCGGCGAATCCTTGGTACAGCGGTCATTGGCGGCATGCTCGCCGCGACCTTGCTCGCTATCTTCATCATACCGGTAGCTTATTACGGGGTGGAATCCGCCAAGGACAGGATCAGTGCCCGGAGGAGCGCGTCGTGAAACATTGCGCGCCGATTCTCGTCATGGCCACGATTTTCATGAGCGGCTGCCTTTGGGGTCCACGCTTCAAAAGGCCTACGGTGACGGCCCCTGCAACGTTTCGAGGACAAGCGAGTGCGGATTCTTTCTCTTTGGCTGATCAGGCGTGGTGGAATATTTATTCAGATCCGCTGCTGGAGGCCCTGATCAAGGAAGCTCTCAAAAATAATTATGATTTGCGTACCGCCATCGCGCATACACAGGAGGCACAGGCATACGTTGGCGTAGCGCACTCGGCTTACTTCCCGCAAGTTGGTTTTGATTCCGGGGCGCAACGTGATCTGGGCGTGTATAAAGCCACACCCAATCTGGATCTTCCTGCCACTGGAGATTCCACGCAGAATCTGCTTTTGGGAGGTCTTTCCACGGCCTGGGAGATCGATCTTTGGGGCCGCATTCGCAGCGCGACAACGGCTGCGAACGCTACTTATCTTGGCACGGAAGAGGCCCGTCGTGGCCTTATGCTATCGCTCGTAAGCGATGTCGCCGCAGCCTATCTCGAACTTGTGGAATTAGACCGCCGTTTGGAAGTCGCCAGGCAGAGCCGGGACGCTTTTCAGGCCACATATAAGCTCTTCAGCGAGCGCTTTGGCGCAGGGATTGTTTCCAAGTTGCAGGTTACTCGCGCTGAGGCAGCTTTGGCCGCTGCGGAGGGTGCGATTAGTGACATTGAGCGGCAGATTGCGGCAAAGGAAAACCAGATTTGCGTCCTAGTCGGTCGAAACCCCGGTCCCGTCGAGCGGATCTCTCCAGCATTGGAGTGGAATCCTCCTCCAAGTGTGCCAGCCGGAATTCCGTCCCAGCTCCTGGAACGGCGTCCCGACATTCGCCAAGCGGAAGACAACGTCAGAAGCGCACTGGCTAGCGTCGGTGTCGCGAATGCGAATTTTTTCCCGCGCATCGGTTTGACAGCGTTGTTTGGAAGAGTCAGTACGGATTTATCGTCGCTTACCAGCGGGAGCTCGGCCGTCTGGGCACTTGCAGGCTCCGCTTCAGGTCCACTCTTTACGGGTGGCCGGTTGACGCAACAGCGTCGGGCCGCCAAGGCCGTCTTCGATCAGGCGAAGTTTCAATATTCCCAGAGCACGCTAAAGGCATTTCAAGAAGTATCGGACGCTTTAATCGCATCTCAGAAGTTGAGCGCGGTCGAGGAGCAGCAGAAGCGCGAGGTAACCGCCCTGACTGAATCGGTTACGATCGCGAACAAGCGATATCTCGGCGGCCTCGCCAGTTACTACGAGGTTCTGGAGGCGCAACAGCTTCTCTATCCAGCTGAGTTTTCTCTCTCCGAGACCTCGCGCGATCGAAGGCTTGCCGTGGTCCAACTCTACAAAGCACTGGGCGGCGGCTGGAGCCTCGACAATGCTCAATTTACGAAGGGCCACTGAGAATCCGGACGATGAAGAGCGTTCCGCTTTTGAACCTTGAGACGTCGGCACATCGTTCTCCCACAGGCGCAATACGCCGCTTGTTTTGCCATCCAAACTTCCAGCTAAACCTTCCAAGTTTGCTTTCGATGCGGCTTTGTCTGCCGCTGTTCGTTGCCAATGGCCAAGATCCAACAGCAGTGCCCAAGCCCGACGGTCCGCTGACACCCGAAATGCTCGGCACGATGAACCGCTACTGGCTAGCTACTTGTGTATCGGCCAGATCTGGTCTTTCGCTCGATCGCGGAGAAGGTCGTTAAACATGTGCAATGCCCGCTGTTGCGATTCGGTCCGTCGAACCGGCTCCAAATTGCGCAGCCTCCACTCCGGAATCGTGAAGAATCGTGGTAACCGATAGCTCCACATGGCGAATTATGGCCGCACAGGTTGAAGTCGCACCATGATGGGTATGGAAGACGGTACCGGCTGCGCAGTTGCAAAATGGCTATTAGGCACCAAGAACTAGCATCAGAAGGTCGGGGCGTGAAGGCTTCATTCGAAAGGTCTTGATCAATGCAAGGAAACTTCCAACTCCAATCGTTACAATTCGGCGACCATCAGGAAATGGCTGCCTCCAGAAACGGACGTGCCTGATGACCACCTCTCGTTCTGACACTCTGGTGCTCTTCGGCGTTACTGGCGATCTCGCTCACAAGATGATCTTCCCCGCGCTCTATGCCATGGTGAAAAGTAATGTCCTCGAGGTCCCTGTAATCGGTGTCGCCTTCCCCACGTGGAGTATCGAGCGTCTGCACAGATGTGTGACCGACAGCATCAAGCGATCAGGCGGGATCGATGACAAGCGTGCTCTCCATCGTCTTCTATCCTTGTTTAGATACGTGAGCGGGGATTACAAAGACCCGCGCACGTTCTCGGCAATAAAACAGGAGTTGGGTAAAGCTCGGCGACCAGCGCACTACCTCGCGATCCCGCCCTCGCTCTTCGAAACCGTGATCAAAGGACTGGGCGCCGCGAATCTCGCCGAGCATGCGCGCGTCATTGTCGAAAAGCCGTTCGGACGTGACCTGGCCTCCGCGCAGGAACTCAACCGCGTAGCGCGCTCGGTGTTCCCGGAAGATTCAATTTTCCGCATCGATCACTTCCTCGGAAAGGAGGCGATCATGAATATCCTGTACTTCCGCTTTGCCAATTCTTTCCTGGAGCCCATCTGGAATCGCAACTACGTAGCCAGCGTCCAGATAACCCTATCCGAGGAGTTCGGCGTCGGGCAGCGCGGCGCATTTTACGAAACTGCCGGCTGTCTGCGCGACGTGATCGAGAACCATCTCTTCCAAATTGTTGCGCTGCTTGCCATGGAACCTCCGGCCGGCAGGGATTTTGGAGCCGTACAGAACGAGAAAGCTAAGGTCTTCGAAGCCATGCGCCCTCTGAAGTCCGCCGACTTGGTGCGGGGCCAGTACGCTGGCTACCGGAAGGAACCAGACGTGGCGAAGAACTCCGACGTCGAGAC
>VFSW01001961.1_pt1 | contig 31168 bp, 28 predicted proteins | sample 5358111 | NCBI WGS metagenome assembly VFSW01 (sample SAMN11554181, study PRJNA540505) | mine drainage metagenome | isolation source: sediment from site ElyBrook_90M | place: USA: Ely Copper Mine, Vershire, VT | collected 2017 | reverse complement strand
TCAGTCGTTCGGATTCCTCGAAAGTGTACCAGCCATTACCAAAGACATGCTTTGCACCTGCCGTCCTCAGCGGGATTGCCTGTCCCAGGGGCAGCCTCTCTGCCGGTCGCACTCCGGATCATACCGGCTTCAGCCCTTGATTCATGCAGGTTTGCCAATCCGCCTGCTCACGGCCCAGACTCTCGCACGCCTCGAATCCCGCTTTAGCCGCAACGCGGACTCGCGTCTTCCGATCCTGCTGCAACCTTCGTACCATTTTTTCAAGCCGGTGGTTCCATGAACATAAGGAATAGGTTGTGAGGTTCCCAGCCCATCCTGGACACGTCCGGACTGCAGCCTCTTCGAGTGGTATGACTGACCTTCACACAGCTCCGGTCTATGACGAACCCAGCCCCAGGCTGTTGCACTCGCTCTTTTTCATCGAGCAGGTCTGCCTCGCATTCACTGTCCAGCTCGCAGCCATTGCGCTCAGCGCGTGGATATTCCCAGCCACACAATCGATGCTTCCCACGGAACTGCAGCACATCAGTCCCGAAAAGGCGCTGTCCGCGCTTCTCTGCTCCATCTGCTTCTTCGTCACTGAACCCAGACGATCCGCCCGGCTTCGCTTGCTTGGATGGATGTGCGCAGCAGGCACACTCTTTCTCTCCGCGAATTCCATCTTCCTGGGCGATCGTTTCCTGCCTTCGGGCCTCGCACATCCTCTCCCAGCTCTTGCCTCCGGCGAGAAGCTTCATCTTCTCCACGGCGGTGCGCCGATCCGCAGCGCCATCCTTCTCGCTCTCATCGCCCTCATCGCCATGCTCGCACGCGTTGCCGGAACAACCGCAAATCGTGCCGCAGATCTCCTCAAACTCGCCGCGCTGCTGCTCTTCCTCAACCTCTTCTGGGAGTTCTCCCTGAGCCTCACCGGCAGCCTTGCCACCGACGGTCGGCGCCCCATTGAACTCGATTTGCTGGTCTGTCTCGGGCTCCTCACATTTGTTGCGCTCCTCCGTGAATCCGCTCTGCCCATCTTCCGCATCTATCTTGGTTCCTCCATCGGCAGCCGCGTCGCTCGATGGCTCTTGCCCATCTTCTTCGCGTTGCAGTGGATCAGGGAAGTCATTCGCGCAAGCGCCGCGCTCCATCCCGTCTTTTCCACTTTTTATGTCGTTCCGGTCCTCTCCACCATCGCCTCGCTGGTCATGCTCCTGCTCGTCCTTACCCTTACCCTGCGCATCAACCGCATGGAGCGCTCCATCCGCGACCTCACCCTCCGCGACGGACTGACAGGTCTCTACAACGTTAAAGGCTTCCACCTCCTGGCTGAGAGCGCACTGCTCAACTCCCGCAGGGCAAGCCTCCCCTTCGCCGTCCTCTTCATCGATCTCGACCGACTCAAGCAGATCAATGACACGCACGGTCACTATGTGGGCACCGCCGCACTCACTGAGACGGCAAAGCTCCTCGCCAACACCTTCCGCGAAAATGACATCGTCGGCCGCATCGGCGGAGATGAGTTCGCCGTCGCCGGTCAATTCGACGAACTCACGCTCCACTCCGCCATTAATCGCCTCCGTGCCGTCATGGCCTCGCGCAGTCCCGAACTCCAGCGGCGCTTCCCCCTCAGCTTCAGCATCGGCTTTGCCGTCGCCGCGCCGGAGAGTACCGAGTCGCTTCGCGAGCTCATCTCCCGGGCCGATGTCGCCATGTACCAGGACAAGTCCACCTCACGCGCAGCCCACCAAACTGTATGAAGGCTTCCCTGTTCATCCACGGCTCGCTCTGCGCCTTGCCGCTTCTCCATACACGGCCGCATATTCCCGCGATGCTGCCGCCCAGCTGAACTCTCTTACCATCCCGTTCCGCATCAGCCGTGTCCACTGTTTCCCATCCGCAAACACCGCAAGCGCTCGATCCGTCGCTGCCAGCAATGCATCGCTTGTCGCATCGCTGAACTTGAATCCTGTCCCGGAACCTGATTCCGCGTCCCACTCCTCAACCGTGTCGTCCAGTCCTCCCGTTGCCCGCACCACTGGCGCCGTCCCGTAGCGCATCGCGTACATCTGGTTCAACCCGCACGGCTCATAGCGCGACGGCATCAGCACCATATCCGATCCCGCCATCACCTTGTGCGCCAGCACATCGTCAAAACGCAGCAGGGTAGCCACTCGCCCCGAATGCAGCTCGGCCCACCCGCGCATCAACCCCTCGTAGTACGGCTCGCCCGTTCCCAGAATCACCACCGCTACGTCCCGCGCGTTCAGCCCATCGGCGGCCCCAGCCAGCAGATCGATTCCCTTCTGATGCGCCAGCCGCGACACAATCCCAAGCACCGCCGTCCCGTCCGACACGCTCTCCAGACCAAACGCATGCAGCAGATCCGCCCTGCACGCACGCTTCCCTTCCAGCCGCTCGCTCGTATAGTGCGCCGCCAGTCTTCCGTCCTTCCCCGGATCCCACTCGCTGTAATCCACGCCATTCAGGATTCCGCGCAGATCCCCGCGCCGCCACCGCAGCACGCCGTCCAGGCTCGCTCCAATCTCCGGCGTTTGAAGTTCCTCGGCATACCTCCGGCTCACCGTCGTGATCTGGTCGCTGAAGACTATCCCGCCCTTCAAAAAGTTGAACCGCCCATAGTGCTCCACTCCATCCGGCGTATACGCCGCCCACGGCAGCAGCAGCCGCTCCACCGTCTCCGCCGCAAACGTCCCCTGATACCCGGCGTTGTGGATCGTCATCACCACTGCCGCCTCGCGCAGCGCCGCATCCCCCAGGTAAACCGTGCGCAGATACACCGCCGTCATCGCCGCCTGCCAGTCGTGCAGGTGAAAGACCTCCGGCACTCCCAACTGTTTCGACGCCTCCAGCACCGCGCGGCAGAACAGCCCGAATCGCTCCCAGTTATCGCCGTATTCGCCGCCAGGACCTCCATACAGCCCCTCGCGTCCAAACATCTCCGGGCAGTCGATGAAGTAGAACTGCGCGCCCTCGCGCCTGCCCCCGTCCACTACGCGCGCAAAGCGGTTGGAGTGCTCAAACGGAATCGTGATCGATGCAATCGCCGTATTCTGGTCGTGACCCACCGCGTCGCGCACCGCGCTATAGAACGGCGCATACACCGTCACCTCATGCCTCTGCCGCGCCAGCTCTGCGGACAGCGCGCCCACCACCTCGCCCAGTCCGCCCGTCGATGCAAATGGAACGCACTCCGAAGCCACCATCGCAATTCGCATCCGTCCCGTCCTCCTCTCAACCGCGCGCCGGTCCTGCGTTCACTTTCCGAATCGCCCAGCCCGCTTCCGGTATCTTGAACTCAATGGCCGCGCCGCACCCGCTCGACAACCCCATCTGGAGCGCACTCCAAACGGAGCACGTCCGCTTCGCCCTCGGCAACTCTCTCGCCGCGCGCTATCTGCCTGACATCGGCCCGCTCAGTGCCGTCTGCCATCCTTCGCCTTCTGCCTATGATGCGCTTCGCGGCCTTGCCGCGCCCGGTGAAGCCCTTGCCGTCTTCCTTCCCGCCCCGCCTGACCCGCAACCAGGATGGTCGCTCCAGCGCTCCGAACCCCTCGACCAGATGATCTTTCAAGACTCGGACTCGGATTCCGCCGTCCTCGGTCCGTCCGGCCTCGACGAAACTCTGTCACAACTCGCTTCTGAGCTCGACCCTCTGCTCCTCCTCCGCCGTCTCACCGCTGCCGACGTTCCCGCCATGCACGAACTCGCCGCCCTCACTGAGCCAGGTCCCTTCCGCCAGCGCACCTGCGAGCTCGGCTGCTTCTGGGGCGTCTTCAAGGGCGAATCCCTCCTCGGCATGGCCGGCCAGCGTCTCCAACTGCCCCACTTCGTCGAGGTCAGCGCCGTCTGCATTCACCCCAACGCGCGCGGTCGCGGTCTTGCGCGTCTCCTCGTTCGCGTCTCCATGCTCCACATCCTCCGCCGCGGCCGCACGCCCTTCCTTCACGTCCTGCCCGGCAATGAAGCGGCCATCCGCGTCTACCGCGCCCTCGGCTTCGTCCTGCGCCGCGATCTCCACCTCGCCGTCTTCCGTCGGGAATCCTACTAATCCGGCCCCTGGGAAGAAAATCCGGTTGCCCCATTCTTTCCGCGTTTTTTGCGGAAAGGGTGGGAAATCACGGCCTCGTCGATTCGGGCCGGATCCATCGGCCCGGTCGCCCCTCGATTACCATCAGGAAAGCCATGCCCGCCCGCTCCAGACTCGGTCAGAACTTCCTGCACGACGCCGCCGCCATCCAGCGCATCGTCGCGGCCCTCGGCGACTGCTCCCATCGCCTCGTCGTCGAAATCGGGCCCGGCAAAGGCGCCATCACGCGCCTGCTCGCCGCGCGCGCACGGCATGTCCTCGCCATCGAGCTCGACCCCGTTCTCGCCGCGCACCTCCGCGACACGTTTCCGCCCGAGCGCGTCACCGTCGCACCCATCGATGTCCTGGATTTTGACTTTGCCGCCGCTTCGGCCGGCGCTGGAGAGCGGCTCATCGTCGTCGGCAACCTGCCCTACTACATCACGTCGCCGATCCTTCTCAAGCTCGCCGCCAACGCCGCCGCGCTGGACTTCGCCGTTCTCATGGTCCAGCGCGAGGTGGCCGACCGCATCGTCGCCGTCCCCGGCTCACGCGACTACGGCCTGCTCTCCGTCACCGCCCAGTTGCACGGCCCCGTGCAGCCGCTCTTCACATTGCCCCCTGAAGCGTTCTCCCCACCGCCCGAGGTCCACTCAACCGTCTTCCGCTGGCGCTTCGAGCCGCGCTTTCAAGCTTTCGGCATCGAGCCCGAACCATTCTTTGTCTTTCTCAGGCAGGCCTTCGCGCAGAAACGCAAGACCCTAGCCAACAATCTTCGCGCCGCCGGCTACCCCGCCGACCAGATTCAGGCGGCGCTCTCCATCGCCACCAACGCACCGGCAACCCGCGCCGAGGCATTGTCGATCGAAACTTTCGCCGGTCTCTGGAAAGCTCTTCGGCCCAATCCGGCCCCATCCGCGTCTCCAACGCCAGAACGCTGACGGCGCGCCGCGGTTCTCAGCGATGACCACCGCCGCTGCTATGGGAGCCACCGACCGAGGAGGACACATGCCCTCCAAAATTGCCGCCGCCGGGGCTCACAGGCCGCCCATACGCTCCGCCTGACCGGCTCCCGGTGCCGCCACTGGCGTAGCCCTGCCGTCCTCCGGAGTTTCCATAGGGGTTGCCGTTATATCCGTAGCGCACCCCGCTCGTCGGCCGCCCGAATACTGCCATCTGCCGGCCCTGGCTGTTTTGAAAGCTGTTCGTGTAGGTCGCTCGCGGCGCCAGGGGACGCATCGGCTGGACCGTATTCCCGGCAATCACCCTCGGCTGGTTCGTCACAGGCGCTGTCACGCGTGTGACAGAAGCCGGCATCCGGTTCACGGTTATCACTGGGTGCGCAACGTATTTGGCCTGTACCATCTGCGTGCCGCCCCCCGGCAACACCGGACCGCCCTTCGGCTGCAGAGGAGGTTGCGGCGGCTGGTACCTCTGCGGACCGTTGCCTACATTCGAGGCCCATCCGCCGCCTCCGCCCCACCAATATCCGCCTCCCGGCATCCAACCCCACCCAAATCCGGGATAGTAGTTCCACATGCCCATCGCATACGGCATAAAGCCCCACGGCTCGCCTGAGACCCATCCGTAGCCCATCCCGGGCGTCCACATCCAGCTGCCCCATCCATAAGGGTCCCATCCCGTGTTCTGCGCCTCATAGGGCGACCACACATACCCCTGGCCCGGGACGTCATACCACTCGCCATTGGCGTCCAGATCGCTCCAGGCCGGGTTCGTGCTCTGCGCTACGTTTGTCGTGGCCTGCGTCCGCGCCGCCTCCTGCGCCGTCAGCGCCTGGTCGCGGTCCGCATTCCACGCGTCCCACGAATCCGGGTCAATCGACTCCACCAGCGCCCAGTTGGTCGGATCGGCCGCGTTCAACCGCACCGTCTCTCCGCCGTGCAGGTCCACCGACATCGTGCCGCCATTGTCCAGATGCGCGTTGCCGCTAAAGACCGCCATCTCTCCCGGCGGATTGTCCAGATCGACTCGCAGCACCGTAAAGCCGCTCGCCGAAGCCACATTGCTCCCAAAGCGCACCCGCATCCGGCCCGCCGCGCTGTCACCCTGCAGCTCAAAATACCCAAGCCCGCCCTGCATCAGCACTTCAGTGTCCGTCGCGTCGCCCTCCTGGCGCAGAACGCTCAGCGTCAGCGAGCTGTTCGGCGAGAGCCTCGCCACGCTCCCATCTTCAAACTCCACCTCAGCCCGGCCGTCGTCCGCCGTCGAAATCTGCGACCCTTCAAACAGCGGAGCATTCACCGGAGCCTGCTGCGCCAGAATCTGGTTCCCCTGCGCGATCTGCACCTGGCCTTCCACATAGCTCAGGCGCACTGCTCGCTGTCCGGTCTGCTGTCCGGCCTGCTGCGCCCCCAGCCCGGCCGTCCCGGCCATCAAAGCCGCCGCTGCGATGGCCACGCAAGCCGCCCAAGTCCAACGCCTTGCCCCATTCCCCCGCGTGGTTTTCATCTGCTTCCACCCTTTCAAGCCGTACCTGCCGCCACTTCAACCCAATGCGACCCTAACCCCTGTATGACACCCCCTGCTGGCAAAAAGTTGCTCTATGCAGGCGTCAGTTCCGCGCAATTGCGCCACACTTCAATTACCGGCTGCATTGTGAAAGCATCCCTGCCCGCTTTCGCACTCGCTCCATCACTCCCGGATCGGCCGCAAGTTGCGCCAGCGTCTCCCGAATGGTGCAGATCTGTTGCAGCCGTCCATCCGCCGCCGCCTCCGTCATAAACTGCATCTCCTTATCCAACCCCAGGGGATCGTGCTGCCAGATCATCCGCAGCCGCTCGCCTTCAATCAGCGTCGCCGCCACTGAGACCAACGAATCGGCCACCTCGCCTACCTCCCGCTCCTTCGCGTAGTTGAAGGTGCAGCTCTGTTCCCCGTCCGGCCCGAGAAACTGCAGCGTCTTCATCCCCTGGAACGCTACCTTGCTCCGGCTCTCGCACTGCCCTGCGCGCGGCGGATGCTGCTCGATCATCGCGAAGATCCGTCCCGCAAACTCCCCGCTCAGTTGCACATCCCGGTCGATCACCACCGGCTCCATCGACGCCTGATCCTGATTCGGATCCTTCGCGTCGCCCCTCTCCGCATGGAAGTGCCCACGCCCATCCGGCCACATCACCAGCGTCCATTGCGCGGGAACCAGATTGGGGTTGGAGTACTCCAGCCTCACTTCATTCATCGGCGTCGCCTGCATCCGCGCAGCCGCCACCCCCAGCATCAAAGCCAGGCCCAGCGCCCTCATCGATCTCCTCCGCTCCGCTCCATCGTCTGCGCCGTATGAATATGGCAGATCGCCACCGCCAGCGCGTCTGCCGCGTCCGGCGGCTCGGGAGCCTCCTTCAGCCCCAGAAGCCTCGCCACCATGAACTGCACCTGCTTCTTGTCCGCGAGCCCGTAGCCCACCACGCTCGACTTGATCCGCAGCGGCGCATACTCGGCCACCTTCACGCCCTGCGTCGCCGCCGCCAGCAGTGCCACGCCGCGCACCTGTCCCAGCTTCAGGGCAGACTTCGCATTCACTGAGTAGAAAACCTCTTCGATCGCCACCACTTCCGGCTGCCACTCCGCCATCTGCGCGACCAGTTCGCGGTACACTTGCGCCAGCCGCTCCGGCAGCGTCTTCGCCTTGCTCAGCTGGATCGCCCCCACCGCCTTGCACGTCAGCCCCGCGTCACGGCCAAAGTCGTTGGACTCCACCACCCCAAAGCCCGTCACTTCGGTGCCGCAATCAATTCCAAAGACCCGCATCGGGCCAAGTGTATCGCAGCCCTGCTACGCCGCGCCTGCCTCGACTGCATTCCTGCCATCCCGCATTGCGGAGGCCGTCTCTCCCCGTGTGACCTCAATCACCCTTGCATCCCTTCGCCGCCTGCTAGCCTCTTCTTTTGACGAGAGCTTTCCATCTGCGGCCTGCGCCTGCCCCTTCCGCTCACCCGCGGAACCCCGCGCAGTAAGATGAAAGGCTCCATCACGCGCTGACTCGTTCAGCCCCACTTGCGAGGGTATTGCTGCATGTCGTCCCTGTCTGTCCTGGTCCTCAACAGCGGCTCATCGTCCATCAAGTTCTCCATCTACGAGGCCGCCAACGGCCAGCGCAGCCGCCTCTTTGAGGGCGCAGTCGATGGCATCGGCACCGATCGCGGGACCTTCTGGATCAAGGACGCATCCGGCAGCAAGCTCATCGACCAGTCCCCGGCCCTTCCCAACCGCGCCGTCGCCTTCCAACTCGTGGCCGACGCCCTCCACTCCGGCAAGTTCCCGCTCCCCGCCGCCATCGGCCACCGCATGGTTTCCGGCGGGCCCACCATCCAGCACAATCAGCGCATCAGCCCTGCCCTCATCGACGAGATGGAAAGCTACACCGCCTTTGCGCCGCTCCATACCCCCATCGCCGTCTACATCATGCGCGAGGCGCTCCGCCTCTTTCCCGGCGTGCCCAACTTCGTCTGCCTCGACACCTACTTCCACCGCACCATGCCCGAAGAAGCCTGGCACATGCCCATCCCCGGCGAGTACTCCGCCATCGGCGTCCGCCGCTACGGCTACCATGGCCTCAGCTACGAGTCCATCGTCTACCAGCTCGGCCAGGAAACGCCCGCCCGCCTCATCGTCGCCCACCTCGGCAACGGCGCCTCCATTACCGCCATTCGTGACGGCAAGTGCGTCGACACCTCCATGGGACTCACTCCCACCGGCGGAATCATCAGCGGCACCCGCACCGGCGACATCGACCCCGGCGTCCTGCTCTTCGTCCTTCGTCGCATCGCCGCGGAAATTCCCAACACCGCCGACGCCGCCGACCAGCTTGAAGTCTTCGCCAGCAAAAAAGCCGGCCTCCTCGGCGTCAGCGGCCTCACCAACGACATGCGCGGACTCCGCGACGCCATCGCGCAGGGCAACCCCCGCGCACGCCTCGCCGTCACTCTCTTCACCCGCACCATCGCCAAGTGGATTGGCAGCTTCATGGCCGTCCTCGGCGGTCTCGATATGCTCGTCTTCACCGGCGGCATCGGAGAAAACGACATCGCCACCCGCGCCGAAATCTGCTCCGGCCTCGCCCCGCTCGGCATCGTCCTCGATCCCGCGCGCAACAGCACCCGCGGCGCCGCAGTCATCTCTTCTCCAGACTCAACTGTGACCATCCGCGTCATTCCACCTTTGGAAGACCTCATGATCGTCAACCACGTCGTGCGCCTGCTCGGCGCCTAAGCGCTCCCCTCGCTCACAAGCGGCGTCTCCGCACTGCTTTACACTGAGATGTACTCCTCGGAGCCTGCATGCCCTCTGCGACTGCGCCATCTGCTTCTACCCAGCTTCCTTCTCTTGCCTTGCGCCGCTTTGCCTGGCTCGTCGTCGCCTACTTCATCGCCGTCATCCTCTGGGGAACTGTCGTGCGCGCCACCGGCTCCGGAGCCGGCTGCGGAGATCACTGGCCCCTCTGCAACGGCACCGTCATGCAGCACTCGCCGCGCGTCGACACCATGATCGAGTTCGCGCACCGCATCACCAGTGGACTCTCATTCTTCGCGGCCGTCGGCCTCGTCATCTGGACCCTTGCCGCAACGCCGCGCCGTCATCTCGCCCGCCCCACGGCCATCGCCGCAGTCGTCTTCACGCTCATTGAGGCCATCCTCGGCGCGCTCCTCGTCAAGCTCGGCCTCACCGCGCAAAGCACATCCCCGCTCCGCGCTCCCTATCTCGCGCTCCACCTCACCAATACGCTTCTCATGCTCGGTTCGCTTGCTCTCACCGCGCACCTGCTCGGCCGCGCCCACGGCGCGCTCCGCGGAACCGTGCGCTTCATCGCGCCCTTTCGCGCCGCCGCTGGTCTCCTGATTGTGTTGATCGTAGGCGTCACCGGCTCGCTCGCCGCCCTTGGCGACACGCTCTTCCCTGTCTCGTCGCTCAGCTCCGCTCTTGCAGAAGACTTCTCGCCTACCAGCGGCTGGCTCGTGCGCTGGCGCTGGACGCACCCCTCCATCGCTTTCCTCGCCAGCATCTTCCTCATTTGGCTGCTCGTTCGTGCAGCGCAGCGCAACACCTGGTGGGACAATCGCAGCCTCTCCGCTGCGGTCCTCATCTTGCTCGCCGCGCAATACCTGCTCGGCCTGCTCGATGTCATCCTGCTCGCGCCCGTCTGGTTGCAGGTCCTGCACCTGCTCGGCGCAGATCTCCTCTGGGCCACGCTCATCGTGCTCACCGCACGCCTCACCCTGCAACCCCGTGAAGTCGAATAGGCTCAAACGCAACGCGGGCGCTCATCGCATTCTTTGTTGAGCGCCCGCCACTCTCTCGTTTCTAGTCCCGCGTCCGCGACCTACTTCACCAGCACTCCCGCCGACGGATACACCGTCCCATTCACCACTGGCTCAATCACCGGCAGCTTCGGCGTCGCCGTCAGCCACTCGATCCGCCCATCGTGCAGCAGCACGGTGTCCTCGGCCTTTCCGCCGCGAATGCTCGGGTTCCACGCAAACGCCTGCTGATTCACCACCGTCTCCGTGCCCGTTGGCTTCGCCACCCACTCACGCTCGCCATAGCCCGTCGGCCCGCCCTGGTGGTGCAGCCGTTCCTCGCCGGGATACCCCTCGGCCTCGTACGCCTTCTGTGCCACGCCGAACAGCTCCGCGCTCTTCGCACCCACCTTCGTCGCATCCAGCAGTGCTGCATTGACCTTCGCCGCCGATTGGAACCGCGCCTCCAGCTCCGCCGCCGGCTTGCCAAAATGCACAAACCGCGTGATCGAAATCGCCAGGCCCCACTTCCGCGTGCACAGATTCAGCATCGCGTATTGCTTCAGTCGCGCCCCGCGCGGCACCGCGTGCTTGTACTTGTAGATCCGCTCGTCCACCGCATACAGCGCCACCGAGGGCATGATCCCCCGCCGCAGCAAAATCTCCTCGGTCATCGCCTCCAGGTCATACTCCGTCTGGCCCGGCTCCACCGCCTTCAGCGCCTCTGCCGTCGCCGCAGCAGTCTCCGCGCCCAGCCAGCGATACCGCATCATCTCGCTTCCGCTCAGCGCCGCGCGCAGCGGATACAGATTCACCAGTGTCGCGCCCGCGCACGGAGCATCGCATCCCAGCGCGCCGCCTGCCAGCTTCGCCGCCATCGTCGCCGTGTCATCGCCCCACCATGGAAACGTGACCGGCTCAAAATCCAGTGCGCCAAACTCCTCATCGTGCAGCCGAGGCGCCTCATTCTCCGTCGTGAAGTAGTATCGTTTGCCTTCTGCCGTCACCAGCACCGACGCCACGCCCGTCTCGCTCGGCGTCAGCACGCGCACTTCCACCGCTCCGCCCGTCACCCACGCCAGGTTTTCGCTGCGCCGCAGCAGGACGCCGCTAAGCTTCTGGCCGCGCATCCACTCCACCAGCCTCTGATGCTTGCTCTCCAGCTCCGCATTCCACGCCGGCTGCTCCACTACCGTCGTCCCCTGCACCACCAGGCTCTTCCTGATTCGCTCACTCATTGCTCTCACTCCATCCGGCTCCGCATCCGAGGCGGTTCACGTGCAAAGTCGGGCGCCCTCATCAGCGCCCGATCTGTCTCTTCCTGAATGCGTTTCGCTTATTCGTCCAGTGCCGGATGGTAGTGGCTCTCCCATCCCATGTACCGCGCCGCCTCGTGCACCGACTTCGACACATCGCTGAAGTTCGCCGCCACGTGATGCTCAAAGCCCTCGCGGCAGATGTACCGCAGCAGCTTCTGCAGTTGCGGAATCTCTGCTACGCCCGCACCGCCAAACGTCTCCAGCGGATCCTCCGTGAACCGTCCCGCACCCGTGTAGCCGCGAATCACGCCGCGCCGGTCGTCGGTCGAGAAGCGCGCAAAGCTCATCACACCCGGCTTCACACGGCCCACGCAGGTGCCAAACGTGTTCAGCTTGCCCACCGTGCCGGCAATAATCTCCTGATAGTCCATCTTCACATCCTGGAAGAAGTGCTTCGGCAGGTTCGAGCAGTGGAAGCACACGCACTTGTTTGGATCACTTCCGTAATTGTTGTTCCAGTCCAGCAGCGCCGACGGCGTCCCCGAAGCCAACGCCAGCATGTACATGCTCAACGTGCCCGGCACGTCCACTTCACAGGCTGAAGGAATCAACTCGTTCGACATCATACTCATGATCGTGCACGGCACCACGCCAAAGAACTCCTCCATCGACGTCCAGCACTGCACCGCACTCACCGTCACGTGCGTCTGCTTCATCCATCCGTCAATCACTGCGCCCAGCTTTGCCATCTTCAGCAGCGCTTCGTCGGGAATTCCCGCCGTGGTCACATACTTCTTGATCGCCGCCAGCTTCGCCTGCGCCGCATCGTCGTTGTCCTTCATCCGCCCAATGCGCCCGAAAATCTCCGACAAATCAATCGTCTCGATCGTGATCCCGCTCGTCTCCAGAATCCGCTCCGAGTAGCGTACCGTGTTGAACGCCGTCGGCCGCGCGCCAATCGCGCCGATGCGCAGGTTCTTCAGCCCCTTCACAATCCGGCACACGGCGGAAAACCACTCCAGATCCGCCTTGAACTCCGCCGAAGTCAAGCTCTCCGTGTGCAGCGTCGTCAGCGAGTACTGGATTCCGTACTGCATCATGTTGTTGCACGCGCTCATCTTTCCGCAGAAGCTGTCCCGCCGCGTCGCAATCGTCATCGCATCCGAGCGGTCCGGCGTCGCTTGCACCAGCACGGGCACCTTCAGCCCCGACAGCCGGATCGCGTCCACAATTCCGCGCTCTTCGCCAAAGTTCGGCAGCGTCACGATAATGCCGTCAAGCTCCTCTGCGTGCTTCTTGAACAGCTCCGCGCAGCGCTGCGACTCCGTATACGTCTCCACCGCGCCGTACTTCGATTCCTCCGGGCTCAGCACGATCGCCCGCGCCCCCGCCTTTTCCAGCACCGCGAGAATCTCTTCGCGTCCTGTCTTTGCCAAATGATCCGGAAAAAAGCCGCGATTCCCTACCACCACACCGAACGTCATCTTCCTCTGCGTCGCCATCGATCTTCTCCTTCAGTCCCTTCGCCGCTCCGCGGCTACTTCGCCTTGCGCCCCGCCGTGGAAACCGTCTCCACCCCCGGCTGCCGGCCGCAAAAAATTAGATCTCAACTGCTCCCGTGCCACGACGGCTCAGCACGGATCTCCAGCCTGCGGCCAAGCCTGCGCCTCGCCGCCCGACTTCATTTCGCCTTGCGTCCCGGCCGAAACTTCACCAGGTAAAATGCCCCAATCAGCGCCAGCGTCCCGCCCCACCACACCGGCGTGTGCAGGTAGGTCATCTGCACCATCGGCGGATAGTTGCCCGAGGACATCTCATAAATCCCGTACCCAAGAATCAGCACGCCATACACCGTCAGCAACACGCCGATGAAAAACCAGATGGGAATCCGTGAACCATGCATACTGCGTCCAATCCTTTCGTAGCTTCGCGTCCCGGCAATCTCCGCCCGCACGCTCGGCCCGCTACCAGAACAGAATGTTCAACCCTGCAAACAGCACCACCACCGCCACGGCCCACATGTACTCGTTCTTGTAGAACGGCACCGGCTCCTCGGTCGGCAACTTCGTCGCTCCGTACACCAGCCCTTCCAGTTGCTCCACTGGCTTCGGCTTCGTGAACAGGCTCACCACAAAAATCACCGACACGCTGACCAGGAACGCCCACAGCGCGCGATACAGGTTCTCCGCCATCGGCTTCGCGTCCGCGGACAACGCCACCGTCGCCAGTGCTGCCGGATTCAACTTCACCCACACAAACAGGCTCACCGAGGTCACAATACCGATCAGCAGTCCCAGAAAACCCGCCGGCGCCGTCGCCCGCTTCCAGAACATGCCCATCAGAATCGCGCCCAGCAGCGGAGCGATAAAGAAGCTGAACAGAGCCTGAACATAATCCATGATCCCGTGCGCGTGCATCACCAGGTACGCCGCGCCAATCGACACGGCCACGCCCACCATAATGGATAAGCGCCCCACCATCACGTAGTGACTGTCGGCAGCGGTCTTCTTGATCAGCGGCTTGTAGATGTCATACGTCCACACTGTCGAGAAGGCGCTTACGTTGCCCGCCATGCCGCTCATAAAGCCCGCAATCAGCGCCGTGATTCCAAGCCCCAGCAGGCCCGGCCCCAGGTAGCGCACCATCATCAGCGGCAGCGCCTGGTTGTAGCTGTGCAGTTCCGCATCCCCGCCTCCGGCCAGCGCCTTCTGCTGCTGCTCCGGCGTCAGGTTTGTCTTCGCCATCGCCGTCGTGCATGCTGCCGAATTCTCCACCTGGCCCGCGCTGTTCAGTGTGCATGCCGCCACAACGTCCTCACCCACCAGCACCCGTCGCGAGCCGTCTGGATTCTGCAAGAGCACCAGTCCCAGAAGTCCCGGCAGAATCACGATGAACGGCACCGCCATCTTGAAGAAGGAGCCAATAATCGGTGCCATCCGCGCCGCGCGCAGGTTATGCGCCGCCAGCACGCGCTGCACCACCAGGAAATCTGTCGTCCAGTAGCCGAAGCTGATCACAAATCCCAGCCCGAACACGATCCCCGTCCAGTGCACTCCCATCGGGTTCGCCGCAAAGTGACCCGTGTCGCGCCACAGATGAAAGTACGTGTCCGAATGCATGTTGGTGATGATTCTGGCCTTCAGTCCAGACACACCGCCCGCCTGCACCAGCCCCAGAATCGGCACCAGCATCGCGCCGCCCCAGATCAGCACAAACTGCAGCACCTCATTGAAAATTGCCGACCGCAGTCCGCCCAGGCCCACATACAATGCCACCGCCACCGACGAGACGAGAATGCTGAACGTGATGTCCCAGCCCAGCACCACCTTCATCACCACGGCCATGGCGAACATGTTCACGCCGCTCATCAGAATCATCTCGGTCGCAAACGAAATCGCCGCCAGGATCCGAGCATGTTCCCCGAATCGCAGATGCAGATACCCCGGCACCGAGTGTGTCTTTGAGACGTAATAGAACGGCATCATCACCAGGCCGAGAAACAGCATCGCCGGAATCGCGCCCACCCAGTACCAGTGCGTCGCCAGAATTCCGTACTGATACGCCGAGCCCGCCCAGCCCATCAGTTCCAGTGATCCCATGTTGGCCGAGACAAAGCTCAATCCTGCGATCCAGGCCGTCATCTCCCGCCCGGCCATAAAGAACTCTTCGCTCGTGTTGGATTGGCCCTTCAGATAAAAACCAATCCAGATCACCATCGCGAAGTAAATTGCGATCACCGCGATATCCAGCGTTCCCAGCCGTGCCAGCGGCGTCGCATTCAAGGCCAGTGCAGCCGGCAGCGCCCCAGGCACTCCGGCAATTGTCAGTGGGGCAAATTCGAGCATCGTCTCACCTGAACCAATCCGTTGCGCCCGCCTGTACCGCCAGACGCACTCACTAAGTAAATGGGTTTACTGCAGAAATTGTCAAGCAGCAAAACAGCTCTTTCTCTGCATCTCTCCAGACCGCCTGTCGCGCATTCTTCCAGCCTCGTCCGCCGGGCTCTTTCCATCGCGCAGTTTCGGGAAAGCGTTTACCCGCCAAAGTGTAGCACACCCTCTCCCTGCCTGCGCACCCCTTCTCACTCCTTTCACTCCTGCATCTCCACCCGCTCCGTTCTTCCTCGAAATCCGTATGTGTTTCTCCCTTGACCTCCGCCTGCCGCAGCGATACCGTGGGGCAGAGGGCGCATCTTCTCTTCTCCAAACTCCTGCCTTTCTTCCCAGGCCGTGTCGTCCCGCAGTCCTGCACTCCTTCGCGCCTCGCAGATCCCTTCCCAAAGGAGCACCCATGCCGCAGTCCGTTGAGCCCCTTGTCCCCACCGGCTTCTCGCGCCGATCCTTCTTCCGCTTTGCTGCCGGCGCATCCGCGCTCGCCACCACTCCGTTCCTGAGCGAATCCCATCTCGCCTTCGCCGCCATCCCCAAGTTCGCCGATCCCAACATCGGCATCCACATCGACGCCAACGAAAACCCCATGGGCCCCTGCGATGCCGCACGCCAGGCCATCGCCAACATCATTCCCCGTGGCGGCCGCTACCTCTTCCCGCTCGATGACGTGCCTGCCCAGATCTTTGCCAAACAGGAAGGTCTCGATCCTGAGTTCGTCGTTCCTTTTGCTGGCTCCTCCGAGCCGCTCCATTACACCGTCCTCGCCTTCACCGGCAAAGACAAGCCTCTCGTCACCGCCGACCCCGGCTATGAAGCCCCCATATGGGCCGCCGAGGTCTCCGGCGCTTCCGTCATCAAGGTCCCGCTCGCCGATCCCAAAGGCGCAGCCACCCACGACATCAAGGCCATGCTCGCCGCCTCGCCCTCACCTGGCGTCCTCTACATCTGCAACCCCAACAACCCCACCGGCACCGTCACGCCGCACGAACAGATCGAGTACGCCGTCCACAACGCACCCAAGGACACTGTCCTCCTCATCGACGAGGCCTACATCCATTTTTGCGATGAGCCCAGTTGCCTCCACTTCGTCAAAGAGGACAGGAACGTCATCGTCCTCCGCACCTTCTCCAAAATCTACGGCATGGCCGGAATTCGCATGGGCTTCGCCATCGGCCGCCCCGACCTGCTCAAAAGAATCGCTTCCTTCAACGGACTCAACGCTCTGCCCATCACCGCCGTCGCCGCAGCCAACGCCAGCCTCGCCGACTCCAGCCTTGTCCTCACGCGCAAAAGGCTCATCGCCGACACACGCGCGGAAACCATCGCCTGGCTCAAGTCAAAGGGCTACTCCACCACCCCCTCCGTCAGCAACTGCTTCATGCTCGACGTGGGCCGCCCTGGCCAGGAGGTTCAGAACGCTCTCGCAGCCAAACAGATGTTCGTTGGCCGCATCTGGCCCGCATGGCCCAACTCCCTCCGCATCACCATCGGCACGCCCGACGAAATGATGGCCTTCCGCAAAGCCTTCACTGAGGTCATGAGCGGTTCAACGGCGGGCCTCCAGCCCGCACCGCTCCCCGGCCGCCTCGCCGCACATCCCCGCACCCATCTCTCTTGAACTCCGAGGTTCCATCCCCTCCGCACCCAACAAAAAACCCCACCTCCTGGTGGGGTTTTTCTCATGCGCAAACACTGCGCTTCTCGCCATTACATCGTCCACGTCGTTTCAGATGCCCGCAAACCACGCATACCCACCCTCCGGCGAAGTCGATCCCAATCCTTTACCGAATCGCTTCATCGAATCCGTCACGGTAATGTGGTGCAGAAACTTCAGGTTCTTGTAGCCCAGTTGCATCGGAACCCGCATCCGCAGCGGCCCGCCAAACGCCGCCGGCAACGCGCCATCGTTCATCCCCATCGTCAAAAAGGTCTGCGGATGCAGCGCCTCTCCCATGTCGAGGCTGTCCCACTGGTCGGGCTCCACGCTGAAGTACGCCACGTACCGCGCATGCGGCAGCGCGCCCACCTCGCGCAGAACCTCGCTTAGCGGTGTCCCAATCCACTCCGCCACGTAGGACCAGCCCTCCTCGCACGCCACCTCCGTGATCTGGTTCCTGACCGGCATGGCTCTCAGATCCGCCAGCGAGAACGCCGTCGGCCGCGCCACCATCCCATCCACAGTCAGCCGCCAGTCTGTGAAGCCCAGCGCCTGAGACCGCTTGAACGCATCCGTCGGCGGCGCGATCGGCACCGCAAACGGATCCTTTGAGATCATGCTCCGCGAAAACTCCCGCGCCGGCCTGTGCGCCGTCAGCAGGCTCTGCGCCGCATACGTCAGCGTCTCCCCCGGCCCAAAGATGCCACCCGCATCCGGCGGCAGCAGACCATAACGTCGTGTCAGCCGGTCCGCAACCGCCAGCCCTGCAGCGCTCGCCGTCGCCGCCAGCCCGCCCGCGATCAGCTTCCTGCGTGAGAATCCGCTCATGGCTCCTCCTTCGCAACCGCCCGCCCGGTCATCATCGCCCGCGTCCGCGCCCAGAACCCCGCCAGCGCAATCATCGCCACATGCACCCCGAGAAACCCCACCAGCAGCAGCGTGATGAAGAAGTGCAGCGTCCGCGCGCTCTGCCGCCCGCCCAGCAGGCTTGCCGTCGCCGGAAACGCCGATGTAAACGAAGGCGACATCGCCAGACCCGTCCAGATCACCATCGGAAACAGCACGAAGATAACCACCAGATAGGTCACACGCTGCAGTGCGTTATACGTGTGTGCCCCCGCATCCTTTGCGCGCTGGCCCCGCAGCGGCATCTTCACCGCCTGCCACAGTGCGCGCACGGAGAGCTCGCCGCGTTCCGGCGTCAGATTGTTCTTGAAGTGTCCGCGCCAAACGCCCCACAGCACGTACACCAGCCCCGTCAGCACTACCACCCACGCCGCTTCAAAGTGCAGATACCGGCCCCAGCCGTTCCCGTCCGGCATCGCCGTGCCAAATCCGTTGTCCACCCACGGACGCGACGTCGGCAGCGGCAGCGAGAACAGCGGCCGCATATTCGGGTTTCCGCTCTCGCCCCAGTAGAACCTTGGATGGGAAATCAGAATCTCAGCGCCCGTCACCAGCAGCGCCAGAAACGCAGCAACCGTCAGCCAGTGCGTGACGCGCACCAGCACCGCATGGCGCGGAGCAGCCAGAATGGCCCGAGGGGAAGCCGTTGCCATTGCCGCAGCATAGCACGCTCTTTGCGCGCTTTCACTCACTTTTTCCAGCGCAAACCCAGCACGCAGCCGCCCTCGCCTCGCCCGCCAGCTCAGCGAAGGCAGCCAGCATCCGATGCCGCGCAGAGTCAGTTTGTCTTCTGCTCCGCGCCCTTCTTTGCCCCATGGAACGCGCCTGCCGTCGTGTCCTTGGTCTTGTCCCATGCTTTCCGCGTATCTTTGGCTGTCGCATGCGCAGCTTTCTTGGTGTCCATCGCCGTTGCGTGAGCCACTTTCTTTGTATCCTTCGCCGTGGCATGAGCGGCCTTCTTCGTATCCCTTTCCGTTGCGTGCGTCGCCATGACAGTGTCTTTCTTCACGTCGTGGCCCGCGGCCTTCATGTCGTGCTTCACGCCTTCGTTTTGGGATGAGTTGGAAGATTGACTCCATCCGAGAGCAGCCGCAAAAAACACAGCCATTCCCAGAGCTTTGGCGGTTGTCAGCATGTGTTGTGTTTTCATGCTCAGGGAGTATAAGTCCTGCCTACGCAACCCGACAAGCCACGACGCAAGCCCTTCACAGCACCTCCCGCCACCACCGTTTCCGTGATCCAAATCACACCGTGCGGTGCGACACACCACAGTATCCAGGCTCGCTTCGTGCCATCTTTCTCTCAGAGAAACGAGGATCCGGCCATGGCATCTCCCTGCGAGGAACGATGGGCGCATCCCGAGGTCATCCTCGTCGCCACCGATCTGCTTGATCTCGACCGGCTCATGCCCGTTGCCGTCAGGCAGGCCGTCGAAACCGAATCGCGCCTCATTCTCCTCCACGTACTGCCTCCGGCTGCTGGCTTTGGCACAGACCCCGCCGGCATGCCCCAGTACGATCCCTCGGCCGCCGTGGAACTCGCCGCACGCGAGCTCCATCGCTGGAGCTGCCTCGCCCGCGAGAGGGGCATCGCATGTCACGCCCTGGTTCGTGAAGGAATTGCAGCCCAGCAGATCGCTGCCTGTGTACGGCAGTTCCACGTCGGTCGTATACTGTTAGGCACTCGAAGCCGGGGGAAGATCAGCAAACTTCTCCTGGGTTCTGTAGCAGAGCAGGTGCTGCGCTCGGTCCACCTCCCGGTCATCACCGTGGGACCCGAGGCTCATCTTCCGGTCGGCGCCGAAGACGGCAAACAGGTCGTCCTCCACGCCACCACATTAAGAGAGGCCTCTCGCCCGAGCGCAGTGCTTGCCTGCCGTATCGCCGCCATGCAGCGTGCGCGTCTCGTTCTTCTTCACGTCCTGCCCCCGCCTGCTTCAGACCAGCCCCTCGAATCCATTGCGGGCTTGGATGCCACCGCGATGCGCGAACTCGAACTCCTCGCCCATGAAATCCGCGACCAGGACACGGCCGGCGTGCCGATTGAATCGCGCATCGTGCATGGCAATCCGTGCATTGAGATTCTCGCCGCATCGTCCGAACTCGAAGCAGCCCTCATCATTCTCGGCGCCACGCATCGCTCCGCTTTGCAGAACCTCACGCGCGACCGCACCATCTACCGCGTTCTCGCGCACGCGCGCTGCCCCGTCCTCACCCTGCGCGAAATCAGCGCGGAAGAGTGCCCGGAGGCCAGCCTCGAAGGCGCGCAATCCACTTTCTAGTGCTGCCCCTCGCACATCGCATGGCAAGAGGCTGGAACAGACCACTGCTTCACTCGCGCCGCAAAGCGAACCGGATGAATTCGGCCTTCAGGCCCCGAGGAATGTCTTCTGCAAATTTGTGAACAACTCCTCCGTCGCCGGATCCAGATCATCTCCGGCATTGCCTGCCGACGACAATGGCCCGCGCACACGTTCCCCCTGCGCGCTCCGCTATCCACTTTTGTAGTTTGGCAGGAAGCTTCCCGGCTCTTACGCAGTCAGCCGTTCCAGTTGGTCCGGCTTCACGATCGTCATGCTTGCGCCCTTGATCGTGATCCATTGATCCCGGCGGAACTGGTTCAGCAGCCGCGTCACCGTCTCGCGCGAGGTTCCCGCCATATTGGCGATCTCCTCATGCGTCAGCGCCATCGTGAACCGGATCTCCGGCTTTCCATTCGAGGCCGAGCGGCCCCAGTCCAGCAGCAGTCGCGCCAGCCGTCCCGCTGCCGAGCCCGACAGCGCCAGCCGCTTCGCGTCGTGGAACACCGTCAGATACTCGCCCGACAATGCCTGCGCCGCGTGCATGCTCGCAATTCCATGCCGCCCCAGAAAATCCACGAACTCCTGCTTACGGATCGTTTTCACCTGGCAGGGTTCCAGCGCCTCGGCCGTCACCTCGTGCGGAACGTTTGCCAGCACCGCGCTCAGTCCCATCACGTCGCCCGGTCCGGCAATCTTCAAAATCATCGTCTTGCCGTCCCGCGATGTCGACGAGATCTTCACCTGTCCGAAACACACAATGAAGACATTCCGCGCCACATCGCCTTCTGAGAACAGCTTCGCGCCACGCGCATGGTTCATCATGATTCCGATGGCATCGAATTCCCGCAGCGCTTCAGCCGTCAGATTGCAAAACATTCGCAAATGACGGTGCTCGCAGTTCAGGCAATCTTCCGGAGGGTGATGTGGATGAAACTCAGCCATAGTTCCGCCGCGACTCTGCGATAAGTATAACCCACTTCTCCGCGGTGAAATCTCATCCGTTTCTACGACCTCCAGGACCTCGGCTTCCGGCTCCTCCACCTCTGCGCTTTCCTCCCTCATCGCGCCTCCCGGGCGCCGGAAGAGTACCCGGCCTCTGTCCTGCGCCGGCGCGTCCCCGCCGCGCGCAGCGAGTAGCACGCGTCGTACGCCCGCGACACCTCCCGCGCCAGTTCCTCTAATAGCTGCATCCGCAGCGGAGGGTACGCCTTGAAGGCCGCCTCCAGCGCCTCATGCGGAAACAAAAGAAGCGTCGCCGGACCCAGCGCCTTCAGAGTATAGGTATGCCGCGGCTCGCCCAGCGCCGCCGCCAGCTCCACCACATCGCCCACGCGCACCGTGCCCAGCGTCAGCCGCGCATCCAGCCGCTCTGTCCGCCGTTGCAGCTCCCCCGCCATCACTACATACAGTCCTCGACTCTCCTGCCCCTGCCAGAAGACCGTCGCTCCGCCTTGAAACTCCAGGCTTTGCACCGCCAGGCTCAACACTCGGCCCGTCTCCGGCGGACACGCCAAAAGCTCCGCCAGCGGATGCGCCGCTGCGCTTCCTGCTTCCCTCGCCTGCCCTTGCGTCTGCATTTCTACCGCCCAGCCTCCTGAAGGCCTGCCCGGTCTCCGCTCCCTGTCCTTCGCGCTGCACCGCATCTTTTCGCACCGCAGCTTTCTTGTGGCCCACTCATCGCAGCGAATGCGCCACTGCTGATCCAATGCCTGGAAGGGCGCATCCTTCGCTCTCTGCGCGCCCATCGGCCTCCAGGCGCTCGCGCCCCCACCTGTGCACTCAACTTCCGACGATCGCTTCCTGTCTCTCCGCACGCTCCGTCTTCTCTGCCGCGTCCGGCGGCACGCAGATCACAGGCACACGCGACCGCGCCAGCAGCAAAAACGCTGTCCCGTGCGGCCCCGGAGTCGCGCTTGCACGCTTCACTCCCACCACCAGCACGCTCGGCCGGTTCTGCTCAATCGCCGCAACCACCGCGTCCACCGGCGTGCCATCCTTCACCATGCACCGCACGGGCACTGCGCCCGTCTCGTGAATCCCAAACTGATCCAGCGTCGTCGCGCAGGGATTCAGAAACGCCGAAGCCTCCGCCGCCGTCCGCGCATGCACCACCAGCAGCGGCCGCTGGAACCTCTCCGCCAGCGACAGCGCCGTATCCACCGCCGCAGGCGTCGCTTCGTTCTTCTCCATCGCCAGCAGTACCGGCCCGCCCGGCGTCGGACGAAATGGCCCCGCATTCCAGTCCGCCGCCACCGCCATCACCGCGCATGGCGCCACCCGCACCAGTTGCTCCACAACAGAACCCACCAGCACCGGCCCTGCCCCATACCGCCCCTTCGTGCCAACAAGGATCAGTCCCGCGTCATACTGCTTCGCCACGCGGACCAGCATCTCCGTCACTTCGCCCTGCCGCACTTCAGAGTGACTGGGAATCCCAGCCTGCAGCAGCTCTGCCGCCATCCGCTCCAGCGTCGCCTGCGCCTCCCCCGGCAGCTTGGTCAACACGCGCCCCGGCACACCCCCCACCGTGGCGTAATCCACCGGGTCCACTCCATGCGCCAGAACAATCCGCGCTCCATACGCTCCCGCCAGCTTCCGCGCGTACTCCAGCGCCCCGTCCGAACCTCCATCCAGCGCCGTCGCCACCACAATCGTCTTCAATCCAGCGCGAATGCTCATCGCCCGCCCCCTCTCAGCCTCTCCGCTCCACACTGCCGCCCTGTCGGCGTGACGCACCCGTTTTCTTCCCTCAAAGCGCCACGGCGCCGCTTCCGGCGCCCTATCCTGACCTATTAACTCCTGAGTTTGAATCGGCTTCCCATCGCAGGCTGTGACATCTTTCACCCGTTCATGTGATTCAAATCACAGACCAATCCGTCCCGCCTCCGCATCTGCTTCGCGCACCCGCCCTCTGCTATCCTCCCCGTGATGTCCTTCCTCGAAGACTTTCAGCGGCTGACCTCCGCGCAGCGCCACACCTTTCTGGCCTCCTTCCTGGGCTGGACCCTCGACAGCCTCGACTTCTTCCTCCTCATCTTCTGCGTCAAGGCCATCGCCGCCGACTTTCATACCCGTCCCTCGGCGGTCCTCGTCGCCGTCTTCTGGACGCAGGCTCTCCGCCCCGTCGGCGCACTCCTCTTCGGCCTCCTCGCCGACCGATACGGCCGCCGTCCCATCCTCGTCTTCAACATCCTCAGCTTCTCCGTCATCGAGTTCGCCTGCGCCTTCGCCCCCTCGCTCCCCGTCCTGCTCGGCCTGCGCGCCCTCTTTGGCATCGCCATGGGCGGCGAGTGGGGTGTCGGAGCCGCTCTCACCTTTGAATCCCTTCCCAAGCAAGGCCGCGGCGCCTTCAGCGGCATCCTCCAGGAGGGTTACGCTCTCGGCTCCATCCTCGCCTCCGCCGCCTTCGGCCTGCTCTTCCATTGGATTGGCTGGCGTGGCCTCTTCCTCGTCGGAGCCACGCCCGCCCTGCTCGTCCTCTACATACAGAGCCGCGTCCAGGAGAGCCCCGTCTGGCTCGCCCGCGCCTCCGCACCCAAACCCACATCCTCCAGACGCCTTATCCCCGCACACATCGCGCGGTTCCTGCCGCGCTTCCTGTTCCTGATCGTGCTCATGACCGCCTTCATGAGCTTTTCCCATGGCACGCAGGACGTCTATCCAACCTTCCTCTCCATCCAGATGCACCTCACCCCGCAGACGGTCGGCCTCATCGGGGTCCTCTACGGCTTCGGCTCCATTGCCGGTGGATTCGTCTTCGGTCTGCTCTCCGAGCGCTGGGGTCGCAAGCGCGCCATCATCGCCGCCGCGCTCCTTGCCCTCCCCGTCATCCCCCTCTGGGCCTACGGACACTCCGCCGCCACCCTCGCCGTTGGAGCCATCCTCATGCAGTTCATGGTGCAGGGCGCCTGGGGAGTCGTTCCCGCCTACCTCACCGAGCTCTCGCCCGCGCCCGTCCGCGCCACCGCTCCGGGCCTCGCCTACCAGCTCGGCGGACTCATCACCTCATGGAACGGTGTCCTCCAGGCCCGCCTCGCCGAGTGGTCAGGCAACTACCCCGCCGTCCTCGCCGCCACCGTCCTCATCGTCGCCCTTGCGCTCGCCTTCCTCGCCGCTCTCGGCCACGAAGCCAAAGGCGCGGACATGTCCGCCTGATCCGCTCCAGGTGAATCTGTCCTCGCTCGACCGCCATGGCGTGCCGCAAAGATCGTCGCCCCGCACGGGAACGTCCATCCTTCCAACTCCAGATCGCCTCTCCCCGCGCTGCCCGGACTTTGCCGAGTCTCCCATCCATCGGCCGCTTCCGCCTGCAAAAAGAAACGGCCGGGAAGCTGAAATCTTCCCGGCCGGTCCGCTGTTTGAGAGCGGGTCAGATCGTATTGTCCGGTATGAGGCGCGCCGTAGACAGGTTCCCCGCGATCGCTGCGAAGATATCGTCAAGCTTCGTATCGGTCTGCGAGGCGCCCTGGCAGGCGGTATCGTTGTTGCTGCCGTTGCCGGCGGCGGTGTAATCAGAGTAGAACTGCAGCTTTGAAGATGCCATCTGCTGCATCGCCTGGCAGGGCGACAGATTGCTCGGGTTGCTGTTCGTGTACGTCGTTCCGCCAGAGCACCCCCACCAGCTGCAGGTCCCTCCGGCAGTGATCGAGAAACCGGTCTGGTCGGTGAGACAACCCGACGCCTGTGTCCCATACGCAACCGTGTAGACCGTCGTTCCCGCAGCCGTCGCCGCCTGCGCCGCTACGACCCCCTGCTCGCATTGGTTGAACGCCGAAGGATAGGTGCCGGCAGTATTGAGCAGGTTGTAGGAAGATCCCGTCGCCTGCATGATGTTGCCTGGGTAAGCCGTGCCCGCGGTCGCATCTCCGTCGCTCAGGATGATCATGACGTTCTGGGTCTGCGTGGGGAGCCGCGCTTGCTGCTGCGCAACCAGGTCGCTCTGTGCCTTGTAGATCGTCTGGGCATAGTAGGTCCAGCCGCCATAGGCAAGTCCCGAACAACCGGATGCGCCACCCACCGCCTGAACCGCAAGCGAGCTGGATTGCAGAAGGCTGGAAGAGCCCGCCGAGCTGCTGTGATTGGAGCCGGGGTTCGCGCTCGCATAGTCGCTCGAGAAATTCACGAGCTGGTAGTAGGGAGCTCCTGTATCCGGAAAGATATAGTTCGCCCAGCTCACACCGGACCCGCCGCCGCCCCACCAGCCCCAGCCTCCGCTCGATGCTCGGCTACTCGAGCCTCCCGTCACAGAGCTGCTTGCCGTCACGCTGCCGGAGGAGCAGGTGACGTCGTTCGTCACATCCTGCTGGCTGACCATGCCGGGAAAGGTGTAAATCGCAACCTCGTCCAGCGGATGCGCTACGTTGCCGTTGGTTGCTGTGCCGCAGGAGGAACCCGACATGCATGGCGACAGGTTGCCCAGCAGTGTCCGAACCCCCTCCAGGGAGCATGAGATTCTCGTGCCGTTGCAGCTGCTCGCCACATTATCCACCGTGCCCATCGAGCCCGTGGTGTCGATCAGAATCGCTACGTTATACGGGTTTCGCGGCGCACCCCGCATTGCTGCCGTCGACGTCGCCGTGACGGTCAGCGACGGAGACCCGATAATCGAAGCAAAATACGTCTTCAAGGTCACCGTCTCCTTAATCTGAATCGCATTCGCGCCAATCGACGACGGGCAGAGAATGCCCCAGTTGGTCACCGTCGTCAGGCACTCGAGCTTGGGATACCCGGTCACCATCTTCGCGCCCGGCAGCAGCCCGCCGTTCGCATTCAGATCCCCGGACACAGCGCTGTAAGAAGTCGCCATGTCGATCACAGACTTCTGAGTTGTCGCCGTGGGCATCATCTGCGCCGCCGCCAGCGCCGCCGCATCGGTCGCTGATTGAAGCTTCTGATACGCAACCACGCCGCGGCCTACATCCACCACGAGCGCCATCAACCCAAAGAAAATGAAGCTCGCAAGTACCGCCATCCAGGGCAGAACCTGTCCACTCTGATCGCTGTGCAGCCGGCGCGCAACTCTTATCAGGCTTCCTGCCGACTCAAAAATTGGAAGCCGCCCGGGACGAAGCTCTCTGGGAGTCGTCATTGGATCACCTCCGTAGTTGAAGCTGTGATGTTCCATTTGGACGCCTTCCACCCATACACAAGCAGTTGGAATGGAAACGTCACCGATACCGTGGCCGTGCTGCCAGCCGACATGTCAGACACCCCGGCAACACTGCAGCTCGTGGTACCCGTGCCCGAAAAACCTCCCGAACCTCCGGTGAACGTTCCGGAGCCGATGTTGAACGTGTACGTGAGGCTCGCAGAGTTCAGAGTCGGAGCTGCGCTGTTGATGACCGCGACCGCGTCTGAGCAGGGGTTCAATGTGGCGCCGCGGCTCAGCGCAAGATTCCTTGCACCCACATCCGTGGCGTGCGAAAGCATAAGGTAGGTGTTCAGCATCAGCCCGAACGTAACCATCCCTGTGATTAGAAGCATGACAAGGGGAATCGCTATGGCCAGCTCAATCAGTGCATTCCCTTCTTCCCCCCGCCGCATCCGCGCACGGAAAGCGGCCGTCAAACCGCGCGGGCGCATGCTTTGCTCTCCGCCTTGCCGCGACGAATCGCGCATTCCGGATGAGAGCGCCTTGCTCCGCCTATCAGCCCTCCGAAAGTTCATTCACTCCTCCGTCCGTATGCATTGCTGGATGAGACTTCACCTGATCCCGTCCCGTCGCTCAACCCGCTGCATCCATGGCTTGCTCCGCCTGATTCAGCCGAAGCCGCCGCCAGGCCCGAAAAGACTCTTGCGATCCCAGAATCGCAAAGCTCTACGCAAGATAGGACAATTCAGAGTGACAGATTCCTTAAGTGGACTCAATAACACATATAGTTCACGGGGGCACACGAAGGTACTACATGACTGCGGATGGCAGAAAAAACTTGTCAAGCCCTCGCCATAGATTTTTCTTCTAATATGTTCATTCTAAGAGTAATCTCTCTTCCTTCACTTTGAAGATTCACTCCCTAGAAACGTGCACAATGCAAGGAGTGATGAAGAACCACGCCCTCCAACCCGTCGCCCAGCCCGCTTCCATCGCGCAAGCTCCGTCCATCCACCACCCGGTTCAAAATGTCAGGGATCTGACCGGTCCGTACCGGAGCCCTACTCCCCTCCAAGATCTTTCTTTTCCGCAGAAAGCTCGCAGAAAATTACGAAGTTACTCTCGCTGAATCTTCGCTTTTCGCCTTACACACCGCTGCGCCGCAACTCCGCCCGCCCTCGACTTTACCGCCCGTAGCGGGCCATCGCCTGCGCATGGCCCAGCACATGTCTGCGCATCGCTGTCTCAATCTGAGCGCGCGTCGCGCCGGGACCTACCGTCAGCATCGCGTCCAGCGCATAGAGATCGAAAAAATACCTGTGTGCGATCCCCTTGGGCGGGCAGGGCCCGCCGTAGCCGATCCGCCCGAAATCATTCCGCCCCTGCCGGCTGCCGTCCGCCAGTTGCGCCCGTGGGGATTGGCCGGCAGCCAGAGCCCGCCCTGTCGCCGGCATGTTATACAGCACCCAGTGCACCCACGTCCCCGCGGGAGCATCCGGGTCTGTTACCAGCAGCACTAGGCTCTTCGTCCCTTCCGGCGGCGCCGTCCAGCTCATCTGCGGCGAGCGGTCTGCCCCGTCGCACGTGTGCTCCACAGGAACCCGCCCATCCTGAAAACTGGGGATCTTCAGTTCCATCGCTGAACCTCCGGCCGCGGCCCGCAGTGGGCACCACGCGAGCCACAGCACGCACAACCACGCCGTGGCAGCTCTGCCGAGCCTGCCCGCAAACTTGGCTGTAACCTTGTCGATTCGGAAATTGAGGAAGTCGTGCATGAGCCTCCCTTCCGCGCCATGACTCCCGCGCTGACCAAGGCTCCTGTCAGAAAACGCTACTCCTGCATTCGCTCCGTCGCAGTGACGGCCACCGCTCCTCTCGCTTTACTTGGGCCTCTCCAGCTCCAGCAACTCCCGCGTCCGCACCCAGGTATTTCCGGCCATGCGGCCCACCGCGGCCAGCCCCGCGGCATCGACGCGGAAGTTCTCCACCAGATCTGCCCGCACATGGAAGCGCAGCACCTCGCCCAGCACAATCACGCCCGCGCCCGGCACATGCCCTGTGTAGATCACCTGCAGCAGCCTGCACTCCATCTGCGCCGGCGACTCCGCCACACGCGGCGGCTTCACCGCCACGCTCTGCAGTGGTGTCAGCCCCGCCAGCTCGAACTCGTCCACCTCCGGCGCCACCTCCGCCGCCGTCGCATTCGCGGCCGCCGCCAGCGCCTCACTCACCACGTTCACCACAAACTCGCGCGTCTGCTCCACATTGTGCAGCGTGTCCTTGCGATGCCACGCCGGACCTTCCGTCGCCCGTCGCAGCGTGGGGCAAAACAGCACCGTCGGAGGCACCGAACCGACTCCCGTAAAAAAGCTGAACGGCGCAAGATTCACTCGCCCCTGCTCATCCACCGTCGAAACCAGCGCCACAGGCCGCGGCACAATCAGCCCGCTCATCAGCTTGTAGCTGTCCCGCGCCGCGCACTCCGCGGTATCAAATGAAATCATTGGTACTGTAGACGAATCCATGCAACCAGCCTAAAACATCAAAAAGGCGTCCGGCGCGTCCAATCTTACATAAGCCTGTCTCCGCGCTCTCCGCCTTGATGCTTCTGGTGCGACCCGCGAAATTTGCAGTCCGGTAACACGGCTTGGTGCACAATCAGAAGAGGAGAGAGATCAGTCCGTGCCGCGCATTCACTTCCAACTGCAGCTCGCCGAACTCAAGGACAAGCTCCTTGCCATGGCTGCCCTCGCGCAGCTGGCGGTCGAGTCCGCCGTGGACGCTTATCTCCAGCGCGACCTCAATCTCTGCCAGTACGTCAAGCAGAATGAAACCGCCATCAATACCGCTCAGCGCGAGCTCGACGAGATGGCCTACGAGTTGCTCGCCAAAGAGCAGCCCATGGCCATTGATCTGCGCTTTATCCTTGCCGTCATCAAAATCAACGGCGACCTCGAGCGCATAGGCGACCAGTCCATGGCCATCGCCCGCCGCGCCCGCGAGACCGTGAAGACCGACTACGTCGAGCTCCCCGTCGATTTCGCCGTCATGGGTGAATACGCCGGCCGCATGATTCGCTCCGCCATCCACTCCCTGCTGGAAGGCGACGCTCGCCTCGCCGACACCGTGCGCGAAATGGACGACGAGATTGACCGCATGAACCGCCGCGCGCACGCCGACCTGCTCAAGCTCATCCAGGAAAAGCCGGAACTGACCCAGCAGGCCATGAACGGCCTCATGGTCTCGCGCAGCCTCGAACGCATCGCGGACCACGCCTCCAACATCGCCACCGATGTCATCTTCTGGATTCGCGGCGCCGACGTCCGCCACCAGCTCAGCCTCGCGATGGACTAGCCGCGCCTCCGTCCGCAATCAGCCTGGAGCCGCCCCGCCTGCTCGTTACCCAGCCGCCTGGTTCGCGTTGTGCAGCAGCACCGCCACCGCACAGCTCGTCAGCCGCGTCTCAGCCGAGTCTGCGCGGCTCGTCAGAATCACCGGCACCCGCGCTCCCAGCACAATGCCGGCCAGTTGCGCGCCGCCCAGATACTCAAGCTGCTTCGCCAGCATATTGCCGCTTTCGAGATCCGGCACCACCAGAATGTCCGCCTGCCCCGTCACCGGCGAATCGAGATGCTTGATCTTCGCAGCCTTCAGGCTTACCGCCGTATCAAATGCCAGCGGTCCATCCAGAATGCCGCCTGTAATCTGCCCGCGATCGGCCATCTTGCACAGCGCCGCCGCCTCCATCGTCGAAGGAATCTTCGGATTCACCGTCTCCACCGCTGAGAGCAGCGCCACCTTCGGCTCGGGAATCCCCAGCGCATGCGCCAGATCAATCGCATTCTGCACGATGTGAATCTTGTCCTCAAACTCCGGCTTGATGTTGATTGCCGCATCGGTAATCAGCAGCGTCCGCGCATAGGCCGGCGTGTCCATCACAAACACGTGCGTGATCCGCCGCGCTGTGCGCAGCCCGGTGTCGCGCGCCATCGCCACCTTCATCAGCTCATCGGTGTGCAGGCTGCCCTTCATCATGGCCTGCGCCTTGCCGCTGCGGCACATCTGCACGCTCAGCTCGGCGGCTCTCACCTCGGTCTCGGCATTCACAATCGGAAAGGGCGAAATATCTACGCCAATCTTCGCGGCCAAAGCCTTCATCGCCGCCTCATCGCCAATCAAGGTCGGCTCAATCAGTCCGGCAGCGGCCGCTTCCACAGCGCCGCGCAGCGCCACGTCTGACAGCGGCCAGCACACCGCCGTCGTAATCGCCGGCAGGCACTTGCAGCGCTCAAGAAACTTATGAAAGACGTGGTAGTCCGCCGGATGACCGACCAGAGGGTCAACAACAACGGACTCAGCAAGTGGGGCAAGATCACTCATCGTTTGCATTCTCCATGGCCGGCGAAGGAAGAGGGTTCAGACCAGCCTTACGCAATCATTCTTACCCGGCGCGAACCTGCCGCCTGTGCGGAGCATCACACTCCGGCTCGGCATCTCTGATTGTGATACCGGAATTTCGCTCTTGTGGTCCTTCATTGACCGTTGCTTCTCCCAAACTGATATGCTGCCAGCGTTGAGAAAACCGATTTATGCAGTGAGGTGAACGGCGATGTGGTTCCTTGGTATGGATGTTGGCACAGGCGGTACGCGCGCAGTCGTGGTCGATGCGGCAGGCAAGGTCATCTCCAGCGCCTCCAGCGAACACGCGCCCTTTCGCACGCCGCATCCCGGCTGGGCCGAGCA
>VFSW01001960.1_pt1 | contig 31181 bp, 28 predicted proteins | sample 5358111 | NCBI WGS metagenome assembly VFSW01 (sample SAMN11554181, study PRJNA540505) | mine drainage metagenome | isolation source: sediment from site ElyBrook_90M | place: USA: Ely Copper Mine, Vershire, VT | collected 2017 | reverse complement strand
TAACCTGCAGGCAGACACAACAAAACGGTGTGTTGCTCCCAACTTCTTTTTGGCTTCAACTAACCCCGGCGGGCCGCGGCCCGCGCGCGCCCAGCGGCTTCACCTGCTGAGCTTCTTCCGCGGAGACAGGAGGGCGTGCCGTCGCATATCTGGTCATCTTTCCTCGACTTTTCTGTGGACCCCCGCGTCAACGGCAGCTGAAAATCGTTGCTCAACGCGCCGGCATAGTCCGCGTCCCAACACGGAAAGATTCAGCACATCGCCCACCCGCCAGCGTTTGGGATTGGGCTGGCTCTCTTTCAGAAAGCAGATCTGGCTGAGGACAGGCCGGTTCTCATACGGCTGCTCGCCAAAGACGAGCAGGCTCCCGCTCGTCGCGAACAACTGCGCTGTCAGCAGGCGCAGGAGCGTCGTCTTGCCTGACCCATTGCGCCCCAACAGCCCGTAGATCTTGCCTGCTTCAAGCGAAAAGCTGACGGCATCGAGAGCGATGAGATCGCCAAATCGCCTGGTCAGACATTCAGCCTCGACAACGTTGCTCATCGCACCTGTGCCCCTCTCCGAATCATCGCGATCACTTGCTCCTCCGCAATCCCCAGCCGTTCCGCCTCGCGCAGCATCGCCACCACATAGTGTTCAAAGAACAGCTGCCGGCGCTTCTCCAGCAAGCGTTCGCGTGCGCCCGTCGCGACATACATGCCCATGCCCCGTTTTTTGTACAAGATGCCCTGATCCACCAGTAGATTCACGCCTTTGGCCGCCGTCGCCGGGTTGATCTGGTAGAGCGCGGCAAACTGATTGGTCGAAGGCACTTGCTCCTCCTCCGCCAGCCTGCCGGCGAGGATATCCTCTTCGATCCGCTCGGCAACCTGCACGAAAATGGGGCGAGTCTCGTCGATGATGTATTCCATATCACCTGGTACCAGTAATGAGCCGTTCACGGTTGAACGCCGCGGACACAATTCTCCAGCCGAATCCGTCAAGGACCAGCAACAATGCGGCGATGCCGAGGACCAAGCCAAGCGTCACGGGGATCACATTGAACGCGATGAGATACGCCACCAGGAGGATGGGAAGACCCGTAACGGCGCCAAGCTGCTGGGCAACGCGGATGTCGCTTGAGCGCGAAGAGATCCCGATGCCGACCCAGATCGTCAGCAAGGTAATGAGCGGCGTGAAGAGGATCTGGGCAAGCAGGTCTGGGCCTTGGAGGACCGCCGACGCTACGGCCGGCTGAGCAAAGATCCTGGTACAGATGAGAAAAAAGGCGTACATCGCATAGGCGACTGCCAACGATGGGACGGCGGCAGCCAGGGCCTTGGCAAGCAGCAACTCCTCGCGCCGAATGGGCGTCGTAAGCACTGGCTCGAGCGTGCCTTGCGCACGTTCGCCGACCACCGCATAGCCAGCGACAATCGACGGTACGAGGGCAGGAATGCCCAATAGGATGACCAGCGGATCCCCATTGAGGAACACGCTTGCAGCTGAGGCGGGGACGGCAATGACCTCGATCAACGGGAAAATGACGATGCCTAGTGGGATGACAGCCATCGTGGCCACGATGGAGCCGTTGCGCCGGTACTCCCGGAGCTCCTTGCGATAGATGGCCCGGACACGGGTTGCGCTCGTGCTCATGGTGTGCCTGCCTCCACGTCTTCATTGATCAGTTCGAGGTAGACGTCTTCGAGCGAGTGGTGTGACTCGGCGATGGAAAGCACGTCGGCTCCGCCCGCGACGAGCGCCCGGGTGACAACTGGTGCGGCGACGGCCGAGTCGGACACGGTGAGGATGTACGTGCCGGGGCCGTCCTGGCGCCAGCTGTCGACAGCCGGGAGGCCGCCGAAGACGTGGTCCGGTTCAGGGAGCGGGGCGAGAGTCTTGACCGTGAGTGTCTTGGCAAACAGTTGCTCACGCAACTCGTCGGGGCGGCCGATCGCGCGTAGGGTCGTGTTCAACAGCGCGACACGGTCGCAGAGCCGTTCCGCCTCCTCAAGGCGGTGCGTGGTGAGAAAGATCGTCACCCCACGCTGGCGAAGCCCGTCGATGAGGTCGTGGACCTCGCGCGCGGCAACCGGGTCGAGACCTGAGGTCGGCTCGTCGAGGAAGAGCACGTCCGCATCGTTGAGCAACGCCCTGGCCAGACTGACCCGCTGGCGCAGTCCCTTGGACAGAGCGCCACAGGGATCATTGGCTCGTCCGGCGAGGTTGACGGCGCGGAGAACCCGGTCAATACGCTGGCGGGCATCGGATAAGGCATAGAGACCAGCAAAGCATTCAAGGTTCTCGGCAACCGTCAGGCGAAGGTAGAGGCCCGGCGACTCCGGCATAATCGAGATCCGTTGGCGGATCTCCATGCCGTTCTGAGGCATGAGCGGGAGTCCGGCGACCGTGGCCGATCCCGATGTCGGGGCAATAAGCGTACCAAGCGTGCGTACCGTTGTCGTCTTTCCGGCGCCGTTGGGCCCGAGAAATCCGAAGACCTCACCGTAGCCGATCTCAAATGAGACATCTTGGAACGCGACCCGGTTTCCGAAGTGCTTGCTGAGACGATCGGCAGAGAGCGCGGGGCCGCTCCGTTTTCTATGAGTCGCTTCTACGTTCACTGTGCTCATGAAGCGGCCACCTCGCAAGCTCGATACGCGCAGGCCCAATCCGTAGGCGCGAGCCGACGATATCGGCGCGGGAACGCATGGTCGTCGATTTTCCCGCCCCGCTGGGCCGGGAAGGCAAATAGGTCTCCCTCCCGCACTTCCATAGAGAGATCTTTGACACTCCGCATGGGCTAAAGCCGTAGCGGATTCTTGGTTCAGCCTGGCGGCGCACCCCGGATGTATCACTACAACCGACATGGAGGCCATCAGTCCCCAAGCGTTTTGCTCGTTCAAGACGAGCCTGTTTCCCGGTGCCCCCAGGTACAGAAAGGAAGTATGCTGTGAAGTCTCATCATCCGTTAGGAGGATATGGCTTCGGCTTGCGCCTCTTTTCGCCAGACTTCACTCTGAGTATATCACAGAACCAGCCAGGAAACAATCTCTGGCTGAAGCCGACGCAAGCCCTTACATCCGCACGCCCTAAAGGGACGGCGGCTTTACGGGCTTTCGGTAATTGTTTAGGCGCGCGCGCTCCGCAGCCGATAGGCGACCAGCAGCATCCACGCCAGCACCAGGGCTAAGAATCCGCGCTCGAACAACCCAAACACCTGGCGCGAGCCAAAGCCTAGCAACACAACCACCATCATGACGAGCGCCGCGACAGCGATCCCTTGCGCGGGCGCGCTGATGGAGCGCAAGTTGACATCCCTGGCGAAGCCTCGCGCCAGAAGCACCTCGCCCACGGGCGCGCAGACGAACGCGATGAAGGCGAGCAGGAGGTGGATCGCTCCGTGCGCGGTCGGATGCGCGCCCGCGAGATCCGTGGGAAACAGCGCCAGCAATACGGCGGCAATTGACCAGATCCCTAATAAGGCCATCCCTAATGGCGATCGGGCGTCCTTCACCGTCCCTTTGGCGAGGCTGGCGAGTAAGGCCAGCGACAGCAGGCCGCGCACCACAAAGTTGATGGTCATGACAAAGCCGTAAGGGCCGACGGCGAGATCGCTCTCTGCCTGTGAGATGGGGTTATAGTGCGGGGGCAGCAGTTGCGTGATCACGTCGAGCGCGAGATACAGGATGATGCCGCCGATGGCCAGGCGCGCGAAGAATGCCGCCTGCCGCTGATTCTGGGCCGCCGTCGCGGAGCTTCCCGTGCCGGTTGCCTGAGTCGGTGTCTGTCGCATGCTCGATCTCCTTTATGATCAAAGACGCAGCTTCCAGCCGCCGGATAACAAAGCCATTTTGCGTGCCCTGGCTCGCGCGTGGTACAATGATGACATGGGGATACCCCAGTGGGGTATCCTGTTCACCGACACATCTAAAGGGGAAGCCAACCATGTCCGATGCGTATATTACCGTCAGCAGCGAAACCTTCGATCGTGACGTGCTGCACTCCGACAAGCCCGTCATCGTCGATTTTTGGGCCGAGTGGTGCAAGCCATGCCTGATGTATGCGCCGATCTTCGAAGATGTCGCGCGCGAGTATCAGGGCAAGATGGTCTTCGCGAAGGTCGATACCGAAGCGAACGAAGATCTTGTGATGCGATACAAGGTGTTCAGCATTCCGATGCTCCTCGTTTACTATAAGGGCCGCCAGGTTGCCGAGTTGATCGGGCTGCGCCCCAAGCACGATCTCAAGCAGCACATCGAGGAAGTGCTCGCGCAGATCGCGAGCGGCGTCTAGCCAGGCAAGGGGGAGCGCGCGATGGATGAAGCCGATGCCATAGCCACGAGCGTCGCGCCGGTCGATCTGGGCGTGCGCTTGCGCCGCATCGAAGGGCAGATTCGCGGCATCGCGCGCATGCTCGACGAGCAGCGGACGTGCGAGGATGTCATCACACAGCTGCTCGCCGTCCGCTCGGCGATGGACCGCGTGGCTGGCGAGATTGTGCGCCAGCACGTCGATCGCTGCCTGTGCGACATGCCCGCCGATCAAGCGCGCGGCGAGATCGCGCGCATCGTCGAGCTGCTCAATAAAATCACGTAAAGTGAGGCACCGCCGCATGATCCTGGCGCCGTTGGTCGTGCGCGGGGTGCTGCGCGAGACACTGTGGGGTGGGCAACACCTGGCGACCGTGGCGGGCAAACAGCTCCCCCCCGGCGCGCGCATCGGCGAATCGTGGGAAACCTCGGTCGAGAGTCCGGTGGTGACGCCGCCTTTCGCCGGCATGACGCTGGGCGACGTGACCGCCACGCTCGGCATGCGGCTCTATGGCGCGCGGGCGCGCGAGGTGTGCGGTGAGCGCTTTCCGCTGCTGGTAAAATTCCTTGACGCGCACGCCTGGCTCTCGGTGCAGGTGCACCCCGACGATGCTTATGCCGCCGAGCACGAGGGCGGCCAACTGGGCAAAACGGAGGCGTGGCGCATCTTGCGCGCCGAGCCTGAGGCTACGGTGCTGCACGGCGTGTCGCGGCCCACGTCGCGCGCCGAGATTGCCCACGCGATCGCGGCGCAGCGTCTCGATGACCTCGCCTGTCGTGTGCCCGTCCATGCGGGCGACGTGCTGCTGAATCGCGCCGGAACACTCCACGCGACTGGCGCGGGGATCGTGCTCTATGAGATTCAGGAGTATTCCGACCTCACCTATCGCCTCTATGATTTCGGGCGAGTGGGCGCCGACGGCCAGCCGCGCCCGCTGCACATCGACCGGGCGCTCGACGTGCTCAGCTATGATCCTCCCGCACGCCACACCAGCCAGCCCCTCGCGCATCCGGACGATCCGCGCCAACGCCTGCTCGTCGCCTGCCGCCATTTCGCCCTGGCTGAGATGCGCCTGACCGATGCTTTCCCGCTGACACGCGCGACGGACGGCACGAGCTGCCACATCGTCACCGCGATCGAGGGGCGGGCGCGGCTCACCTGGGGGACGGTGCGCGAGCCGCGTGGCCTGACGCTGGATCTGGGCGCGACGGCGATCGTTCCCGCCGAGGCGCTGACGTATTCCCTTGCCGCCGACGCCGAGGATGGCATGCGGCCCGCGACGGCGCTCATCGCGTGGGTGCCCCCGGAGGGCGATCCCTGGGTCGCCGCCTGGCAGCGGGCGCAAGTGGCCGGCGGTTGATGATCATCATGCCCACCGAACATGGCGCGTCGGGCGCTGGCGGCTGGAAGCCGCCGGGGGAAAGATTGATAGTATCTTGCCCCGGCTCGAAAAACAAAGCCCTCCGGGCTGCCGACGGAGTAGGTGCCTACCGCCGTCATACGTGCCTGGCCGAATCCAGGAACGCCGAGCGAAAGTCCTAATTATAAAAGTTCATAAATCGCACCTCAGGGCACCCTGAGAGGTCCCGCGACGGCGGACCGCGCTGTGTTATAATAGCGCTACAGTGATGCGGCATCACTGGCCAGTGTCGAGAGGAGGTCGCTCCATGCCTAAATCATCACCACCCCCCAAAGAGAAGCGCAAGCCCAAGAAAGGCAAAGACAGCTCGAAAGCGTAAGGCCTCTGCCTTTGTGTGTGGCGAGCCTGGAACGGGTCAGCGACCCCACGCCTGAAGGCGGGGACATGCGAAGGCATGTCCGGTGCTGACCAGTCTTAGTCCCGCAAGGGGCTACGATACCAGCGAAATAGGTACCTTGGGGTGACCGATCCAGCCCCAGTCTCTACGGTTGGCCGTTAAACAGGTCTACGGGGTACAAAGCCAGTGCGGTCAACGCCAAACCGCTGGATATCCTTGACGAGGATCACCTTACCCGCGCCAGCGGAGATTCTTCGGAGTTGGACCATGTCGTGCGTGTTCGTTGTCGATCAGCAGCAGAAACCACTCGATCCGGTCCATCCGGGCCGGGCGCGCTTTCTGCTCACCGCCGGGCATGCTGCTGTCTGGCGGCGTTACCCGTTCACGATCATTCTCAAGTCAGCGATGCCGGATGCTCAGCCCGATCCCTTGCGTGTCAAGATCGATCCGGGCAGTAAGACCACCGGCATTGCTGTCGTCAACGACGTCAGCGGAGCAGTCGTCTGGGCGGCGGAGCTGACCCATCGAGGGGAGCAGGTGAAAGCCAATCTCGACCAGCGGCGCGCCTGTCGCCGCTCGCGCCGCCAGCGGCATGCCCGCTATCGCCAACCACGCTTCGCCAATCGCCGCCGTTCTGCGGGGTGGCTGCCCCCCTCGTTGGAAAGCCGGGTGCGGAATATCGTCACCTGGGTCGAGCGGCTGCGGCGGTACGCGCCCATCGGCGCCATCAGCCAGGAGCTGGTCAAATTCGATACTCAATTGATGCAGCATGCGGAGATCAGGGGTGTGGAGTATCAGCAGGGCACGCTGGCGGGCTACGAGGTGCGCGAGTACCTGCTGGAAAAGTTCCACCGGAGGTGTGCCTACTGTGGCGTCACCGACACATCATTTGAGGTGGATCACATCATTCCGCGCAGTCGCCCTGGCACCAGCAACCGGGTGGGCAATCTGGCGTTGGCCTGTCACGCCTGCAATCAAGCCAAGGGAAACCAGACGGCGGAAGAGTTTGGGCATCCGCAGGTGCAGGCGCAAGCGGCCCAGCCATTGAAAGACACGGCGGCGGTCAATACCACCCGCTGGGCGCTGTATCGCCGCTTGCAGGCGAGCGGGTTGCCGGTGGAGGTAGGCACGGGTGGGCGCACCAAGTGGAATCGCACACAGAGGGGCATGCCCAAGACCCACTGGTGCGATGCGGCCTGCGTGGGACCAAGCACGCCGCAGAGCATTCGCTGGCAAGCGATACAACCACTGGATATCACGGCGACAGGCTGGCAGCGGCGGCAGATGTGCCTGATGGATGCGAATGGATTTCCCCGCACGAAGGCCAAAGAGCACAGTCGCGTGCAGGGGTACCGGACGGGAGATATGGTCAAGGCAGTGGTGGCGGCGGGCACGAAGGGAGGCACCTATGTGGGGCGGGTCGCGGTGCGAGCCAGTGGGTCATTCAATATCACGACTCCGGCGGGAACGGTGCAAGGGATCAGTGCTCGGTATTGCGCCGTCATTCATCGTTTGGATGGCTATGGGTACCAGAAAGGAGCGGCGGCGCTTCCTCCCATGTCTAAAGCCAGGGGCCTCCGCGCCAATTTTAGATGAACATCATCTTGATGGCGATGACGTTCGTCGCTTTTCTTTTGGCGCTGGGCGTGCGCTATTCGGCGCTATCGCTGGCGGCGACGCTGCTAGGCGATGCGACGATCGCGCGCGAGCGGCGGCTGACACTCAACCCCGCGCGCCATATGGAGCCGATGGGCACCTGTGTGGCGCTGATCTCGGCTTTCCCGGCGATCTTGACCGGGCTGCCGACAAGCGTGGGCTGGGGCAAGCCGTTGCGACCGGACGCCAATCGATTCGGCATGGGGCCTAACATCGGCTTGATCTTTTATGCTCTCACGGGCATCTTGACCAATATCATCCTCGGCGTCGCTATCGCCTTCGCCATCGGCTTCGTGCCCGCCAGCGATCAGACGGTGAATCTGTTTACCGCGTGCCTGGGGCACGGCGACATCCAGGGCGGGCCGCTGCAAGGGTGCCTGAGCGCCTGGCAGCCGGGCGTGCTGTTGCGCGCCGAGCAATTCGTCTATGTCTTCGCGCTGGCGAATATCACTCTCGGACTGCTCAACATCATCCCCCTCTTTCCGCTGGACGGCTATTACATCCTTTTCGCGCTGCTGCCCAGCGAGGTCGCCGTGGCCTATCGCAACCGCCAGCAATTACAAGAAATCATCCTGCTCGCCCTCCTTTTCGTGCTGCCCTTCTTGATGGCGCTGAGCGGCGCGAATTTCAGCATTAATCAATACCTTTTCGACGCGGCGGAAAACATCGCCGGCCGGTTCTCAGGATTCCTCTTTCCGGACGCGCTGCTCAGATTATGACGACAGCCACGACAGCGCCGACCCCACCCAGCGGCCGCGCCGCCTATCGCGTGTGGCAGGTCTGGCGTCGCCTCACCGCGCGCGTCACGCCCGCCGATCTAGCGCCTGTTCGCGATCTGTTGCCGCCCGGCGGCCAGCGCCTCTTCGCCACCATGTCGCGCGGCGACCAGCGCCACAGTCTGGATGTCTATGCCGCGCTGGTCGCCACCGGCTGCGCCGACCGAGAATTGCTGGCCGCCGCTCTCTTGCACGACGCGGGCAAGGGCGCGGGGCGCGTCAGCTTCGTCATGCGCCCGGCGATCGTGCTGCTCAAAGCCTTCGCGCCGGGGGTGCTGCGCCGCCTGGCCGGCTCTGGGGCGACCGATCCCGTTCCCCTGTGGCGCGTGGGATTCCGCGACGCCTGGCACCACGCCGAGCTGGGGGCGATCCTGGCCGAGCGCGCGGGCCTCGCGCCGCGCTCCGTCGCGATCATTCGCGCTCATCACGATCCGCACGGGCCGGCCGCCGCGCTCTTCGCCGTGGACGACACGCTGTGAGGTGCGCCCTGTCAACAACCGCATAGGCTAAAGCCAGAGCGGCTTGTCACTGGCCCTTTCGACACACGATCCAGGGACCGCGACCATCGGCTGATTGACCGCAGCCGTGTGGATTCTTCATCCAGCGAGAGTGCCTCGCCGACAAACTGTTGCTCCCCGTGGGAGTGCCTTGCGGACAAACCGTGAACTCTCAGAAACACGATAGCGCATCCGTTCGTGGATGTCAAGCAGCAAGAAAGGACGGGCCGCCTGCGGGCGGGTGGCGTTTCCTCCGCATGGCCTCAAGGCACAGCGGTTTCCACGCCACGGTGTTTATGACGACGCCGGACGAGCCGTATCAGGTGCGCCTGCCGATCTTCGAGGGGCCGCTCGATTTGCTGTTGCATCTGATCGAGCGCCGCCAGATGGAGATCACGGCGATCTCACTCGTCGCCGTCACCGACCAATTCCTCGACTATCTGAGCCAGTGGGCCGATCCGCCCCTGGCGCGGCTGGCGGATTTCGTGGCGATGGCGTCGCGGCTGCTCTTCATCAAGTCGCGCAGCCTCTTGCCGCGCGCGTCGCAGCCTGACGACGAAGCGGAGGCCGCCGAGGCGGCAGCCGACGCGGAGGAGCTGCGCCGCAACCTGTTGGAATATAAGCTGGCCAAAGAGATCGCCCTGGCGCTGCGCGAGCGCGACGCCGCCGGCTTGCACAGCTTCGCGCGCACGGCGCCGCCGCAAGACGCCGCCCAGCAGGTGGCGTGGGCGCCGCCCCAGCTCGTCGGGCTGGACCCCGCCGCGCTGGCCGCCGCCTTTCGCCGCGTGCTGGCCGAGCACAACGAGCGCGAGCCGGAGCCGCTGCCCTTGCCGGTCATCACGGTCGCCGAAAAGATCGAGGAGATCGAGGCGCTGCTCGCTCAGCGCCCCGTCCTCTCCCTCGCGGATCTCCTCGCCGGGCAGACGCGGCGCATCGTCATCGTGGTGACGTTCATCGCGGTGCTCGAGCTGTGGCACCAGCAGCGCATTACGGTGACGCAAGACGACCTGTTTGGGGAGGTGGTGATTGCGAGAGCGACCTAAGCGCGCGATCACAGATCACGCCGTCATATTGCATGAATGTGGAAAATATGGTATACTGTAGCCAACGATCAACGTAGCATATTCATGGTTGTTTGGGCGATTATCGCGCCTAATGGGCTATTAGCTGCGGTATGGTTGTCTCAAGCCAAGATATGAAAGAGGTGCATCAATGAGTTCTGGTTTATTCGGCGGGTACCAGGAATACCAGCAGATGGTTGAGCTTTTGAACCAACGACGCTGGGCAGAAGCAGTGAAAAAAGGCCAGATCTTTGTGAATTCGCCGCTCGTCTCATCACGCGACAGGGCGCAAGGGTTTTACCTTATGGGGATTTGTTACAACGAACTTGGCCAATATGCCGAAGCGGAAAAGATGTACGAAAAGGCTGCTCAGAGTGATTCTGACAATCCTGAAATATCGCTTGCTCTTTGGTATTCCCGTGCATATAACCAGAAAGAGTTGGGTAGATCCCTGCAAGCTGATAAGAAAATGGCTGAAAGCCTGATTCATTTCCAACTGGCAATGAATTACGCGCTAAAGGCTAGGGACATCGATCCTAGTGATGGTGATACTCATAAGTTGATTGCTGTGATTCAACAGTATATATATAGGCTTTGGCCCTTTTAGGCTTTGATCCTGAAACGTGTAAGCAGGTGGAGAGAATATCACAAGAAGAAGCAATCGATGAGAATTTGATGACTGATTGTGGTTAGGAAGCTCATTCTCGGAAAGGAAAACACCCATGAGATTAACACAGGCAATGGCACAGAACGGCTCTGCAAAAATCAGCGGTCAGGTTTACCTCCCAATCTTAACAAGGTACTTTCCCATGACGCTCTATATTGTTACAGTTCTCTTTAATCCTAACGAGCAAGATTATGAATCGAAGGGATACGTAGCACCTGGTAAATATAAAATTATTCGGGAATTTCGGGAACCGGGTTCACGTGGCCGTGGTCCATGGGATGACCAAGCACTCGTGGGACACTCAGCTGAATTACAAAAATGCGAACAGTATGTTGCACGCGATTTGGTAGATTATGATCCCACTGGATGGGTACCTGCAGAAGGAATGATGATACATCCTGGTATCAGAACAGGAAATTACTCAGACGATCAGTTCTTTTGATCGTTTGATCTCTATATGTACGGCTCCTCATACGGAGGCGTGGGTGGTGCCTCATGCCGCAACCGATCCAACACATCCACGGCATCATCGGGCAAGTCGGCGAACACGCTGAAATCGACAGCGGCTAGCCCTGCCGTGGGCTGCACTGGTGGGAGCAGCGCCTCAATGTGACCTGCCAGCTCGTCTTGCTCCGCTGGTGAGAGCTTTTCGGCGGCCATGACCACGGCGCGTAATCTTTCGGTCATACAGTCGGCTACCTTCCTTTTATCTTCTCTTCACGGCGACCTGAGCCGCTCGAACCACGCGCTCAGCGTTTGCGCGATCGCGCGAGAGGAGAGCAGCGCCACGCACGTCACCCAGAGCAGGATGACCGCGTGCAGCGACGGCAGCGCCACACCGGCGACGAGCACCAGCGCGCTCCCCAGGCCGATCGACGCCGCCAGCGCCGCCGCGTGCCAGCCGCCTTGCCGCGCGCTGAAGGCCACGATCGCCAGTGCCCCGAGCATCAGCCAGCCGTTGACCAGCCCGCTGAATTGCAGATAGGCCACGCTGGCGAAGCCGCACGCCACGTCGGCCAGCGCCGCCACCCGGCTCTCAGACGAGCTATCCAGCGCGTGCTCGATCAGCGCGCCGGACCAGCAGAGCAGCGGGATCATCGCCGCCTGTGCCAGCACCGCGCCGCCGCCGCGCCAGCCCAGGACGATCAGCATCAGCGCCAGCGCCAGCCGCGCGAAGGGCACGATCGCCGCCACCTGCGCGCGCAGCACGGCGCTGGGGGTCTGCGGCTGGAATTGATACGTGCGCCCCTTCCACGCGACGCCCTCGCCCAGCGTCGCCTGATAGGTCGCGTCGAGCGTCAGCAGGATCAGGGCAAGCATCGCCCCCGCGTGCAAGAAGGCCATCGCGCGCCGCATGCGGAAGCGCCACGCCACGATGAGCTGCGCGAGCACGTCCAGCGCGATCTGGCCGAGCGGCAGCCAGAAAAACGCAGCGGTGAGCGAATGCGTGCGCACGCTGTCGATGACGAAGATGTAGGGCGCGAGAAAGATGGCGAAGCAGGCCGCCAGGCCGAGAAAGAGCGACGGCAGCGAATAGTCCAGCGCGGTGAACGTGCTCTTGGCGATGCCGCGCCAGGCCTCGCCAAAGCCGTGATAGAAGCGGACGCGCGCCAGATCGGTGCCGTCGAGCCACACCAGCCGCCCGCCGTGCCGCTTGACCAGCTGAGCGAGCTTCATATCCTCCACGATGTCGGTGCGCACCGCCTCGTGCCCACCGACGCGGCGATAGATCTCGCGGCGAAAGAGCAGGTACGGCCCCAGCGCCGCCGCCACCTGGGGAAAGCGGCGGCTGGTCACGATCCCCATCGGCAAGAGCGTGCCAAAGGTCAGCGAGAAAGCCGGCAAGAGCAGCGCCTCGCCAAAGCTCTCGGCCAGCACGCGCGGCATCATCGTCAAGAGATCCGCGCGCCGCTCGATCGCCACCGCGAGCGTGGTTGAGACGCATGCGGGCGCGAGGATGGTGTCGGCGTCCACGAAAAGCAGCCACTCGCCGCGCGCCGCCTGGGCGAGCTGCGCGCAGGCATACGCCTTGCCGTGCCATTCCGGCGGCAGCGGCAATCCGCGCAGCAAGCGCACGCGCGCGAAGCGCCGCGCCAGGTCTTCCACGATGGCCGCCGTCTGATCCTCGCTCTGGTCGTCGAGCACCAGCACTTCGAGCCAGGGATAGTCCTGGCGGGCGAGCGCCTCGACGCAGGGGCCGATCGAGCGCGCCTCGTCGCGCGCCGGCACGAGCACCGACACCAGCGGCCCCGACGCCGGCGGTGGCCGTTGCGCGGGGCGGCGCAACAGACGCAGATTATTGAGCGTATTCAGGAAAAGCGCCGCCACAATGGCGGTGACGAGTCCTTGATACAGCACTATGGTCCACCTCGCCGCTTAGGGTATTTGGCGTCTTCGCCGGGGGCTAAGTATTCGCCGTGGGCGGTGCGTCGCCGCACGGCTCGCGCCAGCCGGGCGATGCCTCTCCCTGCCAGGGCTGGCTGGCCCACACCTCTGCTTCGTGGGGGCGGTCCAGGAGCTTTTTGGCGCCCATGATCATCCCCAGGCCGAGCGCGAAGCCCGTCACCCACAGCGGCTGGCGAAAGAGCAGCGGCAAGAGAATGACCGACACCGCCCCCACGACGATGCTGGGATTGAAGTCGTGAAAGAACAGGAACGCCAATCCCATCAAAATCAGGCCGGCGATGGTCGAGAGCGGCGAGATGCCGAGCATAAATCCGCCGCTGGTAGCCAGACCTTTGCCGCCCTGGCCGCGCAAAAAGAGCGGGAATTGATGCCCCACGAGCACGGCGAAGCCTGTCAGCACCACGCCCGGCGGCGGCGCGTGGATCGCGGCGGCGCCCAGGTAGCTGACCAACCCCTTCGACATGTCGAGCGCACCCGCCAGCACGCCCCAGCTGGGTCCGGCGACGTGCCACACGTTGCGGCTGCCCACGTTGCCTTCGCCCACTTCGCGCAACACGAGTCCGGTGCGCCAGTGCGCGACCAAATGCGAGAAGGGGATGGATCCGAGCAGGTAGGAGAGGAGGATCACACCAAGCAGTGAAGCGGACATGAGAGTCACCTCGCGCGCCATATCGCCATCCATCGAGAAACCGACCGCACCGTGCGAGCGCGCGGCGTCAGCTCGATCACCAGCCCTCGTCCCCTTTTCCGGAAAGGATCCGCGCGTCAGACGCGCTCATCCTCATTCTAGCGCGGATTGTGATTCATTGCCAGCCAGGGAAGTGAGCGCCGCCAGGGTCATTTCATGCTCAAGAAGAGGCAGGAGCCTCTCAAGGGCAGGAAAATCCGGCCCCTCTCGCAAGGTGGTGAAGAGGGGCCGGCGTGAGGATCGCTGCTCGTCGCGGCTCTGCCATCGTCTCGACCTGGCTAGGAAGTGATAATGACGTAATCTACAGCGATGTAGTTATCACTGCTATTCGCGTCGTGTGCTCCTTTCACCAGAATCTCCAGCGTGTGGGGGCCACTCGACAGTTGATTGCTGTCGAAAATGAGCTGTTTGTAGATGATAGACGGATTGTACTGATCGATATCGATCTCCGCTCCCCCGTCGACGATGAAGCCAGCAAATCCGCAGTTGTAGTTTTTCGTTCCATAGACCTGAATCTCGGTCCCGACGAACGAGATAGTCGCCATGTCGTTGATCGCATTATCAACGCTGATGGTGGTCAGATAGTCATTGGTGATGCCGCTTAGGTGCTGCCAGCCGCCGCCGGTGTAATTGAATTGGTTGTCGCCCGTGCCAATTACGGCGTCGTCAACGGTGGTCAGCGTCGGTGTGGGCGTGGCTGTGGGCGTGGAGGCGGGTGTCGGCGTGGCTGTAGGTGTAGAAGTAGGTTGTGGCGTATAGGTGGGTTGTGGCGTATAGGTCGCGCGTGGCGTATAGGTCGGGTATGGAGTATACGTCGGGTACGGCGTGGGTGGAATGCCTCCCGGCACCGTCGTCGAGGTGGGCGGATACGTCGAGGTCGGTGGGAGCGTCGAGGTGGGAATCACCCCCACCTGCTGGGTGGGCGTCGGAGTTTGCCTCGCGGCGACCCCGGCTGATGAGTTGTTGGCCATCAAGAGGCTGAGGATGATGATGAAAATGACGATCAGCGCGCCAGCGCCGCCGCCGATCAACAGCAGCATTCTGCGTCGCGGACCTGTTGGGCCGTTGCCCCCTGTCGTTGGCGGCGACGGAGGAAACGGTGGCAGATCGTCGGAGAAGCCCCCGCTATAGGGTGAAGAAGGAGGCTGATACGACGAGTAGTTTTGCGGCCAGGGGGCCGATGCGGGCTGATGGGTTGGCTGATTCGGATCTCCCCATGATTGTGAAGGTCGATTCGATCCCCCTATTGGAGGAAAAGGTGGCGGCTGACTCACGGGATGAATCCTCCCCTTATTATTCACTCAATACGTGTACGCAATAATGACGAGCGGAAAGCGTCAAGTATAACACAGGATGGCGGCTGGGGTTTGAGCGGCCCGGCGGGTCAACTTGCGCCTACGATCACGCGAAGCTGGTGCGACCGGTGCGACCGGTGCGACCGGTGCGACCGGTGCGACCGGTGCGACCGGCGCGAGCCGCCTGCACAGCCTCGTCCTAGCCCCCTGGACGAGGGGGCTTCGTGGTCCGCAGACCCACAGGCGCGGCTTCCAGCCGCCAGCCCCCATTGAACCTTTAGGCTGCCTGGCGTGTCTCATAATGGTGAAGGGCCGGCGCGGGGTGCGCTCGTGCCCAGCAGGTGACGCGAGGTTTGATATGGCGCGGGCTGACGACGACATCAGTCTGATCCGGCGCATCGCTCTGGGCGATGAGGATGCCCTGCGGCAGCTCTACGACGCCTATCACGCCCGCCTGTGGCGCTTCCTCTGGCTCGAGCTGGACGGCAACGCCGAGTGGATCGCCGAGATCGCGCAGGATGTCTTTTTCGCCGTCTGGCAGTCAGCGGGGCGGTTTCACGAGCGCGCGCGCGTCGCTACCTGGATCTTTACCATCGCGCATCATCGCGCCGCGAATGCCCGGCGGGCGCTGGCCAGCCGCGCCGAGAGCGACGCGCGACCCCTGCCCGACGACGACGCTTTCGATTCCGGCGACGCGAGCGATTCACCGGAAAGCGCAGTCATCGATCGGCTGATGCTGGCCGACGCGCTGAGGCGTCTTACTCCCGCGCATCAGGTCGTTCTCAACCTCTATTTCTATCAGGGATTCTCGCTGGCCGAGATCGCCAGGATCCTCGATATCCCCGTCGGCACCGTCAAGAGCCGCATCAGCTACGCCCGGCGCGCGCTGCTCGGCCAGCTCAGAGAGGCAGGCTCGCGTGATGCGTGATCGTTCCTGCGCGCGCTGGCGCGACGCGCTACGCGACTATAGCGCCGATCGGCTCACCGCGGACGACGCCCGCCGGCTCGAGCGCCACCTGGCCAGCTGCGCGAATTGCCGGCGCTCTCTGGCGGAATGGCGAGCCATCGCTGCCACCGTCAGCGAGACACACGGGGCGATTCAGCCGCCGCCTTTCGCCGCCGAAGCGAGCTGGCGCGCTGTGCGCGCGCGCATCGCTGTGGCCGGCTCACAGACTGATGTGAGAGGATGGAATCACATGCGCACCGATGACACCCCGCGGCTCGATCAAGCGCCCGCGCCGGATGACCTGGCGCTGCCCGACGAGCGCCGCCCCCGGCGCGCGTTCATTCCACTGGCGGCGGCGCTGGTGGTGGTCGTGGTCGCTGCCGCGCTGATTGGCATACGCAATCATCAGGAGAGCGGCAAAAAGATCGGCGTCCCCGGCCCCACGATGATCTATGTGACCAGCCAGGATCTCAACTCCAGCTTTGTCGCGGGCCAGTTGGTGACGTTTGAGATCACCGCGATTCATGCCAGGACGGGGCAGATCGCGTGGCGCTACGACGGGGTCTACTCAAGCGTTCTGTCCTACGCTCCGCCGGCACCGGTGGTGGCTGGCAACGCTGTCTATATCATGACGGATGACGCCACCGATCCGCGCTATCTGACGGGCTATCTGACGGCGCTCGACGCAACTGACGGCGCCTTCCTCTGGAAGCATCAAATCGGGTTTGGCGTCGCTGATGCCTCATGCGCGATCGCCAACGGCGTCGTCTTCGTGCGCTCCTATGACGCGGCGCTCGGCGCGCACGCCCTCATCGCGCTCGACGCCAGGACGGGATCGCTGCTCTGGAAACAGGGCATCGGTGGGTTTGGCGATCACCTGACGGTCGTGGGCGGCGTCGTCTATGACGGGGTCTCTGTTCCCAATGGCTATGCGCTCGAGCCGGGGTATGATCTCAAGATCCCCAGCGATCTCACCAATTTTGTCTATGCGCTGCGGGCCAGCGACGGCGCCGTGCTCTGGCATGCCAGCGTCGGCGAGCCGCTGCTAAGCGTGACCACACCGCTCGTCGCCAATGGATTCGTGTATACTCCGGCGTCGTTGCCTGGCTCGCCGTATGCGGTGGAAGGCATCGCGGCGCTCGATGCCCGCGACGGCAGCCAGCGCTGGAGCTTCGTGACCAACGATCCTCCCACGCTGACGCTCGTCGGCTCGACGCTTGTCGTGGTTGCCAATGGGCCTCCATCATGCCTCGCTGCCTGTACAACTGACCCGTCACCCCACAGGACCGGGGCGTTGTACGCGCTCGACGCGAACAGTGGAGCTATGCTCTGGGGCAAAACGAATAATTCGGGGCAGTATGCCCTGCTGGCAACAGGCTTAGGATTGCTCTATGTCGCCGACGGCTCGTGGATCACCGCCTATCGCGCGCGCGGCGGAGCCATGTTGTGGCTTCTCCCGGCCACGAGTGAAAGTTTCCAGGGTCTCGGCTACGATCAGGGGAGCGTCTTTGTGATGCTCGCTCAGATTGGAGCGGACAACAGCCCCATGCCCCCGATCACGATCGCGGCGTATGACGCTCAGAGCGGGCGACCGCTCTGGCAAAAATCAGACCCAAACGCCGCGGACCTGACGGCGCGCATCGACCAGGCCATTGGCGGCACGCTCTATGTCGATGGCTTCATCTCCAACAACGCGCCGGTGAACGCGACGGTCGCCGCCTCAACGGTGACGGCGATCAGCGAGCAGAGCGGCGCCACGATGTGGGAGGCCGGCGTCAACTATACCCTCGTCGCCATCACGCCAGGGGAATAGAGGCCGGTCACTTGAAGGTCGCGGGATCATAGAGAAAGGTGCGGAAAGTGCACACAGGGCGGAATCCCAGGCGGTGATAGACATGATAGCCGTCGGGTGACGCCGTGAGGACCGCGAGCCGCGCGCCTTGATCGCGGCCCTGGCGCAAGACGGCGGCGGTCATCGCCGCGCCGATGCCGCGCCGGCGCATGGGCGTGGCCGTGACGACGTGATGCACCGCAGCCACGCCCGCACTGAGAAAGAGTGCCGCCGTGGCGACCGGCTGACTGTCGATCACTCCGAGCAGATGGCGCAGCGGGCGGTTGGGATCGAATCCCAGCCCCGACCCGGCGACAAACCATTGCTCGCGCACCGCGTCGGGCGTCTGCTGGTTCCCCCACACATCGACCCAGGCGCGCAGGGCGTCGTCGTCATCGACCGGCCGCACGCGCAAACCTGGCGGCGTGGGCGTCTCGTCGCGCCAGGTCGCCAGGTCCAGCGCCATGCCTGGCTCGTCTTCCACAGGGGAGAGGCCGCGAGCGACGAGCACGCTGGCGAGATCCGCCGGAGAGCTGAATGGGCTGAGATGCCATTCCGCCGGGATGCCACGCTGGCTGAAAGACGCGATCGCCGCGCCAATGCGCTGGTCGAGATGCCGCGCGTCAAAACGGGCGCGCAGGACGGCGTTGAAGTGGCTGTCTTTCAGGCCGGTGAGCAGCACGTCGCATGCCGGCGTGGAGTTCCAGGAAGCACCAGGCAGTGATGCGTAGCTCGCGTAATAAGCGATCAAGCTGTCTTCGATGCTCCGCGCCATCCGGTCGTCCGCCATGTGTGGCTTCCTCATATCATAGTCGCGACAACTCCCAAAGATTATAGCATCTATCTGTTTAACGTGAGTTCGGGAGAAGGCCGGCGGCTTATGATCATTTACAAATTAGGACTTTCGCTCCGAGCGTATGATCGCGCCGGGCGAGGCCGCCGGGGGATGGAACCCTCTCTTTTACCCACATCTTGGGAGGCAAGGTATATGCAGGGATCGAAGCAAGCGTAAAACATCGATCGGCAGGTTCAAAGCCGTGAATTTGTATCGACCGATCGGCGATATTTCACGCATTTGCTCACTTTCTTACGCCTGCTCCCTTTGCTTCGCCAGTGAGATGAAAAAATGTGGGTAAAAGAGAGGGATGGAACCCCCCGGCTCGAAAAACAAAGCCCTCCGGGCTGCCACCGGAGGATGGGTACTTCCTGCCGTCGCATATGCCTACCAGTCCCGAACTCACATTCTATTAGCCAAGAGCAAAATGAGTTGCCGCCGAGTTATTTCCTATAGCCATTGACTACGACATCCACTCAATCACCACACAGACGGACGACCACCTATTTGGGCCAGCATATTTCACCCCGCCGGTAGAGTGGAATCAGAGGAAATGCTACGCACACGCGGCACGCCGGGAGGGCACGGATGCGGGACAACATCACGAACATCAACCAGCGCCGAAACGCGCAGCGCTGGAATGGCGCGGCGCTGGCGGGCGGCATGCTGGCGATCGGGGCGATCGCCGCGCTGCTGCTCACGCATACGGCGCCCAAACTGCTCATCGAGCGGACGTCGAGCATGTCACCGCAGATCGCGCCGGGCGATCTCGTCGTGGCTGAGCCGGTCACGCCGATGAATCCGCCGCGTGTGGGGGAGATTGCCAGCTATCAGCTCGGTCCTTATCTCATCACGCACCGCATCGTCGGCATGACCGCTGACGGGCGCTATCTCTTCAAGGGCGACGCGAACCCCACGCGGGATCCCTGGCCCGTGGCGGCCAGCCAGGTGCGCGCGGTGTATCTCGCGGACGTGCCCCACATGGGCGCGCTGATCGAGAGCGTGACGACGACCTGGGGCAAGCTCGCCACGATCCTTAGCGCGATCGTCATCGCCGGGGCCAGCCTGGCCTGGCGTCGTCGTCCGCGCCGCGCGGCGGCCATCGCGCCGCTGCCGCTCGCCCGCCGAAAGCAAGATGCGCCGGTGCGGCGAGCGGCATAAAGAGCGCAGTGCCGCCGGGGGATGAACCCCTCTCTTTTACCCACATCTTGGGAGGCAAGGTCAATGCAGGTGTCCGAGCCGGCGAGGGGCGCCGGCGACTGAAGTCGCGCCTAGGGGTGGTCTGCGGACCACCGCCAAGCCGGTGCGACCGGTGCGGCCCGCCTACGCGGACGAGAACGAAACCCAGTCGGCGCAGGCCGACTTCGCGGCAGCCCGCAGGCTGCCCAGAGGCGCGGTTTCAACCGCCGGCTTCCTCCTCCGCAGCGAGGGAAAAGATGTGGGTAAAAGAGAGGGATGAACCCCCCGGCTCGAGAAGCGAAGCCCTCCGGGCTGCTGCCGGGGAAACATGCCGGCTCCGGCAGCGAAGGCCCGATGGGACCCAGCCCCGGGCTGGCGGGGCTTCGTGGTCCGCAGACCCCCAGGCGCGGCTTCCAGCCGCCAGCCTCGGTGGCCGCCTCACCAAAAACTGTTATGAGGTCAGGCAAGGGGTGAGGGATGCTCACACCTTAGGGGCACAGCGATCCGTAGGTCGTCCCGACGAGTGAGAGCGAAGTCAAGGGATTGACCTGAAGATCACAGTTTGTGTTGAAGTGCAGTCCGGAAGCAAAGAACGTCGCCGACGGAGTGCCGCTGCTGACGACATTCTGATAGAAGCCATCGAACGAGTTGTGGTTGGACTGGACGAAATTGCCGGTGAAATAGGCGTAATTCACGATGCCAATTACATCGTGCAGCGCTAACGTGCCGGCCACCGTCTGCACTGAGCTGCCCTGAATCGACACGGTCGAGAAGTCATACGTTGAGGCGGCGAAATCGCCGTTGTAGAGGCCATACGTATCGCCCGTCAGCAACGCGCCGTTGATCTGCATGAAGCCACCGTTATGGTTCGCCAGACCGGCGGTGTCGCTAATGGCAACGGCTGCGGTCACTTGCGCGAATCCACCGTCGTTTTCCACGCCGATGAAGTCACTGTTGGTCGTCGTGAAATTGAAGGTGGCATCCACATCCGTAAAGGCCGCGTCAGCGAATGCCGAGGGGCGATCGCTGCCGAGCGCGCTATGCGAGACCGTCAAGAAACCGACGTTGTACAGGCCGGCGTGCGGCGACAGCGTGCCTTTTTGGACGTTGCCCGTGATCACCGAATTATTGATGGTCACGCCGCCAAAGAGGTTGAAGACGCCCGCGTCTTCGTTGCCGGTGAGGCGCGCCCCGGTGATGGTGGCCAGGCCAAAGATGTCTTCCACGCCGTCTGACGAGGAAGCTGAGAAGAAGCCGCCGGTGTAGGTGCCGCCGTTGATCGTGGCCGAGGCGACGCCAACGTTGTCGTTGACTTCAACCTGCGCGAACAGGTTGTTGAACGAGGTCGAATTGGTGAGGGTGGCTGAGGCGTTGTTGCCCCAATCAGCTTCGGCGAAGACGCCCACGCCATAGGTAAAGCCGCTGAAATTGACGTTCGAGCCGGTGAGCGTGGTGCTCGCCGAATCGGCGGGGCTGTCGAGCGTGACAGAGCCGTCACCATAGCTGTCGTACAGCACGGAGCTGGTGATCGTGACCGTGCCGCCATAGGTGAGCACGTTGGCGATCGGGACAGAATGATTGGCAAGCGCTAAGCCGGCGTTTTCGATGGTCTTGCCAGAGATGCTCGCGCTATGGCCCGGCCCGACATAGACGCCAAAGTTGCAATTTCGGGCGTTGATGCTAGTTGCCGGGCTGGCGTTGATGACCGCCGCAGTCAAGCCGGTGAAGGGGCCGTTGACGGAGCCGGTAATGGTGTGGCACGCCGCCGGTGAGGGAAACGCCGACGGCGAGACACCTTGCGGCTTGTGGCTCACCCCGCCGCCCGTGCTACTGGGGATGATTACCCCACGCTTGCCGTGCGTGACGTGAAACCTGGTGGCCGCGCCCGCGCCACCCTGAGCCAGCGATGGGCGCGGTATGGTGGCGTGGGCGCGCGGCGGCGCCGCGTGGCTGATGACGGCCGTGGCGGCCACGGCGGCGAGCGCCGCGATCAGCGCGACGCTGGTGATGATGAGCTTGCGCATTGGTTGATTGACCCTTTCCTTAAGGCGGAGGCGCGATGGAATAGCTGCCATATCAAGTGGCTTGCGCGGCACCGGTGATGCCAGCTTCAACAGGGGCTTCCACCAATCACTTACACAACTCTGCTCGTACACGTGACGCATTGACGAATACAACGATACTCATATCCACCCACATGGCCAACGACTAGTATAGCACAGCTATAATTCCATTTGGTATTACAGCGATGTGCTCTGTGAAGCTAGTCGCGATCTGACGACGCATTACATGGCCTGAGAACGAAAAGGCCCCCTGCCGTCCGAGAGCGGGACAGCAAGGGGCTTTGCACCTTTTGGTCGCGTGAGCGGGCTAGAAGGTGCAGAAGGTGCCGTAGGATGTGTCGTTGAGGGTCAGCGAAGTCGCAACCGACACGTCAAAGTCGCAGCCGCTGAGGTTGCCGTGCAGGCTGGAATGATTGAATGTGCCCTGAGCCGTGCCACCGCTGACGGGGCCCTGGAAGTAACCGTCGCCGCCGTTGTTGTTGACTGCAGTGCCGGTCGCATAGAAGACGTCGAAGTTCACGATGCCGTCAAAGGCGTTGCCCGTGGGGATCTCGTTGTCGCTCGCGCCACCCAGCACGATCATGTCAGATCCCTCATAGAACGTGCCGAACTCGTCGCCATTCCAGAGGCCATAGCCATTGCCGGTGGAAAGGGTGCTGCTGATGTAAATCAAGCCACCTGAGTGGTTCCAGATGCCCGGAGCGCCAAAGGTGATGTTGTTGACGGCTTTGCTGTTGCCAATCTCAGCGAATGGACCGACATTCTCGAAGCCGATGCCGTCGTTTTCGAAGCTGGCGTCGCTGAAGTTGGCCGAGCCGTCGTTGAAGACCGCGTCACCGGCAAAGATTGGGTCGGTGCCAAACACGCCATAGACGTCCGTCATCACGCTGCCAAAGTCGTTATAGGCGCTGGCAGCCGGGAAGAGGAACGGCGCGAGGTCGTTCCCCTGCACCGTGACGGTGTTGAGATGGACGGCGCCAAACAGGTTGTAGACACCGGCGTCGGTGTTGCCAATGAACTGCGTGCCGGTGGCGTTGGTCGTGCCGCACTCATTCACCAGGCCCGGAGCGCCGGCGAAGGTGAAGCTCGGCTCGTTCGCGGAATAGACGCCACCAGAGATGGTGGTGGTCTCGTCGCCAAAGCAGAAGAAGTCGAAATTATCGACCTGGCTGGTCGCGTTGCCGTTGGAGTGGACGTTGTTGAGGGTGGTCGAAGCGCCACAGCCAAAGAACGTCTCGGTGTCGGCACCAAAGCCACCGATGAAATCGCCGTTGTTTTGGACGGTGGAATTGTTGATGGTCATAACACCGGTTGTGCAAAGGCTGCTGTCAAGGTTGTAGGCGCCCTCGTAGTTGCTGTTGTCGAGAGCGGAGTTATTGACGGTCACATGGCCGCCGTTGTTGACCACCGCCGCTGAGCGGAAGAAGGGATTGGTTGCAAAGCCGGCGCCGGTGATGACCGTGTTGTTGATGTTCACGACATGGCCGGGGCCGACAAACACGCCAAAGTTGCAGTTCGAGGCATTGATGACGGGCGGCAGGGCGCCGGTCGGATTGATGTAGGCCGCCGTAAGGCCTAAGCCAGTGAAGTCACCCGACGGATCATTCGCGAGCGTGATGAGGAAACACGGGTTCACGAAGCTCGGGTGGATCGTCGATGACTTTTTGACGCCGCTGCGGGCCTTGGGATTCAAGGCCATCGAGAATTGAGTCGTCGTGGGCTTGATGGATCCCTTAGCCGCTTTAGGTGCTGCCTTGTGAATGGTGTAGGTGCCGGTGCGAGTTCCCTTCCACGCGGGATGATGGGAAGACGTGGCGGCGCCATGGGTTCGCGGAGGGGCCGCGTGGCTCGCGACGGCAAAGCCGACCGTGGCGACGATAGCTACCGCAGCTATGGCGACAGACGCGATGATTTTGCGCATATGGGACGATCGTTCCTTTCCTGGGCGGTGACGCAGCCGCGAGTCATAGCAGCCGCACGGATTACATTTCAGGTGAGCTCCCCACACATCGGCACGGCCGACTGGGATGGTCACCGCCAATCAAAACACAACACAACCACACAGAAACACGACGCACCTGGGTTCGATAGGGTCGCCGCCTATAGTGGAGCACACAAGCACAATGCCGCTTCTCTCGATTGTGAAGCATCGACCATCAGACAGCATGCGCTCGGTATGCCCAACTGCGCTCTCAGCGGTGACTCACCCCTTCAAAGCCCGGTTCATTATAGTGTAACGAACGAGAACGCCATTTTTCTCATCCAATTTTGCTTTTTCTGAGAAACGCAAGAGCTTTTCATGAAAATTGGTGCTTCTCACTCAAAGGCCAGCGGCAGCCTCCGCAACCCCCGGAAGGAGATGGTGCCGCGCCACGCCGGGGCCGCATCGACCAGGCGCGGGTTGGGCAGCCGCGCGAGCAGCGCATGCGGCGCTACCTGGCCTACGAGCCGCGCGAGAGGCGCAGCAAAAATGATAGGAGGGATCACTCTTCGCCAAATCGCGCGACGAGGCGCTGGAAATGGCGTAGCGCGCTCTCGCGGGTGAGCATCAGCCGTCCGCGATCGAGCGTGCCCGTCGCCAGGCCGCGCTGCACCGACTCGCAGAGCGCTTTGTCTTCGTCTTGCACCTGGTCGATGAAGCGCGTGAAGCGCTCTGATTCGCCAGCGCTCACAGAGTCGGCGAAACAGTAGTCGTAGACGGCGAGCGTGCGGTCCAGCGCGAGCGGCACGAAGAGGTTGAGCGACACGTTGCCGGGGCCGGGATAGATGTTGAGCGTGAAGTTGGGCCAAAGATAGGCGTAAAAGCCCTGCGCGACGCCAGCGCTGGCGTCATAGGCGTGCTTGCCCTGCCCGCGTCGCGCGGAATCTTTGACCGCGCCGGTCTGCGTCGAAAAATAGTCGTACTCAGTGACGTGATAATCGCTCACGTCGATCAGATCGCAAAAGGCGGGGTGCGCCACCGGGCAGTGATAGCATTCCAGATAATTGTCGATCACCACCTTCCAATTCGCCGCGATCTCCATCTCGCGCCGCACCCTGCGCCGGATGGCGCTCAGATCGATACCGGTCGCGCCGACGAGCGCCGGCAGCTCGCCCAGCACGTCCGCGAGAGGCGGAGCGTCGCGCTCGAGCGAGACGAACAGGAACGGTCCCCAGGCTGCGAGTCGCGCCTGAGGCAGCGCGAAGTCCGACCGGTCGAATCCCGGCTCGTCTTCCATGCCGCGCGCCTTGCGCAGCGCGCCGTCGAGATCATACGTCCAGGCGTGATAGGGGCATTGCAAGGTAGCGCGATGGCCACACGAGTCTGGAGCGACGATCGAGCCGCGATGGCGGCAGACGTTGACCAGAGCATGCGGCTCGCCAGCGAGATCGCGCGTGACGACGAGCGGCACGCCACCCTGCTCAACGGTGAAATAATCGCCCGGCGCGCCGATCTGCTCGACCAGGCCGGCATACTGCCACGCGCCGCGAAAGACACGCTCGCGCTCGCGCTCGAACACCTCCCGGCTGGTGTACCACGACGAGGGCAGCGCCCAGCCCTGGTCAAGCGCATCGCTCGCCGTGCTCAGCGACCGGTGCGACCGGTGCGACCGGTGCGGCGAAGGCCGCTTTGTCACTCTGGTCATAGCGTGCCACGCCTTCCTATAGCCAAAGACTACACCATGCTACAGCACCAGGGCCTCTTTGCGGGACCGCAAAAAATCGCGGCCCGGAGCGAAGGCGGCCAGATCGATGGCATGGCGCTCGAACGGCTCTGGCAGCCGCGCCTGGCCGCTGGCGGCGTCGCCGGCGAGGATCGCTTCGACCAGCACGGCGGTGACCGGCGCGTGCATCAGACCGTGCCCTGAAAAGCCCGCCGCGTGGACGAGATTGCCCAGGCTGGCGTCGATGCCGATGAGTGGGTTGCCGTCCGGCGTCATCTCGTAGTAGCCGCACGTGGTGGCGTGCAGCCCGCCGCAATTGGCCAGATCGGGGGCGAAAGCGGCGACCTCGGCCAGCGCGGCATAGCCGTAATTGTCGATGCCGCGCGCGTGATGAAACGCCGGGGGGATCGCGTCTTGATCCGCGTCGCTGAAATCCGGCTCAGGCTCGGTGTCGTGCGACCAGCCGATCAGCAACGACGCGCCGTCGGGCCGCGAGTGCGCGCCACGCCCCGGACCGACGCCATAGATGGTCATGGGCAGCCGTCCCCACGCCTCAGCGCTCATGACAGGCTGGTCAGGCCGCAGAAAATACAAGAAGCGCTTGAGCGGCGCAACGGGCAGCGACATGCCGCCCAGGCGGCGGCTGACGCGCGGCGCCCACGGCCCGGTCGCGTTGACGAACCAATCAGCGCCGACCGGACCGTTGCTCGTCGCGACGCTGACGATGCGATTCCCACGCACGGTCGCGCCCAGCACCTCGACGCGCTGGCGCAGATCGGCCCCCAGATCGCGCGCCCGCGCGAAGCCTCTGGCATAGATGAGATCGTGGTTGAGGAAGCCGTCATTGGGTCCCCAGGTCGCGCCAATCAGCCGCTCAGCCTCGATGTGCGGCCAGCGGCGGCGCACCTCGCTTGGAGTGAGCGTCTCGACCGCGCCGCCAAGCGCCCGCTGCATCGTCAGATTGATCTGCGCCTGCCGCCAGGCCTGGGCCGCCGCGTCGCGATTCGACGCCTGGTCGGGATCTTCATAGAGAAAGAGGTAGCCGTTCCGCTTGATCATCCAGGGGCGGTCGCCTGAGGGGGAACGCAGCAGATCGTGGAAGTGGGCGTAGAACCACTCGGAATAGAGCATGCCGGCGACGGTTTCAGCGACGCCGAACTGCGCGCGTATGCACGCCGCCGAGCGCCCCGACGATCCGTTGCCGATGATCGCTTTTTCCAGCGCGACGACCTCATAGCCGCGCTCGGCCAGACGGCAGGCGACGAGCGCGCCCGACGCGCCACCGCCGATGATCGCCACGCGCTCGCGCTTCCCGCGCCGCCCCGCCGATCTCGCCATATTCGCAAATACCCCTCTCGCGTGCTCGCGCGGCCTCGTCTCCTCTACCGGCAAGGAACCCTGGCTCGATTATACCGCACCGGCCCAGCTCACGTCCTTTTCATCATCCTCACATCTGTCTCACATCTGCAAAGGTTCCGTAAAATCAAGAAATAGGGGAGTTGAGCCATATTGCTCTTGATCGCATTCTCGCTTACGGTATCAATACAGCCGGTCGCCGCTTTGCTGATTGCACGCGCGCGTCTCGTCAGGAAAGGAATAGCTCATGTCGCAAGCACCCCGGTCAGCCGCTCACATCGTTACCGCTCCCGCTTCGGACGCCGAGCGCAAATATTTCCCTCGTCCGGTCACCGCCGTAGTGACGAGCGAGCGTGTGGCCCAGATTCCCGCCACGCCTGATTACGATCTGGTGTATCAGGGCGGCAAGCTCATCCCCAACCTCACCTTCACGAATCTGTATCTGGGCGGCCAGCCGGCGTGGAAGGCGAGCGACATCACCTCCATCGATCACGCGCTGGCGGCGGCGATGTCTGATCGGCGGCTCAACAACGTGATGATGCAATATTTTTCCAATCACGCCATCACCAGCACGTTTCGCCCCTCGACCGTGCTCAGCAATGCCGCGCCTTCGACGATCTCGCAAAGCGACGCCGAGAAGCTGCTTGCCACGCTCTTCCAAAACGGCCAGATTCAGGGCTATGACTTGAGTGTGACTGTCTTCAACCTGATGCTGCCCAGCGGCGTCGTGCTGACGGATAGCTCATCCGCCAGCGGTGGCGAGGTGTCGCCCGCCAGCACGGGAGAGCGCGAGACCAAAGTCAGCTCGCTGCAAGGCCTGGGGGGCTATCACGGCGCTATTTCAGTCAGCAGCGGCCAGACGCTGTATTACGCCATCGGGTGCTATTCCGAGCAGCTCGCGAACGGCAGCCAGAACGGCGTGGTCGCCTTCGCGGACCCCTGGAAAAACGTCGTGGCGACCTTTTATCACGAGCTGAACGAAGCGCGGACCGACCCCGATGTCAACGGCACGCCGGGGTGGATTTCCAATCCCATCGCCGACATGGGCGGCTCGCAGGTCGAGGTCGGCGACGCCCCGATCTTCGAAGCGGGCAACAACCTGAGTCTCGTCTTCCAAGACGTGCCCCTGGCAGACGGCAGCGGCACCGTCCCGGTACAATTCATGTATTCCAACGCCGTGCACGGCCCGGAGGGTCCGATCGACTCGCCGCACAATCTGGCGCCGGCCGTCGAGCGCGCGGGGACCGCTCTCACGGCGATTGGCGGCGTGCTGCTCGTGCTGACGGGCGGCGTCTGGCTGTTGAATCACGTCGGGTCGAGCCTGTTCGCGGCCAGCACGTCGCACACGCTCCAGCTCGCCGGCTCGCCGCTGGCCGGGGCGATCGCCTTGATCGCGACGATTCTGAACGCGCTGAGCGTGCGGGCGCCACTCGCACCGGTCGCACCGGGCGGAGGTCCGCGCTGGTCGCTGGGATTCTCGCTCCTCATCGTGATCCTCGCGGTTGGGTTCCTCGTGTTCGTCACTCTTCCCCAAAAGTGACGATTATCACTTTTTCAGAGTGTCCTGGCACAATACGTCAAAGACCTTCGCGGCTCATCCGTGAGCGCCGCGACGTATGGGGAAGAGATCATGCGCCTTCGCGCGGCCCGTGGCGACCAGGATCGCAAAGCGGCCATTTATGCATTCGTTGGCACATACCGGCGTGGTTCTGGTAATGGGTCCCCATGCGCCTGACGCGCTTCGATGAGAAACGCCAGCATCTCTTCACCAGCCTTGACTGCTTCGGCATAGGTATTCCCATGCGTATGCCCGATCAACCCATCCGCTTCCCACTCAGGAAAGCTCACGATGTAGGCCTGGTCTTCATCGGACCATTCAATATGCATGGAATAGTGGTTCATCATGATTTTCCTTTCTTGGCTCGCGCACGCATGACAGCTTCTCGCACGTCGCGCTCCTGATATGGCCTGGCATCAGCCCCATCGGCCCCAGCAAGGGTGACTTCGTAGTCTCGCACCAGGGAATGTTTCCATCGCTGGTGGCTCCCAGTCTGATGATCAATATACCATCCGGCTTTTCGCAGATCGGCGCGCAACTGGCGGATCTTCCTGGGCATCCATTTTCTCTCATCATATCATGATTGCTCATTCTATCATTTTTTGCCAGCTGGCCAGCATTGGAAGTGATGGCCAAAAATGGCGTGGGTGGCGTCTTTTGGGCGAGGTCGATCGATTTCGTGTCTCTCGCCACTCTTTGCGTCCGATCGCGAGCCGTCCCTCAAAATGGGCATGGCGGCTTTTGTCGTCGCCGCGCTGGAGCTGTTGCCGGCTCGAATCATCGAAGCATTCTTGTCGCATCGGTTGCACCGGTTATCTGATCGAAGCCGCGCTGTCAGGCATATGTGCGAGAATCTCACCGCTCTCGGAAATCGGGTCAGCCGGGGATGGCGCGAGGGGCAATATTTGCGACGGCAGCGTGACGCCAGACACGTGCCTGGATGATTTGGCTCGCCAGGCATATACGCTCGCCGCAGCCACTCCCACAAGACTTATGCCCCCCATCAAAGAAACGGTCGGTTGCACGCCTAGCCGCGCGGCCAGCACTCCCACCAAAAAGCCGCCGATTGGTGTCGTGCCGGCGAAAAGCAAAAAGTAGAGGCTCATCACCCGCCCGCGCAGCTCACCTGGCGCGCTGAGCTGCAAGCCCGTGTTGGCGCTGGCAGTATAGACGACGCCGATGCCCCCCATCAGACAAAGCAGAACCAGGGTGAGTGGCAGCCACGACGACAACCCGACCAGCAACAGTAAGGCCGAGAAGATGAACGCCGCGCCCAACAGGACGACCTCTGAGGTGCGACGCGCCGAAGCGAACGCCAGCGCCGCCACCAGCGACCCAAGCCCGACCGCCGACGTCAGCACGCCCAGACCCACCGCCCCGGCGTCGAGCACATACCTGGCGAGCAGCGGCAGAATCGTGCCATAGTTGTAGCCAAACGTGCCCACAATCGCCATCGTGAGCAAAATAAGGAAGACGTAGGGAGTCTTGATTGCGTACCGGATGCCCTCAGCGACCTGCCGGAACACGTTGCCGCGTTGCGGAGGCGCCGTGACATACAGCTCTTTTGGCCGTATCAACAGCAATCCCACGATCACGGGGAGGAAGCTGAGGCCGTTGAGCAGGAAGGCCTGCCCGATGCCGATCACGCTGATCACGACGCCGCCCAGTGCCGGGCCGACGATGCGCGCCGTGTTGAATTGCGAGCTATTGAGCGCGACGGCGTTTTGCAAGCGATCCTTGCCGACCAGCTCGCTCACGAATGCTTGACGGGTGGGATTGTCGAACGCATTCACGATCCCCAACACCAGAGCGAGGGAATAGATCTGCCACAACTGAACCCTATTGGTGATCACCAGGGCCGCCAGGAGGAGCGCCTGGAGCATGGCCACTGTCTGGGTGAACACCAGCATGCCGCGCTTTGGCAAGCGGTCCGCGAAGACACCGCCAAACAGGGTCAACAGCGTGATCGGCAGGAATTGCAGCAGCGTCACTGTGCCCAGAGCCACAGGAGAGTTGGTCAGCTTCAAGACCAGCCAGGCTTGCGCGGTCGTTTGCATCCACGTGCCGCTCAACGATATGAGCTGGCCAAGCCAGAACAAGCGATAGTTATACACGGACAGCGAGTCGAACGTCCGGCTGAATCTGACCCTCAAGCTCATGGGCGTGCCTTGTCTTTCGAGACTTGCGTCAACGCCGGCCGTTGGGCGATGGACGCCACGAGGCGCTCGAGCGCGACGGTGATCGGCTCGAGAGCGTCACCGAGATCCGCGGCCAGCTCGGCGAGGTAGGCTTGATTGCCCTGTGAGATCTCACCCACGATCTCATTTCCGGCATCAGTCAACGTCAGGGGAATGAGCCGGCGGTCGTCGGGGTGACGTCCGCGCTCGATCAGGCCAGCGCGCACAAGCTTATCCACGAGGCCGCTCACAGTAGGCGCCGACAGCCCCAGGAGCTTCGCCAGCTTGTTAGTCGTAGAGCCTGGGTGCGCGCGCACGAAGAAGAGTATGCGCAGCTGAGGCAGCGTGACGCCGCGCTCTTCCCAGACGCGCAGGCGCAAGGCATCCTGATTATGAACTATCACCCAGTAGGCGGCGCGAAAGCGTATCAGAGTATTATCTTTAGGACTTTCGCTCGGTGTCCCTGGATTCAGGCAGGCATGTGTGACGGTAAGAG
>VFSW01001959.1_pt1 | contig 31195 bp, 23 predicted proteins | sample 5358111 | NCBI WGS metagenome assembly VFSW01 (sample SAMN11554181, study PRJNA540505) | mine drainage metagenome | isolation source: sediment from site ElyBrook_90M | place: USA: Ely Copper Mine, Vershire, VT | collected 2017 | reverse complement strand
GCGGGAAGGCGAAAGGCGATGCCGTCGTCGGTGCAGTGCTCGTCGACCTCGACGTAGCGTTGGCGCAAGCTTGGCCCGAGGGCGAGCGCCCACGGGGCGAGCACGCGCGTACCGAATGGGCACATCAGGACGACGCGCCAGTCGCCCACCTCATCGACGAATCGCTCCACGACGATGCCCTCGTCGGTCGGAAGCTCTCCCGTGGCCTCCACCTGCTCGCCTACGTACGCCGTGATCGCCGCGGCGGCGTTCGCCTCCAGGTCGTGGGCGCTCCGGAGCTGGTCGTGCCCGAGCTTCCCCGAGGCCACCTCGCGCACGAGCGCGCCGCTCTTCTTCCCGAACGCGGCCGTGCGCGCCGGCCGGTCACCGTGCCAGAACGGCATCTTGCCCGGCTCGCCCGCCGCCGGCGAAACGACGACCCGCTCGTGCGTGATCTGCTCCGCGCGCCACGACGAAGCCCCCAGCAGGAAGACTTCACCTTCGCGAAGCTCGAATACCATCTCCTCGTCGAGCTCCCCGACGCGCCTGCCCGGCTTGCCGTCCGCCGTCGCCGTGAACACGCCGTAGAGGCCTCTGTCCGGGATGGTGCCGGCGTTGGTGACGGCGAGGCGGTGGCTGCCGGAGCGCGCCTCGAGGCGGCCGTGGGCGCGGTCCCAAGTGATGCGGGGGCGGAGCTCGGCGAAGTCGTCGGAGGGGTAGCGGCCCGAGAGCATGTCGAGGACGCCGTCGTAGACGGAGCGGGGCAGGTCGGCGAAGGGGGCGGCGCGGCGCACGCGATCGAGGAGGTCGGCGTCGGAGAGGGTCTCGACGGAGACCATCGCGACGATCTGCTGCGCGAGCACGTCGAGCGGGTTGCGCGGGCAGAACGTTTCCTCGACGTCGCCGGTGCGCATGGTTGCGGTCACGGCCGCACACGAGAGGAGGTCGTGTCTGTGCTTGGCGAGCAGCACGCCGTGCGGGATTCCCGTCACGCCGTGACACGCGCGCCCGACGCGTTGGAGGCCCGACGCAATGCTCGGGGGCGACTCGATCTGGACGACGAGGTCCACCGCGCCCATGTCGATTCCGAGCTCGAGCGAAGACGTGGCGACGATGGCGCGGAGCTCGCCTCGTTTCAACCGCTCCTCGATCGCCGCCCTCTTCTCGCGCGCGAGCGAACCGTGGTGGGCGAGCGTCAGATCTTCTCCTTTTACCTCGTTCACGGCGGTCGCAAGGCGCTCGGCGAGCCGCCGGCTGTTGACGAAGATGATGGTCGATCGGTGCTCGCGCACGAGCTCTACGACGCGCTGGTGCACGCTCGGCCACACCTCCCGGAGCCGTTGGCCCGGCGTCGGCGGAGTCGGGGAGGCGCCGTCACCGCTCGTCCATGGGGCCTCCACCCGGAGGACGAGCTCTTTTCGCGCACCGCCGTCGATGGTCGTCACCGGGCGGGGCTCGCCTGCTTCGAAACCGCCCAGCAGCCGCGCCACCTCGTCGAGCGGTCGCTGGGTCGCGCTAAGGCCGATACGCTGGAGCCTCGGACCCCCGCGCGCTCGGTGCTCCTCCGCGCGGAGGGCCTCGAGCCGCTCGAGCGACAGCGCAAGGTGTGCGCCGCGCTTGCTGGCGACGAGCGCGTGGATCTCGTCGACGATGACCGTGTCGACCGACCGCAGCGCCTCGCGCGCATTCGACGTGAGCACGAGGTAGAGGGACTCGGGAGTCGTGATGAGGACGTCGGCTGGCCGCCGCGCCATGCGCGCCCGCTCCTTCGCCGGCGTGTCACCCGTCCGAACGTCCACCGTGGGCACGTGAACGGCGAGGCCCTGCCGCTCCGCCTCCGCCACAATGCCCTCGATGGGCGCGCGGAGGTTCCGGTCGACGTCCACCGCAAGCGCCTTCATCGGCGACACGTAAAGGACCCGCGCGCGTGCGCGCTTACCCTTCGGGTTTCGATCAGGCTCTTGCGAAGCAAGAGACGTGCGCCGAGTGACGGCGTCGAGCGGCTCGCGGAGCAGGCGGTCGATCGCCACGAGGAACGCCGCGAGCGTCTTGCCTGAGCCCGTCGGCGCGAGGAGGAGCGTCGACTCGCCGCGCGCGATGGGCGGCCACGCGAGCGTCTGGACCCGCGTGGGCTCCCCGAGCGCCTTGCGGAACCATGCCTGGACCGCGGGGTGGAACGGGAGAGAGCTCACCCGATGGCGCCGTACCACGCCTCGATTCCGCCCGCCTTCGCGCGACGGCTTCCGTCGGGCTACGTTCTCGCGCCCCCGATGAGCGAGGACGCGCGGAAGGCTCCCTCCCAGACCCACGGTGGGGACCGCTACGGTTACGAGTTCTCCGACGCCCACAAGGAGAGCTTCGCGGCGCTCGCCCGGTCGGTCGTCTTCCTCGGCGTCTGCGCGCTGCTGCTCGCCGCGGTGTCCGTCCTCGGCGCCCTCGGAGCGCTCGTCGAGGGCTACCCCTGGGTAGCGCTGGGGGCGGCCGTCGGGGTGGCCGTCTACGCCATGGCAGCCGGCTGGATGCTCTCGGCGGGCCGCTCCCTTTCGGCGATGCTGCGGACACGCGGCAGGGACATCGAGCTTCTCATGCAGGCCATCGCGCAGCTGCGGCGTATCTTCGCGCTCGCCGTGGCTACGACGCTTCTCCTCGTGGCGGCCGGCATGGGAGTGGCTTTGTGCGCGGCGACGGGGTTGAAGTGCTGGGGGCTTCTCACTTGAGCTTTGGGCTGCTCCACCGAGCGTCGCCTTGCGCGTCGAAAGCCGGCAGACGACTCGTTGCTTGAGAAACGACCTCGCCCACGAAGAGAATCGCCGGCGCCTCGAGGCCCGCTTCGCGCGCTCGCGCCGCCACGTCGGCGCGCGTACCGAAAACGGCCCGCTCGCCGGGGAGGCTCGCCTGGGCGACGACGGCGGCGGGCGTTTCGCGGGGACGACCGCGCGCTACGAGGGCTACGCACGTGGGCTCGAGGCGCGCGAGGCCCATGTAAAAGACGAGGGTTCCGTGCGGTGGAACATCGAGCGCGCGCTCGTGACGGGACGCCCCGACCTCCTCGTCGTGTGCGGCGTGCGCCGTCGCGAAGGTGACCATCGAGGCGTGCTCCCGGTGGGTGAGCGGGATGCCGGCGCTCGCCGCAGCGCCGAGGGCGGCGGTGATGCCGGGCACGATCTCGAAGGGAATACCGTGGGCAGCGAGCTCCGCTACCTCCTCGCCGCCGCGCCCGAAGATGAGAGGGTCCCCGCCCTTGAGGCGCACGACGTCTTTGCCTTGCAAGGCGCGCTCGACGACTAGGGGATGGATGCGCGCCTCGTGATGGCGACAGCCTTTCGCGCGCCTTCCGACGGGGATGCGCTCGGCGACGTCGGGGGTGAGCGAGAGGATGGCGGGAGAGACGAGCTCGTCGAAAGCGAGGACGGCGGCGCTCGTGAGGAGGGCGTACGCCTTCATCGTGAGGAGTTCGGGGTCGCCGGGGCCTGCGCCGACGAGCCAAACCTTGCCGGGGGGTGCAGGTGAAACGCTCATGCTCCCTCGACGCCCCAGCGGCGCGCGATCGCGCGATCGGCACGGGCAAAAAGGAGACTCTCGCTCACGCGCCCCAGCGCGACGATGACGACAACCACGGAGAGGACGAGCGCAGTATCGCCGAGGTCGCGCCCGGTCTCGAGGAGCTGGCCGAGACCGCCCGAGACGAAGAGGAGCTCCCCCGCCATGAGAGAGCGTAGCGCGAAGGTCCAGCCGATCTTGGCGCCGCCGAGGATGCCGGGCAGAGCCGCCGGCAACGTGACCGTCAGCATGAGGCGCGCGCCGCGAGCGCCCATGGTGCGCGCCGCGCGCTCGATCGACGGAGGGACGTGACGGACGGCGTTCTCGGTCGAAACGGCCACGGGCAGGGCGGCGCCGAGAACGACGACCACCTGAATCGCACACTCGCTCAGGCCAAACCAGAGGATGGCGAGTGGCAGCCAGCAGATCGACGGCACCGAGCTCAGGCCGAGGACGATAGGGCCGATGGTTTCTTTGACGAGCCGGGAGCGGGCGAGGGCGATTCCCAAGGGAACTCCGAGGACGAGACAAATGCAGTAGCCGACGAGCAGGCGCGCGACGCTCGTCGCGCATGCGCGCGAGAGAGTCCCGTCGCGCAGGCCGGCCGCGAGCGAACGCAAGACGGCGAGCGGGCCCGGAACGAGGGGCGTCGCGGCGATCTCAGATGCCGCGGCCCAGATGACGACGAGGATCGCCAGGACCGCGAGACCCCGGAGCCACCCACGCATCGTCCGCCTCCTCTCGCGCCACTTTCTCGACCTCGCTCGCGATGCGGCGACCAATCCCGTTCGAGAGCTGGGAGACCAACGGATCCGCGGCAGCTCGCGGGCGAGGGAGCTCGACGAGCTCCTCGTGCAGGATCCGGCCCGGACGCGTCCCCATCAGCACGACGCGATCGGCCAGGCGCACCGCCTCCCGGACGTTGTGGGTAACGAAGACGATCGTCTTGCGCGTCGCCCGCCAGATGCGCTCCAGCTCGCCCTGCAGGATCTCGCGCGTCTGCGCGTCGAGGGCGGCGAAGGGCTCGTCCATGAGGAGCACCGCAGGGTCGGTCGCGAGGGCGCGGGCGATCGCGCCGCGTTGCCGCATGCCCCCGGACAGCTCGTGGGGGTACCGATCCTGAAAGCGCCATAGGTGCACGAGGCGTAATAGTTCCTCGCTGCGCGCGGCGCGGGCCTGCCTTCCAAGCTTCTGGAGCCTCAAGGGGAACTCGATGTTGTCCCGAAGCCTAAGCCACGGGAAGAGCGCGGCGTCCTGAAAAACGACGGCGCGCTCGGGGCCCGGGCCTGCTACCGGCGCGCCTGCCTCGAGAATCCGCCCGGACGTCGGCACGGCAAGGCCGGCGACGAGGTTCAAGATCGTCGACTTGCCGCTCCCGGAGGGGCCGAGGAGACACACAAACTCGCCCGCGGCGACGCGCAGCGATGCATCGCGCAGGATTTCGACCGTCCCCTCGGGCGCGGACACCCGGAAAGACACGTTCTCGAGCGCGATGCTCGCGCCGGACCGCAGCCCGTTCCGGCTCTCGACGCGTACGGCCCCCTCCTTCACCGCTTCGGCAGCAGCGACCGGCTCCGCCCCGGTCCAGGACTTCGCAAACGCGAACACTCCGTCGTTATAACGAACGAATGGCGGCCCGTCAAAGACAACGCAGACCACCGGGCCCCGGGCGCTCACCTCTCGTAGACGATCACGTTGTGGTACCGAGCTTCGGAAGCCGCCGGGTTTTCGTAGGCGTGCGGGCGGTCTGCCGCAAAGGCGATCGAGTCCCCTGCGTTGAGCTCATAGGTTTCTGCGTCCACGCGCAGGCGCAAAACGCCGCTCAATACCACGAGGACCTCGTGCGTTCCGGGCGCATGCGGCTCGGAAGCGTGCACGGACCGGGCCGCCAGACGAAGCTCGTAGAGCTCGACGAGGGGCGTCGTCCCTGCGGGGGCGAGAGGCCGGCTCTCGAACTTCCCGTCGGCCGAGCGGAGGACCTGCGAGTCCTTCCGCCGAAGGACCACCGCTCCCGAACGAGGGACACCGGTGAGCTCGGCGAACGGGACGCCGAGCCCGACAGCGATCTTCCATAGGACTCCGACGGTTGGGTTGCTCTTGCACGTCTCGATCTGCGACAGCGCGGCGCGGCTGACGCCGGACGAACGAGCGAGATCATCGAGCGAGAGTCCGCGTCCCTTGCGCCGCTGGCGCAAGTTCTCCGCTACGCGGCGTCCGAGCTCCGCGGCGCCGACGTCGTCGCCGTTCCCCGCGCTGGGCCGATTCGACTTGCGCATCGCTCTAGCCTACTCCACTATTGCGGACACATGGTCCACAATGCAGACACCACGAAGGGTGCTGCTCCGGCGCACATCCCGCCCCACGGGCGCCAGCTCGTGGACCGAATGCTACGCGGCGCAGAGGCCGAGGAGCTCCTCCGGCGCACTGCGGCGCTCCCTTGCGTCCCTCTCGACCCGCGGACGAGCGCCGACGCGGAGCTCATCGCGACCGGAGCGCTCTCGCCGCTCGAGGGATTCTTGGGCCGGGACGACTACCTCTCCGTCGTGCGCGATGGCCGTTTGAAGAGCGGCCTCCTCTTCCCGATCCCCATCACGCTGAGCGTTCCTCGTGCCGAAGCCGGGAAGTTCCGTGAGGGAAGCGACGCCGCGCTGACGAACGCAAAGGGCGAAGTGGTCGGCGCCCTCTCGATCGCGGAGAAATACGAACTCGACCGCGACCTCGAGGCCAAAGAAGTCTACGAGACGACGGACGCGAAGCACCCGGGCGTCGCCTGGCTCCTCGAGCGCAAGGACGAAGTAGCCCTCGGCGGCAAAATCATGCTCGCCCGCCGAACCATCGAGCGGAGATTCCCGCAGCACCACCGTGACCCTGCCGAAGTACGCGGAGTGATCGCAGCTCGCGGATGGAGGCGCACGGTCGCCTTCCAGACGCGCAATCCCATCCACCGCGCCCACGAGTACCTGCTTCGCTGCGCCCTCGAGATCACGGACGGGCTCGCGCTGCATCCCCTCGTCGGGGAGACCAAGGGCGACGACGTGCCGGCTGCGACGCGTGTCCGCTGCTACGAGGTGCTCCTCGAGAAGTACTTCCCCAAGGAGCGGACGCTGCTCACCGTGTTCCCTCTCGCGATGCGGTACGCGGGCCCGCGAGAGGCGCTCCTTCACGCAATCTCGCGGCAGAATTACGGTTTCTCGCACTTCATCGTGGGACGGGACCACGCCGGCGTCGGCGACTACTACGGCACGTACGATGCCCAACGGATCTTCGACACGCTCTCGGCCGGCGAGCTCGCGATCCAGACGCTCTTCTTCGAACACAGCTTCTACTGCCGCGGATGCGCGGGCGTCGCCTCCATCAAGACGTGCCCTCACACGGAAGACCAGCGCCTCGTCCTCTCTGGAACGCGCGTCCGTGAGCTATTGACCGCCGGGGAGGCGCCCCCGCCGGAGTACTCGCGGCCGGAAGTCGCGGCCATCTTGATCGCCGCTTACCGGGAAGCGGCCGCAGCGCGAGGTTGAATCGACATGTCGAGGAAGAAAGAGGGAGTCGTTCTCTGGTTTACGGGTCTCTCGGGCGCGGGCAAGTCGACGCTCGCGGACGCTCTTCTTCCGAAGCTGCGGGCGCACGTCAAGAAGGTGGAGATCCTCGACGGAGACATCGTTCGGACGCACCTCTCCAAGGGCCTCGGCTTCTCGCGGGAGGACCGAGACACCAACATCGCGCGCATCGCGTTCGTGTCGCACCTGTTGGCCCGCAATGGGGTGGTCGTCCTCGTGGCCGCCATCAGCCCCTTCCGCGAGCCGCGCGACAAAGCGCGCGAGCTCATCGGAGATTTCGTCGAGATACACGTCGCGCCGCCTCTCGAAGAATGCATCAAGCGCGACGTGAAGGGTCTCTACGCCAAGGCAATCGCGGGAGAGATCCAGCAGTTTACGGGCATCAGCGACCCCTACGAGGAGCCGCTCAATCCGGAGCTTCGGATCGATACCAGCAAGGACTCGATCGACGAAAGCGCCACCAAGATCCTCTCGAAGCTACGCGATCTCGGCTATCTCGACCATGACGGAGCAGCCGAGTCGACCGGATTGTGACACTCGTTTCCCCAAAGGCCCGGACATGACGAAGCAAGTAACCCTGCCCAGATTCTCCGACAAGAAGGACATCGACGAGTTCGTCGCGAAGCTCGAGGCGTTCGAGCGCGGAGAGCTCAACGCGGACGAGTTCCGGGCCTTTCGCCTCCTTCGAGGCGTATACGGGCAGCGGCAGCCCGACGTGCAGATGTTTCGCATCAAGATCCCGATGGGTCTCTTGGGCCCAGAACAGCTCGTCGCCATCGCCGAGGTCGCGGACGTCCATTCCCGCGGCTTCGGTCATGTAACGACGAGGCAGAACATCCAGCTGCATTTCATGAAGCTCGCGGACATGGAGTCCGTCATGCGCCGCCTCGACGAGGTGGGGCTGACGACGCGCGAGGCTTGCGGGAACTCCGTGCGCAACGTCACCGCTTGCGAGCTCGCGGAGGTCTGCGCCCACGCCGCGTTCGACGTGACGCCTTATGCCGAGGCCCTCGTCCGTCACTTTCTGCGGCACCCGCTCTCGAGCAGCCTCCCGAGGAAATTCAAGATCGCCTTCAGCGGCTGCGGCCACGACTGCGCGTACGGCGCCATCCACGATATCGGCTTCGTCGCGAAGGTGAAGGACGGCGAGCGCGGCTTCAAGGTGTACGCCGCAGGCGGGCTTTCGACGACCCCGCAGGCTGCCATCACGCTGCACGACTTCGTTCCGGCGGCGGAGCTGGGTCGCGTCGGCGAGGCTCTCGTCCGCCTCTTCCACGCGCTCGGGAACCGCGAGAACAAGCACCGGGCCCGCATGAAATATGTGCTGCGCAAGCTCGGCGAGGAGGGCTTTCGCCGAAAATACGCGGCGCAGCGCGCGACGATCGACGCGGAGGCGCTCGCGGAGCTCAGGCTGCCGGCAGCGCCCAACAATGCGCCTGCACCGCCCGTGGAGGGTCCGTCGTCGCACCCCGAAGGCTATCTCGCATGGCGAAGCGCGAACGTGGTCGACCAGCGTCAGGATGGCTACGCGGCGGTGTACGTTCGCTTGTTCTTGGGGGACATCACGAGCCACCAGATGCGGGCGCTCGCGGAAATCCTCGTACGTTTCGGCGACGGGACGGTCCGGCTCAGCGTCGATCAGAACATGCTCGTCCCGTGGGTGGACAGGCGCTCTCTGCCTTCGCTCTACGTGGCTCTCCGGGAGATCGGCCTCTCGCGAACGGGGGTGCACACCGCACGAGATGTCACCTCGTGCCCTGGAGCCGAGTCCTGCAACCTCGCGGTGACGGCCTCGCGGGCCGTCGCCGGGGCCATCGCCGAGCGGCTCGAGCTGCCGGATGTCGCGCAGTCGGCGGGGATGGAGAAGACCGTCATCAAGATCAGCGGGTGCCCCAACTCGTGCGGGCAGCACCATATCGCCGACATCGGGTGGCACGGCGCGGCCAAGACGGTGACCGGGACGACGTACCCGATGTACCAGCTTCATCTCGGAGGCGGCGTCGACGAGAACGGAGCGCGGTTCGGGCGGCAAGTCGTCAAGGTCGTGGCGAGGCGCGTACCCGACGCGGTCGCCGCGCTCCTCAAGCTCTACGAAACCGAGCGTCAGCCCGACGAGTCGCCGGCGACCTTCTATCGAAGAGTGGACCCAAAACGCGTCGTCGCTACGCTCGGGGACCTCGTGGCCTCCGGCCCCTCCCTCGGCGAGGAGCGAGACGTCGGGGAAGAGAGGGGGTTCGAGGTCTCCATCGGCGCCGGGGAGTGCGCAGCATGAGCATCCCGGCGAGCCCCTCGGAGGGGTTCGGCCCCCTCGGGTTCGACCTCGCGCGCGAGAACGATCGCCTGGAAACGGCGACGCCCGAAGAGCGCTTGCGGTTCGCGGTGCAGGCGTTCGGGGACCGACTTCTCTTCACCTCATCGTTCGGCGCCGGGAGCGGCGTCCTGCTGCATTTGTGGAGCCGCGTCGCCCCTCATCTTCCCGTCGTCTTCATCGACACCGGCTTTCTCTTCGAGGAGACGCTCGCCTACCGCGACCAGCTCGCGCGCGAGCTGGGCCTCCGCGTCGAGGTCGCGCGGCCAGCAATCGCCCGGGACGACTTCCTCTGGGAACACGGCGCCGACATCATGGCGCGCGACCCGGATTTCTGCTGCGCTCGCAACAAGATCGAGCCGCTCAAGCCTTACACGGCGAGGGCGCTCGGCTGGGTGAGCGGTCTGCGGCGTGACCAGGGCAAAACGCGCGAGCACGTCCCCATCTTTCTTCCCACGGAGGACGGCCCCATCAAGGTGCATCCGCTCGCCACCATGACGAGCGAAGAAGCACGTGCCTACATGGGGACGCACGCGATCTTGGAGCACCCGCTCAAGGCGAAGCGCTATCTGTCCATTGGCTGCTACCCTTGCACCCAGCCCGTGCCGGAGGGTGGCGACGAGCGGGCCGGGCGGTGGGCGGGGCGCGGGAAGACGGAGTGCGGTCTGCACACCTTCTTGAAGACCAAGCCCACGGACTCGTGAGTTACGAGCGCATGAGTCCGGACCCCGGCGGGCGGCTCTCGCGGAGAGCGCTTCTGCGGGGTGCCGCGGCGGGAGCGCTCTCTTCGGCATGCCGAAGCCGTTCGCGCGACGCGATTCGTCTCGGGTTCATGACGAACCTCATGCACGCCCCGGCCATCGCGGGATTGGCGTCCGGGCGCATCGAGAAGGCGCTCGGGATGCGCGTCGAGCCGCGCTGCTTTCGGGCGGGCCCACGCGTCGTGGAAGCGCTCATCGGGGACGCGATCGACGCCGGAACCTCCGGTCCTGCGGCCATCGTCTACACCCACGCCCGCCATGGTGCGGGAGCGCTGCGCGTCCTCGCAGGGTGCTCGTCCGGGGGTGCATCGTTCGTCGTCGCGCGAAGCCCGGGGATCCGGGGACCTGGGGACCTGCGCGGCAAGACCCTGGCCACGCCTCAGATCGGAACTACGCAGGACATCTCCCTGCGCAAATACCTGCATGTCCATGGGTACGCGCCCGCAGAGCGCGGAGGCGACGTCACCGTCCGCGCGCTGGACACGGCGACTATCCTCACCGAGATGAAGCGTGGAGCGCTCGACGGCGCTTGGCTGCCGGAGCCATGGGCGACGCGCATGGTCCTCGAGACAAGCACCGTGCGAGTCGTCGACGAACGGGATCTCTGGCCCTCGCGAAGATTTCCCACCGCGCTCCTCGTCTCGCGTGGCAGCTTCGCCCGCGCCCGTCCGGACGCCGCTCAGCGCCTCGTCGAGGCTCTCGCCTACGAAGTCACGCGCGCCGTGCAATCGCCCGAAGAGACCCGCGCGATCGTCAACGACGAACTCGCCCGCACCCTCGGGAAGCGCTTGCCCGACAAGCTCCTCGAAGCCGCGTGGCCATTCGTCGATTTCACGAGCGACCCTCTCCCCGATGCCCTCGAGACCATCGCCACGGACGCCGCCGAGCTCGGATTGGCCCCCCCCACGACGTGTAGGACGCTCTTCGGCTGACTAGAAGGGTGGTGCCCTTCTCCTCGAAGAACGCTGCCGCCTAGAAGCTGCACGCCGCGGGAAGTTTCACGCTCTTCAGCACCTGTCGTACTTGGTTCAACTCGGGGGCATTCCCCGCCGGGCCCACCTGCTTCGCGAAGACGTCGCACTGCGCGGCGAGCGCGTTCATCTGAAAGCCCTCGGGAGAGGACGCGCCCATCGTCTTTGCTTGCGAGCGCATGGCACCGCAACAAGCTTGGATCTTTAACTGATTGGCGTTCATTCCTCCCCCCCGTGTGCCGATCCACTTCTTGGGCGCCGCATCCGTCACCGCCTCGGCGCCCGAATCCTCCACCAGGGGCGCGAGCTCGAGCACTTCCGGCGAGGCTGCAGGAGTAGGCGTCGAGGCCGCTTCTTCCGCTGGGGGGGGGGGCGGCTTCTTGGAGCACGCAAGGGGTGAAATCCCCACGGCAAAGGCAAGCAAGCCGGCTGCACGCAGCGGAGTATGGGTCATCGGTCGTCTCCCATCGTCGCGAAACACACGGGAGCCTACCGGGATCTGGCCCCACGGCAACTGAGGAGCGGCGGTCCTCAGCTACAGCCCATCGAGTTGCCGCAGTTTAGGCATTTGTAACAAGCCCCGTTGCGCACGGTAATGTGACCGCACACGTCGCACACGGGAGCGTCCCCCATCATCGTATCGAGCTGCGCGTCGAGCGGCGAGCCGGCGGTTTTCTCGCCGTCGCCCAGCGTCTCGGCCATCGCGGCGCTCCGAGCGATGGCCTCCCGCGTGTGCGGCAAGGGCTCCCTGTCGTGGATGCCCGCCCGAGCCTCCGGGAGATGATGCAGGCTCGGCGGCTCCGGCGGAACGACTACCGATTCCTCGATGTCGGGCTTGATGTGCGCCAGGTCGTATCGCTTGAGATAGTCGACTCCGAGCGCGCGGAAGACGAAGTCGACGATCGACGTCGAGAACTTCACGTAGGGGTGCCCCTCGACGGGTCCCTGCGGCTCGAACCGCGTGAACGTGAACTGATCGACGTACGTCTGCAGCGGAACCCCGTACTGGAGACCGATGCTCACACTCATCGCGAAGCAGTTCATCAGGCTGCGGAAGGCAGCCCCCTCCTTGTGCATGTCTATGAAGATCTCGCCCAGCGTGTGGTCCTCGTACTCGCCCGTTCGCAGGAAGATTTTGTGCCCGCCGACGCGCGCCTCCTGCGTGTACCCCACCCGCCGCTTCGGCAGTCGAATGCGCTGCCCGTAGAGGCGCGTGTTCTTCGCCATCGGCAGCGTGAGCTGCCCTTGGGCTACGCCCTTCTCCTGAGGCACCGGTGCCAGAAGAGGCTCGGACGGCAGCGAATCGGCCTTCTTCTTCTCGGCCGAGGTCGACAGCGGCTGGCTAGCCTTGCAGCCGTCGCGGTAGAGCGCAACCGCCTTGAGCCCGAGGCGCCAGCCTTCTTCGTAGATCGCCTGCACGTCGTCGACGGTGGCTTCGCTCGGCAGGTTCACCGTCTTCGAGATGGCGCCGCTCAGGAAAGGCTGCGCCGCCGCCATCATCCGCACGTGCGACATCGGCGCGAGGAAGCGCGAGCCGTGCTTGCCGCAACGGTTCGCGCAGTCGAACACCGGATAGTGCTCCGCCTTGAGGTACGGCGCCCCCTCGATCGTCATCCTGCCGATGATAACGTCCTGCGCCTTTTCGATTTGCTCGCGCGAGAAGCCGAGGTGCTCCAGAAGCGAGAACGCTTTTCCCTTCTGCGCGCGGACATCCTGCGTCGCCCCTAGCCGCTCGTAGGTCTCCTCCCCCACCACCCAGGCGGCGAAGGCGCTGTCGAGATCGAAGACGCCTGGAATCGCGGCCTCCACCTTCGCGACGTCCACGTCGTGCAGGCCGCGTTCCTTCAGCGTCCGCCGATTGATGGTCTCGTTGCGGCCCGTCCCTTGCCCCGCGAGGAGGGTGTTCGTGCCCGACACGTACGCGACGATCTCCTGCACTTCGTGCTCGAGGTAGCCGAGACGGCGCAGCGCTTTCGGGACCGTCTGGTTTACGATCTTGAAGTACCCGCCGCCGGCGAGCTTTTTGAACTTCACGAGCGCGAAATCCGGCTCGATGCCCGTCGTATCGCAGTCCATGAGCAGGCCAATCGTCCCGGTCGGCGCCAGGACCGTCGCCTGCGCGTTCCGGTACCCGCTGTCCTCGCCGAGTTTCACTGCCTCGTCCCAATCTTCGCATGCGGCCCGGTAGAGATCCCCGCCAGCCAGATGGCCGTCCTGCGGCTCGTTCGGCATGCGGCACGCCTCGCGGTCGATCCCGTACGCCGCTTCGCGGTGCATCCGCATCACGCGCAGCATCGGCTCGCGGTTCTTCGCGAACCCGGGGAACGGCCCCTTCGTAGCCGCCATCTCGGCGCTGGCCCGGTATGCATGGCCGCACATCACCGCCGTCAACGCCCCCGCGATCGCCCTCCCCTCGCGGCTGTCGTACGGCACGCCGAGCGACATGAGGAGGCTCCCCAGGTTGGCGTAGCCGAGGCCCAGGGGGCGATAGTCGTGGCTATTTTTGGCGATGCTATCCGTCGGGTACGACGACAGGTCGACGAGAATCTCCTGCGCGATGAAGAAGACGCGGCACGCGTGCCGGTAGCCCTCGACGTCGAACCGGTCGTCCCGAAGGAACTTGGTGAGATTCACGCTCGCCAGGTTGCAGGCCGTGTCGTCGAGGAACATGTACTCCGAGCACGGGTTCGACGCGTTGATGCGCCCCGTATTCGGGCACGTGTGCCAGCGGTTGATTGTCGAATCGTACTGCACGCCCGGGTCAGCGCAGGCCCATGCCGCCTCGGCGACCTGCCGCCACAAATCTCTCGCGTCGTAGGTGTCGCAGAGCTCTCCGGTCGTCCGATAACGCGTTTGCCACTTGCCGCCGGCGAGCGCGGCCCGCATGAATTCGTCGGTCGCTCGAATGCTATTGTTCGAGTTCTGACCGCTGATCGTGTGGTACGCGTCCCCGTTGAAGTCAGAGCTATACCCGCCGGCGATGAGGGCGTGCGCCTTCTTTTCCTCGCGCACTTTCCAGTTGATGAAGTCGGAGATCTCCGGGTGATCCATGTCGAGGCACACCATCTTCGCCGCGCGCCGCGTCGTCCCACCGCTCTTCGTCGCCCCGGCCGCGCGGTCGAACACCTCGAGGAACGACATGAGTCCCGACGACGTGCCGCCGCCGGAGAGTTTCTCCTGCCGGCCGCGGATGGGCGAGAAATTCGACCCAGTCCCCGAGCCGTACTTGAAGAGCCGAGCCTCGGACTTGACGAGGTCGTAGATGCTCATCAAATCGTCCTTTACCGATTGGATGAAGCAGGCCGAACACTGCGGACGCTCGTAGGCCGACGCCGTCTCGCACGCGGCCTGCGCCTCCTCGTCCCACGCCCAGTTGCCGCCCGAACCAGAGATCTCGTACTCGTGCCAGAGGCCGAGGTTGAACCATACGGGAGAGTTGAACGCGCCGTACTGGTGGACGAGAAGGTAGGAGAGCTCAGCCTCGAAGGTGTCGGCATCGGCCTTCGTCGCGAAGTAGCTGGCCCCCGCCGTGCGAATCGTGTGCGCGAGGCGGTGGACGACCTGCCGGATGCTCGTCTCGCCCAGGTCCTTGTCGCCGTGAAGACCTGCTTTGCGGAAGTACTTCGAGATGAGGATGTCCGTGGCGAGCTGGCTCCAGCTCGTGGGGACCTCGGCGCCCTCCATTTTGAAAACGACGCTGCCGTCGGGATTCGTGATCGTGCTCGATCGGCGCTCGTATACGACCGTATCGAACGGATCGGTCCCTTGCGAGGTGAAGCGACGCTCCACGGACACGCCCTTGAGCGAGCGCGCCGCCTTGGGTCGGCGCACCGCAACCGCTTTCTTCTTGCTCGGAGCCGGCCCAGGCGTGCCGCTGCGTGCGTGTGCGTGGTCCTGCTGGCTCTTGCCGTGCCCGTTGCTCATCTTGCTGTGATGCGCAGTCCCGTTGAAATCCGCCGAGTTTGCCATGAACCGCCTCCCGTTTCCGTTCCCTCTCAAGCAGCTCGAGGCGCCGGTGTGGGCACGGTCTGCGAAGGACAAAACGTAGGGATGCAAGCCTGCGCGCGCTCCCTCGCAGGCGCGCTCGTGGCCCTTCCCATCCGCTCTTCTCAGGCCGAGACGAAACGCCGGCGACTTCGACTGGGCGCCTCACTCATGAGGCTGCCCGCTCGAGCCCGTGCAGTAGCCATCCAGAAACCCATCGCTCCGACTTGCCCACCGAGTGCCGTTCAGGGGAACGAGCATCTAGCAGGAGCCTATTACTGCCTGTTCGTTCAGAAGACGACGACAAGAAAACGTAACACGCACGGTGCATGCCCAACATCTACGCGCCGCGCAAGAGGTCACTTTTGCTGTCCGACACCCCCTTCTTCCCGATGAGGTCGGAGGGGGCAACAGCTCATCTTCTCTCCACCTCTACCCCCAACATCTTGGGGCTGTCCAGCAAAAAGCCACGAAATGTTGTGGCCGGCACCCACACCGTGCGTGCGACCAGGGCGGCATCGCGCAAGCTCGGCCGCAGATCCTCGACATCACTGAACTTGCGACGGCCACTTGAACGGCTGCTCCGCAACCGACCAACAACGCTTCCACCGTTGGGCGAGAAGTTGTTCAGCATTTGTCCACAGGGTCTGGTCGTAAATCGGCCGGACTCTTTCATGTCCTGGTTGGGGGGGCGCGGCGGTCCCCTCGCCCGAACACCCCTCAAACCGGGTTCCCCTTGTCCAGCCGGGAAACAGGACTCGTCACGGTCGAACTGGCGCGGGCATCGGTGGTGGTTAGCCTACGGGCATGCACATCCTCCTGCACCTCGGGGTCCTCGCGCTGACGGTCTTCGCCCTCTCGAGGCTCCTGCCGGGAACCGTGCGCATCTCCAGCACTGGCGCCGCCGTGGCCGTAGCGATCGTCTTCAGTGTGCTCAACTTTTTCCTCGGGTGGTTTCTCCGCGCGCTCCTCTTCGTGCCGGGGCTCCTCACCTTCGGCCTCCTCTTTCTCTTCGTGCCGTTCATCGTGAACGCGGTCCTGCTCTGGCTGACCGACAAGATGATGGCAAGCTTCGAGATCCGCACGACGCGAGGCCTGCTCCTCTCCGCGCTCGTCATCACGCTCGTGAACAGCTTCTTCGCCAACCACGCGACGTGGACCCGCCTCGCGACGCACGGTGGGACGCGCTGGGTGTGACGGTGTGATTCGGGAGATCGCTTTTTCGCAACTGAATCCTTGCCCTGGTCAAAGGGCCGTGCTGTGTTCTGGTGGACATGATCACAGAGAAGGCCGAGTCGACCCTCAGCAAGTCCGACTTCATCCGCTCGCTCCCGACCACCATGCCCGTCGCCGAGGTCTTGGCCAAAGCCGAGGACCGGGGGCTGACCCTGAGGCCCCACCTCGTTTACGAGGTGCGAAGGAACGCCAGAATTAAGAAAGGCCGCAAGTCGAAGGCGGCGCCGAACCAAACGCAAAAAGGGACCAACGGTTCGTCGATGAGCATTGCGGATTTCGTTCGCGCCCACGCGGACCTCTCGCCCAGGGCGATCGTGGCCAAAGCCCACGCGGAGGGCATGAAGCTGAACGTCAGCTACGTGTACGCGATCCGGAAAGGCGAGAACAAGAAGAAGGCCGCTACGACGGGCACGGCGAGGACTTCGCCGAGAGCCGCCGAATCGGTCCCGCGATCCGTCCCCTCGGCATCGAAAGCCGAGGATCTGCTGAAGGCCGTGGCAGCCGAGGTCGGACTGGGGAGGGCGATCGACGTTCTCGAAAAGGAGCGTGCGAGGGTAAGGGCGATGATGGGGCGGTGAGCGCCTTTTCCCGTGCGAGCCCGGCTCCCCCTCAACGGGATCCGTCACGACGGCTTCAAAAGAGCCTGGCCGCCGTATCGTCCGTCCACAGCCATCCTTCCCGCGGAACGCGCAGCCTCCCCCCCTCGCGCACGAGTCTCCCCTTCTCGACGAGCCACGCCGCCGCCCTCTCCCGCTCTTTCGTCCAGCCCCGGACTCGCAAATCCTCTTCCGCTTCGCCGAGATCCACCCCCTCGGCGAGGCGAAGACCCAGCATGATCCGCTCGCGCATCATCGCCGCCGCGTCGAGCTTCTCCAACGTCTCGCCTGGGTTGCCGCTCCCGTAGCGCTCGGGCCGGACGTCGTTTCGCCAGCGGGTTCCACGCGCTTGCCCATCGTCTGCCGGGGCCTCGCGCTCGAAGCCGACCGCCGCGCAACCGAGACCCAGGTACTCCCGCCCGCGCCAGTACCCGAGATTGTGACGCGACTCGTGCCCCGGGCGGGCGTAGTTCGAGACTTCGTAGTGGAGAAAGCCGCGAGCGGTCATCGCCTCGTCGAGCGCAAGGAACGCCTCGGCAACGGCACCGTCGTCCGCCAGCGGGAGGCGCCCTCGCTTGGCGAGCTCGCCGAAGCGGGTGCCGGGCTCGATCGTGAGCTGGTAGGCCGAGAGGTGCTCGAGGCCGAGGTCGAGGAGCGTCATCGCCTCCCGGCAAGCTTCTTGGGGCGACTGGCCCGGAAGACCGAAAATGATGTCGGCCGACACCCGCGGCATCCCCCCCCTCACGGCACCTTCGACGGTCTGGAGCGCGAGCCGCGCGTCGTGGAGCCGCCCGAGGTACGCGAGGCGCGCGTCGTCGAGACCCTGCACGCCGATGGATAGGCGATTGACCCCGACATGGGCGAGCGCCCGCGCCCCCTCCTCGTCGAGGGAAGTCGGGTTGCACTCGACGGTCACCTCGAGGTCGTCATCGCACGCGAAGACGCTCCGGATGCCCTCGAGGACGCGCCCGAGCTCGCACGCCTCCCACAAGCTCGGCGTTCCGCCCCCGAAGAAGATGCTCCCGATGCGGCGACCGCTCCGCGCGCGCCGCCCGAGCTCTTCGAGGACGACGCCGGCATAGCCGCGGTGGTCGATGGCCGAAGGCGCCGTCGCATAGCTCACGAAGTCGCAATAGGGGCATTTCGCAAGGCAAAACGGGAAATGCACGTAGACGCTCCCGGTCTCGCTCTCGACCCGCAATTGCTGCATCGCATCCGGAGTGTTACGTTCTTTCATCGGTTGGCGCACGCGTGGCCGCACGTTCTCGCGCCCCCATCGATGCTCCAGGTTGACCAGCTAGTAGACCGCGTCCGGACGTATCAGCCGTCGGTCGACTCCGACCTGATCCAGAAGGCTTACGATTACTCGTACCGGATGCACGCCGGCCAGACGAGAAAGAGCGGCCAGCCGTTCATCGTCCACCCCGTCAGCGTCGCCGGGATCATCGCCGACCTTCGGCTCGACGCGGCGAGCGTCTGCGCGGGGCTCCTCCACGACGTGGTCGAGGACACGCTCGCGACGCCCGACGACATCCAGAAGGAATTCGGCCTCGAAGTGGCCGAGCTGGTCGAGGGTGTGACCAAGCTCTCGCAGATCAACTTTACCTCGCGGGAAGACCGCCAGGCCGAGAACTTCCGCAAGATGGTGGTGGCCATGGCGCGGGACATCCGCGTCCTCCTCATCAAGCTGTGCGACCGCCTCGACAACATGCGCACGCTCGAGCACGTCGCCAGAGACGCGCAGGAGAGGATCGCGCGCGAGACGCTCGACATTTACGCCCCGCTCGCCAACCGTCTCGGCATCCAGGCATTCAAGAGCGAGCTCGAGGACCTGGCATTCAAGTTCCTCGAGCCGGAGGCGTACGCCGAGGTCACTGCGCAGCTGCAGGGCACGAAGAAAGAGCGCGACAAGTACATCGCCGACGTCTGCAAGACGCTCTCGAGCCGCCTCGCGATGCAGGACTTCGCGGCCGAGGTGACGGGCCGCGCGAAGCACCTCTACAGCGTCTATCGCAAGATGCGCCTCTCGGATGGGGGCCTCGAGAACGTGCAGGACCTCATCGCCTTCCGCGTCGTCGTCGAGAGCGTGAGCGACTGCTACGCCGCGCTCGGGGTCATCCATTCGCAGTGGACGCCGGTGCCGGGCCGGTTCAAAGACTACGTCGCGCTGCCGAAGGCCAACATGTACCAGTCGCTCCACACGACGGTCATCGGCCCGGGGCGCGAGCGGATCGAGATCCAGATCCGAACCCACGAGATGCACCGCGTCGCCGAGCGCGGGATCGCGGCGCACTGGAAGTACAAGGAGCGCGGCGGAGGCATCAGCGAACGGGACGCGCAGAGGTTCACGTGGCTGCGCCAGCTCCTCGAGTGGCAGAAGGAGCTGAAGGACCCGGCCGAGTTCCTGGAGAGCGTGAAGGTCGATCTCTTCCAGGACGAGGTCTACGTCTTCACGCCGAAGGGCGACGTCCGCGTGTTCCCGCGAGGCGCGACGCCGATCGACTTCGCCTACCACATCCACACGCAGCTCGGGGACCGCATCACCGGCGCCAAGATCAACGGCAAGATGGAGGCGCTGCGGTACAAGCTCCGGAACGGCGACGTCGTCGAGATCCTGACCAGCCCCAGCCAGCACCCCAACAAGGACTGGCTCGATTTCGTCGGCACGACGCGCGCTCGCGCCAAGATTCGCACGCACCTTCGGATCGAGCAGCGAGACAAGAGCAAGCGGCTCGGGGAGGAGCTCCTCGAGCGGGAGCTCCGGAAGGTCGGCGTCAGCGCAGGGAAGCTCCTCAAGAGCGACGCCGACATGAAACGCGTGTTCGAGGAGTTGAAGGTGCAAAACGTCGAGGAGATGCTCGTCGGAATCGGCTACGGCAAGATCCACCCCGAGGACGTGGCCGCGATCGTCGCCCCGCCCGACGACGAGGGGCGCGACAGCCGGCCGCCAGAGGCCCTGCGGGAAGGGCGCCTCGCGGGCCTGGTGCGCAAGGTCATCAAGCGCGACGAGGGCGCGATCCGCATCAACGGGATCGACGACGTGCTCGTGCGCTACGCCAAGTGCTGCAACCCGCTGCCGGGCGACGACATCCTCGGCTTCATCACGCGCGGCCGTGGCGTCACCATCCACCGGAGGAGCTGCCCCAAGGCGTTCGACACCGACCCGGAGCGGCGCGTCGAGATCACCTGGGACAGCAAGGCGCGGATCAACCGGAGCGTGCAGGTCCGCGTCGTGACGGCCAACCAGCCGGGGATCCTTGCAAACGTCGGGCAGACGTTCATGGCGCAGGGGATCAACATCAGCGAGGCGAACTGCCGGGCGAGCGACGACGGGCGCGCGGTGAACCTCTTCTCGTTCGTGTGCGCCGACCTGCAACAGCTCAAGGCCGTCATGAAGGCGCTCCACAAGGTCAAAGGCGTCGTGGCGGTGGAGCGGGCCTGAGAGTGTCGCGGCCTATTCATCCCACTTCGTCGAGGGTGCGGTCGAGGTTGTAGGCGGCGCTGATGAGCGCCAAGTGCGTGAGCGCCTGCGGGTAGTTGCCGAGGGCCCTGCCGGCGGCACCCGTCTGCTCGCCGAAGAGGCCGAGGTGGTTTGCGTAACCGAGGATCCGCTCGAAGAGAAGGCGCGCCTCTTCGAGCTTGCGCCGGTCCGCCCGACCCGCGCGCGTGAGCGCCTCGACCAGCCAGAAAGAGCACATGTTGAACGTTCCCTCGTCGCCGGGCAGGCCGTCGGAGGTCCGCTCGACGTCGTAGCGGTAGACGAGCCCATCGGAGAGCAGGCCGCCCTCGCGCGGCGAACGCATGACGCCCTCGAGCGTCGAGATCATCTTCGGATCGGTGGGCGACAGGAAGAAGACGAGCGGCATGATGAGGTTGGAGGCGTCGAGCGCCTCGCTCCCGTACGCCTGCACGAACGCCTTGCGGGACTCCGACCATCCCTTGCCCATGACATCGAGGTAGATGGCGTCCCGGCAGGCCAGCCACCGGCCGCGGTCGGCCGGGAAACTTCGCTTGTCGGCGAGGCGGAGACCCCGATCGATAGCGACCCAGCACATGAGTTTCGAGTACACGAAATGCCTTCGGCCCCCGCGCGTCTCCCAGATGCCCTCGTCCGGCCGGCGCCAGTTGTCGCACACCCAATCGACCAGGCGCGCGAGGTGCGTCCACAGGTCGAACGAGATGGGCGAGCCGTATTTGTTGAAGAGGTACACCGAGTCCATCAGCTCGCCGTAGATGTCGAGCTGTAGCTGGGCGCACGCCTCGTTGCCGACGCGAACGGGCCGGGAGCCCTCGTAACCCTCGAGGTGTTCGAGCGACCGCTCGCGCAGGGTGCACGAGCCGTCGATGCGGTAGACGATCCGGAGCGGCGGATCGCTGCCGAGCGACTCGCGGCACCTCGCCTCGAGCCACCCCATGAAGCGCGCGGCCTCCTCGGTGAAGCCGATGCGGAGGAGCGCGTAGAGCGTAAAGGCCGCGTCGCGGATCCAGGCGTATCGGTAGTCCCAGTTTCTCGCTCCCCCGATCTTTTCCGGCAAGCTACAGGTCGGCGCGGCCACGATCGCCCCCGTCGGCTCGAATGTGAGGAGCTTGAGGACGAGGGCCGACCGCTGCACGATCTCCCGCCAGCGGCCGCGATACGTCGACCTGCCGAGCCAGCGCCGCCAGAAGCCGATGGTCGCCTCGAAGAGCGCATCGGCCTCCTCGCACGAGGGGGCGCGCGGGCACGCACCACCGCGGACGGGCTTGAGCACGAAGGTCGTCGTCGTGCCTTCTTCGAGCGCGAGCCGCGCGCGCACGGCGGTTCCGGTCGACTCGAATGCGACGCTCGTGGCAAACGCCAGCGTGAGGCCCGGGTCGTGGGAGGCGTGGAAGAGGGCCCCGCCCGAAGCCACTTCGACGCGCGCGGGGTGCCTGCCGTAGTCGAAGACCGGCTCGCAGCACAGATCGAGTTCGACCGAGCCGCGCACGGCTCTCACGCGGCGGATGATCTGGGACGTTCGCTCGACCGCCCCTCGAGCCGCAGGAGCGTCCCCGCAGGGCATGAAGTCCTCGATCTCGACGACGCCGTCGGACGACAGGAACCGCGTGATGAGGACGTTGGTATCCGGCCAATAGAGCTGCTTGGCGCTGACGTCGCGGCCGGTCGCGGTGATCGAGAAGCGCCCGCCCTTGTGGCCGTCGAGGAGCGCGCCGAAGACGCTCGGGGAGTCGAAATGGGGCAAGCACAGCCAGTCGATCGAACCCCCGACGCTGACGAGCGCCGCCGTGCGCATGTCGCCGATGAGCCCGTAATCCTCGATGCGCTCGTAAGGCACCCACAAGTACCTAAGGCGCACCGGCGATGACGGCGAGGGGACGGGGACGCGACGTGCCTCGCCCGTGCTAGTGCGGGTGGCGATGGGCTCGGTGACGGTCATCGGCGCGGGGCTCGCGGGATGCGAGGCCTCCTGGCAGCTCGCCGAGCGCGGGGTCGACGTCTGCCTCGTCGAGCAGAAGCCACTCGCGCGCACTCCTGCCCAGACGACCGACGCGTTCTGCGAGCTCGTATGCTCCAACTCTTTCCGCGGAGCCGCCCTCACGAACGCCGTGGGGCTCCTCAAAGAGGAGCTGCGTCGCGCGGGGTCGCTCATCCTGTCTTGCGCCGATGCCGCGCGCATCCCCGCCGGGGGCGCCCTCGCCGTCGACCGCGACGGCTTCTCGTCTCTCGTTACGCAGCGCCTGCGCAGCCACCCCCGCATTCGGATCGCAGCGCACCTCGTCGACGCCGTCCCCGAGGCCTCTCCCACCGAGCCCGTCGTCATCGCCACCAGCCCGCTGACGGGCGAGGCTCTCGCAGCGGACTTGGCGCGGATCATCGGCCGCGAGCACCTAGCGTACTATGACGCGATCGCGCCGATCGTCAGCGCCGAGTCCATCGATTGGAGCAAAGTCTTCAAGCAGTCCCGCTACGGCAAGGGCGCCGAGGACGACGACGGTCGGTCGCCGGCTTCGCTGGAGCCTGGTCGGCACCAGGGAGACCAAGCGTACGTAAACTGCCCCTTCGACGAGCCCGGGTACCGCACCTTCGTCGCCGACCTCGTGGCCGCGCAGAAGGTCGAGCCGCGCGCATTCGAGGACGTGCGGTACTTCGAGGGATGCCTGCCCATCGAGGTCATGGCGTCGCGCGGGGAAATGACCCTGGCCTTCGGCCCCATGAAGCCCGTCGGCTTGGTGGACCCGCAGACGCGCGGACGGCCGTTCGCCGTCGTTCAGCTGAGGCCCGAGGACGCGGGCGCCACCGCGTACAACCTGGTCGGCTTCCAGACGCGGATGACGTGGCCCGAGCAGGGGCGCGTGCTGCGCACGATCCCGGGGCTGGAGGGAGCAGAGGTTCTCCGCTTCGGGAGCGTCCACCGCAACACCTTCGTCGACAGCCCGCGGGTGCTGGGGGAGCGGATGCAGCTTCTCGCGCGACCGTGGGTCTTCTTGGCGGGGCAGATCGCCGGGGTCGAGGGCTACGTCGAGAGCTGCGCGGCGGGCTTCGTTTGCGGCGTGATGCTGGCGCAGTCGATGAGAGGAGCGCCGATCTCGCCCCCGCCGCGCACGACCGCGCTCGGCGGAGTGCTGACGCACCTCGGGCGAAGCTCGGGGGCCTACCAGCCGTCCAACGTAACGTGGGCGTGGCTTCCACCCCTCGACAATCGCCGGCTGAAGAAGCTCGATCGGTACGAGGCCCTCGGCAAGCGCGCTCTGGGCGATCTCGCCGGATGGATAAACGGCGACCGGGCGCAGCAAATGCTTGCGTCGAAGCCCCCGTTTGTGGCATCGAACGATGCGCCATGAATGTCATTCGCCACAGCGTGCTCGCATCCGTCCTCGCTCCGTTCGCCCTGATTGCTGCTTGCGGCGGCGGGGGAAAGGAAGCCGCCGCTCCGAACGCGGCTGCTTCGGCAAGCGCGTCGGCGAGCGCCGCGCCTTCGTCCGAGGCAGCAGCCAGCGCGGCCCCTTCGGCAAGCGAGGCCCCCGTGGCCAGCGCAGCCGCCCCCTCGGAGCCTCCCGGTCCGCCGGCAGCGGGCGACTGGGACAAGTGGTCGCACGACTGGAAGAGGGCCTACATGAAGTCCGACGTGCTCCCGAAGATGGGGGCGCTCTTCAAGGCCTTCGACGCGAAGCACTTCTCCAAGATGGAGTGCAAGACGTGCCACGGGGCTGGTGCGGACGAGGCCAGCGGCACGTTCAAGATGCCGAACCCGGACCTTCCCAAGCTCGATCTCAAGGGCCAGCTTAAGACCGAAAAGGCGAAGCACCCGAAGGCCGTCGAGTTCATGATGAAGAAGGTCGAAGTCGAGATGGCCGGGCTGCTCGGCAAGAAGCCGTTCGACATGAAGACGAAGCAGGGCTTCGGCTGCACGGGCTGCCACACGGCGAAGTAGCGCCTCTAGTCGGGTAGGTTCTGCGCTACTAGAGCGCGGGCCTCTTCGCGCATCGATGGGATGCGCGTGGCAAAGACGGCGGCGGCCACGATCGACGCGGCGCCGCCCAAGGCGATGGTCGAAGGTGACCCGACTCGCGTGGCGAGGGCGCCGGCGAGCAGCGAACCGACCGTCGCCATCCCCATCAATGTCATCGCGTAGAGCGCGATGATTCGACCGCGGAGCGCATCGGGCGCCATCGTCTGGAGCATCGTGTTCGACGAGGCCATCTGGACCATCATCGCGCCGCCGGCGGGCACGAGCAGCGCCGCCGACAGCCAGAGCGATCGCGAAAGCGAGAACAGGACGAGCCCGAGCCCGAACGAGCCGGCCGCCGCCGCGATCCATCGACCCAGTCCCTGCACCCCGCGGCGCCCCGCGAGGAGAAGCGCCCCCAAAATGGCCCCGAGGCCCGAGGCCCCCGTCAAGACCCCGAAGGCCTTGGCGCCTCCGTGAAGGACCTCCCCCGCCAAGACCGGCAGGAGGACCGTGTACGGCGTGCCCATCAAGCTGACGACGGCGAGCAGCGCGAGGATGGCGCGAACCGGTCCCGCCCTCGCGACGAAGCGAAACCCCTCGGCTGCGTGCGCGAGAGGGTGCAGGGACAGGGACGGGATTCGGCGGTCGGCGACGCGGATCGCGAGAAGCCCGGCGATGACGGCGAGAAAGCTCACTCCGTTGACCAAGAAGCACCAGCCCTCCCCGATGGTCGCGACGAGGACGCCCGCGATTGAGGGGCCGAGCAACCGCGCTCCGTTGAACATGCTCGAATTGAGAGCGATGGCGTTGCCGAGATCCTCCTTGCCGACCATTTCGACGATGAACGACTGGCGCGTGGGGATGTCGAAGGCGTTCACGCAGCCGAGCCCCGCCGCCAGCGCGAAGATCTCCCAGATCCGGACATGGCCGCTCAGCGTGATCGCGGCCAGCCCGAACGCGAGCACCATCGAGACGGCCTGCGTCGCGATGAGCACGTCGCGGCGTTGGCGCCGGTCCGCCACGGCGCCCCCGACGGTGGCGAGGACGAAGATGGGCGCCTGGCCCGCAAAGCCCGCCAGACCGAGGAGCCACGGCGACTGCGTCAGCCGGTAGATGAGCCAGGACTGCGCGACCGACTGCATCCACGTCCCGATGAGCGAGACGAGCTGGCCGGCGAAGAAGAGCTGGAAGTTACGGTGGCGAAGGGCTCGAAACGTAGCGCTTTGCATGCCCATCCGGGAGGATCGCCCCGGACAGAGCGCCTAGCACGCGCCTCGGGCACGGGCTCCTCGACCGGCGCGCCCCTTGCCATCGATCCGTCACGTGCCCCCCGTCGTCACGCCCATGCCGGGCGCGCTCCCGGTGCTGCCGCTGCGCGAGACGGTCGTGTTCCCGCTGACGATCGCGCCCGTGTCCGTCGACAAGGACCGCTCGTGGCGGGTGGTGGAAGACGCCTCTCGGGGCAATCGCCTTGTGGCGCTCGTCGCCATCCGCGAGAGCGAATCCCATCCGCCGCGTCCGGAAGACCTCTACGCCTTCGGCACGGCCGCTCTCGTCCACGACTCTCTTCGCGGGCCGGACGATGTCCTGCGGGTCGCCGTGCAGGGCCTCGAGCGCGTGCGGATCGTCGGCTGGGCGCGCACCGAGCCCTACCTCGTGGCGAAGGTGCAGTGGCTCCCCGACGACCTCGAACGCGGGCACGAGCTCGACGCACTCGTGCTCTCGGCGCGGCAGCTCTTCCTGCGGTTCGTGTCGCTCGTGACGGAACTCTCCAGCGAGCTCGCGCACACGGTCGAGCGCATCACCGACCCTTGCCAACTGGCGTACCTGCTCGCGTCGACGACCCCGATGACGACCGAGGCGCGCCAGCAAATCCTCGAGCAGCCGAGCGTACTAGCGAAGCTGCGCAGAATGATCGAGCACCTCCAGCACGACATCGCCGTGCGCGAGCTCATGCGGCGAATCGCCACGGCGACTGCGGCGGACGTGCAGAAGGCCGAGGGCGAGGCGTCGCTCCGCAGGCCAATGAACACGACCCCGCGCGAGATCGAAGGTGCGGAGCCGGAGCAGACCGAGACGCGCGCGATGCGCTCACTCAAGGCGCATATTTCGGTGCTGCCGCTGCCCGAGCAAGCCCGCGAAGAGCTCGATCGCGAGGTCGAACGCCTCGAGAGGACGCCGGCCGCATCGCCCGAGCACGGGATGATCCGGACCTACCTCGACTGGGTGCTGAAGCTGCCGTGGGGGCGGGCGACCGGCGCCGCAATCGACGTCGTGCAGGCCCGCGCGGTCCTCGACGCAGACCACTACGACCTCGCCGCGGTGAAAGACCGCATCGTCGAGTACCTCGCGGTGAGGACTCTCCGGGCGCAACGCGGAGTGGATCGTCTCGCCCGGACCGATCCCGGCGGGCGCGCGGTCGACTGGGGAGAGGACGCAGACGCGCGCGAGCCTATCCTGTGCTTCGTCGGGCCTCCGGGGGTCGGCAAGACGTCGCTCGGGCAGTCGATCGCACGCGCTCTCGGGCGGCGCTTCGCGCGCGTCGCCCTGGGGGGCATCCACGACGAGGCGGAGATCCGCGGGCATCGACGCACGTACATCGGAGCGATGCCGGGCCGGGTGCTCCAGGCGCTCGCGCGCGCCGCAGCGCTCGACCCGGTCTTCATGCTCGACGAGGTCGACAAGCTGGGGGTCGGCTTCCACGGAGATCCGAGCGCGGCGCTCCTCGAGGTCCTCGACCCGGCGCAGAACCACGGCTTCGTCGACAGCTATCTCGGCATGCCGTTCGACCTCTCGCGCGTTCTCTTCGTGTGCACGGCGAACAGCGTGGACGGGATCCCGCCGCCCCTGCTCGACCGGATGGAAGCCATCCACGTCGCCGGATACACGGACGCCGAGAAGCTCCTCATCGCCAAAAACCACCTCTTGCCGAAAGCCATCGCGGCACACGGCTTGCGCCCCGAGGAGGTCACCATCGACGACGGCGCCATCCGGAGGATCGTGCGAGGCTATACGAGGGAAGCGGGGGTGCGGGGGCTCGGCCGCGAGATGGGGAGCGTGCTCCGCAAGGTGGCCCGGGCGGTGAGCGAACAGAGCGCGGCCGGCCCCCCGGCTTCCCGCACGAACGGCGCAAGCGCTCTCGCGCCCGTCACGCCCGTCGCTCCCATTGAGGTCACCGAGGACCACGTGAGCGAGTACCTCGGCTCACCGCGCTTCTACGACGAGGTGGCCGAGCGGATCGATCGGCCCGGCGTCGCGACCGGCCTCGCCTGGATGCCCACGGGCGGCGACATCCTCTTCGTCGAGGCGACGATCGTCCCCGGCGACGACGACCGCCTCGTCCTGACGGGAATGCTTGGGAACGTCATGCGCGAGAGCGCGCAGGCGGCGCTCTCCTTCCTCCGCTCGAACGCAGCACGCCTGGGCCTGCACGCGCCGGCTCTCCAGCGCAGCACGATCCACGTGCACGTGCCGGCCGGGGCCATTCCGAAGGACGGGCCGAGCGCGGGGGTCACGATGCTCGTGGCGATCGCCTCGCAGGCGAGCGGCCGCGTCGTGCCGAGCGACGTCGGCATGACCGGCGAGGTGACGCTCCGCGGGCGCATCCTCCCCGTGGGCGGCATCAAAGAAAAAGTGCTCGCCGCCCACCGCGCGGGCCTGCGCGCGTTCATTCTGCCGCGCCGCTGCGAAGCGCAGCTGAAGGAGGTACCCGACGAGGTGCGCGCGGCGATCGAGTTCGTCCTCGTCGACTCCGCCGAGGAGGTGCTCTCCGCGGCGCTCGACCTCGGACCGGACCGCCCGACACAGCCAATGATCGACCTCGCCCCGGCGTCTGTACATTAGACGTGTGGCCGAACCCCTCCCCGACCTTTTGTCCGCGACCCCGGCGAAGCGCATCGACGTCGCAGGGCTTCGCCAGTTGCTCGTTTTCGCTTTCGCCGCGGGCGGCTCGATCGACGCCTTCGACGACGCCGTCGCCAACTGCTCGCTCCCCGACTCGTCGTGGGACCGCTCCGAGTTCGGGCGCGACGTGTACCTCGAGGAGCTCGTCGGCCGCGGTCTCGGCGTCCGCATCGAAGGCCGCGAACAGCGCACGTGCAAGCGGTACCTGTCGCGTGTGCTCGCCGCGCCCCCGCGCGACCCGCGCGACGTAGAGACGCGGCGCAGCGTGCTCCGAGAGCTCGCGGCCTCGCCGGAGGCGGCGCGCGAACTCGAGCGAATCTACCTCGTCGTGACCCGCCTCCGCAGCCTGCTCTGCGCGGGCAGGCAGCCGGCGCCACGCGTTCGGCGCGTCGAGATCCTGCGCGCTGCCAGGGAGGCGTTCGACCTCCTGGCAACGTCCTTCGAGGGCGCCGAGTCCGCGCTGTCCAGGCTGAGGGCGTTCGGGCAGGCGGTCGTCGCCGGATCCGCCTACGGGCGCCTCGCCTCCTTCCTCGATCACGACGAGAACCTCGGCTCGCTCGACCTGCGCGTGCGCGTGGGTGCGGACGGGGAGGTACGCGCCATGGAGATCATCCGCCTCAGGGAGGATCGCGACAACCCCTTCCACGTCTCGGTTTTCCGCAGGCTGCTCGTGCGCCTCGTCTTGCTCTTCCGGGGCTACCGAACGACCGGAGGCGAGGTGGCCGAGCGGCTCCTCTCGGAGGTCTTCTCCGGCATCGAGGAGCCGGCGGCGCTGCTCTTTCAGCTCCTCGGCGACACGGAGCTCTTTCTGGGGAGTCTCGGCTTTCGCGAGCGGGCCGAGCGCGCGGGGCTGTCGGTCTGCCTCCCCGAAGCGGCCGCCCCCGGAGCACCGCTCGAGCTGCGCGGCCTGTATAACCCGCTGCTCCTCGCAGCGGGCATCTCGCCCGTCCCGAGCGACGTCACCGCGAGGCCCGGCTCGGTCGTCATCGTCACGGGGCCGAACTCGGGAGGCAAGACGCGCTTGCTCCAGGCCATCGCGATCGCGCAGCTCTTCGCGGAGGCGGGGCTCTTCACGCCCGCCCGCGCGGCGATCCTCCCGCGGGCCGCGGGGCTCTTCGTGTCGCTCTACGAGGAGGCGCGATCCGACGCCCCCGAGGGCCACCTCGGGATGGAGCTCTTGCGCATCCGCCGCATGTTCGACGAGCTCGACGCCGGGGCGCTCGTCGTCCTCGACGAGCTCTGCTCGGGGACGAACCCCTCGGAGGGAGAAGAGATCGCGCGCCTCGTGCTGTCGCTGTTGCCCGAGCTCGAGGTGCAGGCCTTCGTGACGACGCACCTGCTCAAGTTCGCGGCGCAGCTCGCGCAGGACCGGCCCTTCCCGTCGCTCGACTTCCTCCAGGTGGAGCTCGATGCCCACGAGCGGCCCACATACCGCTTCGTCCCCGGAGTGGCCAAGACGTCGCTCGCGCAAAAGACGGCGGCCCGCCTCGGCGTCACGCGCGAGGAGCTGCTCGAGCGGATCGCGGCGAAGAAGAGGCGCGCGGCGGAGTGAGCGCGGGGGGCTGGAGCGCGATACTTTCTTCTGGGGCGCTGTACTTACGAGGTGACGACTACTTCGTGGTCGTCACCGGTCGTGCCGGCGGAATCGCCGCGGTCGCGTGCTCCGTGACGGGCGTCAGGACGACCCTCGTCACGTCGCCTTTGATGGCGAGCCTTGCCTTAGGGCCTTTCGTGCCGCGGGCGGCGCGGGTCGCCTTGGCCTTCGCGGCCGCGGCGGCCTTTTGCTCCGGCGGCGCACCGCCTTCTTGGGCGGCGCGAAGCCGAAGCCGGCGAGCACCGGGCTCTCCGAGCCCATTCGGCTCTGAACGAGCTTCTCGGGCGTGGCCGGCGTGTACGCCGTTCCTGCAAGGGGCAGGCTCGGCGTGTTCGCCAGGTTCTTGGTCGCGCCCTGGACGACTTTTGCATCGCGGGCTTGGAGGAGGAAACGATTTCGAACGGTATGAGAGGTCTCCTCAGGGGCCGGCGCTGGTGTGCGCCTCACCCAGGGAGGGACGCTGGCGTCACGCGCTCTCTCGGAGTATCCGGGCGCGCGGAGGTTCCCATGTCGATCACCCTCTATCACCACCCCTTCTCGCGGGCCGCGAATGCCGTCTGGATGCTCGAAGAGCTCGGCGTCGACTACGAGCTCCGCTTCGTCGACATCATGAAGGGCGGCCAGAAGGCGCCGGATATCGTCGCCTTGAACCCTATGGGCAAGCTCCCGATCCTCACGGACGGCGAGGCCGTCGTGACCGAGTCGGCCGCCATCGGGCTTTACCTCGCCGACAGGTACTCGCTCGGCAAGCTCGCGCCGCTTCCGAATGACCCCGCGCGCGGCACCTATCTCCGGTGGTCCTTCTTCGCGCCGTCGGTCATCGAGCCCGGCCTCGCGGCCAAGACCTCCGGCTGGCAGTTCAAGCCGAGCCAGGTCGGCTGGGGTACGCACGAAGCCTTGGTGGCCGCGCTGGAGAGCGCGATCGCGGGCCGCACTTACCTCCTCGGGGACCGCTTCTCGATGGCCGACGTCGTCTTCGGCGGAACGGTCCGCTACATGCTCCGCTTCAAGATGCTCGATTCGACGCCTACCCTCGAGGCATACGCCGAGCGGCTGGCGGCCCGGCCGGCGGCCCAGCGCGCCGACGCGCGGAACGCCCAGATCGCGAAGGAGCACGGGCGGGGGTAAGCCTCTCGTGCCCTCGCACGCCGTCCTCGGCATTGCCGAGGAGTACCAGGGCGCTCCACGTCGGCGACCTGGTAGTCGACTCCAACAATTCGACGCTGAAGAAGCTGGTGGTGGTGCACTGGGGCGGGCGGAGCGGCTCCCGGAGGTGCTCATCGCGGCCGGCCAGACGGCCTTTGCCGCGATCCAAGTCGGGGCGCCATCGCCACGC
>VFSW01001958.1_pt1 | contig 31200 bp, 26 predicted proteins | sample 5358111 | NCBI WGS metagenome assembly VFSW01 (sample SAMN11554181, study PRJNA540505) | mine drainage metagenome | isolation source: sediment from site ElyBrook_90M | place: USA: Ely Copper Mine, Vershire, VT | collected 2017 | reverse complement strand
TGAAACTTCGCAAAGGACGACAGCACCGTGTGATTGCCGGCAAGCGTTTTCACGAGGTGTTGAAAACCCGAGAGGTTGAAGGTTTTGGAATCCTTTATAAGGCCCTCGGCATCGCGCTCGAAAAGACGTTGCCACTTTCCTTGACCATTCGGCTTCTGGCGCAAGGCTTCTGCTGAGATGCGACGGGCGAGGCCCTCCTTGACCTCGATCTCCAGTTCGTATCGGTAGACGCCGTTCACAACAGTCTCGCCGGCTTGCGCGCGCTTCATGATTTCTGGCGTCAGGTTCATCACGCCGCCTAGCTCAAGCGCAAGGCGGATGGGGCGTTCGCGCGATTCCTCATCGTTGAAACGCTCGCATCCAATGAAGCCTGCGGTGCGCTGTACGCTGTCGCGGGCCATCGACACGAGGAATTCGAGAGCGCGCAGCACCGTCGTCTTACCCGAAGCATTTGCGCCGTAGAGTGCGACGACCTTCGGGACGCGCACGTTCGCGCCGTTGAAGATCGGCGCATAACGACCTTCGGGATCGGGGACATTGCCATCCACCGACAGGTCAAGCACCTGGGGATCGCGGATCGAGAAAAAATTATCGACCTCCAGCTTGTAGAGCATGGGACACCTCGTTTCATATCTATAATAGCATTTCTAACAAAAAATCGTCAATATATAGATTATACGCGTGTGAGAGCGTCTCTGTGGTCTCAAGAGCCGGTGTAGGAGGGGGCATCGCGGCATCTTCCCAAAAGAGCGCGCTAAGACCCACGGGTCGCCTCGTCGTCGTGCTCCGCGCAGCGACGAGTGATCCATCAGGCAATCACCCCATCAAATGGTAACCTGCGCGCCGAGTTCGACCACGCGATCCGAAGGAATGGAAAAGAAGTCGGTGGCATTGGCTGATTGTTTCGACAGCGTGATGAAAACGTTGTCCTGCCACTTCGGCATATCGGAGTTGATGGCGGGCTTGATCGTGCGTTTGCCGAGGAAAAACGATGTGGTCATGATATCGAACTTCATGCCGGACTTGCGCAACTGCGCCAGCGCCAGCGGAATGCGCGGGCTTTCCATAAAGCCGTAATGCAGCGTGATCCGGGAGAAATCCTCCGAAAGCTTCTCAATCTCGAAGCGGTTGGAGGGGCTGACTTTCGGCACATCTTCGGTCTTCACCGACATGATCAGCACCCGCTCATGCAACACCTTGTTATGCTTGAGATTGTGCATCAGGGCGGAGGGCGCGACGCTGGTGTCGCTGGTCAGAAAAATTGCCGTGCCGGATACGCGCGTCGGCTTGCTCTTTGCCAGCATGGCGATCAACTCGCGGATGGGAATCGAATCGCGTTTGGTGCGCGCCACCAGCAGCGCGGAGCCGCGCATCCATGTCCACATCAACATCATCATCACCAGGGCGATGGACAGGGGCACATAGCCGCCATCTACGATCTTGAGCAGGTTGGCTGCGAGGAATGACAGGTCAATCGACAGGAACCCTGCGATGACCAATACCGACAGGCCAAGCGACCATTTCCACTTGTAGCGCACGACGACAAAGGCCAGCGTGGTTGTCACCACCATGGTGCCGGTGACGGCTATGCCATAGGCAGACGCCAGCGCGGTCGAATTGCGGAACAAGAACACCAGCGCCAGCACGCCGATCAGCAACATCCGGTTGATTCGTGGAATGTAGATCTGCCCTTCCTGGGTCTCAGACGTGTGCTGGATGTCCATGCGCGGCAACAGGCCGAGCTGGATCGCCTGACGCGTCAGCGAGAACGCGCCCGTGATGACCGCCTGGCTGGCGATGACCGTGGCAATGGTGGACAGCAGGACCAGCGGCAGCAGCAGCCAAGGCGGAGCCAAGAGGAAGAACGGGTTTTTGACCCGCTCTGGATAGGCCATGACCATCGCGCCCTGACCAAGATAATTCAGCATCAGGGCAGGCAGCACGAACAACAGCCACGAAAGCTGGATCGGCTTGCGGCCAAAATGGCCCATATCGGCGTAGAGCGCTTCGGCCCCGGTCACAGCCAGAAACACCGAGCCCAGCACCAGGAACCCCAGCAAGCCGTTGCCAAACAGGAATTGAACCCCTGGAAGCGGGCTGAAGGCCTCAAGGATGCGCCAATCATCCGGAATATGCATCACGCCAAGGACGGCAATCAGCGTGAAGAAAACCAACATGATCGGCCCGAAATACGAGGCAACCTTGGCGGTGCCACGGCTTTGCATCCAAAACAGGCTGATGAGAATGACAACGGTGATCGGGACTTCGAAATCATTGAGCACCGGGGTTACCAGCGACATGCCCTCGACCGCTGACAGCACCGAAATGGCCGGCGTGATCATGGCGTCGCCAAAGAACAGGGCTGCGCCGGCGACACCAAGCAAAAAGATAAACTGCGTGCGGCGGCCAAAGGCGTTCTGCGCCAGTGCCATCAAAGACAGGGTGCCGCCCTCGCCCTTGTTGTCGGCCCGCATCAAAAACAGCACATATTTCGCTGTAACAGTAAAAAACAGCGCCCAGAGCAGCAGCGAGACAATGCCGACAACATCCTGTGGATTCATCGCTGCGTGGGAAATGTGGCCCAGCGAGGTTTGCAGGGCATAGAGCGGGCTTGTACCAATATCGCCAAACACAACGCCTATGGAGCCGAGCGCCAAAGCAGCCAGGCCTGCGCCGTGGATTTCAGGTGCTATGGAGGCATGCCCGTTGGAGGCACCCGCGCTCGGCGGTTCCTGCACCAGATTTTTCGACATGAACGGAGACTCGCACAGCCACGGCGCCACCACTCATCGCGGCTCGCCCCAGCAACTGGAGGGCGCTTATACATGATTGCGCCACAATCTGGAAGCGGCTCGGCTGCGACAGTTTGAACGAAGCTATTTTGCGTTCAGTCGCGCCATGATGGCATCAAGCTTTTGCAGCAGGTTCACGTCGCGCCATGGCGGTGCGGTCATGACGGCACCCTCCAGCGCCCGATCCGAACCGACGGGGCACGCTTCATGCTCATCGGGATGATCGGCGATCACGCGTTCCAGCAAGGCTGAAACCCGCGCGGCATTGTCTTGCACCACCCGAACCACCGAAGCGACATCAACATGGTCGTGGTCCTCGTGCCAGCAATCGAAATCCGTGACCATGGCGATCGTGGCATAGGAAATTTCTGCCTCACGGGCGAGCCTGGCCTCCGGCATCGCGGTCATGCCAATCACGTCACAGCCCTGCGCCTTATAGGCGAGTGATTCGGCGCGTGTGGAGAACTGCGGCCCCTCGATGCAAACATAAGTGCCGCCGCGCTGCACCGGCATGTGCAGCGCCTCAGCCGCCTCGGCGAGGCGGGTGGCAAGGCGCGGCGCCACCGGATGGGCCATCGAGACATGGGCAACGCAGCCGTTGCCAAAAAACGAGGTCTCGCGTCGAAAGGTGCGGTCGATGAACTGGTCAACAAGCACGAAATGCCCTGGTGGCAAATCCTCGCGAAACGAGCCGCAGGCCGAAACCGAGATGAGGTCGGTGACACCAACGCGCTTCAGGGCATCAATGTTGGCGCGGTAATTGATACCGGAGGGCGACAAAAGGTGTCCGCGCCCGTGCCGGGGCAAAAACACAATGTCATGCCCGGCAAGCTGGCCAAAGTGCAGCTCGTCCGAGGGCGTGCCAAAAGGTGTGGCGATGGGTTCGCTTCGGACATGGGTCAGCCCGGCGAGGTGATAAAGCCCCGAGCCGCCGATAATGCCGATAATCGCCTTGGCCACCCGCGCCTCCTTGATACTTGACCTTTGCTGCGTCTTTGCCACAAGCTTAGGCGCTCAACAATCAGGCGGAAACAGATGGCAGACTTCGAACTCTATGGTTTTGGCGAATCCGGGCCGTGCTACCGTGTCGCTTTCATGCTCAATGCCTGTGGGCTGGATTGGGCACAGCGCCCGGTCGATTTCTTCAATGGCGAAACCCGAACGCCCGAATTTCGATCTGAAATCAATGAAATGGGCGAGGCTCCGGTGCTGGTGCATGGCAAGAAAAAGCTGGCGCAATCGGGCGTGATACTGACCTATCTGGCCAGACTCACCGGCAAATTCGAGGGCGCAACCGAGGATGAAAAACTGGAAATTCTGAGCTGGATGCTGTTTGACAACCACAAGCTCAACGGGCTGATCGGCACGCTGCGCTTTATGGTGGCGATGTCCAAAAGCGGCGAAACGCCAGTCACCGGCTTTTTGCGCCAGCGCGTCACCAATGCCCTGGGCGTTGTCGAAAGGCACCTCGAAACCCGCAGTTTTATTGTGGCAGAGCGCTTGACCATCGCCGATTTTTCGCTCTGTGCCTATTTGTACATGCCGGAGGACTATGGCATCGACTGGCATGACTATCCGGCCATCGGAGCCTGGCTCGCGAATCTGAAAGCCGTCCCGGGATGGAAAGCCCCCTACGATATGCTGACCCGTGCCCCTCCCAAGCGTGGTTGAAGCCGCAGCGCCCGTCGGCGGCATCGCCGCTACGCTCCAGATGCGGGTCGCTGCTGGTGTGCTGACCGTCGATCCGGCGCAGGCTGGGGTGGCGCAGCGCCTTGATGCACTTGTTGCGCAATTGCGCGACGAACGGCGCGCGCAAAGGCGACCACTGCTGGGCTTTTTGGGGCTGCGGGCCGCCAGTTTGGAGCTTCCACGCGGTTGCTATATCTGGGGCGCGGTCGGGCGTGGCAAAACCATGCTGATGGACCTGTTTTTCGAAACAGTTCCCCTTAAATCCAAGCGTCGCGTGCATTTTCACGCCTTCATGGCCGAAGTTCATGCCCGCGTCCACGCATGGCGGCAGGCGCGCCTGCGCGGTGAGGTCAAAGGCGATGATCCGATCAAGCCGGTAGCCAATGCGCTGGCGGCGAGCGCGTGCCTCTTATGTTTTGATGAATTTGCCGTCACCGACATCGCCGATGCGATGATATTGAGCCGCCTGTTTGCCGCTTTGTTCGAGCGGGGCGTGGTGGTGGTCGCCACGTCAAATGTGCCCCCGCAGGACCTTTACCGCGACGGCCTCAACCGCGTGCTGTTTTTGCCCTTCATCACCCAGATCGAAGCCCACATGGATGTGTTGCAGCTCGATGCCGCGCGCGATTTCCGGCTGCAACGCCTGTCGGCCGCCAATATCTGGATCGTCCCCTCCGACGCAAGTGCCAGAGCGGCGCTCGACCGGCTGTTTGCCGATTTGGCGGCGGGCATGCAGGCAGGGCCACGCGATCTCGATGTCCTCGGGCGCAAATTGCATGTGCCCCTGGCCGCAGGGCCGGTGGCACGCTTTGACTTTGCGGCACTGTGCGAGGCCGCGCTTGGCCCCGCCGATTATCTGGCGTTGGCGCACGAATTCCACAGCCTGATTATCGACAATGTGCCGCGCCTTGAGGCCGCCAACCGCAATGCGGCGCGGCGCTTCATCCTGTTGGTCGACACGCTCTACGACGCCCATGTCAAACTCGCAGCTTCAGCGGCGACAGAGCCGCCTGAAATTTATCAGGGAACCAATGGCGCTGAGGCCTTTGAATTTGCCCGCACCGTGTCGCGCCTCGCTGAAATGCGCTCGCTGGATTACCTCGCGCTGGCACATGGGCGCGCTGATTCCGTGGCCTCGGGCAGCAGCGCCGGATTGGTCGAGACATGAAACCGCGTGGCGAGGGCAGCGCCGAGGCGCGCATTCTCGATGCGGCGATGGATGAGCTGCGCAAGAATGGCCGCCGCCGCCTCACCATTGTAGAAATTGCCACCCAGCTTGGCATGTCACATGCCAACGTCTATCGCTATTTCGACTCCAAAGCCGCCCTGGTCGATGCGCTGATGTTGCGCTGGTTGCAGCCGGTCGAGGCTGAATCGCGGGTCATCGCTGATGGCCCCGATCCGGCCTATGACAAGCTTGAGCGCCTGCTCAGCGCCATCAACCGCGCCTACCGCGACCGCCTTGAGAGCGAGCCGGTGCTGTTTCAGCTTTTTGCCGATAGCGTCGACGCCTCGCGCGGCGTCACCCGCCGTCATCGCCTGCGAATCCAATCGGAAATCCAGCGCGTTGTTGACGAGGGGCTGGCCACCGGCCTTTTTGCCATTGGCGACCAGCGCCGCGCGTTGGGGCTGGTCTATGACACCATGCACCGGTTTATCCATCCGGTTTGCGTGCGGCTTGACGCTGCCTCAGCCCGCGCCCCGCTCGAACTGCGCCGCGACCGCGTGCTGCACCTGTTGCTGCGCGGCCTGCAAACCGGACGGATTGTGAGCTCATGACCAAAGCCTGAACCTGCGACAGCAGGCGGGGGCCTATCGTCCCATCGCGGCGTATTCGCTGTTGGGATGCATGCCGGTGGCTGAGGCTACCCGGTTTGACATGCTGAAAAACCCGGCGACAGCGGCAATATCCCAGATATCAACATCGCTAAAACCCGCATCGCGCAGGTTTTGCCGATCCAGCTCGACGATTTCATCGGAAGCCTTGGCCATTTTCACCGCAAAATCCAGCATGGCGCGCTGGCGGCCCGATAAAGCGGCAGCGCGATAATTGACGCCAAGCACATCTCCCAGCGCCGCATCACGCGCCAGCACGCGCACGGCGGCACCATGGGCAATGATGCAATAATGGCAGTGGTTCTGGGCCGACACCGCAACAGCGATCATTTCGCGTTCAAGCTTGCTCAGGCCCGAGGGCGCGAGCATCAGATTATTGTAAAAGCCGCTGAAGGCCTCAAGCTTGGCGTTATCATGCGCGTAGGCGATCAGGACATTGGGCACAAAACCGATTTTCTCGCGGCACTTGTCGAAATAGGCCTGCATTTCAGGGGAAAGCTCGCCCTGGGCCAACTCCAGCGCCACCGCGTTGTGTTCGGGCGTCGTCATGGGACTCTCCTGACATTCATGCGGACAAGGCCGCAGACCCCACCATAATCCGCCGCGGCGACGCTTGCCAGTTCAGTTTTCATGCCTCAGCCTGGCCAGGCGCCAGACAACAATCCGCGCTCAGGATCCAGAACCTTGCAATGTATGCGCGCGCAATAACTGAGACGTCGTATCCTGGGTCGCTGCGGCAGACGCGCCCTGCCGCGACGGTTCCGAAATCCGGGTGGACGCTCGCGGTAGCGGCACTTCGGGCTCGCCCATGTCGCTGGCTCTGCCTTGCGGCCCCAGCGTCGCCCGTTGCGGCAGGCCCTTCAGCGAAGCTGCGGGCGCAGGCACCACCATCGAGGTGGCAGCGGGGATGGCAGGGGCTGGAACGCTTGGCTGGCGAGGCAAAATAACAGGATGCGCCAGCGCTGCCTGCGACACGGGCGGCAACTGATAGGGCAGGGGCTCGCTGTGCGCCGGGCGCATCACCATATGCACGGGATGGCGCCTGCGGCGGATCACCACAATGCGGCGGGCGATCGCCCCATGTCGTTCCAGCACGACCTTCTTTTGCGGCATACGATAGCCGCTGAAGCCTGATCCCAAAGCTGTCACGCTCGTTGCCCCCAGCGCATTCTGCGAAATGCCTGGCGGTCGGTCGATCTGCGGATCAACGAGCACCTGCTGGGCTGAGCCGCCCGAGCCCGTCAGGTAAAGCGCATTCATCAAGCCGCCCAGCGCGTCGGCACTGACGCCTTTTTGGCAAAGCCGAACCCTGATCGTGCCAGGCTCAGCAGGAGCCAGCAGACCACCCACCAGGGTTGCGGGCGCGACACGGTTGCGATGCCCGAAATTCCTGAAGCTTTGCCAGGCATAAATGCAGCGCTCGCCCGTTGCCGTCCGGCCTGCGGCCAGGCCATAAGGCCCATAGTGGTTTTGCAGCAGCACCGGCACATCATGCATCGCGACCGTGGGAAAGCGACGGCTCAGTTCATCGGCGATGCTCGCATCATCGCTGGCAGGCAAAGTGATGGGATTGATGGCCTTGCCATCGGGATCATGATTCACCTGCACAGTGACATCAATCTCATTGTCTCCCGCGCCATGCCGGCCCCCGGACAGAATTATTTTCTGCACCAGGCCGTTGGAATAGCGGGTTTGGTCAACTTCCAGAATGCGCCCGGCTGAAGCTGGCAGCACGGCCAGCGCGCCGGCAGCGCCCAGCCGCTGGGTCAACGCCGGGTCGCGATAATAAAACGCTTTTGAAGCTGCGGAGCTGTAGGTGTCCATGCCGCTGAGCGCGCAGCCACCCAGGCTTGCGGCACAACCCAGGACTGCCAAAGCGAGAAGTCTGCGCATTTTATTGGTTTCCTGGAGTCAGACGAGCTTCGGCTACGCCAAGCCCACGGCGGCTGTCAGCGGTTGATAGCTGTCGGTTGAGGGCCTGAAACAGCGCGAAGGCGGCGCGGACGTGCGAAAGGTTCAGCATCGACCATGCGCGCATCAGCGAATCGCTGCGCGATTCCGGCGTGAGTTGACGCTTGCGGTCGAGCGCTGCCAAGGCGTCATGATAATGGCCCGAACGGTAATCATCATTGGCTTGCAGCTCCAGCACCATGGTTTCGATCTGGCGTTGTTTGGGAGCGGGCAACGCGCCTGACTGCAGGGCGCTTTGCGCGGGGCCGAGAAGATTATTGCGCAAGCCCGCCAGCGCCATGCCGAAATAGGCATCGGCGCGGGTGGTGCCAGTGCCAGCCGTGCCACGCCAGAATGCGCGTCCGGCTTCTTGCGGACGATCAAGATGCAGCAGGCACCAGCCTGCAGCAACGGCGTCGCGGGGCGGGCCATCGGCATGCCCGCAGGTGCCGACAGTGCGCGCGGTTGGGCGGGTGGCTTGCAAAATGGGCCGCAGCGGGTGAACCCGATGGCGGGGCTCCACGGGATGCAAGGGTTTGACACGCCGCACCGGTAGCGGTGGTGGCCCTGCAACAGGCGCTTGGTCAGGCCCAGACGCATCGACTGTCGAAGTCGGCTGCATCAGTGGCTGGTAAGGCAGGCCCAAGGGACGATCAATCGCCCCGGTAGTGCCCGGATCGATGACCGGCGGCGGGACGAATTGATAATGAGTTTGTGGCGCGGCCTTGTCGCTGGTCTTGTCTTTGGCCCCGCTTTTGCCGGCCGTCGATTTGACGGCAACAAGCTTGTAGCCATTGCTCTGGTAGGGCATGGCCGGAGCTCCCGCGACCTTGCGGGCCAATTCTGGCCAAGGCCCGACGAACGGCTCCAGGGCGTAATTCGCCGGGAGCGGCGGCGCGCTTTGCGCGGCAGGTGCGTCGGGCTCGGCGGCAAGCATCGCCGCATATCGCAGCGGGTTTTGCGGATTCACCGCCACCGGAAGCAATCTTGGATCATACGCCGGCATGTGCCAGGCCTGGCCGTGGAAATTGGGGGGCACCGGCTTGAAGGGAGTGCCCGTGGGGCTGGGGACATAGCCCCATACAAAGCGCCAGAGCGGATCATGTACGCTTCCCTGATAATTGGGCGCTGTGCCCGGCGCATAGGTGATGGCTTGCGGCGGTGGCGGATCAGACCGCACCACCTGACCAGCCTGGTTGAGCACAGCAAGGGGGGCAGTAAATGCTGGCGGCGCCAGCGGGGCCATGACGGACTGTTCGCAGGCAGGTGGCGTGGTATAGTGGTTATCAGGAAAAACCAGCGCGACCACTGACGGAAACAGGCCGTCATAACGGTTCACGGTTGCCACGAATTGCGGCATGTCTCCGAGCCGCTTGTAGCTCAGCGCCAGACCCTTGATCGTGCCTTCCTTCGGATACCAGGCAGCGGCGCGGCGGAACCATTGCAAGGCGGCATAATACTGGCAGGAATTGTAGGCATACCAGCCAAGCGCTTGCGCGCCCTCGCCCGAACTGCTCTCCAGCGTTACCTGCGCATAATTGGCGATATCCTGATTGGAGATATAGGGGGGCACCGGTTCGGTGAACTGCCGCTCAAGCAAATCGATGTAGAGCAGCGAATTATCAAGATCATAATTGCGCCACGCGTAGGCCACTGCTTCGGCCGCCAGATAATTGCCGAGTTCAAGCAGTGTGCGCGCCAGGCCATGGGCCACCACACCGTCGCCGCCATGGCTGATGGCAAGCTTGAACCAGGTCAGCGCATGTTTGAATTTGGTGCGCTTGTAATAATACCAGCCGACCAACCCGGCCTGGTTCGGGTCGGTCGCGACTTTGGCATAAGCCCGGAAGCTGGCAAAATCGGCGGGCTTGATGATATCGGGACGCGCATCGCGCAGATAGGCGGCGATGCGGGCGCGGGTGATATCCGTCAAAATGATATCGAACTCATTGTGCCCGTCAGCCTGGGTCTTGCCCATGGCATAAAGATGCTCGACCGCTGCCATCGGCAGATGCGCCATGGCCATCTGCAACGTGGCGATACGCTTTTGCGGATCCGCGACGGTGTTCAGAATCGACTCGTAAATGCTGAGCGCCTGGCCCACTTTATGCGCATTGGCTGCCGCCGCCGCGACCTTCCACATCAGATCAAGATCCTTGGCACTAAACGCCGTGGGGTCATCCTTGGCCAATGCCAGCAGATGATCCCATTTTTCCGCCTTGTAATAGGCGAGGATTTTGAACCGCATCTCCTTGGCGTGCATTTTCTGCAACAACAGCAACGGTGGGTGCCATTTCGGATCAACGCCTTCGCGCAGTTTGATCTGGGCGTGTAATTCGGCGAGCTTGTCAGCGCCAAACAGGTCCCAGAGCGGTTGATCCTCGGGTCCGCCGGCATCGGACTGTGGCGCAAAGGCATCTTTGGGAATTTTGTAGCCCGGATACAGCGTCTGAAGCCGCTTCAGTTCAACTTTGACGCGATTCATCTGGTGGTGCTGCGCATAAAACCGGAGCGCCGAATCATCAATTTTCTTGGGGTTACCGGCATGCGCGGGTGTCTTGACGGCCGCTTCAGGCGCAGGCGTGCCCGCAAGGACCGCTACAAGCGGCGCAGCAGGCGCGGCTTGGGAGCCCGAAACCAGGAAAAGGGCCAGAAAAAGGCCGAGCTTCAATGACGTCATGGCTGCAGGCATGCTGGATACCTCATGTGTGCAGCCAACAGGGAAAGCATTTGCAAGGTGGCGGGGAAATAGTTCTGCTGGGGATTGAAAATGCGTATTTGCGGCGCAAATTTCGTGTGGTCCACGACGCAACTCACCAGCGCAGCCACGGCCGAATAGCCTGGCTCGGCCATCGACCTCGACGCTGTGCCTGAGGCAAGCGAAATGACCGAAAGCGGCGCGAAGCTTTTGCCCCACAGGGTGACGAAAGGCTGATAATCGCTGCGTTCGCCAACGCCGGCCATGGCCATGTAAAGCGGGATGCGCAGCGCGTTGTAACCGAATTCGGCTGGGAATCCGGGTGCAGGCGCCAGCTTTGCGCCCTGCAGGCTCTCCCATTCGGCAGGCAGTTTGGCGGGCCCAAAGCGCGATGAGCGCAGCAGGCTGATGCCGCTTTCGACCAGTCGACCCCAATTGCCGACGGGTACAACTTTTTGCAAACGGGCGAAGGCGGGAAACACGAAATATGACAGGTTCAAAATGGGCGCACCGCGCTGTTCCGTCGCGCTGAAGCCATGGATCGCAGGCAGCAGCCACGGCCCGAACGCCGATTTCTTCACGATCAAAGCGCTGGAAATGACCGCCGCGATGCGGTCCCCCGCCACCGCATAGGCCGGGTCGGCCCAGTAGGCTGCGGCTTCGGACAAAGCCCATGCCACCAATATATCGCCATCCGTGGCATTGTTGGTGTCACTGACGCCTGGCCGCTTGTCGGGGTCAAAGCGCCACGCCATGAGTTCATCCCCGCGCACCATGAGATTGGCGCGAGTCCAGCCCCATACCTTGCGGAATGTGCGGCGGTCATTGGCCGCAACCGCCAGGAGCATGCCATAGCCCTGGCCCTCCGAATGGCTGATGTTGCCATTGGCTGTATCGATGATGCGGCCATCGGCGGTGATGAAGCGCGATTTATAGGCGGCCCAGGCCTGTGGTTCGTCCAGTTTGCCCCCCAGCGGGACGAGCCGTGAATCAAGATCGAGCGGGGCTTTCTGTTCGACGGCTTTGGTTGGTGCCGTCACCACGGGTTGCGCGAAACCCAATCCGACACATGCCGAAAAGCTGACGCTGCAGACCAACGCCCTCAGCAGGTGGCGTGGCCCTGTTGTGCGGCGCTTTATGACGATAAGGCGCTTCATGTCCGCCTCCCGACACGGCGCACGAACAGGCGCGTCATCCCGCCAAGCGTCAAAGCGGTTGCCAGAACGAGGCCGATATAGGCCCAGATGTTATGCGAGAACCATCCCGCGGCAATCAGACGAATATTGCCGACTGAAAACCTCTGTGTCTGGATAAAGCGCATGTGGGCCGAATCATTGGCCTCAATGCTGGCTTCCGAAAGGTTCAGGGCCGAAACCGCGCCGCGCAACTCGCTCCAAACTCGAGGATCGGCAAGGCAGGCCGCATCGCGTCGCAAGTCAACAGTGTTGCGGGCGGTGACCAATGTCCAGATTCCGAGACCATGAGGCCCATTTGAACCCTGGCCGACCAGGAGAGCCGCGGCTGGAGTGATGACGCTGGCCGCGGGGCGCGGAGTCAGGCCCGTCAGGATATGCTTGGTGCCCCTCGAAAGTCCGAACCACAAGGCCTCGCGCCAGAGCCCGAAGGATGGAAGGTGCAGGTGCGGCAACCAGGCGGCAGAGAACCAGCCATAACCACTGCCTGTCCTATATTTCCACGAGGCTTCCAGCGCGTGATCAGTGCCCTGCGCATAGATGATTTCAGCTGGCGCAGGCTTCACCGGAGCCGCAGGTGCCGCTTTAGTCCCGGCGCTGACCTTGGTGCCAACAAAACTGGTCGAACCGATGGCGCAGCGCGCCGGGAAATTACGCTCAAGGGCGATGCGCGCCACGTTTTGTTTCGCGAATTCTGAAAGTGGTTGCCGCTTTTGGATGCGTCCAGATGAATCATGCTGCGCGGGCCATGCCTTGTTCAATTGCGCAGCGTCGATGCCCGCCTCTGCAAGCGTCCGATCATCGAAGGCGCCGCGGGGGCCGACAAGCAGCGCTGGCGCATCGGCATGAGGCGGCACGATGCTGGTCATTTTGAAATCCATGGCGCGATTGGCCGAAACCGCCATGCGCGCCACAATCGTCGCCGCTGCGGCCAAGGTGTTGGGGTCGGTTTTTGGCAGAATCAATTGTGGCGGATGCACCAGCTCTGCATACGGGAAGGCACCCGTCGACGTCACCGCCAGATTGGGCGATAGCGCCACATGGGCGATTTGCGGAATCACCAGCGTCGAGGTGTCAAGCAGCAGAAATCTCTGCCGCGCTTTGGCTTCGTCCATCGGGACGCAGGCCTTTTTCACAAGGCCCGGCAACTGCGCTTCCAGCGAGATTGTGTTGAGGCCCGGTTGCAGCATGCCGAGCGGGAAACTGATCCGCCGGTTTTTGAATGTGGCCCCACTCGAACGCCCAAGGTTGGAGCCCACAGCAATGCGGTTATTCACGCGAATGACGATTTTGGCGTGTGACGACAATCTGGGCGCGTAGCCGCCATTGAGGTCGAGATCGACCTGCGCGGTATCTGCGGGGTAAAAGTCGGACGGCATGATGATGCTGAAGCTGGCGCGAAACATCCGCCCGTTAAATTGCTGGGACATCACGCCCAAATCACTCAGTTTGACGGCGGAACCGCCATTGACGGCATAGCCGGGGAAGGCATGAGCCGCGCGCAGCCCTTCCACCGTGCCTTCAACATCCTTGACGACAGCAAGGCGATTCAACGCATTGTCGATGGCGGCACGGTCCTTGCCCGCCACAACCAGCGTGGGGCGTGCCGTGGCAGTACCGCCCAGCAATTTGATTTCGCCGCCTTCCGCTTGCGGCAGCGGGCCGATGCCGACGATTTGCGCCAGCGCCTGATACGTCCCAACCGCAACATTGATGCCGGCGCCGTCGGCCAGACCGGGGCCAACGTCAACAATCGGCTGCTCAAACCGTCCTCGGATCGCGGTCAATTCCACAGCCTTGAGCGCCTGATCAATGTCCAGGCTTGTGGTGTTGGTGGGCAAAACCATCCTGATCGGCATGCCGCCATGCCGATCCGGTGCGACGGCGGGTAAATCCTTGAGGCGGACGATACCAGGATCACTGCCGGAAAAAATGAAACCGGTCGTGGTGGCGTCAATTTGCGTCCACAATTCGAACGTGGCCTTCAGCGAACAATCGGCCCGATGGCGCTGCGAGACCATAATGGCCAGCGCGTTGAATCCAGGCCGGACAATCTGCGGGGGCACCCTGAAGCGCAGCTTCTTGACCCGATAGGGCGCATTTATCGGCGAGGTGCCAATTTTTATGCCGTTGAGCACGACACTTACCGTCGAGCCCTCCGGAAGATCGGAAATGGCTGACAGGTAGCCAAGCTGGAAGGTTATGCTCTCGGCGGTCTGCTCCTTGGTCAGATAGATCGGCCATTGCGAGGTCGCAATCTCGCCCGCCAGCCGCAGCCCTTGGGCATTGTTTGGCAAATAGCGCAGGGTCTCGGGGGCCTTGGCCGCCTGAACCCCCACTGGATCGCCAAGGGTCTGGGCGTTGGCCAGCATGGCCGCGCCGCCGAACGTGGCAACGATGGCCAGCAGCGACGGGACGATGATTGATCTTGACCAGGCCAGCATGGTCATGCCGCCGTCGTTGAAAGGGGGACGGAACTGGCTGGTTCGTCAATAGCCACAGCCTCATAATCTCCCAGGCGAGCGACATTCATGCTGCGGGTCCTGGAATCGGCGGCGAGTTTGGCCGCAAAGGCCACCAGATCTTTCGCGGCCTTGTCGGCCAGTTTGCGTGCCTTGTAATCTATCCAGACATAACGGAATGCCCGCACCGGTTCGGAGAGGCCCCACCATATGAACTGCCGCGTTCCTTGCAAAATGCTTTGGTGCACACGCCTGCGGCCAAGGTAGTCCTCAAGCGCTTTATTGTCGCCATACATCAGATCAGCAAGGAGGAAATTCTGCTCCGGCGTCATGTTCTGGAATCCCGCGCGGAATTCGATTTTGCCATTTGTGTTGGTGGTTTTGACGATTTTGACCTTGACGCTGCGCGCCGCCTTCAGCTTGTTCAGGACATGGCCGACTGGCTTGATCACCAGTTCGCCGAAAATCGGGCCATCATCCGTGGCGAGGTCGGGCAACTCCCGTGTCGATTGCATCCGGCAACCGCCCGCCGATACATCGACAATCTGCACCGGGATGTTTTGGCCGAGCAAGTTCAACATGCCCTGGCGGTTGATCGGCAGACGCGGATGACGGTCGGGTTGAGCCCGCTCCGCCACCGCGCCCAGCGCCGCTCCGGCCACCATCAGGTTGAACGTGTTCCAGCATCCCACCACCAGAATCAGGTTATTGACGCCGGGCTCAAGGAAATAACGACCGATCGAGACAAGATCGGCAACAAACAACAGGCCCCAGATGAGGAAAAACGGCAATGCCAGTTCCGAGAGATGATTTTTATCAAGCGTCAGACCCTTGGCGGTAACGTTGAAGGTTGGCTTGCGTGGATTGAGCGCAACCGTGATCATTGCCTTGAACAGAAACACACCTTGAACATATTCATATAATTCTGATATCCACGGCCAGCGCACTTTTCCGTAAAGATAGTTCTGCAACATAACATTCACGATGATGTACATCATCGTGTAAGCTAATGTCTCATCGATATTTGAGACAAAAATCTTTAGATTGAGAAATATATACAACAATGGTGCGAACATGAACACCAGTCGCGGAATCGGGAAAAACCAGAAGGTCATGCTCGACAGATACGATACGCGCTGCGTCAGGCTCAGGCCGCGCTTCAGTGCCGGGTTTTTCAGCATCAGAATCTGAAACATGCCCTGGCACCAGCGCGAGCGCTGTCCAATGAAGGACGTGAAGGTCTCCGGCTGAAGCCCGGCAATCAGCGGCTTTTCGACAAATACCGAATGCCAGCCATTGCCATGCAGCTCAAAAGCGGTTTCGCAATCCTCTGTGATGGTGATGCCGGAGAAGCCGCCGGTGGTTTCCAGCGCCTTGCGCCGCAACACCGCTGCCGAACCGCAAAAAAACGAAGCGTCCCACTTGTCGAGCCCGCGCTGGGTGATCGAATAGAACATTTCGTTTTCCGAGGGCATCTTTTCGAAGGTGCGCAAGTTTTTCTCGATCGGATCGGGGTTGAGAAAGACATGCGGCGTCTGCACCAGAAACAGCTTGGGGTCGCGGGCAAAATGCCCGACAGTGGCGCGCAGAAAATTGCGGAACGGCGCGTGATCGGCGTCAAACACCACGATCAAATCGCCGTTCGAGAATTTCATGCCATTGTTCATGTTGCCAGCTTTGGCGTGCTCATTCTTGGCGCGTGTCATGTAGTGACCGCCCATTTTCTGGCACAACGCCTGCAGACTTTCGTAGCGTGCCTTGGCAGCGGCGGCTTTTTCCGGATTTTTGTCGCTGCGCTTCTGGATGGTGCCACCGTCATCCAGCAGCCACACCTTCAGTTTTTCGCTGGGGTAATCCATTGATAGCGCAGCGGCCATCGTGGCCGCCAAAATTTCCTCGTCTTCATTGTAGGTCGGGATAAACACATCGACCGTCGGCAATTCGTCGTCAGGATCGCGCGGCAAAGCCGGGCGTTTCAACGGATCAACATTGATGATCAGGCTGATGGTCAAAATCAGCACGCAATAGGTTTCAGCCAGAAACAGAATGAAGCCGAGTGAAAAATCCACCGGGTCTGACAGCGGCGGCAACGTACTGGTGATACGCCAGTAAATATAACGGATGGCCACCATCGTTGCCAGTCCCAGGAAAATCTGCCGCCCGAACTCGCCTTTGACAAAACGCCACACCGCGACCATCGCGGCTATGATGATCACGCTCATGTAAAACTGGGTCGATACGCTGACCGGTTGGGTCAGCAGCATCAGAGCGAACAGCCCGCTCAAAGCCCATAATGTCAAACTCAGCCGTCTGGTCATCTTGCCCACGCTTAACGATGTGACCAGACTCGCTTGTGAAGGTTAATTGAATATGTTTTTGCCAAATCGACGTATTATTATGTTTAACAAAGCCTGAAAATCGGGTTTGTACTGCGTATCGCGTGAATTTATGTGGCGTATAATGCAAAGCATAGTTAATGCTGACAATGTAACAATAAGTAAAAATGAAGGCATCGGCACAATTTACTGATTGTTAGCCACCCTTATTTGACCGTTTTCCACCCCTGCCGCCGGCCGCACACGTCGCGGTGCGAAATCAAGGTTGGCGGCGTCTGCCATACGGCATGGCTTGCGGCGTCATTGCCGCAACGTCTATACCATGAGGGGCGGGGCTCGGCTCCGGCGCGCTATCGGCGATTCGGCGCGGGGACGACGTGCAGGTCGAAGCGGGGAGACAAGAAGCTGGCTGTTCGCGCTGACATGGGAGGCCCACGGCTGCTGCTGCGTCGGCTGCGCGCGGTGATGGCTGAGCAGGTCGATCCGCAAACGCGGCTCGATCGCATTGTCGTGCTGATCGCCTCCAACATGATCGCCGAAGTCTGTTCGATCTATCTGCAGCGCGACGATGGCACGCTGGAACTTTACAGCACCGAGGGTTTGAACCCTGACGCCGTCCACGCAACGCTGATGCGCCCTGATGAAGGTCTGGTGGGCCTGATCGCCACAACCGCCGAGCCGCTGGCACTCGCCGATGCGCAAACTCATCCGGCGTTCTCCTACAAGCCCGAAACCGGCGAAGAAATCTATCACTCGTTCCTGGGTGTGCCGGTGTTGCGCGGCGGCAATGTACTGGGCGTGCTGGTGGTGCAAAACCGCGCCCGCCGGGTTTATACCGAGGAAGAGATCGAGGCGCTGCAAACCACGGCGATGCTGCTGGCCGAAATGGTGGCCGGCGGTGCTCTGCAGGCGCTGGCGCGCCCCGGCGTTTCCAACTCTCTCACCCGCCACCTTGAGCTTCGCGGCTCGCCAGCCGCCGATGGCGTGGGGCTTGGACATGCCGTGCTGCACCAACCGCGCATCCAGATCACCAAGCTGATTTCCGAAGACCCTGGTGCTGAGACCGCCCGCCTTGGGGTGGCTCTCGAGGCGATGCGCGTTGAACTCGACGCGCTGATCGAGCAGGCCTCCGTCAGCGGCGAGCAGCGCGACGTCCTCGAGACTTTCCAGATGATGGCGCATGATGGCGGCTGGCTTCGCCGCCTCAATGAGGCGATCCGCTCGGGCCTGACGGCAGAAGTGGCGGTGGAGCGCGTGCAAAACGATGCGCGCGCCCGCCTGCAACGCCAGACTGATCCCTATATGCGTGATCGGCTGCATGATTTGCAGGATCTGGCCGACCGGCTTTTGCACAAGCTCACGGGCACGGCCTTGACCAATGCTCGCGCGCATTTGCCGGAAAACGCCATTCTGGTAGCGCGCACCATGGGGCCGGCAGCGTTGCTCGGCTATGAACGAGCGCAATTGCGCGGGCTGGTGCTGGAGGAGGGCGGGGCCTCGAGCCATGTTGCCATTGTGGCCCGCGCCATGGGCATTGCCTGCGTCGGCGACATTGCCAACATTACCGATCTGGTAGCTGACGGCGATGCCATGATCATTGATGGGGGCACTGGCGAGGTGCAGGTGCGCCCTTCCGCCAATGTCGAGGCGGCTTATATCGAACGGGTGCGGATGCGGGCGCGCCGCCAGGAGCAATATCGCGGCCTGCGCGAGCGCGCCGCGCGCAGTCAGGATGGCGTGACCGTTGACCTCAGCATGAACGCCGGGCTGATGCTGGATTTGCCGCAGGTGGCTGAATCCGGCGCGTCATCCATCGGCCTGTTTCGCACCGAATTGCAATTCATGCTGGCCCCGCAGTTTCCCAAACCGGGCGAGCAATACAGCTTTTACAAAGCGGTTCTAGACGCGGTGCCGGATCGCCCCGTGACCTTTCGCACGCTGGATATCGGCAGCGACAAGGTGCTGCCGTACATGAAGAAAATCGATGAGGAAAACCCGGCGCTGGGCTGGCGGGCCCTGCGCATCGGGCTTGATCGCCCAGGATTATTGCGCCCGCAGTTGCGCGCCTTGCTACGGGCCGGGGCCGGGCGCGACATGCGCATCATGTTTCCCATGGTCGCGACCGTGGCTGAATTTGTTGAGGCACGCGCCGCCCTCGCACAGGAACAGCAGCATCTGAAGCGGCACGGGCATGATCTGCCGCGCACGCTGGCGGTGGGCGTCATGCTGGAAGTGCCGTCGCTGATCTGGCAAATGGACGAATTATGCCCGCTGGTTGATTTCATCTCGATAGGGTCCAATGATCTGGCACAATATATCTTTGCCGCAGACCGCGATAACAAGCAGGTCGCGTCGCGTTATGATGCACTTTCGGCACCATTTTTGCGGCTCATCACCCAGATTGCCGAGACAGCCAGCCGCCATCGCACGCCGCTGACTTTATGCGGCGAGATGGGCGGGCGCACGCTGGATGCCATGGCGCTGGTCGCCTGCGGCCTGCGCGGTCTCTCCATGTCGCCCGCCGCCATTGGCCCGGTCAAGGCGATGATTCTGGCGATGAATGTCGGGAAAACCCGCGAATTTCTTGAGCAGGCGATGCACATGCAGGGCGATGGCGCATCGCTGCGCGAACCTTTGCGTGACTTTGCCACCAGTCTGGCGGTGCCGATCTGAGCGTGCTACGTCCCTATTACTTTGAAAGGCCCGACCATGTCCGCACAAAAGCCTGCTCCTACCAACAGCAAGCACCGCATCCGCCTTGGCATGGTTGGCGGTGGCGAAGGCGCGTTCATTGGTGCGGTGCATCGATTGGCGGCGCGCATGGATGACCATTATGAATTTGTTGCGGGCGCGCTGTCATCAACCCCGGAAAAATCCCGGCGCTCGGGCGCAGCACTCCATCTCGATCCGGCGCGGATCTATGATGATTTTGCCACCATGGCCAAAGCCGAAGCGGCGCGCCCCGATGGCATTGAGGCTGTCAGCATTGTCACGCCGAACCATATGCACAAGGCGCCCATCCTCGCTTTTCTCGACGCGGGCATTGATGTCATTTGCGACAAGCCGCTGACCTTGAGCCTTGATGATGCCCTCCAGATCGAAGATGCCGTCAAAGCCTCCAAGCTGGTGTTCGCTTTGACACATAATTATTCGGCCTATCCGCTGGTGCGCCAGGCGCGCGCCATGGTGCAGGCGGGCGACCTTGGTGCCGTGCGTCTGGTGCATGTCGAATATCCGCAAGACTGGCTTTGCACGCCCCAGGAAACCAGCGGCAACAAACAGGCCGAATGGCGCACGGATCCGGCCCGCAGCGGCGCTGGCGGCTGCATTGGCGACATTGGCACCCATGCTTTCCAACTCGCTGATTTCATCACCAACCTGCCGGTGCAGGAACTCGCCGCCGACCTTTCGAGCTTCAGCCCTGGCCGGCGTGTCGATGACAACGTGCAAATCATGCTGCGCTACCAGAATGGCGCGCGCGGCATGCTATGGGCAAGCCAGGTTGCGCCCGGCCATGACAATGGCCTGAAAATCCGGGTTTACGGCGAAAAAGGTTCGCTCGAATGGGAGCAGGCCCAGCCCAACGCGCTGAATGTCGCCATGCTTGGCGAGCCGATGCGGATTTTTGCTCGGGGCGGCGCCGGCCTTGGCGCAGGTGCGGCTTTGGGCTCACGCCTGCCGCCAGGCCACCCGGAAGGCTATCTGGAAGCTTTCGGCAACCTCTATTCCGAAGCCGCGCTGGCCATCCGCGCGCGGCGCAGCGGGCAGGGCACGCCTGCGGGCCTGCTGATCCCTGGCATTGAGGATGCTGTGAAAGGCATGGCCTTCATCGAGGCGGCGCTGGCCTCCTCCAAGGCCAATGCCGCGTGGGTCAAGCCCAAGCGCTGAGGCAAGACGCGAATGGGGGAAGCGCGAACGCGGCAAGTTTGCCGCGTGAACCGGACATCGTCTCAGATAAAATATATCCGGTCAGGCAACTGGCTCTGATGGCCGGGATCTGCCGGAAAATGCGCCGCGAGCTTGGCCCCGCAGGCGGCAATGGCACCGATATACCCGTCAACGACCTTGCCTGCACGCGCTTGCTCGATGAGTCCATCGACGATGTGCTGCCATTCGGATTGGGGAATTTTCGCCGCAATGCCGCTATCGGCGATAATGCGGACATAGCGCTCTGCCAGCGATACGAAGATCAAAATGCCGGTGCGCCCGGCGGTATGCGAGACGCTGCGCAATTCAAATTGCTCCAGCGCGGCGGCATGGGCTCGGGCGCGCATGATGCGTCTGGGCACCAGAATCAGGCGCAAGCGCTGCTGGGTCAAAGCGAATCCGACCACCAAAAACACCGCAAGCTGTACCAGATAAATATGCTGCACAGACCAATGCGTGAATTCGATCATCGGCCAGGGCAAGGCCAGGGCCAGCAGCAGGCTCCAAAGCAGCGGAATTTCGGCGTAGTCCGACGCAGCATGCGAGAGCACGCAGACAATTTCGCCCGAGGTGCCAGCTTCGGCGGTGTGGATGGCGTCGCCTATGCGACGTTGATCTTCGGGGCTAAGCATGGGCTACCATCCCCCCGAGGCGCCGCCGCCACCCGACGAGCCGCCGCCGCCCGAAAAGCCGCCAAAGCCGCCGCCCGAGCTAAAACCGCCCGAGCCAAAACCACCACTCATCATGCCGCCCAACATGCCGCCGGCCATGGCGCTGCCCATGCTGCCGCGCCGCCCGCCTGCCGCCTGCCCCCGCCAGTTCAAAAACATGAACACCAGCATCATCAGGAAAAACAGAGCCAAGCCAATCGGCGAGGACTGGTTGTCGGGCCGCAGGGGCTGGCGCGCTACCCAGCCGGTCTTGTCACCGGAAAGCACGGCGATAATATCATCAACGCCGCTCGACACGCCGCCTGAAATATCGCCATTCTTGAAGCGCGGTACCATGGCATGGGTGATGATGACATTGCTGAGCACATCGGTCAGCGTTCCTTCAAGGCCGTAACCGACCTCGATACGCACCTGATGCTCGCTGGGCGCCACCAGCAGCAGCACGCCATTGTTGGTGGTTTTCTGCCCAAGCTTCCAATAGCGAAACAGTTCGTTGGCGAAGGTCGCAATGTCCTGCCCCTGCAGGGACGGCACGGTAGCGACCTCCAACTGGATGCTCGATTTGGTCTCAAGCGCCTGCAACTGCGCATCAATTTTGGCGAGCGTCGGCGCATTGAGGACATGGGCGGCATCGACCACGCGTCCCGACAGCGGCGGAAAGGTCAAGCCCGCCATGGCCCCCGCCATCAGCACCAGCGAAAGCAAAGCTGCGGCGAACAGGCGCAAGGGCAGTGGCCTCAACAAATCTGCGCTCCCGATTTAGAATTTCACTTTTGGCGGCGTCTGCGCGGTGGTGTCTGCCGCAAATTCAGCCATCGGCTGATAGGAGCGGAAAAATGTCGAGGCCCAGATCACGCCGGGAAAGGTGCGCAGCGACAGGTTATAGTCGCGTACCGCACTGATATAATCGCGCCGCGCCACCGAGATGCGGTTCTCCGTACCCTCGAGCTGCGATTGCAAGGCCAGAAAATTCTGGTTGGATTTCAGATCAGGATAATTCTCGCTGATCGCCATCAAGTGCCCGAGCGCGCCGGAAAGCTGGTTCTGGGCATCGCTGAAGGCTTTGAGCTTGGCCGGATCCGTCAATTGCGAGGCGTCAATATGCACCGATGTCGCCTTGGCGCGCGCCTCGACCACGGCGGTCAGCACGTCCTTTTCCTGCTTGGCATAGCCCTGCACGGTAGCAACCAGATTGGGAATCAGGTCAGCACGGCGCTGATACTGGTTTTGCACCTGAGCCCATTGGGCTTTGGCATTTTCCTGCGCGGTGGGAATGGTGTTGTAGCCGCAGCCCGCCAACACCAGGCCGGTCAACACCAGCACCAGCGCCAGGCGCAGTCGAAGAAACACAGCTTTCATCGGTCAATCCTGCCGTTCGTGCAAGCGAAGCTCCCGTGCGAGGCTAGCGCCTTATTCGGTTGGTTTCAAATCCTTGAGCTTGGCAAAGACCGAGGAGACATCAACATTGTCGTCTTCATCGTCTTTGGGCTTTTGCGAAGCCTGGCCAAAAACCGAGGCGGCGCTGGCTGGTGCCGCCTGGCGCGTGGTGATTTCAGCCGGAATCAGGGTCTGTCCACGATCTTCCTCAGCGCGGGGGCGCTCCTTGGCCGCGCGATTGACCTCGAAATCCAGTTCGACCTGCGTGCACAGGCCGAGCGACACCGGATCAACCGGCGACATGGCCGCCGAATTCCAATGGGTGCGCTCGCGGATCGATTGCAACGTGTGTTTTGTGGTGCCCGCCAGCCGCATGATCTGCGCGTCTTTCAATTCGGGATGGTTGCGCACCAGCCACAAGATGGCATTAGGGCGATCCTGACGGCGCGACAGCGGCGTATAGCGGGCGCCACGCTTGGCTTTGATCTCCGGCACTTTCACCTTGGAAGGCGCGAGCTTCAGCTCATAATGCTTGTCTTTCTCGCCGGCTTCGATTTCCTCGCGGGTGAGCGCGCCATTGGTAATCGGGTCGTGGCCCTTGATGCCGGCGGCGACTTCGCCATCGGCAATGCCCTTCACTTCCAAAGGATGCAACTTGCAGAAATTGGCGATCTGGTCAAACGACAAAGACGTATTATCAATCAGCCACACGGCGGTGGCCTTGGGCATCAGCGGGGCGTTGCTCATCTTCTATCAGCTCCGGCTTTCGTTCGGCTGGATGCGCGCGAGGGCCTCTAGCGCCGCATCAGGGCCAAAAAACTCATCATCCATGACGGGGAAGCCCGGCTATACGCTGCCTTGCCGGTCAAGGCAACCGGAAGCTTTTGACAATTCAACCCGGCTCCCGCCAAAATACCGTCACTTTTTGCCCGCCTGCCGCATTGCCGCCATTAACTTTGCCTTAACCATGTTTTCGCATTGCGTGGATTTGATCCATCCCATCAAGGGTTCATCAAGGTTGATAGAACCTTCACTTAACCTTCAGGCTCTAACCATGCGCTCGGGGCCAAGGGCTGCACTTTTTGCAAATCTGAACTATCCAGGAGTTGATCGATGTTCCAGACTTTAACAATCGGAGGCGCGCGTTCGGCGCGGCTGGCAATAGCGCTCGTTGCCGCGCTCGGCATGGCCGCCTGCTCACGCACTGTGAAGGATGCCGGTGCCAATGGTGGCCTGAATGGCGGGCTCAATGGTGGCATCAACAGCTCCGGCCTCGCAACTCCTGGCAGCACCAAGGATTTTGTTGCCAATGTTGGCGACCGGGTGTTTTTCGACACTGATTCGACCCAGTTCACCCCGGCTGATATCAACACCCTGAACAAGCAGGCTGCCTGGCTGAGCCGCTACAGCCAGTATCACTTCACCATTGAAGGCCATGCCGACGAGCGCGGCACCCGCGAATACAACTTCCAGCTCGGGGCCAGCCGTGCCCAGAATGTGAAGAGCTACATGGTTTCGCGCGGCATTGCTGCTTCGCGCATGAACACCATCTCCTATGGCAAGGAGCGTCCGGTAGCGACCTGCAACGATATCTCCTGCTGGTCACAGAATCGCCGCGCCGTCATAGTGCTGCATACGGGTGGCCGTTCATAGGTCGGCGGAAAAGCGCTCGACTGCGTTGACCGGCTGATGCCGGTCAGCGATAAATGTCGCATGGCGGTTCCGCAAATCTTTGACCACAGACTGATGGCGCAACGCCTTGCGCGCGCCGCCAGTGGCATGCCTGACTTCCTGATGGCCCGGCTGATCGATGAACTCATCGAGCGGCTGGCGCTGGTCAAGCGCAACTTTACCCAGGCCGCCGATATTGGCACGCCGTCACCGGCCCTCACCTTGCGGCTGCGTCAAACCCGGCAGACATGCCATATCGCGCCGGTGGCCGGGCTCGCCGCGCCCGCCCCCTCGCGCGCGCTGGACAGCGAGAACCTGGGTCTGGCCCCCGAAAGCCTAGATCTGGTCACCTCGGTGGCCGCCTTACATTTTGCCAATGATCTGCCAGGGATTTTTGCCCAAATCCGCCGCGCCCTGAAGCCGGACGGACTGTTCCTCGCGTGCATCGCCGGCGGACTTACCCTGCACGAGTTGCGCACCTGCCTGACCGAAGCTGAAATTGAATTGTCGGGCGGTGCCAGCCCACGTGTCATTCCCTTTGCCGATCTGCGCGACATTGGCGCGCTGGCGCAGCGGGCGGACTTTGCCCTGCCGGTGACCGATCTTGAAAGCATCACGGTGCGTTATGCCGATATGTTCGCGCTGATGGCGGACTTGCGGGCAATGGGCGCGACCAATCCTCTGCTGGATCGTGCCCGCACCCCTGCCAGCCGCGCGCTTTTCCTGCGTGCTGCAGCGCTCTATGCCCAACGCTTCAGCGATCCTGATGGCCGCATCCGGGCGCGCTTCGACTGGGTCTGGCTGTCCGGCTGGGCGCCCGATCCCAGTCAGCAGAAACCGCTGCGCCCCGGCTCGGCCAGGATGCGACTGGCTGACGCGCTGAAAACCACGGAGATGAAGCCTTGACGACCCGCCCCGTAGCGGCCCGCCGCGATGAGTTTCGTCATTTTATCGCGCTCTCGACCCGCTGGAGCGATAATGATGCCTATGGCCACGTCAATAACGCGATTTATCACCATTATTTTGATGCTGCGGTGAACCGGTTGCTGATTGAAGGCGGCGCACTTGATCCGGTCAACAGCCTTGAGATTGGACTTGTCGTGGAGAGCACCTGCTCCTGGTTCTCCTCGCTGAAATATCCCGACGATGTCGAAATCGGCATGCGGGTCGAGCGCATCGGCCAATCTTCGGTGACCTATCGGCTCGGCGCTTTCGCCCCCTTGGCCGCAAGCTGCGCGGCACTGGCGCTTTACACCCATGTTTATGTCAACCGCCAGACCAACCGGCCCGTAAAAGTGCCAGAAGCGGTGCGCCGGATTTTGGCGCCCCTGCAACCATGATCCCCCGATGATGGGAAACGAGACAATTGATGGGGCAAGAAACGACGGCGCGAGGCCAAAGCAAAAGGTGATTGTCAAAGCGTCGGCATAGGCCCAATGTGGCCTTTGAGATGACCTTTCATTCTGCGGCAGAGGAGCCTTTTTGTGACCCTTCCCGACACCATGCGTCAGATTGTTTTCACGGGCCCCGGTGGCCCCGAGGTGATCAAACTGGCAGATGCGCCTCTGCCGCGGCCTGGCTCCGGCCAGGTGCTTGTCAAGGTTGCTGCAGCGGGCATCAACCGGCCTGATTGCCTGCAACGCGCCGGGGCCTATCCGCCGCCACCTGGCGAGAGCTCCATTCCCGGCCTCGAAGTTGCGGGTGAGATTGCCGCGGTGGGTGCTGATGTCGGGGCGCTGAAGATCGGCGACAGGGTTTGCGCGCTACTAGGTTCGGGTGGCTATGCCGAATATGCGCTGGCGGCGGCACCCCTCTGCCTGCCGGTGCCTGACGGCCTGAGCCTGGTGGAGGCGGCAGGGCTGCCGGAGACCTATTTCACCGTTTTTGACAATATGATCACCCGCGGCCGGCTGAAGGCTGGCGAAACGATTCTGATTCATGGGGGCTCCAGCGGCATCGGTTCGACCGCCATCCAACTGGCCAAGGCCTATGGCGCAAGGGTGATTGCCACCGCAGGCTCGCCGGACAAGTGCGCCTTCTGCAAAACGCTCGGCGCGGATGCGGCCATCGACTATCGCGCCGAGGATTTCGTTGCCGCGACCCGGACGATCACCGGCCCAGCGGGCGTTGACGTGGTGCTTGATATGGTTGGTGGCAGCTATATCCCCAAAAACATCTCGCTTCTGGGCTTCGAGGGGCGGCTGGTGCAAATCGCCTTTCTGCAAAGCCCGAAGGTCGAGCAGTTTGATTTCCTGCCGGTGATGCTGCGCCGCCTGACGCTCACCGGCTCAACCATGCGGCCGCGGTCGCTGGCGCTCAAGGCCGAAATCGCCGCCGCGCTGGCCCGCCACGTCTGGCCGCTGCTGGCGCAACGCAAGATGCGCCCGATCATCTTCGGGCAATTCCCGCTGGCAGAGGCGGCTCAAGCCCACGCGCTGATGGAAACCAGCGCCCATATGGGCAAAATCATGCTGGTGGTGGGGTGATCGCTGGACATGGCGGACATTGCATGCGAGCGCCGCCATCGTTCCCGCAGCCCGCCAGCCTTGCCGCGCCGCGTCACTCCGCTGCGCGATGCAATTCAGCCAGGTCGGCACCCTCGCGCGCTGGCGTAAAATCGAGAGCACCGATGCGCTCGCCGCGCCGCGTGATCTTGTCGGTTGAGGTGGTGATGGTCACGACATCCTCCTGCGCCTGGCGAAAATGCGTGTCGAGCTTGGCGACCCGGTCGCGCAGGCGGATGACATCATCGACGAGATTGCGCACTTCGGCCTGAATTTGGTGTGCCTGCTCGCGCACCCGTGCATCGCGCACAATGGCCTGCATCACCTGAATGGCCATCATCAACAGCGACGGCGACACGATCAGGATGCGGGAGCGGTGGGCCTTCTGCACCAGATCATCAAAATGCTCGCTCAAATCAGCAAAAATTGATTCAGCGGGCACGAACATCACGGCAATGTCCTGCGTTTGCCCGGCGATGAAATAGCGCTCGGCAATATCCTTGACGTGGCGCGAAATATCGGTGCGCACCCATTGGCGCGCCTTGATGCGGGCGTCCTCGCTCTCGGCATCGCGCAGCGCGGTAAAGCTTTCCAGCGGGAATTTGGCATCCACCACCATCACGCGATCATCGCCGGGCAGCGTGATCACGCAATCAGGCCGCGTGCCGTTTTTCAAGGTAAACTGGAACTGGTAGGCGTCGGCGGGCAGATTGTCGCGCACGATCGCCTCCATCCGGCCCTGTCCAAAGGCCCCGCGCGCCTGCTTGTTGGAGAGAATATCCTTCAGGCCGACCACCTCCTGCGTGAGGCCGGTCAGGCGGTTTTGCGCGGCATCAATCACCGCCAGACGCTCGTTCAGGGCGGCCAGATGGTCGCCGGTGGATTTCGCTGCGCCTTCAAGCCCGCGCCCGACCTGCTGGCCGACAACATCCAGCCGCTCGGATACCAGCCGCACAAAATCGGTCTGGCGCGAGCCAAATACCTGCGCCATGGTTTGCATCCGCCCGGATAATTCGGCACTGGCCTGGTTGAGCGCGCCCATGTGCTGATCGAGCGCCCGCGTGCGTTCAAGCAAGGCCTGCGCCTCCAGGGCGCGCTCGCGCCCCGCCCGGCGCAGCGCGATCAGCGTCGCCACCATGAGCAGCAATGCCAGCCCGAAAGCTCCTGCCACGGCATCGCCGAAGGTCAGCGCAAAATCCTGCGAATGCCATAAAATCCGGTTCACGCCACGCCCTCGTTGCCCTTTGCAACATACGTGAACAAAGAACGAACGTCAAGCATGCTTGCGACAAGCCGCGATTGGGCCTATCCAAGCCTCCGATTTTTCTTTCCGTGAGCGTCATGGCCCTTCGTTCGATCATTAACCTGCCTGATTCGCGGCTTCGGCTCGTCTCGAAGCCAGTCACGATCCTTGATCATCAGGTGCTCAAGCTGTTCGATGACATGCTGGAAACCATGTATGACGCGCCCGGCATCGGCCTGGCGGCCATCCAGCTCGGCATTGATGCGCGCATGGTGACGCTGGATCTGTCCAAGCGCGATGACAGCCCGCCCCAGCCGCTGTTTCTGGCCAATCCCGAGATTGTCTGGTCATCGGAGGAGCGCTCCAGCTTCGAGGAGGGCTGTCTGTCGATTCCCGATTTCTACGAGGAAGTCGAGCGCCCCGCCAAAGTGCGGGTGCGTTGGCAGGATCGGCAGGGCGCGGTGCAGGAAATGGAGGCTGAAGGCCTCCTCGCCACCGCCTTGCAGCACGAGATTGATCATCTCAACGGCGTGCTGTTCATCGACCATATCTCGCGCCTGAAGCGCGAGCGGGTGATCCGCAAATTCACCAAAATGGCAAAACGCGATGTCCCGCGCGACTCCGGCCGGGGCTAGAGGGCATGCGCCTGATTTTTATGGGCACGCCCGCCTTCAGCGTGCCGACACTGGCGGCGCTGGCCGGCCAGGGCCATGAAATTGCCGCTGTCTATACGCGCGCGCCCCGGCCGGCCGGGCGCGGCATGGCGTTGAAGCGGACGCCGGTGCATGACGCGGCGCTGACCTTGGGCCTGAGCGTCGAGACTCCGGTCCATTTCCGCGAAGATGCCACGGTGGCTGCCCTGGCGGCATTGCAGGCGGATGCGGCAATTGTTGTGGCCTATGGCCTGATCCTGCCTCCTGCCGTGCTGGCGCTGCCACGCGCGGGCTGCCTCAATCTCCATGCCTCGCTGCTGCCGCGCTGGCGCGGCGCCGCGCCGATCCAGCGGGCGATCATGGCGGGCGATGCGGAAACCGGCGTGATGGTCATGGGCATGGAAGCCGGGCTCGATACCGGCCCGGTCGCGATGGTCGAAAAACTGGCGCTTGGCACCACGATGAACGCGGGCGAAGCCCATGATGGCCTGGCTCGCCTCGGAGCAGACCTGATGGTGCGCGCCGTCGCGGCGCTGGAGCGCGGTTCGCTGAGCTTCACGCCGCAGGCCGATGAGGGCATCACTTATGCCCATAAAATCACCAAGGCCGAAGCCCGGCTCGATTTTGCGCTGTCGGCGCATGATCTGCACAACAGGGTGCGCGGCCTGTCGCCAGCGCCAGGAGCATGGTTTGAGGCTGATCTTGGCCACGGCCCGGAGCGGATCAAGGTTTTGCGCAGCCAGCCCATGAACCTTGCCGGTGAGGCTGGTCGGCTGCTCGGCGAACCGGGCGTGATCGGTTGCGGCGAAGGCGCGCTGCGTCTGCTGACACTGCAACGCGCCGGGCACCGGGCGCTGCCGCTTGCCGAGGCCCTGCGCGGCGTTGTCTGGCCGGTTGGCGGCCATGTGCTCTAGATGTTATTTTTTCTTTGAAGCCATAAAGAATGAACTGACAATTTGTGCTCATGGATGTTTGGTCCTTCATGCCGCGTTTTCATCTGACTATCGAATATGACGGCACCGGCTTTTGCGGTTGGCAGCGCCAGGAAAATGGCCCTTCCATCCAGCAGGCGCTGGAGACCGCCTTTGCGGCGCTCAATGAGCCCGGCGTGCGGGTGCATGGCGCAGGGCGCACCGATGCTGGCGTGCATGCGCTGGCCCAGAGCGCCCATGCCGATTGCGCGCGGGCGTGGCATCCTGACCGGCTGCGGGCGGGTCTCAACGCGCATTTGCGTCCCCATGCCATTGCGGTGACGGCCGTACGGCCGGTATCGGATGATTTCGAGGCGCGGTTTTCGGCGGTTGAGCGGCATTATCTTTACCGCATCATCAACCGCCGCGCGCCCCTGACGCTGGAAGCGCAACGCGCGTGGCTGGTGATGCGCCGCCTCGATGCAGCCGCCATGCACGAGGCCGCGCAGGTGCTGGTGGGGGACCATGATTTTTCGACATTTCGCGATTCGGATTGTCAGGCGAACAGTCCGCAACGCCATCTCAACAGTTTCGAGGTCAGCCAAAGCGGCGATGTGATCGCGTTGCGCGTGGCGGCGCGCTCCTTCCTGCACCGGCAGGTACGCTCCATGGTGGGCTCGCTTGAGCATGTCGGCTCCGGCAAATGGAAAGCGCGTGACCTTGCCGACGCCCTCAACGCGCGCGACCGCTCCCGCTGCGGTGAAGTGGCCCCGGCCTGCGGGCTCTATCTGGTGCGCGTGGATTATTGAGCTGGTGGGTGATAGGCCCGCAACCTGGCCATGAGCGGCGTCGCAAAGGCCTGCGGTGTCGCAGCCTCGCCGGTGAGCCAGCGGAACACATCCTGATCGGGCAAATCCATCAAAGCTTCAAGCTGATCAAGCTCGGCGACAGGCAAAGCGGCAATGTTGGCGTCGGCAAAGCGGCCAAACAGCAAATCCATCTCGCGCATCCCGCGATGCCAGGCCCGAAAGCGCAATTTGCGGCGGCGTATTTCGATGTCGTCCATAAGGCATGGCTTTGGCATAGCTCGCCCCACGCTGCAAGTGTGGCTTTCCGGACAATGGCGGCGGCATGTGCACCCTGCTTGACATGAGGCGGCGGCAGTGAAACTTTGGTTGTGGTTCAAAAGCCAAATGGGAGGTTACGATGCGTGCTCTTTTGGTGGGCTTTTTCCTCATGGTTTTCGTAGGCATGGCGGCGCTTCAGCCTCTGTCCGCCCAGACGTCA
>VFSW01001957.1_pt1 | contig 31207 bp, 32 predicted proteins | sample 5358111 | NCBI WGS metagenome assembly VFSW01 (sample SAMN11554181, study PRJNA540505) | mine drainage metagenome | isolation source: sediment from site ElyBrook_90M | place: USA: Ely Copper Mine, Vershire, VT | collected 2017 | reverse complement strand
TGTGCCGGAGGGCCACCGGGGGGTGGGGGGGGGCGCAACGCCGGGCGGCGGGGACCCGCCCCGGGGGCGCGGGCGGGGGGGGTGCCCCGCCCGCCGACGATATCACATTAGTCGTGGCGCGCCGGGTCTAATCCACTTAGAAACGCAGAGTCACTCGCGGCGGGCAACGCATGGGTATCTCCGGAACTCCTCGAACAGTCATCCAGGTTTCCGGCATCCGCAAGACCTACGGGGCCACGGTGGCAGTCTCCGACGTTTCGTTTGAAGTCGGCGAAGGCGAAATTTTCGGGTTGATCGGTCCGAACGGCGCCGGGAAGACCACTACCATGGAATGCGTCGAGGGAGTGCGGCGGCCCGACCGGGGAGCTATCTCGATCCTGGGCCTGAATCCGTTCCGCGACGTGTACCGGCTGCAGAACCGGATTGGGGTGCAGCTCCAGCAGGCGCAGCTCCAAAAGAGGATCAAGGTATGGGAGGCGGTGGATCTGTGGGCCTCGCTGTATTCAAACCCGGTGGACGGCGGCCGGCTGCTCGAACAACTTGGCCTTTCCAACAAGCGGAACGCGTGGTTCATGACGCTTTCGGGCGGGCAGAAGCAGCGGCTGTTCATCGCCCTGGCGCTGATCAACGATCCGGAGGTGGTGTTTCTGGACGAGCTGACCACCGGGCTCGACCCGCAATCGCGCCGGGCCATCTGGGAGCTGGTGCGCGGCATCCGCGATCGCGGTAAGACCGTTTTTATGACCACTCATCTGATGGAGGAGGCCGAGCGGTTGTGCGACCGGGTGGCCATTATCGAGCACGGAAAGATCATCGACATCGGCAGCCCCGCGGAACTGGTGGAGCGGCACTGCCGCACACAAACGGTCGTGTTGGCCACAGGCGACGCGTTCGCCGAGGAGCACCTGCGCCGGATTCCGTCCGTGGAGATCGTGACGCGGCAGGATTCCCGGTTCACCATTCAAGGGCGGGGCGGCGACTTCGTGACCGAGGTGATCCGCTGCTTGTCGGAGAACCGCATCAGCGTCACCGATTTCCGGACAGAGCTGCCTACACTGGAGGACGTCTTTCTGAAGCTGACCGGCCATTCCATTCGAGATTAGGGAAGCCAGCCTGGAAGAGACAAGTAATGTTCCGCGGACTTTGGAAGCTGACCTGGCTGGAGATGAAGATCTTCCTGCGCGAGCCGCTCGGCGCGTTCGGATCGATCTTCCTTCCCGTCGTGTTGTTCGTGGCCGCCGGCCGGATACTGGGCGGCCGGTTCACGCCGGGCGCGCTCGCCGCCACACGGTTCGTGCGCGTCGGGCTGCCGGTCTTCGTGTCCGTGCTGATCGCGCTCGGCGAAGTCGTGTCGCTGGTCACGATCATCTCGATTTATCGTGAAGGCGGCATTCTCAGACGGCTCCGCGCAACACCCCTCCGCCCGCAAACCATTCTCACCGCCCACGTGCTTGTCAAACTGGCACTGACGGTGGTCACCATGGCCTTGATGGTGCTGGCAGGCAAGCGCTATTACCCGATCCACGTGGATGTTCCCATATTCGGATTTGCGTTGGCGCTGCTGCTCAGCGTGTGGAGCATCCTCTCGATGGGTTTTCTGATCGCCAGCATGGTGCCTGCGGCGCGCTTCGCGCAGCCGGTCGCCGCGGCCATTCTGTATCCGATGCTGGCCCTGTGCGGATTGTTCGCGCCGTTGAACTCGCTGCCACCCGCGCTCCGAGCCGTGTCGCGCGCACTGCCGCTGACCTATGCGGTGTCGCTGCTGCAGGGGATCTGGACTGGCGAGGCATGGCCGGCACACCTTGGCGACGTGGCGGCACTGGTGGCCGTGTTTGCGATCTGCACGGCGCTTTCGGCGAAGGTGTTTCGTTGGGAATAGAAAGCCGCCCCGGGGAGGAGTCGTGTAGGATGGTATTATCCCGCGAAGATGGAATCGCATAACGTAGACCTGAAACAAACGATCAATCTGCCGCGCACCGGCTTTTCAATGAAGGCCAACCTGTCGCAGAGCGAGCCGAAGCTGCTCGAGCGCTGGGAAGCGGAAGATCTCTATGGCCGGATTCGCCGCGCGCGCGCCGGGCGGCCCGCCTACGTCCTGCACGACGGCCCGCCCTACGCCAACGGGCGCATCCACCTGGGTACGGCGTTCAACAAGATCCTGAAGGATTTCATCGTCAAATCGAAGACCATGGCCGGCTTCGATTCGCCCTACGTTCCCGGTTGGGATTGTCATGGCCTGCCCATCGAAATCAAGGTCGATAGCGAACTCGGCGCGCGCAAGGCACAGATGAGCGTGGCGGAAATTCGCGCGGAGTGCCGCAAGTACGCCGCCAGGTACGTGGACCTCCAGCGCCAGGATTTCAAGCGGCTGGGCGTGTTCGGCCGGTGGGACGACCCATATCTCACCATGAGCGCGCAGTATCAGTCGGTGATCGCGGGCGCGTTCGTGGAGTTTCTGCATCGCGGCTACGTCTACAAGGGCCTGAAGCCGGTGCACTGGTGCATGCGCGACCGCACCGCGCTGGCCGAAGCCGAGGTGGAATATGCCAACCATGCCAGCCCGTCCATCTGGGTGCGGTTCGCGCTCACTTCCGATCCGGCGAAGATCGATCCGGCGCTGGCCGGCAGCCGGGTTTACGGCCTGATCTGGACCACCACGCCGTGGACCATCCCGGCCAACATGGCCATCGCCTACCACCCGAAATACGAATACGTGGCCGTTCAGGTGCAGGGTGGCCCGGTCTATATCGTGGCCGCCGATCTGCTGAACGCCACCGCTGGAAAGTGCGGCTGGACCGGGCATGACGTGCTGGCGCGATTCCCCGGCTCGCGGTTGGAAGGCGCGGTGTTCCATCATCCCTTCCTGGAACGCGAATCGCCCGGCATCCTGGCCGATCACGTCACCCTGGAACAGGGCGTCGGCGCCGTGCACACGGCCCCCGGCCACGGCCAGGAAGACTACGTGGTGGGCCGCCAGTACGGCATCGAAACCTATTGCCCGGTGGATGCCGCCGGACGTTTCTTTCATGCGGAAGGCGCCGCTGGACGGCTGCCCGAAGAGTTGATCGGGAAGACCGTCTGGGAAGGCAATCCCATCGTCATCGAGATCCTGCGCGCGCATCACGCGCTGCTGGCCTCCGAAAAGATCGACCACAGTTATCCGCATTGCTGGCGCTGCCACAAGCCCACTATTTTCCGCGCCACCGAGCAATGGTTCATCGGCATGGAGCGGAACAACTTCCGGCGGGATGCGCTGGAGGCAGTCAGCCGGGTGCGCTGGATGCCGGACTGGGGCCGGGAGCGCATGCACAACATGATCGCCACGCGGCCGGACTGGTGCATCTCGCGCCAGCGTGTGTGGGGCGTGCCCATCATCGTGTTCTATTGCGAAGGCTGCCGCGAGCCGCTGACCGATCGCCACATCCTGGACGGCATCGTCAAGCTGTTCGCCGAACACACCGCCGACGTCTGGTATGAACGCAGTGCGGCGGAACTGCTGCCGGCGGGCGTGGTGTGCGCCAAGTGCGGCGGCGCCGAATTCAGCAAGGAGAGTGACATACTCGACGTGTGGTTCGATTCCGGATCGAGCCACCTGGCCGTGCTCACCGCGGCCAACCACCTGCCCTGGCCGGCGGACCTTTATATGGAAGGCGGCGACCAATACCGCGGCTGGTTTCACAGTTCGCTGCTAGTGGGCGTCGGCATTCAGGGCGGCTCGCCGTACCGCGCCTGCGCGCTGAACGGCTGGGTGCTCGATGGCGAAGGCCGCGCCATGCACAAGTCGCTCGGCAACTCCATCGAGCCCGACGAGATCATCCGGCATCATGGCGCCGACCTGGTCCGGCTGTGGTCCGCGTCGGTCGAGTTCAACGAAGATGTGCGTGTGTCGGAGACCATCCTGACCCGGTTGCAGGACGCCTACCGCAAGCTGCGCAACACCTTCCGCTATCTGCTGGGCAACCTTGCGGGTTTCGATGCGCGCGCCGATGCGGTGCCCGCGGCGGAGATGCTGGAACTGGACCAATGGATCCTGCTGCGCGCCGAAGATCTGGTGGCCCGCTGCCGCGCCTGGTATGACGAATTCGCTTTCCACAAGGTGTATCACGCGCTCTACGATTTCGCCACCGTGGAGTTGAGCTCGCTCTATTTCGACGTCTTGAAGGACCGCCTGTACACCGCGGCGCCCAAGTCGCCGGCGCGCCGCAGCGCGCAAACCGCGCTCCACCGGCTGGAATACGCGCTGGTGCGGCTGGTGGCGCCCATCCTGACGTTCACCGCCGAGGAAGTCTGGACCCAGATGGGACAGCCGGACAGCGTGCACCTGCAGTTGTTTCCTGAGCCCGCGGAGTTGACCGAAGGTCTGCCGGAGGAGCACCGGAAACGGGCGGAGAACTGGGACCGTCTCATGACAGTGAGGGAAGACGTGCTCAAGAGCCTCGAGCAGGCCCGCCAGGAGAAATTCATCGGCGCGCCGCTCGAGGCCCGGGTACGGCTGGCGGCCAACGGCGACCTGTATCCGCTGCTGGAGCAATACGCCGCCGAACTGCCGGGCCTGTTCATCGTTTCCCAGGTAGTGGTGGGGCAGGCGTCCAGCGAGCAACCCGCCATCCGCATCGAGCGCGCCGACGGCGTCAAGTGCGAGCGCTGCTGGAAGTACACCACCGACACCGGCGCGGACGCCCGGTTCCCCACCATTTGCGCCGCCTGCGCCGCGGCGGTGAGACAGGGACTGCATGGTGGATAGCCGTTGGAAGGCGTACGGGCTTGCGGCGGCGGTGTTTGCCGCTGATCGCCTGACCAAGTCGATCATTGAAGCCAGTCTCTCGGCCTTCGACGTGCGCACGGTGATTCCCGGCTTCTTCGATATCGTGCACTCGCAGAACCGCGGCGTGGCCTTCGGCCTGATGAACGACTCGCATTCGAGTTGGCGGACGCTCGTGTTGATCGCCTTCTCGGCGGCGGCTTTGCTGGTGGTGGCCGGCCTGCTCTGGAGGGCCTCGCGTTTGGACCGCTGGACGGCTACGGGCCTGGCACTGGTGCTGGGCGGCGCGGCCGGAAACCTGTTCGACCGCATCATGTGGGGCCGCGTCACCGATTTCCTGGAGTTCTACATCGGCGACCTGCACTGGCCCACCTTCAACGTGGCGGACTCCTGCATCGTGACCGGCAGTGGATTGCTGCTGCTGGCGCTTTTGAAAACCAGGCGCCAGCCGGTGCGTACCTGATGCTCCCGCGCCTGCTCCATATCGGAAGTTTCTCGCAGTCCACTTACGGCGTGCTGGTGGCCCTGGCCTTTCTGGCAGCCCTGTCGCTGATCGCGCGCCTGGCGCGCCGCGCCGGCATCAACAGCGATGCGGTGGTCAATCTGGGAATTCTTTGCGGGCTCAGCGCCATTGTAGGGGCCAAGATCATGATGTTCCTGGTGGATCTCCCCTATTACGCGCGTAACCCCGGCGAGATCCTTTCCATGGCCAGCCTGCAGGCCGGCGGCGTGTTTTATGGCGGCCTGATCGCGGCGCTGATCGCGTCGGTGATTTATATCCGCCGCCGCCGCCTGCCGCCGCTGGGCACGGCGGATGTCTTCGCGCCGGGCATCGCGCTGGGGCACGCCATCGGCCGCCTGGGATGCTTCTCCGCGGGCTGTTGCTGGGGCTTGCCCACCAGGCTGCCCTGGGGCGTGACGTTCTCCAACCCGGTGGCCGCGCAAACCGTGGGCGTGCCGCTGGGCATTCCGCTGCATCCCACGCAGTTGTACGAATCGGCCGCCGAGTTTGCCATCTTCGGCATTCTCTACTGGCGCATCCGCAAGCCGCATGCCCCGGGCGCCATCATCAGCCTGTACCTGATCTTGTACTCGACCGCGCGCTTCCTGGTGGAGTTCGTGCGGGACCACCCCGGCGAGCCCAAGCCGTTCGACGGCCCGTTGAACACGTCGCAATGGATTTCGATGGCGCTGGCTATGCTGGGGGCCGCGTATTTCCTGCGCCGTAAGTTGGCCGGGCCCCGCCGGACCGTGTTAGAGTAGGCTCGATCGGAGGCAGTATGCCCTTCTGTGAGAACTGCGGCGCATCGCTGACCGGAACGTTCTGCACGGCTTGCGGAACCCGCGCCAAGGCCGGCGACGCGCCCACCACTCCCACCACACCGGCGGCCACGCCGCCAACCCCTGTCCAGGTGGCGCCCGCGGCCGCGCGCAAGACCAGCCCGCTGGTCTGGATCCTGGTGGCGGTAGTTGGACTGTTTGTCCTGCTCGGCATCGGTCTCGTCGGCGCCGGCATGTTCGTGGTTCACAAAGCCAGGCAGGCCGGGCTCGATCCGGAATTGATGCGGACCAATCCGGGACTGGCCACGGCCAAGCTGCTGGCGGCCACCAATCCGGATCTCGAGGTGGTTTCCACCGACGAAGGCAACGGGCGCATCACCGTCCGCCAGAAATCCACGGGGAAGACCATGACAGTCACCTTCGACCAGATGAAGCATGGCAGGTTCACCTTCCGAGAAGACGGCAAGGATGCGGTCACCCTGGATGCGCACGGCGACGGTCAAACCGGCAGCCTGCAAATGAAGTCCGGCTCCGAATCGCTCAACATCGGGGCCAATCAGGCCACCCTGCCGTCCTGGATTCCGGCTTATCCCAACGCCAAGGCGCAGAGCAATTTCAGTATGAACGGCAAGAACGGGACTGCGGCCAGCTTTCAGTTTCAGACCCAGGACGCAGCCAAGGACGTGCTGGCGTTTTACCAGAACGGGTTGAAGCAGAACGGATTCAAAATCGCCCTGACCACCATCAGCGACAGCGGCGGCCTGCTCACCGCCCAGGACGACGCCAACAAGCGCACGGTCCTGGTGACTGCGGGACCCGGCGCCCAGGGGACCACCGTCAGTCTGACGGTTTCGCAGAAATAGGCGGCCCGGCGGCCCATTCCGCCAGGTCTTCCATGCGGTCCACCAGCAGGTCCGGAGGCACGGCCGCGAGCGTGTCGGGCTGGAAGCCGTAGGTCACTCCGCAGGATTGTACCCGGGCGTTGCGCGCGGTCTGGATATCCACCGAACTGTCGCCCACCATCATGGTGCGCTCGCGCGCGGCGCCGCACTCCGCCATCAGGGTCTCGACGCCGATGGGGTGCGGTTTCTTGAAGTCGAAACTGTTGCCGCCGTAAACCTGCCGGAAATATCCGCCCACGCCCAGGCCGTCGAGGATGGCCCGGCTGATGCGCACGGGCTTGTTGGTCAGCACGGCCATCGACACACCCGCGCCGCGCAGGCGGTCCAAGGCTTCCCGCACGCCGGGATAGAGCTTGGTGAAATCCAGCATGTGATCGCGATAGAACTCCAGGAAGAACTCCAGCCCTTCCTGGACCTGCGCCTCGCCGGCCTCGGCGCCCAGCACGCGGCGGATCAGCACGGGCGCGCCATTGCCCACATAGGAGTAAACCAGATCGCGCTCGATGGGCGGCATGCCCATATGGGTGCGCGTGGCGTTGGCGGCCTGCGCCAGGTCCAGTTTCGAGTCGATCAGGGTGCCGTCCAGATCGAAGATGAGCAGGTCCACGCGGTTCACGCCGTAACGGCTTTCTTGCGCGTGCGGGCCTCGGCGCGCACGGGCTTGCGCCGCGTCTTCTGGGGGACCAGCCGGTACTCCCTCATCTTCCGCTGCAGCGTGTTGCGATGGATGCCCAGCAGCTTGCTGGCCGCCGAGCGGTTCCCGCCGGTGCGCTCCAGCGTCCTTTCGATCAAGGTTTTCTCCAGCAGTTCGACGACCTCCTCGAGAAAGAAGTTGTTGCCCACCAGATGCTCCACCAGCGCTTCGAATTTTTCTCTCATTTCACTTTCCCCGCATCCGGCAATTCCCGAATGCCCTTTTTCAGGGCGTTGCCCCAAATCGTCTTCACCTGCTCGTAGCTTTTGTGGAACCCGTCTTTCAACTCGCGCGGCGCGATGGCGGCGCACACCCGCGCGGCGCCGATCACGTACGGCGCCACCCTCGAATGGACCACGGCGCTGGAGGGCGACTTGCCCGGCTCGAACGCCAGCAGCGCCAGAACCAGGGCGATCGAGATCAGCAAACCGCGCACCAGCCCGAAGCCCGCTCCCAACAAGCGGTCCACAAACGACAGCCCGGCGGCCTTCATCAGTTTGCCGAGCACGCGGCCGGTAATCCCGCCCAGCAGCAGCACGCCGCCGAAAACGATCAGAAACCCGCAGAAATTGGCGATGCCTGGCGAACTGACGTACGGCAGCACCACGGAACCGGCCGTGCCGTAAAACCAGATGGCCAGCACCAGCGCCGCGACGATCGAAACCAGCCCCACCACTTCGCGCGCCAGGCCCGCCGAAAAACTGGTCGCCACCGATACCGCCAAAACCACCAGCAGCACGGCGTCCAGCCAGTTCATAGATCTTTGCCGGTCAGCACACGGTAGGCCTGCCGGTATTTTTCGCTGGTCTGGCGCGCCACCTCTTCGGGCAGCGGCGGCGCCGGCGGCTTCTTGTCCCAATGAATCGACTCCAGGTAGTCGCGCACGTACTGCTTGTCGTAGGAGAACTGCGGGCCTCCCGGCTGGTAGCTTTCCGCGGGCCAGAAGCGCGACGAATCGGGGGTCAGCACTTCGTCCCCCAACAGCAGTTCGCCATCCACGTGGCCAAACTCGAATTTCGTATCGGCGATGATCACGCCTTTGGTCTCGGCATAGGCCGCCGCGCGCGAATAAATCTCCAGCGTGAGATGGCGCAGCCGCGCGCCCAGTTCCGCGCCCACCAGCGAGCACATGGTTTCAAACGAAATGTTCTGGTCGTGGCCGGACTGTGCCTTGGTGGACGGCGTGAAGATGGGCTCGGGCAACCGGCCGCTCTCGCGCAACCCCGCCGGCAGCGGAATGCCGCAGACGGTTCCTTGCGCCTGGTACTCCTTCCAGCCGGAGCCCGCCAGGTAGCCGCGCGCCACGCACTCGACCTCCACCATGGCGGCGCGTTTCACCAGCATGGAGCGGCCCGCAAGCTGGCCGCGGAAGGGCCGTAGCGCCGCCGGATATTGGTCCACGTCGGCGGTGAGGAAATGCGTGGGCGTCACCCCGCGCAGAAAGTCGAACCAGAAGATGGAAAGTTGCGTCAGCACGCGGCCCTTGTCCGGTATGCCGGTGGGCAGGATGTAGTCGAACGCCGAAATGCGGTCGGTGGCGACGATCAGCAATTGTCCGTCCACGTTGTAAACATCGCGCACCTTGCCCTGCGCGTGCGCTTCGATTCCGGGCAGTTCGGTCTTGAGGATTACGGTTTCGGGATTCACAGGTTTTCAGGGATCGCTATCGGGGGAGTAACTCAAATAATAACGCGATGGCGCGATTTGTCAAATAGCATTTCGGCAAGGGCATTCCCATTACGTGTGGACGTCGCCGCCGCCGTCGAACAGGGAGGGCGGCAAACCGCTGGAACTACGCTCCCAGGCACTGGTGCGCCAGTTGTCGGGGTTGCGCGATACGGGCATCCAGGTGGCCGGGTTCAACATGAATCGCCGCGCCAGGGCGGACACGTAAGGCTCGTACATGCGCCGCATCTGCGCCAGTTTGGCATCGAACCCCGCGCCGGCTGGCGCAATCCCGGCCGCCGCCAGGCCGGTCTTGAACTCCGCCAGAGCCGCCGAGGGCAGGCGATCCGGCTCCTGCCCGCGCGGCGGCGCGTTCACAATCTGCGCCAGGTCCACCACCGTGTGGCGCGCCATGGCGAACGTCAGCCGCGCCTGCCACGGCGCCAGTCCGTCGATGCCCGAGATCACCACCGCGCACACGTCCAGAATGGTGGTGAGCGCCGCCAGCCACGATTGGTTGTCGTGCTGCGAGCGGAAATACGCCAGCACCGGGTACGAAATGTAGGTTTCCAAAAGGTCGGCCGACCAGATCTCCCACTCCCGCAGCAATCCATCCACGGCCGCCAGGCCATGGCCCGTGGCGTACCGCCGCAGCAGTTCGGCCGCCGTGGGAGGCGATCCCGCGCGCGCATCCAGCAGCAGGATGCTGGTTTCGCGCCGCGCGAACGACTGGTACAGCACCGGCAGGTAGCTGATCACCAGCGCCAGGAAGCCGAAGCCGACACCGGCTTCCGTGACCAGCACCGCGCGCGCCCATCGCGTGTGTGGGACTCCCATTCCCAAGGTGATGAAGGTGGTGCCGCTCAAATACAGGCTCTCCAGGAACGCCATGTGCGGCGGCCCCACGGACCACTGCACCATGGCGAACGCCGCGATCATGCCCGCGGCCCAGATCACGATCAGAAACACCAGCGAGAGCGGCCCGAAAAAGCTGAGATAGCGCTCGCGGCGTCTGGCCGAGCCGACCCGCCGCGCCAGCCACGCCCACACCGCCCAGGCGGAGAGGTAATACAGCCGGCTCAGCCGCAGCCGCCGCGCCACCCGCCGCGGCAGGATGATGACTTCAAAGCCGTCCCACAGTATCACGAGCAGGATGACGATCCCCAGAATGGCCATCAACGCGGTCATCAAAACCCCAGCTCCTGGTGTACGAAGCTGGCCATGATAACATGGGGGCGGGATGTGCCTCGCCATACCGGGGAAAATCGTCAGCCTGCTCGACAGCCATGGCGTGAAAATGGCCAAGGTGGATTTCGGCGGCGTGGTCCGCGAAGCCTGCCTCGAATACCTGCCGGAAGCCCAGCTCGGCGATTACGTGATGGTGCACGTGGGCTTCGCCATCAGCCAGGTGGACCCGGAAGAGGCGGCGCGCACCTACCAGGCGCTCCGCGAGTTGGATCAACTCGCCGAACTCGAAGCGGATCCGCATGAAGTACCTTGACGAGTACCGCGATCAGCGCCTCGCCGCCAGATTAGTCGAAGAAATCCGCCGCGCGGCTACCCGCCCGTGGACCCTCATGGAGGTGTGCGGCGGCCAGACGCACTCCATCGTGAAGTACGGCATTGACGAGCTGTTGCCCGCGGGCGTGGAACTGGTGCACGGGCCGGGCTGCCCGGTCTGCGTGACGCCGCTCGAAATGATCGACCGGGCCCACGCCATCGCCCGCCGCCCCGGTGTGATCTTCTGTTCCTTCGGCGACATGCTGCGTGTGCCGGGATCGAACGGCGACCTGTTCCAGATCAAGGCGGAAGGCGGCGACGTGCGCATCGTCTATTCGCCGCTCGACTGCCTGAAGCTGGCGCGCGCGCATCCCGGCAGGCAGGTGGTGTTCTTCGCCATCGGCTTCGAGACCACCGCGCCCGCCAACGCCATGGCGGTCTGGCAGGCCCGCGCGCAGGGCCTCGCCAATCTCTCGCTGCTGGTTTCGCACGTGCTGGTGCCGCCGGCCATCGCCGCGATCCTGGAATCGCCGTCCAACCGCGTGCGCGCTTTTCTGGGTCCAGGACACGTGTGCGCGGTGATGGGCTGGACCGAGTACGAACCGCTGGCCGAGCGCTATGGCGTGCCCATGGTGATCACCGGGTTCGAGCCGCTCGACCTGCTGGAGGGCATCCTGATGGCGATCCGGCAGCTCGAGCAGGGCCGCGCCGCGGTGGAGAATCAATACGCGCGCGCCGTCGGACGGGATGGCAATTTGGAAGCGCGCAAGATGATCGGACGCGTGTTCGAAGTCTGTGATCGCGCCTGGCGCGGCATCGGCGTAATCCCGCGTAGCGGCTACCGGCTGCGCGAGGAATTTCACGCGCACGATGCCCAGCGCATCTTCCAGGTGGAAAGCGTGCGCGCCACCGAGCCCGCCGTTTGCATCAGCGGCCAGGTATTGCAGGGCTACAAGAAGCCGCACGAGTGTCCCGCCTTCGGGACCCAGTGTACGCCGCAAACGCCGCTTGGCGCGACCATGGTCTCCGCCGAAGGCGCCTGCGCGGCTTATTACAACTACGGGCGCCACCGGGTTCGCCATGCCTGACGATTTCGCGCTCTCCTGCCCCTTGCCGGTGGCGGACCGCCGGACCATCGTGCTCGGCCACGGCAGCGGCGGGCGGCTCACGGCCCAGCTTGTGCACGATATCTTCGTGCCCGCCTTCGACAACGAAATCCTGCGCCGCCTGGACGACCAGGCGGTGCTGAGCCTGGGCGGCGCGCGCATCGCCTTCACCACCGATTCCTTCGTGGTGACGCCGCTGTTCTTTCCGGGCGGCGACATCGGCAAGCTGGCGGTGCACGGCACGGTGAACGACCTGGCCATGTGCGGCGCCCGCCCGCTCTACCTTTCCGCCGCGTTCATCATGGAAGAGGGGCTGCCCATGGACCAGCTTTCGCGCATCGTGGCGTCCATGGCGGAAGCGGCTAAAGCCGCGGGCGTGGCCATCGTGACCGGCGATACCAAAGTGGTGAACAAAGGCTCGGCCGACAAGCTGTTCGTCACCACCACCGGCATCGGGTTGGCGCCGGACGGCGTGGCCATCGCGGCCGCCAACGCCCGGCCCGGCGACAAGGTGATTCTCAGCGGCCCGATCGGCGATCACGGCATGGCCGTCTTCTCGCAGCGCGAGAACCTGGAGTTCGAGGCGGCCATCGAGTCCGATACCGCGCCGCTGTTCGGGCTGGTCGAGGCCATGCTCGGCGCCGGAGAAGTGCATGCGCTGCGCGATCCCACCCGCGGCGGCCTGGGAACTTCCCTATGCGAGATCGCCGGCTCGGCGGGCGTGGGCGTGGAGATCCATGCGGCGCGGATTCCGGTGCGCGAGGAGGTGCGGGCTGCCTGCGAGATTCTGGGCATGGACCCGCTGTTCGTGGCCAACGAAGGCAAGCTGGTGGCCTTCGTCGCGCCCGGTTCGGCCGATGCCATCCTGGCCGCCATGCGCCGCGCGCCCTACGGGCGGGATGCGGCCATTATCGGCGAAGCGGTCGGCGCGCACCCCGGCATGGTGTTGATGAAAACCGAAATCGGCGGCGCCCGCGTGCTGGATTTGCCCTTCGGCGAACAACTGCCGCGCATCTGCTGAGACCGCCGCCTCTACCCCACACCTACTGATAAGTTACCGCCCTCACGTACCCTCAGGACAGGATCGCCTGGTCTGCCGCCGACCGTCCTCTGGCCCGTTGCAGCGCCCCTCTTAGCGCCTCCGGCATAGCCTGGGCCCGCTGTCTGGAGCGGCCCACGCAAACTACCACGATGCTGCCATGGGCCGCCGCGGCGCCGTCCTTCAGCGCGGTGAACGCCAGCGTGTACGACGACGATCCGATGCGCTTCACCGACACGGCGATATCCAGCTCATCGTCGAAAACGATGGCCGAGCGGTACTCGCATTCCACGCGCACCCGTGGAAAGCCTATGTCCGGCGCGTCGCGATGGCTGAATCCCAGCCACCGCAGAAACTCCAGTTCGGCGGCCTCGAAATAGCGCAGCATGGCTGTGAAATGGATGCGTCCGGATGCGTCGGTATCCACGAACGCCACCCGCACGCGGTGTGTGAAATCGGGCATGCGTCTATTTCCCGGGCTTGGCGAAGGCCGCTTCCTCGAGCGCCGCGTTGTTCGTGATCCCGGTGAACTTGAAGATCATGGTGTTATCCGGCGCCCGCTGCTCGATGCGCGACGGCAGCTTGAGCCCGTCCACGTCGCGATAGTCGCTGTAGAGCACCTCGTATTGCACGATGCCGTCCTCCAGGGTCACGCGCTCGAAGTCGTGTTTCACCAGCAGGCCGCTCTCCGCATCGAAGTAGAGTTTCTCGGCGGGACCGTCGCCCGCGCCGGCCTCGATCACGTAGGCCGGGCGCCCGTTGACGTTGTCCGATCCGGCCGTCTGCATCTTCGGATACAATTCCTTCAGCCGCACCTCGCGATAGAAGTCGTGGTCGCGGCGGGCCGCCTCCAGGTCCGTTTTGCTCATCGCGTGCGTGCCCGTGTCCGGATTGCTCTCCCAGCCGGCCGCGCCATCCAGAACGCTCTCGACCGTTCCGTAGCCGGGAATGTCCATGGTCAGGCGGTAGCTGGCGGGCGCCTTGGCGTACACACGCGCGGTCCCGGTGACGTTGTCGTCGGGCATCTCGACCGTGCCGGTCATCGTCCGCGTGGTGATCTTCTCGTACGCCGCACGGCCGCCCAGGGCCTGGGTGTACTTCTCCAGAATCCGATCGACGCCGGGCTGCGCGCACAACGGCGCGGCGCCCATCCACGCACACAACCACAACTGCCGGTATCTCATGCCAAACCTCCGGGGCAGCGGAACGCGCGGCCTACAGTCTACAATAGATCTTTTATGCACTTACAGGAAGTCGTCGAAGCGGAAGGCCACCTGATCGACTCCCACGTGATGGAGAACATCTTCGACAAGGTGGTGGAACATCACGGCCGCTTCGAGGTGGAACAGTTCCGCATCGGCCGCACCAACAGCGAGCCGTCCTATCTGCGCCTGAAGGTGGAGGCGCCTTCGAGCGACCTGCTGGCGCACCTGTTGGAAGACCTGCTGGAGCTGGGCTGCTCGGCGGTGGACTCGGGGGACGCCGCGTGCCGGGTGGTGGAACGCGACTGCTGCGCGCCGGAGGATTTCTACTCCTCCACCAACCATCGTACTTTCGTGCGCCACGAGCAGCGCTGGATCGAAGTGGAGAACCAGCGCATGGACGCGCTGGTGGTGATCGCCGAGGGCCGCGCCTATTGCCGCCGGCTGCGCGACATCCGGGCGGGCGATGGCGTGGTGGTGGGGATGCGCGGCATCCGTGTGGCCCCCGAATCGAAGGAGCGCGACCGGCTGGCCTTCGCTTTCATGTCCAACGGCATCTCGTCGGAGCGGCAGGTGGAAACCGCCGTGCGGCAGACCGCGGCCCTCATCCGCCAGGCGCTCGAGCAGAAGCTGAAGGTTATCGTGGTGGCCGGCCCGGTGGTGGTGCACACCGGCGGCGTGCAGGGCCTCGCGGCGCTGATCCGCGGCGGCTTCGTCCACGCCCTGTTGAGCGGCAATGCGCTCGGCGTGCACGACTCGGAGGCGGCGCTGTTCGGCACCTCGCTGGGCGTGCGGCTGGCCGATGGCCGCCAGGAAGAGCACGGACATCGCAACCACATGCGCGCCATCAACGCCATCTATCGCGCGGGCGGCGTGCGCCAGGCCGTGGCCGCGGGGCGTTTGCGCACCGGCATCCTTTATGAATGCGTGCGCGCCGGCGTGCCTTTCGTGCTGGCGGGCAGCCTGCGCGACGATGGTCCTCTGCCCGATACCATCACCGACATGAACGCCGCGCAGGACGCCTATGCCGAACAACTGAAAGGCGCGGGCCTGGTGCTGTGCCTGGGTTCCATGCTGCACTCCATCGCCACCGGCAACATGCTGCCGAGCTGGGTGAAGATCGTGTGCGTGGACATCAATCCCGCGGTGGCCACCAAGGTGAGCGACCGCGGCACGGGGCAGGCCGTGGGCGTGGTGGCCGATGTCGGCATGTTCCTCGACCTGCTGGCCAGGACGGTGGCGCCCGCATGAAGCGCGCCTACACGGACGAACACGCCGCGGCGGGACTGGATGCCGCGCTGCCCCAAATCGAAACTTGGCCCAACCGTTTCGCCGGCTACGAAATCGAGATCGCCATTCCCGAGTTCACCTCCGTCTGCCCGAAAACCGGCCTGCCGGACTTCGGCAAGCTGACGCTGCGCTACACGCCGGACAAGAAATGTTTGGAACTGAAATCGCTGAAAATGTATTTGCTGGCGTATCGCAACCTGGGCATCTTCTACGAGAACGTGGTGAACCGGTTCTTGCGCGACGTGGTGGCCGCCGCCAAACCCGTCCGGGCCACCGTGACCGGCGAGTTTACACCGCGCGGCGGGCTGCATTCCAAGATCACGGCTACCTGGAGCGGAAAACGTGGAAACCGATGAACTGACGGCCATGCTGCGGGAGGTGCGCGAGCGCGTCCGCGAGCGCCATCCGGATGCTTCGGCTTCATCCCTGCGGCTTCCGGACCTGATGCCGCTGCTGCACGCGCGCGACGCCGCCGAAGCCAAGGTGGCGTCCATCGGCACGGTGAATCCGCGCCGCGGCGGCCCGCTGAACTGGGTGATCCAGCAGGTGAAGAACGCCATCGCGCGCGCTCTGGACTGGCACGTGCGCGAGCAGGTGGAGTTCAACCGCAACGTGATGGCTTGCGTGCAGGCTGCGCTGGAGGCTTTGGAAGAGGTTCGCGGCACGCTGGCGGAAGAGATCAGACGCGCGGCCGTGTTCCAGGACGAGGTCCGGGAGTTGAAGGACATCCGCCTGCATTGGGCCGAGTGGCGTCAGGGTTGGGAACACAAGCTGGTCGTCAACGAGACCAAATTGTTGCGCGGGCTGGCCGATCTGAACGCCGCGTTTCTGCATCGCGCGGGGCTTACCGAGAGCCATTTTCAGGAGCAAATGAAGCTGCTCCACGCGGACTTCGCGGCGGCGCTGGAACGCAGTGGAGTGGAGATCCAGAAGCGCCTGTGGGCCGACCTGGAACGCATCCGGCTGGATTACGAGCGCCGCATTCAAGCGGAGTTGCGCGCCATCCGGCAGCGCGCGGCGGTGAGCGCGCCGGCCATCGCGCCCGTCCCTCCGCCCGCTGAATCCGCCGCGGCGCCCGCGTTCGATTACGGCCGCTTTGCCGAGCGCTTCCGCGGCTCCGAGGAATACGTCCGCGAGGGCCAGCGGTTCTACCTGCCGTATTTCGCGGGCCGGGGCGAGGTGCTGGATATCGGTTGCGGCCGCGGCGAGTTTCTGGAGCTGATGCGCGAGGCAGGCATCGCCGCTCGCGGCATCGACTTGAGCCGCGAATCCGTGGACCTGTGCCGCTACAAGGGCCTGCAGGCGGAAGAGGCCGACCTGTTTGTCTACCTGGCGGATCTCCCCGAGGCGTCGCTCGACGGCATTTTCAGCGCGCAAGTGGTGGAGCATCTGCCGCCCGACCGGCTGCCGGAGATGATCCGCCTGGCGGCCTCGCGCCTGCGGCGGGACGGCGTGCTGGCCATCGAAACGCCGAACCCCGAGTGCCTGGCCATTTTCGCCAGCCACTTCTATCTGGACCCCACCCACACCCGCCCCGTCCCGCACGCCTTGCTGACGTTTTATATGGAAGAGTACGGCGTGGGGCTGATCGAAGTGCACGGGCGCGCCCCGGCGATAGAATCCATGCCGGGCCTAGCCGCCCTGCCGGCGGAATTTCGCGAGGCATTTTTCGGAGGGCTGGATTACGCCATCGTGGGGAGGAAGGTATAGGACCTCCGTCGCGGGAAGTCGAAATCAAGCTGGCGGCGGCCAGCGCAGCCGCGGGGCGCCGGTTGCTGCGCGCGGCCGGCTTTCGCGTCGCGAAGCGCCGGGTCTTCGAGGCCAATGCGCTGTTCGACACCGCGGACGGCGCCGTGCGCCGCGGCGGACGGCTGCTGCGCGTGCGCGAAGCGGGACCGCTGGGCCTGCTGACTTACAAGGGTCCGGCCGCGCCCGGCAAACACAAGAGCCGCGAAGAGATTGAAACCGGGGTGTCCGACGCCGCCCGGCTGGTCCGGATCCTGGCTCGCCTGCATTTCGCTCCGGCCTTCCGCTACGAGAAATTCCGCACGGAATACCGGCGTCCCGGCGAAGCGGGAGTGGCCACCCTGGACGAGACGCCCATCGGCGTCTATCTCGAACTGGAAGGCACGCCGGCCTGGATCGACCGCACTGCCCGCCGCCTGGGCGCCGCCGAGTCCACCTATATCACGGCGAGCTATTACACGCTCTATCTCGACTATTGCAAGGCGCGCGGAGTGCGTCCCGCGCACATGGTTTTCACGGCCGCGCATGCGCGCGCACGCTGACGGGTTATTGCCGCCTTCTCACCGCCGCAGCAGGTCTTCGACCCACGGCGGCGTGGCCTCCATCAGGCGCCCCAGTTCCGGCTCCAGTTCCTGCATCTTGAGCTTCATATCCCAGGCCACCTGGCGATAGCTGAAGTGGCCCTTCACGCCGCTGCGCACGCGCGCCATGTACTCGGCCTCGGCGAAGTCCATTTTGAACAGGAAACGGGAGCGCGCGCCGAAGGGCAGCAGGTAGTGCGCGCCGGGCGCGGGCAGCGCCCGCATGGCCGCCAGGGCCGATTCCATGGCCTCCCGGTAGACCGGCGCGGCCCCGGACTCTTCCACCAGCGCGGGCGTATCGTAACCCAGATTGCCGCTGTAACTCTGCCGGAACTTCTGGCAGCGGCGGTGACGGTGCAGGTCGCGATAGGCGCCAACGTCGATCGCGAAATCGTAGGCGTACAGGCCGCCGTGGAAGCCGGCCGGCAGGTCGTCGCGCCGCGTGCGGGATTCGAGCGCCGCATCCAACACCTCGGCGCGCTGCGCCGCGCTCCAGCCGCGGGCGATCTCGTAAAGTTCGCGAAAGGGCCGGTCCGTCGCCGGATACAAAAGCGTGGCCACGATGTCGGCGGCGGTATCGGAGGGATGGAGCAGGTCCACGCGCGCGGGCGCTGCGCCGGTGGCGCGCGGCAGGTTCTGCTCCGCCCAACGGCGCAGGTTGGCGCGCGCCCGCGCGGCGAATTCGTCCGCCTCGGCGTGCCGCGCCAGCGTGGGCGCCAGGGGCTCGCGCGCGGCGGTGGCATCCCACACGCAATCCGGCTCGGCGGCGCACGCCCCCGCGATCTCATCGCCGATTGCGCGCAATTCCCCGTATTCGGAGGCCTTCAGGCGCCGGACCTGCTTTTCGAGCGTGCGAATGCTGGTGACCTGGCCGACGTTGGTGGGGACGCCCCAGAACAGCAGGTAGCGGGCCACGTCGAAGGCGCGGGCCGCCAGGTTGCGCCGGTAGGCTTCGGGCTTCATGTCGTCCGGACGCGGCAGGCGCGCCGCGAGACATTCGAAGGCCCGCGCTTTGACCTGCGCATAGGCGTCCAGCAGTTGGCGCGCGGCGGCTTGGTAGGAGGCGGCCGCGCCGCCGGCCAACTCGGGCGGCGTCACAAATCCGGCGCGCGAAAAATCCTGGTAGCGCGAGGACTTGGCCTGGCCGTCCCACAGCGGCTCCTCCTCGATCTCGGTGGCGGCCAGTTCGGAAAGGCCTTCGAAGCACAGGACCGCGTGGCCCAGGTCGGCGATGGAGGCGTGGCCATACTGGAAATAGAAACTCTCGAGGAACTTCTGCGAATCGTGGGTGCGCACCCAGGCGAGCGATTCGCGGATGGAGTCGGGCGAGCGGCTGTAACGGGCCAGGGCGTAGGCGCACTTTTCCGGCGGCATGGGCGAAACGGAAATCACGCGCTGAGGTTTGGAATCCGGCATGAAAAGGCTATGATAACGGATTCGATGAGAATACGAATCCGTAGGTTACGAGAGGATGCCGTGCTGCCGGCTTACGCGCACGGTCCGCAAGAGGATGCCGGCATGGACTTGCAGGCCGTCGAGGGCGTGGTGCTGGAGCCCGGGATGCCGCGCATGGTGCCCACCGGGCTGGCCATCGAGGTGCCGCCGGGGTATGAAGCGCAGATCCGCCCGCGCAGCGGGCTGGCGGCCAAGCACGCCATCACCCTGCCCAACAGCCCGGCGACGATTGACCCGGGTTATCGCGGGGAGATCCGTGTGATTCTGCTGAACCTGGGCCGCGAGGCCTACGAGATCCGGCCGGGGGACCGCATCGCGCAGATGGTGATCGCGCGCTACGAGGCCATCGACTGGGAAGAGGGCGAGCTGAACGAATCGCGGCGCGGCGAGGGAGGCTTCGGCTCCTCAGGGCGGTGAGCGCCGGACGACCCAGGCGGTATGCTGAAAGCAGCCATGCCATCCATCACGCGCCGTACGTTTGTGGCGGCCGGCGCCGCCCTGGCCGCCGCGCCGGCACACGCGGCGGACGCGCCCGCGATCCGCTTTCCCACCGCGCCGCGCGACCGCCTTGCGGTAGCCACCTACCCGTTCCGCAATTTCATGGAGCGGCCCGGACACCCAGGCCTGAAGCTCACCGGGTTCGCCGCCATGACGGCTGAGAAATTCGGTATATACAACATCGAGCCGCTCAGCGGGCATTTTCCGTCGACCGAGCCCGCGTACCTGAAGGAACTGCGGCGCGCGGTGGAGCAGGCGCATTCGCACATCGTGAACATCCCCGCGGGTGTGGGCGCGAGCTTGTACGATCCCGATGCGGCGCGCCGCGAGAAGGCTATTGCGGGCTGCCGGAAATGGGTGGACGCCGCGGTGGCGGTGGGGTCGCCCAGCGTCCGCGTGCACATCCAGGGAGCGCGCGGCGCGCCGGAAGTGGGCCGCGCGGCGGACAGCCTGACGCAGGCCGCCCAATACGGGGCGGCCAGGAACGTGGTGATCGACCTGGAGAACGACGACCTGGCCACCGAGGACGCCTTCTTCCTGGCGCGGGTGCTGGACCAGGTGCACAGTCCGTGGCTGCGCGGCCTGCCCGATTTCGGCAATTCCATGCTGAAGGGCGACGAGGATTTCAATTACCGGGCCGTGGAGGCCATGTTCCGCCGCGCCTACAACATCTCGCACGTGAAGGACTGCGAGGTGGACAACGGAAAGGTTTTCCGGGTGAGCCTGGCGAAGACCTTCGCCATCGCCAGGGCAACCGGGTATCGCGGCTACTTTTCCATGGAGTTCGAGGGCCAGGGCGAACCGTACGAAGGCACGCGGAAACTGATCGAGGAGAGCCTGAACAACCTCGCATAATCTCAGCTATGCGTTAAACTACCGTGGCAGGAGGCCCCTAGTGCAATCGGATTCCTCGCGGCCGCGACGCCGCGATCTGGTGAAGGCCGCGGCGGGCGGCGTGCTGCTGCTCCGCCCGGAAACGGTGTTCGGAACGCAGGCCAATTCCGCGGTGGAAGTGGGCCTGATCGGCTGCGGCGGGCGCGGCAACTGGATCGGCGGGTTCTTTCCGGAGTACGGCGGCGCGCGCATCGTGGCGCTGGCCGACGTGATCCGGGAGCGGCTGGACGCTACCCAGGCCAGCTTCAAGGTGGACCCGGCGCGCGCCTACTACGGCCCGCAGGCCTACCGCGAGCTGGTGGAATCGAAACTGGACGCGGTGGCCATCGAGACGCCTCCGTATTTTCATCCCGAGCAGGCCCGCGCGGCCATCGAGGCCGGCAAGCACGTGTACCTGGCCAAGCCGGTGGCGGTGGATGTGCCCGGCTGCCGCGGCATTCTGGAGACCGGACGGCGCGCCCAGGGTAAGCTCAGCTTCCTGGTGGACTTCCAGACGCGCTCGCAACCGGTGTTTCAGGAGGCGGCCGCGCGGGTGCAGCGCGGCGAAATCGGCCCGCCCGTTTTCGCGCAGGTGTTCTACTACGCGGGCCGGCCCGCGCCCGACAAGTCGAAACCCGGCATGGACCCCGGCCAGGCGCGCATCCTGAACTTCTACATGGATCGCGTGCTGGGCGGCGATATCATCGTGGAGCAGAATATTCATGTGATCGACGTGGCCAACTGGTTCCTGGGAGCGCATCCGGTGGCGGCGCACGGTGCGGGCGGGCGCACCGACTGGTCCGGTACGCCGTACAACACGGGCGACGCCTACGACCATTTTCTGGCCACCTTCCAATATCCCAACGGGGTGCAGGCGGACTTCAGCTCGAACCAGTTGACCAACAGCTTCAGCGATCTTTGCGTGCGCTGTTTCGGGGTGAAGGGGGCGATGGACGCGCACTACGGCGGGCTGGTGCGCATGACCGGAGAGAACCCCTGGGTGGGCGCGCAGAAAGACGATACCTTCCGGCAGGGCGCTATCAACAACGTCAAGGCGTTCATCGCCAGCATCCGCTCGGGCAAGCCGTTGAACAACGCCGGGCAGGCCGTGGAGAGCAACCTGACGGCGATTCTGGGGCGCACGGCGGCCTACCGGAACGCCACGGTCACCTGGGAGGAACTGCTGCGGTCGGAAGAGAGGTTCGAGGCGAACCTTAAACTGCGCTGGTGATCTGGGATGCGCTTCGAAGCGACGCTCTAGCGGCCCTGCTCCATCAGGCCGATCACGCCCAGCAGCGCACCCCAATGATAGTATGCGTCACTGCTGCCGACGTCGTTGCCCTCGCCGGTGATCGCGTTGTAGTTCTCGTATATGGCGCGGTCACTCCGCCACGACTTCATCAGCAGCTTGTGCGAGTGCTCGGCAAGATCGGTCCGCGCCGGTCCGAGATCGTAATTGCGCATGCCCAGGTAGACCAGAAAGTTCATCGGTCCCCAGATGCGTCCCCGCCAGTAGTTCTGATCTTTGAAACCAGGCACGTTGCGCGCTATCGATGGCATCACCCACTCGCCGTAAAATTCGCGCGGGTTGAAATAATGCTCGCGCACCATTCGCGCGGCCTGCTCTGCCGTGGCCACCTTCGCAAGCAGCGGATAGAAGTTGGCCGGTGAAAGCCGGGGCGACCTCTCGCCGGTATCCGTGCGCCGGTTCAGGTAGATGCCCGCCGTTTCATCCCACAGTGTGCCCAAGGCCGCGGCGTACCGGTCGCCGCGCGCCGCCAATTCGCTTTGGTCCGTAGTCTTGCCCAACACTCCCGCGATTTCAGCCAGCGCACGGCAATCGGCCACGTAAAGTGCGTTCAATCCCACATCGGCCATTTCCAGGCGGTTGGTCCGTTCGTTGAACGGCACGCCGTCGTACATCGGCGAGTTGTCGAGCCCCGACTCGAACAGCGCCGCTTGAAAGTTGTGGAACGTGCCGTCCACAAGCTGCGGCTCGTTGTCCGAACCCCAGGCGAGCAGCCCCTTGGTGTCACGAGCGCCCGGCCACCAGCGATTCCAGCGCAGCAGTTCGTCGTAAACCTCGGCCAGGAACCACAGCTCTTGGTGGCGCTTGTAGATCTCCAGCACCATCAGGCTGCCCACCGGAGGCTGCGAACGATCGTCACTCTGAATGCCGTAGGCCGACGAGCAATTCGGAATGAAGCCCCGGCGCGTGATGCCTTTGGTGACTTCCACCGCGTTCGCGAAGGCCAGATCCTGGTTGTAGAGGCCGTACATGAACGACGCGAAGTACGTGTCCCAGTCGAACAGCACGTAGCCGCCCCAGTTAGCGCTCCACATGCGGCTTACCGGCGCGATCGCGCGGTCGTTCTCCGGATCGTAGGTCAGGTTCCACCCAAGAATCGTCTGCATCGCGGTGAAGACTTCTCGCGCTTCGCCATAGGCCGCCAGCCGCTTCATGTGCGCCGCGCGGCGCCCGTCGACAATCGCGGCTACCTGTTCCAAGGTCTTCTCCGGACCCGTGTACACGGCGATACGGCCCTCCAGCGCCACCGAAAGATACGGCGCGTTCACCGTCACGAACGGGTCGTTCACTTCCCGTGCCGTCGTTCGCACTTCAAAGGCGCGGCCCCCGCTACGCCCTGGCTGCGCCAGCAGGACCGCTCCATCCCGCCGCACGGAGCCCGGGCGGTTCCAATAGTAGCCCGTCTCCACGATCAGGTGCTCGGCGCGCAACACGGCGCGTTTCTCCACGCTCACCAGGATGTATTCCTCGCCGTTTTCCGTGGCACTCTGTACCAGCGCCACGTTCTTGGAATCGGCGCCGCCCGTATTTAACTCCAGCGTGAGCTCGGTATACGAGCCGTCGTCGGCGTGCGGGCCCAGGCGAATCTTCTCCGGCCGCCTTGCCGTCGCATTGGCCTGGAAGAAGGTGTCCTGGTAGCGGTGGCCCATGCCGGCGCTCTTCAGGCCCAGCGTCAGCGCGAAGCCGTCGGGTAAATAGACGTGCGTCAGGACGCTGTTCGCGCTCCACGTGTTCCAGCCGCGACACAGCTTCTGTTGCAGCGCTCGATACTCGGCGGTGCGCAAGACCCGCGTGGTGGCTTGCGCCGCGACCGGGCGGGCAACGAGGGTGCACAGCGCGGCCCCGGCGAGGATAGATGTCAATAGCTTGTTCATGGCGGACGAAGACTTCTTATATCGCATCCGGCGCTGGCCTGGCAACGCGTGCGCCGCGCGCTCGAGCACGTTGACTGGCGTCAAGGACGCAGCGGCTCGAACCGGAGAGTTCGAATCGAAGGTGCACCCACGCGCGTTTCGTCAGAGTTCATGCCGGCTGAATCTTGATTTTCGTTATCGTGGCGCCGATGTCTCTGGCGGAGAAGCTCGAAGGTTCTGGCCGAAAAATCGGTCACGCGGCACACCGGCTGCAAGACTTTCTGGGACCGCCTGACTGACGGCATGGCGATCGGCGTCCTTTGGGCCGACTTCAAGGCTGACGCGCTAGCCGGTATCTTTCTTTGCGGATACCACAGGTACGGAGGGGGGCGCGGTGGCCTTCTTCTTCGCCGTCGCCATCTTTAGCTTCTTGTCAAACGTCAGCTTCCCGGGCTTCACTGCGGACCCGCCCGCTATCCTCGCGTTGATATCCTCCGCGCCCATCTGTGCGGCGCGGTCCGCGGTCCATTCAGCGACCTGAAGCACTGATTGCCGCTTAAGATCTTTTTGGGTAACCGGTTTCGCCCATCTGGCGGCGGCGGCCGTCTTGGCGATTGCCACGCGTTGCTCTGGCGTCAGCTTTTCCATACGGGCCTTGCCGCTGGCTTTCCCACCCTTGCGGCCGATCTCAGCCAAGTATTTCGACACCGCCGTCTTGCGAGCCACCGTATTGATGCTAAAGCCGTTTCAATTAAATTTCAACTCGCCATTGACAATGCTGAAGCTGGATCAGCATACTTATTCTTGTAAATACTGAAGCGGAATCAGCATTCCGGTGAGGCTGCCGAAGGTTGCAAGCCCGGAGCGCCATGCCAGCACCCGCTTGCTCCGGGCTTAGCTTCACTGCCGACAGGCCGCTGCTGACCGGACAGAAGCTTGAGGTGGCCATCGACTGGACCGTGTTGCTCGACGGCGGTGTCAGACTGCAACTGGTTATGTCGGGCGTGGTCGTCCGAACCAGCGAGCTTAGGAACGATCCGTGAAGCCGTCTGGAGATTGGCCAGATCAGGGAAGATTGTTGAGCCATGATTCTCCCCATCCTGAAACTTACAGGCGAAGACAGAAGACCTTTGGCCATCTTGCGGCGAACATCAGTTGATGTGACAGATTTCAACGATGAGTTTCGGGAACTGGTGGCAGGCATGATCGAAACCCTTTTTGCGGCAAACGGTGTTGGACTGGCCGCACCACAGATCGGCAGAAACCTGAACCTGTTCGTCATGCGGAAGCAAGCCGGAATTGTGAATGACAATCGTGAAGTGCGGGTGGTCATCAACCCAAACACTATCATCGAAGCCGGTGAAGATGTCAGCACAGACGATGAGAAGATCGAAAGTTGTCTAAGTATTCCTGGCGTAACGGGGCGGGTGACTCGTTGCCACGAAATCCGTTGCGTTTATTGGGACGAAAGGGGGCACCGCCACGACGAATCACTGAAGGGCATGGAAAGCCGCGTCTACCAGCACGAACGGGATCATCTGGTGGGCAAGCTCTTCGTGGATTTGGCTGACAAGTTCTTCCGTCCTGAGTCCTGAGGGCGAAACCGTCCGACCGAACACCCGCAGAAACGTCACAGCGCCCGCTCCGTTCAAGCGTGATCCGCCCCGTGGCATGACGGCATCCCCGGCGCACGGTGCCCCCGCCTGACCAGATGATAGAGACGTCCCTGGCCGCGGTCGAGTTTATCCGGCGCTTCCTGCTGCGCTGTGCTGCCGAGCGGCTTCGTGAAGATCCGCATTTCGGTCTCTTATCAAACTCACCCCGACCGGTGACACCGTGCCGGCCCGAAGGTTTGTGGCGTCCATTTCGAGAATCCTTGACGCAAACTTGCAACTTCGCAAGATTGCGAATAGACTGGGATCGAGTGCCTAAGACCAGAGTCGCCCTCTGGAGAGCACAATGTACACACCAAACGAGCAGGAACCGGATCGCGAGATTGAAACCACAGCTCCCGAAGAAGACGTCTATTGCCCTTATTGCGGACGGGCTACCTATCAGGGACCTGGAACTTGCCTCGATTGTGGTCAATAGAGCACTTCAGCACTTGACAGGTCCAAAATGGACCCACTACTGTCCAAGACAAGTCTGAAACCGCTGTTTTGGACGGGTTAAGTCCTTCATTGTGAATGGCGGTCCGTCCGGGCCCGGAACCAGGTCTCCTCCGGTGCGACGATCCTGTCCAAGACGCGGGGCGGAAGCCGCTAACGGTCGAACCGGCGGGGATGGCGTCGGAAGGGCGCTGCTTCGGGCAATTCCAGCGAGTTTGACGCTCTGAGGTCCCGCGGGCGGATGAGATTTTCCTGTCCAAGACGGCAGACGCGAAAGTTGTTTTGGACAAGAGTGAAATGGACCGGCTGTGCAGGCTGGACCAGCACGTCTGTCACGTTTGAGACGATACGTCTGGTTGCAGGACTCAAGGCTGACACGACTCCTACGACTAGCTTGCCACATGTAGGCACGCCATCCACACCGAGTTGTCGAGTATTTCTTCATTCCCTCACCACGCGGCGTCCAAATTTAGACTCCAGTTGGACTCCGGTGGCTACGTTCTGGCGGGCGGGGAAACGGTAAGTCTATGAAACGTTTTGGTGGACCTGGTGAGATTCGAACTCACGACCTCTTCCATGCCATTTAAGAAATATCAATCACTTACAGGAGTTTTCACCAGAAACAAAAGACTTAGCACGAGGCCCCGTGGACTCCGGTGGACGCCACGGGGCACTTTTGGGGCGTCTGGACTCCGCGCGGACTCCAGGACTCCACAAGTGGCTGGCACGTGGCGTGCTTTCCTGCGCGCGCGGTTGCAGGCTGCTCTATTTGTTGTCTGCCGAAGGAGACAACAGTCGATTTCCATATAAGGATGATGCCCACGGAAGGCATGCTGAAGGTGTGAAGTTCGTGGGAAGAGCGGTTCCTTCGTCGGGTGATCGTCCGTGGCCGTGTCCCATGGGGATGGAGCGCATAATCGGAATGCGGTGCCGCCGCAAGGCTCCGCCCCCGTTAGTTGACCTCTAGTTCGACCGGCCTCACCACCCAGAGCGCGCCATCGCGAAGTTTGCCGCCGATGCCGCCGCGCTTCTTCTGGCCGTAGACTACCCCATGCGCTGCCTCCTCCGGCAAGGGATCGGGCGCCACGGCCTGATTCAGTGATCGGGCGTGAGCGGCGGTAATCGCAGCTAAACCATAGCCAGGATAATTGCGGATCGCATCCTCGGGCGGTCGTCCGTCTCGCGCCATGACGGATTCCAAACTGATCGACAGTTCATCGTCTTTAAAAGCAGCCGAAGATATGACTGCGTTGCCGTGTTCGTCCCAATCGACCCAAGTACGCGGAATGCGGCGAAAGAGCCGTTCGTCCGCCGGGATGTTTGGGTCATCTTCGAAGACGCGACCTGGCATTCGATCCCCGTGAATCGTTAATCGAGGTTCCCAATGATCGATCTGAGCAGAGCGTTATCTTGAGGCAGTGTGTGGTCGGACTCTTCCCCACTCACGCGGTTTCGATAGTAGAAAAACGGCTGTCCATCTCGATCAAACACAATCTCCAAATCGATGCCTTGTCGGTGCCACTCCAGTTGGAGGCCGCCGCTGGATAAAGGCACGACGCGCGGAGCCGGACTGGTGGGCCCAAGGAGACCGTTCATGAGGTTCATCGCATAATGAACCACCTTCGGGTCAATCGGACCCGCACCATAGCTGTCCCAATTGTGCACGAGGGCAAACAAATCGACAAAGCCTTGCATGAGGGGGTCGAACCAGGCAGGAAGCGGCTGACCGTAATCCTGCCATTCAATCTGGTACGCTTGGCCGCGAGAGTAATACTTGCGTTGCCGGCGTATCAGGACTGGTTGCTGAAACACGCTGACTAAAAGGCGGTCACCACTGGAAAAATAGTCCAGGTACGCGGCAGAAGCGCTGGTCGCCAAGATCCCGCGATCTTGAACCGTGAGTTCAGCGGTTCCCAATGCTGGCATCGTTCTTGATCCTCCAAATATTGTGCATTGAATTGGTGGTCAACCTTTTGAACGTTGTTACGATCCACTCCCGACCGATGTCGAAAAACTCGACCGCGTCGCCAACCTGCCCCCTCGCAGTCAGGTGCAGCAAGTACATGGGACGGTTATCGGAGGTTCTGATCGCTGGCTGTACGTCGACGTGGAGCCGACCGATCGGTTTTCCGTCCTTACCCGGAATGACGAACCGGGTGTGCAGGCGCAAATCCTCCGCTGGTCCAGGAGGCACGAGATCCGTCGAGCGCCAGAATGTGAAGACTCTGTCCACGTCGCCGTAGTGCTCCCACCCCTCGCCGGCGAGGATGTGGTTCACATACGTCACTTCACACTGATTGACGTGCGGGGTGCCGAGTTGGTTCTTCTCCAGGAAAGCCAGAAAGATCCCGTAGTCCCGATCAAAGTGCGGGCGAATGGTCTCGTCGTAGTGGGGATACCGGTGGCTCTCCCCTTCCTTGCGCCAGTTCTTTACGAATCTGTCGTTCTGAACCTGGATCATCTCGCTCCCCTGATCGTTGGCGAACCAGATTCGCGGTATAGGGAAACTCTCCAGCGCCTGGAACTTGAGACCGACCCGAGCGGCTGGGTTTTCCGGAAACTGCTCGATCACCGGCTCCAGCGCCGGACGCTCTTCGGTTTTCGGGAAGGCAGCGCGGTATTCACTCCAGAGCAGCCCAAGATGCGCCGCCTGGACCAATGGCAACGGCTCGAACTGCACAGATAAAACGGTTTCGACAACTGGTGGGTTGTCGAAATCCGGCAGATGCTCTGGACGGGGTGGCACCGTAGTCTGCCTCTTCAAAGCATTTTCCACGAAATATGTTCTAGTGTTGACGATGATTGTATTGCAGCCGAAAGTCCGGCGTCAACGCGCTCTCTTTTTCAGGGTCGGGGCACATCACCCTTCTCCTAGATTAGTCGATTCGCGGCTGTAACGCGCCGAAGAAGTGCCAAGAGGGGGAAGTTGTGGAAGGGACCGCAACCCGATCTGTGCAGGATGCGTGGTCGTCGGGACTCGTTTCCTGGTCTTCAACCAAGGACTGGAGTCGGTTGGATTCCCTACTGCACGACCGCTGTCTGCTTTTCGCCAACGCTGGCGAGGCGTTCCTGGATCAGTCGCGTGAGTTCTTCCTGGCGGGTCAGTTGGATCTTCGTGTATTCCTCGGTCATCCGGACCGTGCTGTGGCCGGCGATCTTCGACGCCTCAATGCTCGACCCACCCACCTCCTGCCGCCACGTGATGTTGGCGCGTCGGAAGGAGTGCGGACCGAGACCTGGGAAATCGCAGCCCTCGGCGACCGCCGCCCGCTTTAGAGCTTGCCGTACGCCGGAATCCCACAGCGGGAGGCCGCTGCCGTCCGTCCGGACGAAGACCCAGTTGTCGGCTTTCGCGTTATCGGCCGCAGCCTTCGCGCGGTAGCGGTCGCCCAGGTATCCCAACGTCAGGGGTCGTTTGCTGGTCTTCGACTTCGGATCGTCTATGTCGCCGCGCCAATATCGCTGCGCGATGCGTAGGATGCCAGTCTGGAGATCCACGTGGCACCACTTGAGCCCCAGAATTTCAGAGATTCGTGCGCCGGTGGCGATTGCGGTTTCCAGCACCAGCAGGTTCGGATCGCTCAGCAGCGCGAGCACCTTCACGGTCTCCTCTTCCGTCAGAATCCGTTCGGGCCTCACGCTCCACTTCTCACCAATCTTGACGCGGGAAATCGGGTTGCGCCGTCCCTCGGGCCAGTAGCCCCACTCCTCGGCCTTGGTGTAGATGCCAGACATGATGCCGCGCAGGTCGTTCATCATGTGCCAGGAGTCGCAGGTTTTGAACAGCCACTGCTGAACCTCATCGGGTTTGATCTCGCACAAACGCCGGTCGCCCCACTGTGGGACGATGCGCTGCTCGAGGTGGATGATGTACTTGTCGCGCGTCGGCTTCGCCAGCAGGAATCGCCCGGCGGCTTCAGCTTCAACGTGCGCGGCCCTATATTTTTCGACCATCTTGCTGAACAGAGCCAGTCCGTCAACGACCTTCTCCTGAATGGTGGGCCTGTTGATCGTCGCCACGAATTTGTCGCGCGCAACTTCCGCCTGCTTCTTCGAGAGCTTAGTGTCGCCCTTGCTCGGGCCGACCGTGTGGAATTTCCGGATGGCCTTGGTCGTACCATCCGCCTGCAGAACGTCTTCCCAGTAGCGGAAATACCAGTACGAACCTCCGCGATCCGTTCGCTCGTGAACTCCGGGATGCTGAATCCGTATTTTCAACTTCAAACCTCCAGTTAGCGCCTGAAGGTTACCGTCGTCTCGAAGCATCAAGCAAGTCTCATCATGTCAACTACTTACGGTCAAATCGTGACCGCCAGCGGAGATTCCCTCTGGCAGATGTACAGCGTATGCCGGGCGCGCGTCATGCCGACGTAGAAAAGCCGGATCACCGAATCTCGTTGCGGTCCGTGCTTCTGGTAAGCGGCGTCACCGGCTGGGCTAACGTCCGGAAAGAGAAAGACGACATCCGCCTCGCCGCCCTTTACCGAGTGGATGGTTCCGACGATTACGCGCGGCGATTCCTCCAGCGCGCCTGGTCCGCCGGCCAGCGTCGCGGCGACCGGAAACTGCACACGCGCATGGAATGCCGGCGCGACGCGCCGGGCCCACCACTGGAGCAATTGCTTGGGGTCGCCGGACGCTGCCAGAAGAGATTCGAGTGCGGCCGCCTCAAACAATTCGCCGAGCCGCTCTGTGGTCACCGGCAGGGAATCGTCGGATGCGTCGATTAGCTCTCTGGCTCCCGTCCGCAGATTGCCCTTCGGGCTAAGCCACTCTGCCCACACCTTGAGGTCGCGGTGCGTCCATGGGTGATCCCCAAGCAGGGACAGAATCCGGTTCGTCGAAGACCCTTTTCGTCCACGTCGCAGTGGATTCCAGAAGCCGGCGGATTTCCTGTACGGGTTGTGGAAAGGGATTCCCCATTGCCGCAGTACCGCGATCACCGGATGCAGCATATAGGAGCATGACGCCAGCACCATCACCTTCTGTCCGTTCTCGAGGTGCTGCATGATCGTCTTGAGAATCCAGTACTCGGGCGATTTGAAGCCGCCGCGCGAGATGTCCACGCACATCCCGTCTTCGGGCCGCGGATCGTAGACCTTCTCCTGCCTGCGCGTGACTTGATGGATCAACCGGTTCGCGCGGGCGTGAACGTGGCGCGGCACCCGGTGACTCTCCTTGAGGATGATCTTGTGGTCCTCGGGGATTTCGGGGTCCAACACCGCATCCGGCGTCGCGCCGCACCAGGAGTAGATGGTCTGGTCGTCGTCGGCCGCGATGATGAAGTACTGTGAGTTTCCGGCAAACGTGCGTGAAATCGACTGACTCAGCCTGATAAGGTCA
>VFSW01001956.1_pt1 | contig 31220 bp, 22 predicted proteins | sample 5358111 | NCBI WGS metagenome assembly VFSW01 (sample SAMN11554181, study PRJNA540505) | mine drainage metagenome | isolation source: sediment from site ElyBrook_90M | place: USA: Ely Copper Mine, Vershire, VT | collected 2017 | reverse complement strand
GTGGAGGGCGATCCGGGCTGCGTGGGCGCCTCCGCGGGGGCAATCGACGCCGGCGGCGTCGAGGCAGAGGCGTATGGGGCCTGCGATCGGACGGTCGTCGAAGGTTGCGGTGCGTTCGCTCCCCCGCTCGGCCCGACCGCGGCCAGGGTGGCGCCGGCAATCCCGACCGCAGCCAGGATCGCGAGGCCGATCAGAAACGGACGCCGGCGGGCCCTCTTCATGGCGCGATTGTCCCCCGCCCTGTCGAGCCCTGCGCGGTTACCAGACGAAACCTGAGCCCACCCTGTCCATGATGGCGGCGACCATCGCCGACTGGGAGATCACGTGGACCTGGCCGTTCTGGTTGCCGCCGCGGGAGTTGCAGGAGCGGCCGCAGGTGTCCAGGTACGTGTACGTCGGCGGATTGGACGTGTTGTCGTAGCCGACGATCGCGACCGCGTGTCGGGTGTGAGGCGTGGACGAGCCGGCCTGCCAGTTCGGCAGGTCGAACGTGTCGAGGGCCACGACCACCGGAACGCCGTCACGGCCCACGTCCAGGGTCACGGCGGCTTGGAGATCGCGGGCCAGCGAGGGATCGGCGCGGGTCACGGACGTATACCAGGCCTCCAGCCAGGTCGAGGCGTTCTGGCCGGAGATCTCCCAGTTGAGCCCGGCCTGGATGTTTTGCCGCGAAGCGCCCCGAGTTGGATACAACGGCGTCCCGCTCGAGCCCGCGAACACGGCGATGCCGCTCGCGCTCCAGGCGGCAGGCTGCGAGAGCATCGCCATGTACATGACGAACCCGCGCCCGTTGGCCGTGAAGCCGTTGACCCGGTCCGAACCCGACCAGTAGGTCCCGATCCGCTTGCCCGAGGACGACGGAAGGCTCGGACCCGGCGACGGCCAGGCCGCGCCCTCGGCGGCATACGGATCGACGTAGTAACCCGCCGTGCCGGTCACGTTCGGGCGGCCCGTAAGCTGCTGCCAGTAGTACAGGGCCACCGTCGCGGCGCCTGGGCCGCACAGATTCCAGTAGCTCAGATCCGAGTAGCGGTTGCCCTTCGCGTCGAGGCCGTAGCCAGGCGGCTCCACGACCCAGCGCGACCAGGTGGTGTCGAGCGTCCGGGCGTTCGGCACGGCCTCGCCGCCTGCGAGAGTCATCGGATCTGCCGAGGCGGCGAGCGTCACGATCCGACCGTCGACGAGCGCGATCCGGCCGGCGGCCTTGGCGCCCAGCCAGTCCACTCCCTGAGTCGTCGCCGGACGCCGCGAGTCGAAGCCGAAGAAGTAGTCCGTGGGGCTCGGCCCGCGCGACGGGTCCGGAGTTGGGCTGGCGAAGACGTTGATCGGCGAGAAGTCCGCGAACGGCGTCGGGGTGGCCGGGCCGACGGTCGGGTCGAGCGCGGGATCGAGAGTCGGCGACGCGGAGGCTGTGGCGGCGTAGGCCGCCGGGCTCGGGGACGACGCCGGTCGAACCGGGGAGGGCCCGGTGGCGGACCCCCCGAGCATCGCGCAGCCGGCGACAACGACCAGGAGCGCGAACGAACCGGCCGCGGCCATGGTGCGGCGAAGGGCGAGGGACGCTGACATCGGCCGCATTCTATGCCACGGGTCCGGCCCACCGATTCGAGGGTTGCGGAACCTCAACCCGACTGGCGCGCGGCGCCGACCGAACGGAGCATCTCCGCAAAGGCCGCGTCCACAGCCGCCCTGACCTCCGCCGGCCGGCCATCCGTGCGGAGAATCCGCGTCGCCGCGGATCTCCACGCCGGCAGCGAGGCGGCCTGAGCCGCGATCCGCTGGCGAGCGTCCGCCTCGGCCATGCCGCGGCCGACGAGCCTGGCAAGCTGCGCTTCGGGCTCGCAGACGACCAGCCACACCTCGTCGCACCAGCCAACGTGGCCCGCCTCGACGAGCTTGATCGCCTCCACCACGATCGCGGCCGGCCTCCGGAGGTCGGCGGCGCGGATCGCCTCGCGCTCCAGCTGTTCGACCGCGGGGTGAACGATGGCCTCGAGCTCGGCCAGGCGTTCCGGATCGGCGAAGACCAGACGGCCCAGGGCCGCCCGGTCCAGAGATCCGTCGGGGTGGCGGAAGTCGGGTCCGAAGCCCGCGATGATCGATTCGGTGACGGGCGCGCCGGGGGTCATGAGCGCCCGTGTCAGCTCGTCGGCGTCGATGATGGCGGCGCCGTCGTCGGCGAGCCAGCCGGACACCGTCGACTTGCCGCAGCCGATCGGCCCGATCAGACCCAGCACCGGCGCCTGGGTCCTCAGCGAGCTGCGGCGGCTTTCCGCGGAGGCGAACCGGTAATCGTTCATGGCGCGGCCTCTTCAAGGACCAGCCAGGCTTCTTCTGCCGCGGCGAGTGCCTCGTTCACGCCGGCCAGCTCGCCGCTGACACGACGCAACTCGACGAAGTTGCCATGGACGGCCGGATCCTGCAGGGCCGCCTCGAGCTGTTCCTTCCGATCGGACAGGCGGGCCACTTCCTCGTCGATCTGGGCTTTGCGCCGCCGATAGAGGTCCTTGGAGAGCTTCTGGGCGGGAGGACGCGGCGGCGCTGCCGGGGTGGCCGCCGAGGCGGAGCCGGCCACTGCCGTCGACATCGTTCCGGGGCGCGAAGACTTCGGGCGCGACATGGAGGTGGAGCCGGCGCCGGGCGTTGCCGTCTTCCGCCGGTCCGGCTGGGACGAGCGCCCGCCGTGAAGCCTCGCCGCCTCCCTTTCGACCGCCCCTTCGACGGTCCAGCCGTCGGCGATCGCCTGCCGCCAGGCGCGGTAGCCGCCCTCGAAAGGCGCCGCGAGCCCGTCGTCCACGACCCAGAGCGAATCGCAGACGGTCTCGAGCAGCCGCCGGTCGTGGCTGACGATCAGGAGCGTCGAGGTGGTAGTGGTGAGGAACGATTCCAGGGCCTCGCGCGCCGGGATGTCCAGGTGGTTCGTGGGCTCGTCCAGAAGCAGCAGATTGGCCGGCAGCAGGAACAGGAGCGCCAGCTCCAGGCGCGAACGCTCCCCGCCGGAAAGCGCGGTAACTTCCTTGAGCACGTCGTCGCCGCGGAAGAGGAAGCGGGCCAGGTGGCTGCGGGCCGCCCCCGGCGTCAGCGGCAGTTCGTCGAGAATCGCGTCGAGGACCGTGGCGCCCGGAATCGGCATCTCGCGGAGCTGGGCGAGGTAGCTCAGCTGGACGTTGCGGCCGAGGTCGAGCGCGCCGTCGAGCGGCGGCAGCTCGCCGGCGATGGTTCGCAGCAGCGTCGTCTTGCCGGCGCCGTTGGGACCCACGATCCCGACTCGATCGCCCCGGCGAAGCTCGAGCCACGGGATGCGCGCGACCGGCACGTCCGCGGCCGGTCCGGCGGCGACGCTGGCGGCCGCGTTGGGGGCCGCGTCCGCGCCCGAGGTAATGCCCGGTGCGGCGGCCACGCTGGGCCGAGCCGCGAACGCTGCCTTGCCGTAGCCGACCACAAGTCCTTCGGCCCGAACGACCGATTCGTACGACCTGGCCGCCGTGCCCCCAACGAGCGCTTCGGTCGGCAGATGGAGCCGGGCGTCCGAGCGCCGCTTCTCGAGCGGCTGCAGGGCTTCCAGACGGGCCTCGTGCTCGTGCATCTTGCCGTGCTTGCGCTGGTGACGGTACTGCTGGATGAGCTCCTGCTCGCGGGCTATCTCGGCGGCCCGGTCCTCGGCCTCCCTGGCCGCGAGGACGTCGCGCGCCTCCCGCTGCCGCAGGAACGCCGAGTAGTTGCCGCGGAACGGCGTCAGCTTCCGGTCGCGAAGCTCCCAGACCCGATTCACGGTCGCGTCGAGGAAGGCGCGGTCGTGTGAGGCGACGAGGAGCGAGCCGTGGCGACGGCTCAGGTGATCCTCGAGCCACTCGAGGGCGCCCAGGTCCAGGTGGTTCGTCGGCTCGTCGAGGAGGAGCAACTCCGGGTCGGACAGGAGGAGGCGGGCCAGGGCCGCGCGCGTCTGCTCCCCGCCGGAGAGGTTCGTGGGCGGACGATCCCACTGGTCGCGTTCGAACCCGAGGCCGGAGAGGGCGGCCTCGACCCGCTGGTCGAGCGAGTAGCCGTCCCTCACGTCGAACTCGTGCTGGAGCCGCTCGTACTCGGGCTCGGTCACACGGCCTTCGTGCTCGAGGCGGCGAAGCGTCTCCTCGATCTCCTCGAGGTGCGACGCGCCCGCTCGCACCGCCCGGCGGAGAGTCGGGGCGGAGATGAACGCCGTGTCGACGTGCGCCTCCTGCGAGAGCATCGCCAGGTGGAGGTGCCGCTTGCGGTGGATCTGGCCCTGGTCCGGCTCGTCGAGCCCGGCGATCAGGCGCAGCAGCGTCGTCTTCCCGGCGCCGTTCGGACCGACAAGGCCGACGCGGTCGCCGGCCGCGATTGCGGCGTCCACGTGATCGAGAATGACGAAGTCGCCGACCTCGCGGACGACGCCCTCGACCCGAAGGATCGACATCAGCCGGCGCCTCCGGCCCGAGCCTGCGCTCGGCGGGTCGCCGCGGCCTGGCGCCGCGCGGCCGTTCGTCTCGCCCGCTCTTCCTCGCTCACCGTCCGGCCGACGACGCCCTGCCCGTCGAGGTCGACCCAGCGAGGGCCGCGGCGCGATGGCGAAATGGCTCGCGACTCGCCGGCTCCGGGCGCTCCGGCCTCCGTAGCGGCCGGGTGTCCGAGGCGCGCCGGCAATCGCTGGCACCACTGGCAGAAGTGCGTGGCGCGGCCGCCGACGACGATCCGCCGGATCTTCCTGCCGCAGCGCTCGCACGGCTCGCCGGCGCGCTGGTAGACCTGCAGGTGCTCCTGCATCGAGCCGTCGCCGCCGGGAGCGGTGTAGTCGTCCACGGAGCTGCCGCGCCGCTCCACGGCCTCGGCGAGAACCTCGCGAAGGGCTCTGTGCAGGCGAGCGCCATCGGCGGGCCGCAGAGTGGAGGCGTCGCGCAGCGGATGCAGGCGAGCCCGCCACAGAGCCTCGTCGGCGTAGATGTTGCCCACTCCCGCCACGAAGTCCTGGTTGAGGAGCAGGGACTTGAGGCGTCCCCTGCGGCCCGCGAGCAGGTCGCGGAAACGGCGCGCGGTGAACGCTTCGGCGAGGGGCTCGGGGCCGCGCGCCAGGACGCCTGCCGCTTCGCCCTCGACCGGCTCACCCGTGACGGGGTCCTTCCTGTACAGGCCGATCCGCCCGAACTTGCGGATGTCGCGGAACCGCAGCTCCCGGCCGTCGGCGAGCCCCAGAACGAGATGGACGTGGACGTCGCGGGGGGTCGAAGGCGGCACGACGAAAAGCTGTCCGGTCATCTTGAGATGCACGGTCATGACGGCCGGAGCCGCACGGAGACCGGCCGCGCCGCCGAGGCCGCCGGCCGCGCCGACTTCGCCGACGGCCACGGGTTCGCCGCGGCCGAGCCAGACGAGAAGCTGCTTGCCGCGCCGTCCGACCCCGGTAACCTCCCGACCGACGATCATCCGGACGAACTCGTCGGGCTCGTGGCTCCGGATCGTCCTGGGCCAGTTGCACTGGGCCGAGACGATCCGGGCGCCGCTGATGAGGCCCCGCAGGTCGCGGGCGATCGTCTCGACTTCGGGCAGCTCGGGCATGGTCAGGATCGTAGCCTGCGCGGCGCCGGTCCGTGCGGATACGCGATCGCTTCATCTACGCATTCGGCCGTCGCGCGGACCGTGGAGGTCGCTACTATCCGCTCAGCGGGGGCTGGGCGCAGGCAAGGCGGGAGGTTCACGTGGGCTTCCTCAGACGGCCGACCGAATCCAGACCCGGGGCGACCGGCGACGACTTCAACGCGATGATCGACCGCTTGCGCAGAGCCGGGGTCGATCCGGCCCTGCCGCACGTCACGCGGCACTTCATGTACGTGCCCGGCGTCAAGGCGGCCCAGAGGCTGGCCCGTGAGCTCAAGGCCGCCGGTCGGAGCGTGGACGTCGAGACCTCGGCGCGGCGGGGCTTCTGGCTGGTGATCGTCTCCCAATCCATGATCCTCACGAAGGAACAGATGTCGTCGGTGCGCGCCGAGTTCGAGGCGGCCGCCCGCTCGGTCGGCGGCGAGTACGACCGCTGGCAGGTGGATCTCGCCGGCTCCTAGAACCGCGGCTGGCGCAACCACGGGGACGCCCGAGGCCGCCACGGGCATCGCTCGACGACACCACGCGACCGGGACCGACTCAGGCTGCCGCGACCGGAGTCACCTTCGCCTGCAGCTCCCGGCATACGTCCGCGGCTATCTCCGCGAAGGCCACCTGGGCGGCAGACCGATACCGGTCGCGATGCCAGGCCAGGGTGAGCACCCGCGGCGGGACATCCGTGGGCAGGATGACGCACCGCTCGTCCGACTCGTCCACGGTCAGCCGCGGTACGAGAGCGACGCCGATGCCGGCCCTGACCATCGCCTGGACCGTGGTGTTGTCGTCCGAGCGGAACACCCAGCGGGGCTCGCCGCCGGCCGCCCGCAGGTACTCCTCGGCAGCCGCCGTGCTCCGGCAGTGGCGGAAGCCGATGAGCGGCAGCTCCGAGATCTCCTGCGGTGAGATATGCCGGCCCAGCTTCGCCTGCTCCGAGCCCGCCTGGACGACCAGCACGTAGGGATCGCGCAGCAGCTCCACGCCCTCGAAAGGCCCTTCGCCCAGCGGATAGACCGCGAACGACAGGTCGATGTCGCCCGATTCGACCAGGTTGAGCAGGCCGCTGTCGCTGTTGGTCTCGACGAGCCGAACCTCCACGCCCGGCCACTGGCCGGTGAAGATGCCGAGCGCCGCGGGCAGGACGCGGGCTCCCACGCTCTGGTAGGTGCCGACGCGCAGGAGCCCCGATTCGCCCTCGGCATACGCCCGCAGATCCGCTCTGACCGCCTGCATCCGGGCCGCGATGGCGTCGGCGTGCTTCATAAGCAGAGCCCCGGCCTCGGTGAGCTCCACCGATCTCCGGCCGCGCGATCGGTCGAGCAGCCGAATCCCCAGCGTCGCCTCCAGCGCGGCGACGTGCTGGCTCACCGCCGACTGCGTGTAGTCGAGCGACTCGGCGGCCTCGTGGAAGGACCCCGTCTGCGCGACGGCCCGGAAGCTGAGTAGATGCCGAAGCTCGACATCGGCCAAATGATCAGTGCTCATAATCGCTAATTGAACTACATCGACTTGCTCTTATCAAGCTGGTTGCCGATGATTCGCTCATGGAACTGCTCATTTTCGCGCTGATGCTGCTCTTCTTCGCCGTCGCGGCCCTCAACTGTGGAGCGGACACGCGGCCCGGCGAGAGGGATCACTCCCGCAACTGGTAACGACTGGCACGTCATCAAGCCCGGATCCGCCGGTCTCGCTCAGCAGGCAGATCGGCGGATCTGGCTTTCAGCCCGGTCCGGGAAAGCGGACAGAACCGTGACCTCCCGACCGGGTTTCGTTTGCCCGCCACGGGAAGGTCGTTCGGCCGCCCGGCCGCCCGGCTGCCCGGGCCGAACGCCGACCCGCCGCATCCGGATTCAGCCGGCGCCGACCACCTCGGCGGGGGCCTCGCCCAGCTCGGCCAGAACCGCGTCCTCGCGCGTGAGAGGCCGCATCGACTCCCAGTCGTCACCCGCCTTCACGTCCACCGTCAGCGGCACGTCGAGCTTGAGCGCGTTCTCCATCGTCTCCCGCAGGATCGGCGCGGTCGCTTCGATCTCGTCGCGCGGAACCTCCAGGACCAGCTCGTCGTGGACCTGGAGCAGCAGACGGGCCTTGAGGCCGGCCGCGCGAAGGCGGCCCGGCAGCCTGATCATCGCGATCTTGATGATGTCCGCGGCGGTGCCCTGGATCGGCATGTTGATGGCCATCCGCTCCCCCGCTCCGCGCAGCGACGGATTGGACATGCGCAGCTCCGGGATGGACCGCCGCCGGCCGAGCAGCGTGGAAACCCAGCCCTGCTGGCGAGCCAGCTCTTTGATGTGGAGCATGTAGTAGCTGATGCCGCTGTAGGTGGCGAAGTAGTTGTCGATGAACTCCTTCGCCTCGGCCCGGCTGATCCCGGCTCGCGAGGACAGTCCGAAGTCGCTCATGCCGTAGGCCAGGCCGAAGTTGACCATCTTGGCCATCGAGCGCTCGTCGTGCGTGACGTCCTCCGGCGCCTTGTGGAGCACCCGGGCGGCCGTTTCGCGGTGGATGTCCGCGCCGCGGGCGAAGGCGTCGCGGAGGTGCTCGTCACCGGAGACGTGGGCAATGATCCGAAGCTCGATCTGCGAGTAGTCGGCGGCCATCAGGGTCACGTCCGGCCCGCCCGCCACGAACGCCCGGCGGATCTTGCGGCCCAGATCCGAGCGGATCGGGATGTTCTGGAGGTTGGGGTCGCTCGAGCTGAGGCGGCCGGTCGCGGCGACGGCCTGATGGAACGTCGTGTGGAGCCGGCTGTCGCGCTCCGAAACCAGGACCGGCAGCGCCTCGATGTACGTCGACCGCAGCTTGGAGTAGAGCCGCCATTCGAGCAGCTTGCCGATCATCGGGTGCGCGGGCTTGAGCTCCTCGAGCACGGACGCGTCGGTCGAGTAGCCGGTCTTGGTCCGCTTGCCCTTGGGCAGGTTGAGCTCGTAGAAGAGGATCTGCTCGAGCTGCTTGGGCGATCCGAGATTGAACTGGTGGCCCACGTCGACGTAGATCTCCGACTCCAGGCGGGCCATCTCGGCGCCGAACTCACGGTCCAGGACGGCGAGAGCTTCGCGGTCGATCGCGACGCCGTTCGCCTCCATCTCGGCCAGGACCGGGATGAGCGGCATCTCGATTTCGCGGAAGAGGCGGTCCAGGCCCGACTCGACGAGCGCCTTCTCGAGCGGCTCGCGAACGGCCAGCGAGGCCAGCGCGTCCAGGCCGATCCTGACCGCCGGCGGGACGTCTCCGGCGGGCGGAAGGGTCACGTCCAGGCGCTCATGCGTGACGTCGGCGATGCCCTGGCTGCGGAGCGAGGCGTTGAGCAGGTAGGCCGCGACCTGCGTGTCGAACGCCACCGGGAGCGGCTCCGTCGCCCCGCCGGCGATGTTAGCGACAACGAGCTGCTTGGCCTCGTGACCGACGATGCACGCGCCGCTGGCGAGCAGCAGCCCGCCGAGCATGCCGATGGCCTCGTGGCTTTCCGCTACGAGCACGCGGCCGTCGTCACCTGCCAGAGCGAGCGCCTGCGGGAGTCCCCGCATCGGCCGCGGGTCGGTCATGAGCAGCGCCGCCCCGACCTCGCGATGCCGTGCCAGCCACGCGGCGGCGTCGGTGGCATCGTCGTCGGTGGCCTCGAAGCGGTCCATGAGGGTCGGGTCGGCGACGGTCGCCCTAAGGGCCGCGGCTAGATCCACGGGACCCTCGTCCGCGCTCCGCTCCACTCTCTCCCGCGGCGCCGTGGCCGCCACCACCGCCCCGCCGGCTTCCTCCGCCGCCCCGAAGTCCATCGTGAGTTGGAGTCCCTCGCCCTCGCCGATCAGCGAGCGGCCCGAGGACCCGGCTCGTGCGGCCATCTGCTCGCTCCGCGACCCGGCGACGCCGGGCTCGCGCCGGGTCCATGAGCCCGCCCCGGTTCCGCCGCCCCCGTCACCGGCGACCCGAGCGGCCGGCACGGATCCGGCGACGCTCTTGAGAGTCTCCGCCGCTTCCACGGCCGTTTCGCCTGTCAGCGGCGGCAGCCGGTCGATGAGCGTCCGGAACTCGAACTCGCGGAAGAGCCGCACCACCTCGGCCCGGTCGTAGTCCGAGAGCCGGGCCGCCTCCAGGTCCAGCGTGACCGGAAGGTCGCGCACGATCCGCGACAGCTCGCGGCTCTGGAAGACCTGGTCGTGAGCCTCGACGAGCTTGTCGCGGAGCTTGTCCGGCTTGACCTCGGCGATCCGCTCGTAGATCCCCTCGAGCGAGCCGAACTGACCGACCAGCTTCGCGGCCGTCTTCTCCCCCACACCCGGAATGCCCGGAATGTTGTCCGTGGCGTCGCCCTTGAGAGCCTTGTAGTCGATCATCTGGTCGGGCCGCAGCTCGAACCGCTCCCAGATCTTGGCCGGGTCGTAGTAGATGGTCGAGTCGACGCCCTGCCGCGTCGTCATCAGCCGCGTCTGCTCCGAGACGATCTGGAGCATGTCGAGATCGCCCGTGACCACGGTCGTGTCTATGCCGCCTCGCCCGTCCAGGTCGCGCGTGATCGTGCCGATGACGTCGTCGGCTTCGTACCCGGACATCTCGTAGACGGGGATCCGCAGCGCCGCCACGACCTCGCGGACCTTGGGGAACTGCGAGCGCAGATCGTCCGGCATGGGCATTCGAGTGGCCTTGTAGTCGGCGAACTGCTCGTGGCGGAAGGTCGGCCCGGGCAAATCGAAGCAAGCGGCCACGTACTCGGGCCGCACGTCCTGGATGCCACGGAGAAGGATGCTGCAGAACCCGAAGACGGCGTTGACCAGCTCGCCGCGGCTCGTCGTCAATGGCGGCAGAGCGTGGTAGCCGCGGTAGATGAGGCCGTTGCTGTCGAGCAGCATCAAGCGGGTCATCGAGGCCTCTTGCTCCAAACCGGCTCGATCACAGGCCGGTCCCTCAAGTTTACCCGGGGGCCGTATCGAGACGGCGAGTGGGGTCTCGCAGCTCAATCTCGGGCGGCCGGAGCCGCCGGCGCCGTGCCGTCCTCAGCAGCTGAAGCCACCACCGCCGCCGCCGGAACCGCCGCCGCCGGCAGCCGGAACCTTGTCAAGGCCGTGAGCCACGATGTCACGCACGGTCGCCCAACGCGGCACCGTGAGGAACCCGACCGGATTTCCCGTCACGGACGGGACGAGCTCCACGTTGTTGACGTTCCCCGAACCCACCCGCTCGGCGATCGAGGCGAGGGCCGACGCGTCCCCCACAGGCATGTCCGTCCAGAACGTGTCGCCCAGGGCACTGATCAGCGAGGGGATCTCCGGAACGAGCGAGCAGGGGTGGAGCTGGTTCCGGAGGGCCATCAGCACCGCCTGCTGCCGTCCCATCCGTCCGTAGTCGGAGTCCTGATGTCGGCTCCGCGCGTAGGCGAGGGCCGTCAGCCCGTTCATGTGCTGCTGGCCCGCCTTGATGTCGATGGTGATGTCCTTGCCGTCCTGAGGCCGCGAGTACTGGCTGTCGTGGATCGCGGCGGGAACGTTGATATCGAGCCCGCCCAGCGCGTCGATCAGCTTCGCGAAACCCATCAGGTTGATCACGACGGCGCCGTCGACGTGCACGCCCAGGTACTGCCCGATGGCCCCTTCGAGCGCCTTGAAGCCACGCGCGAAGTCCGAGCCCGGGTACGGATAGGCGGCCGGCCGCCGGACGGCGTCGAGCCACAGGGCGTTGAGCAGGTTGGGATACGGGAAGCAGTGACACGGGTAGGCGTTTGCCGCCTCGGGCGGCAGAGGGATGTTCTCCAGGTTCCGGGGCACGCCGTACATCGCGGCTTTGCCCGTGGAGATCTGGACCTGGAGCAGGATCATCGTGTCGGGCCGGAGGCTCCAGCGGCCCACGCCCTGGTCGATGCCGACGAGGAGCACGTTCAGATAGCCGTCGCTCTTCCATTCGGCGGGCGAGGTGTTCGGGCCGGCGACGTTTTCCACGGGGAAGATGGGGAGGCCGTCGCCGGTGGTCGGACCGGCGGTGGGCGCCGGTGTCGGCGACGCGGCGGCGGTCACGGATGCCGTCGCGGAGGCGGAGGCTGGTTCGCTCGGCGACGAGGAGGTCGAGGTGACGGCCGGCGGCGAGCCGGTCGGATCGAGGGCGCCCGTGCCGACGGGCAGCGGCGGAAGAGTCTCGCCCGCGGCCACGTTGCCACCGCCGAACCAGCAGGGTGCATCGGCGTTGAAGGCGCAGCCGAGGAAGTCGCGCATGAACAGATCGGCCGTTCCAAGGGCAGCGTGCGTGCCAACAGTGGCCACGAGCACGAGGCCGAGGACGACGTTGCCCGCTCGCCGGCCCAGCCGAGACGGAAGCCGCCGGGTTTGATCGTTGTCGCGCGGCATGGCAACGATGTACGCGTCGAGGATCGCCCACAGCCGGTACAGCAGGGCGGCGATGTTGACGACCAGGAGCGCAGTCAGCGAATTCTGCGAGAAGAGCGAGTCGATGACGCCGCGCCGGGCGAACAGCGCGAGCGCGACGACGGCGGCGATCGCGACGACGGTCGGCAGCGCAACCAGCGCGCCGCGCCTGACTCGTCCCGAGGTCGCCTGGCCGAGGCCGGGAAATATGAACGAAAGGAAGGCTGCGACCGCGGGCTTGCCGAGAGTGACGGGCTTCTTCATGAGCCTCGGTTCCAGAACGACGCATGATCAGCCCACGTCGGGCAGCTGACACACCCCCGACCGAGCGGCCTAACTATGCCCAATGCGCGGCGGGCGCGCCACACCCCGGCCACCCCCCGCCTCAGCGCCCGGAGCCGCCTCAGCGACCGAGCCGTCGCAAGGCCAGCCTCGACATCCGAGGACCGGCAAGCAGTCCGAGTCCCAGAAGGAAGGCCAGCCCAAAGCCGATCAGCTCGAGCGATCGGCTGTCGATCGGGCTGGGGCTCGACCCAGCGCTCGGTGAACGGCCTCCGCCGCTGGAGCTCGTGTCTCCACCGGCCGTCGTGCCGGTGCCGCCGGCGGGACTTCGCATGGCCTCGGCAGGTGGCGGCGTGCCGGCTCCGGCGAGCTGCGGGATCGGGCTCTGCGGCGCGGCAGTGGCTCCGGGTCCCGGAACCTGGTTCGGGGCCGGCGATGGGGCGCTCTTGTCCGTGCCCGGGGTGCTCCCCGCGTCTACGACCGCACCGCCGCCGGAGCCGAGCGCTACCGGCGCGGGAGTGGCTCCGTTGGCGGCGAAGACCGAGGAAGGAACTGACGAGGGCGCTGCCGGGGCCGACGTCGGCGCATCCGCCGCGCCCTGTGCCAGGACGTCATTCGCGGCGAAGCGGGAGGTCGCCGCCGGCGAGGTAGCCGTGCCGGCCAGCAGCACGCCCACCAGTCCCAGGGCTGTCAGTGCGCCCCCGAACGACCGCCGCAGGCCGGGCCACGGCAACCCTCTCAGCCTCGAGCGACGCCGGCTCAGCCGCGCGGCATCCGCCTCGGTCAGGGTGAAGTCGCGGGGCCGGGGCGGAGTCGGAACACGCCTGGTTGCGCTCGAGATCGCGCCGAGGTCCGCGAAGAGCTCGGCACAGGCCCGGCAATCGGTAACGAGGGCTGTGGCCCGCTCGCGCTCGACGGCATCCACGTCGCCGTCGTACAGACGGACGATCAGCATCGGATCGTGCCGATCGTGGGAGCTGGAAGGGAGTTGCTGCTTCACGGTGCCTAGACGACCTCAACCACGGAACAGTTCCAGGTCTCGCTCCAGCTTCTGGCGCAGGGCGAGACGGCCACGATGGATACGCGATTTCACGGTGCCGAGAGAGCTGCCCATGATCCGGGCAATCTCGCCGTAGTCGTAGCCCTGAACGTCGAACAGGACGATGCAGGTCCGCTGCTCCGCCGGCAGCTCGGACAGGGCTTCGCCGAGGGCTCGCGCCTGGGCGGCGCTGATCGCCTGGGTCTCCGGTTCGACCGAGCCGGTGCTGGTGGGCTGCCAGCTGTCGTCCTCGAACTCGGGGTAGGGCTGCCAGGGCCTGCGTTTGCGCGCCCGCTGCATGTCCATTGCCGCGTTCACGGCGATCCGGCCGAGCCAGCCCCGAACGCTCCCTCCGCGGTACGAAGCGAGGTTCCGAAAGGCGCTGAAGAAGGCCTCCTGGACGGCGTCGGCGGCCTGGTCTGGATCGGGCACGAGACGGTACACGAGTGAGTAGAGCTGGTCCTGATGGCGCCGGACCAGCTCGTTGAACGCCTCGAGCTGTCCGCGCAGCGCCTCCTCGATCAGCGCGGCGTCGATACGCTGTCCGGCGTCGTCCCTGGCGCCGTCGGGCTCGCTCTGGGCGGCCTCGGCCTCAGCCTGGCCGCTTGTCGCGGCGGCCTCGGCCCCGGCCTCGCCGTTGACGCGCGCGTCGCCCTCGGCATCCGAACCGGGCGTTTCCAGGCCGACCCGAAGGCCGCGGGAAACGTCTGAGAACGTCTCCTCGCCCGTCGTCTCCTCGTCCGCCTGCGTTCCGGTCACGGGTCGCCGACCTGCTCCCTGATTCCATGGGCTCTCGCGCCACGCTGCGGCGCGGGGATGGGCCGCGGCGGCGCGAGGATAGCATGGCCCGCGGAGCCGCCGGTCCTCCTCGGACGCGCCGCCGCACCGCCCTGTCACGGCCGCAGGCTGTACGATGCGCGCCGGACCGTGCCGACGTGGCGGAACTGGCATACGCGCTCGACTCAAAATCGAGTGGCCGTGAGGTCATGCGGGTTCAACTCCCGCCGTCGGCACCAACCCCCTACCCCCGTCTGGACAACCCCGATTCGTGCTCAGATCTGCAGGCGCATCTCCCGCAGATCGCCGGGCGTGGTCCAGAGTCATACGCAGCTGATCTACGGGCCGGCAGAGGGATGGCTTGTCGTGCCGAGCGTGGAGCCCGGGTGGCGCGCCGCGGCGGCCGAGAGTCCGGGGGCACTTGCCTCAGGCGCTCGACTCAGGCGCTGGCGGCGCTCGCGACCCGCTCGCGCTCGTCGGTCTGGATCGATCCGTTCCGGAGCGAGGCTGGAGGCTTGCGGCCGGCCATGAGCAGGGCACTCCCGACGAACCGGACGGTCACGCCCGTGAAGCCGGCGTCCTCCAGCATCCGCCGATAGTCGGCCTCGCCATGACGCGGGACGCCCCAGCCGATGCCGGGCTCGCTCGCGCTCATTCTGGGGTCGGGGTCCGCCATGACGAAGCGCCCGCCCGGGCGAAGCGCCCGCCCGGGCGCAGCACCCGGAACACCTCGGACGGCTTGGCAGGCGCAAAGATGGCGGTGGCCGCCGAGAACTCATCGTCGCCGAAGGGGAGTGCGGCCGCGTTCCCGGATACGAGCGCAGCCGTTCCGGCAGCAATCCGACCCGCGAGCCGCCGCTCCGCCTCGTGGAGCATCACCGGGGACGGATCGAGGCCGACGACGCGTTGAACGTCTCTCGCCTTCGTGGCCAGGAACGCACCGGGCCCGCAGCCGATGTCGAGCATTTCGTCATCGGGCTGCACGTCGAGCATCTCGGCGACGTTCTGGTACACGCCTCGCTCGACGATGGGCATGAGCTTGGCCATCACTCGGCCAACCGGGCCGTTGACGAAGAAGCTGGCCTGTCCGCCCGGCGCGAAGGCCGTGAAGGCGGCGTCCTCGTCGGGAGGCGTGGACGTCTTCGCTCCATACCAGATCCAGCGGCGCGCCAGGGCGCCGACAGTGACGGCGGTCGCAGCCCCGGCCACGACCAGGGCGACCATCGTGCGGCGACGCATGCCGAGAACCTCCTGGGGCGCTCGGGGTCGGGTCGGTCTCGCCAGTGGCTCGGCGCGGTCCCGGCGGCCGGAGCGTGGGCCGCGCGTCGAAGCTTCCCGCCAGCTCCGTGATCGTAGATGGTGGTCGTGTTGGTGTCGAGGGCAGGCAGACGGACGAGCCGCCGGTGTTCGCCTGCTCGCCCTGCGCGGGCGTCGCGGAGCCTCGCGGTCTGCCGCCGTCACTTCTCGACGAGCACGGGCACGGCGCACGGAACGCCATCATCAGCAGCATGAGCGTTCGTGTCGGAGCCGCGAGACTCGGTCATGCTGCGGCTTCCCGACCGAAGAACGGGGCTTTGCGCGGGCCCGAGGGAATCGTCGCATCGCCGGCCCGGCGAATCGGCTGACCGAGAAAGGAGTACGAGCCATGTCGCTCGCCCGCGTCCAATTCTTCTCGATCTCACTTGACGGTTTCGGAACGGGCGAAGGCCTGAGCCGCGACGCGCCCTTCGGCCACGCCGGCGACCGGTTGCACCAGTGGATGTTCGCCACCAGGTGGTGGCAGGAGATGGTTGGCGAGCCCGGCGGCAGCCGTGGCATCGACGACATGTTCTTGCGGCTCCACGAGCCCGGGATCGGCGCCGAGATCATGGGAGCCGGGAAGTTCGGCTATCCAGGCTGGCACGAGGACCCGGAGTGGAAGGGCTGGTGGGGCGCCAACCCGCCGTTCCATACCCCCGTATTCGTCCTCACCCACCACACGCGTCCGTCGATCGAGATGGAAGGCGGCACGACCTTCCACTTCGTCGACGCGTCGGCGGCGGAAGCGCTCGAGGCGGCCTCCAAAGCCGCGGGGGGCCGGGACGTCCGCATCGGCGGCGGCCCGACGACCATCCGCGAGTTCCTGGCCGCAAAGCTCATCGACCACATGCACATCGTGATGGTCCCGATCCTGCTCGGCCGAGGCGTTCGCCTCTGGGACGGAATCGAGGGCCTAGAGAAGGATTACGCGATCGAAGCGGCGTCCTCGCCGAGCGGAGTGACGCACCTGACGTTTACGCGCAGAGGTGTCTGAACGCTTTCCATCGAGGACCGGCGTTCATCCGAGGCCCCGAAGGCGTGGCGCGTCAATCCTGCCTCGGCCCGGGTCGCGGCGGCGGCATGACTCACCGCCTCGGCGCAATGTGGAAGGTGTGTATTGTCTCGTACTCGTCGCCGAGAGCGACAAGGACGTCGCCGGTCGAGATGTCGTAGACGGCCGACCGTTGCGTAATGTCCTGCGAGACGGCGGACAGGAGGTCGAGCGTAATCCTCCCGCGCGCCGGCTCAAGTGGCAGCTCCCGCCGTCGGCACCACTTCCCTAGGCTGTCGGGCTTGGAATCGCCGATGCCGGCGCCGGCGTTGCGGGCGAAGAGGGCAGCGACGACGCCGGCGGCGTTGCCCCCGAGGTCTGCAGGAAGTAGCCCGCAGCTACGTAGCCGCCCGCGCCGGCCTGCCCCCTGTCGATCTTGATCCAGTCGGTCCGCCTCGCGCCGGCGAACGTGTACGCGCCGCCGGCCACCATCTGGCCCGTGATGGATTGTCCCTGCTTGAGCACGCTGATCGTCGGATAGCTCACCCCGGCCCGAGAATGGACCCGGATCTTGTCCATCACGGCGACCCAACCGGCCCCGGCGGCGCCGGCGGCCGAGCCGGAGGATCCCGGAGTTGGCGTGGCCGCGGGCGTGGCGGAGCTCGGGACGCCGGTCCCGACGGCTATCTGACCCGGCCGTGTCGATGGCGTAGGTGCGGCGACGGTCCCGGAGTCGCGGACTGCGCACGGTCCCCCGCGCATCGCGCAGGTGTTGAGGTCCAGAGCGCCGAAGTAGGCGTGCATTCCAACGGTGGCCACCACCAGTCCGACCAGAGTGGCGAACTCGAAGGGAATGGTGGAGCGCCGTCCCGGAAGGCCGCGCGTCCCCATCTGAACGAAGGGCGGCTTGATCTCGCGGTACGCGTCGACGATCGCCCAGACGTGGTACAGGCAACCGATCAGGTCGACGACCAGGAGGCTCGTGAGCGGGCCGGAGCTGCCGACCATCGAGGCATTGGCGAAAAGGAACACCGGCAGGAAGACGAAGAAGAAGGCCACCGCGGGGATGGCGATGACGGCGCCTCTACCCGGCTTGCCTCCGACCGCCTGGCCGAGGCCGGGCAGCAGGAACGAGAGGGCTGCCGCCCATCCCGGGTTCCGCAGTGGGAACTTCAAGCCGTGCCCTCCAGAACCGGCTCAGCAGGTAGAGCCGCCGCCGGTGCCGGGGCTTGCCGTCGGAGCCTTCTGGAATCCCTGCTGGACGACGTTTCGAGCGTTCTGGACCGAGGTCGCGTCCCAGGCGTAGCCGTTCATGCCGACCAGCTTGGGCGTGAGCACGATCTGCTGGACGTTGTCGCCCAGGACCCGCTTGGCAAGACCCGCCCAGGACTTGAGGTTCTGGGGATTCGTAATGTCCAGGTCCGTGTTGAAGCCGTACGGAATCGCCTGGACGATCCCGAGCAGCGGAAGGACGTTACTCACGGACGCGAACTTGCACGGGTCGAGCGTCTTCCGAAGCGACGACAGTAGGTTCTGCTGCCGGGCGGCCCGCCCGAAATCGCCTTGCGGATCGTAGATACGAGTCCGGGCGTAGGCCATCGCCCAGTCACCGTTGAGGTGGTACGTGCCCGGCTGAATCACGAAGGCCACGTCCCACGACTGTCCGGGGATCGTGTAGACCTGCAGGCCGGGGGTGGAGGCCGCCTGGTCCTTCATGCGCTGGATGCCGGCCCCGCCGGTCGGGACGAAGTAGCCCCAGTGGGCCGTGTCCTGGCAGGTGGCGGTTCCCGGGACGTTCAGCTGCGCTCCGACCTTCTGCTGGGTCGTCCCGGCCGGGCCGCAGGGCTTGTCGTAGAGCCTGGTGGTCACGGTGATGTTGACGCCGCCGAGGGCATCTACCAGAGATGTCAGGCCAACCGGGTTGATCCACATCGATCCGTCGATGTGGATGCCGAGCAGGTTTCCGACCGTCATCTCGAAGCCCTTGTAGGCCCGGAGGTACCGGTTCTCGTCGCCCTTCTGCCCGCAGGTCGCGGCGTATTCGGGGATCGGCCACTTGTCGCAGTGGCCCAGGATCTCGTTGGGCAGGTTGAAGAGCATCGGGCCGTAGGTCCCGGCCGGACAGTTGTACGGAGGGTTCGGGTATTTCGCGGCGATCTCCTGGGTGGGCAACGGGGTGCAGTAGTTGTTCCGGCCCACGCTTATGAGCTCCGCCTGCCCCGAGTTCACGCTGGCGTGCATGACCATGATGGTGTCGGGACCCAGGGCGGCGCCGTTGGCCTGAACGCCCAGGCCCAGGAGCAGAACGTTCAGCTGACCGTCCGCATCCCATTGCTGGGCATCCGCCGTCGTCGAGAAAGTCTGGAGCTTGCTGATGTCGATGGTCGGCATCGGCGTAGCAGACGCAGTGGAGCCCGAAGGCCCGGGGGTCGCCGAGTCGAGCGGGCCCGGCACGTCGGCTATGTCGCTGGCCAGCGGAGGGGGCGCCGCGTTGTTGTCGGTGACCCAGCACGGGATCTTGGCGGTGGCGCAGTACAGGGCGTGCTGCCAGTCCATGTCCACCCTCGCGGCGCCCGCGTGGACCACGAAGGTCCCGCTGACGATCAGCACGACCGCGGTGATCGCCGGCCACCGAGGAGCGGTAGTCCGGCGCCGGCGCTCGTCGCGAACGCCCTGCCTGCCGGCCACGAGGAACGAATCGACGATCGCCCAGAGGTGATAGAGCAGGGCGATGATGTCGAGCAGTAGCAGGCTCGTCAGCCAGCTCTGGTTCAGAGCCAGACCGAAGATCGAGTTCCGGTCGATCAGGAAGATCAGGAGCAGGACGCCGATGAGCGACAGGGCGGGTATGGCCACGATGGCGCCGCGCCGGGGCTGGCCAGCCGCAGCCTCCCCGAGGCCGGGGAACAGCGCCGACAACGCTGCCGCGGCTATGGGTGTCCGAAGGACCTTTGGAAACTGCATTCTCTGACTGTCTCCCTTGAGGGCCTCCCCCGATCTTCCGGGGTGGGCCTTGCCGGCGAGGTGGCGGACGTCGAGCCGTGCGTATTCTGCCCTATCGGGCGCCCCCGAGGCCCGCCGCAAGACGGCCGGGCAGTATCGCGAGGTGACGCGGGAGCCTTAAGAAGCCTTAACGAAGGGCCGGCCGGGACCGAGTCGCGCGCTGGTGGGCGGCGACGGACGCTAGCCGAGAGGGACGATCTCGAGCCGGACGAGACCCTCTCCGAGGCGCCGGCCGACCTCAGCGACCAGCTCCGAGTCGTAGGCGACGCCGAACCGCACCTCCATCGGCAGGGTCTCGCCGTTGGGCTGCGGGACATGGAAGACCACCCTGGTCGCTCCCGGCCGGGCCTTGAGAACAGCTCGAAGCTCCGTGAGCGCCGTGACGATGCGAGTCGGGTCGGCGCCACGGGTGAATCGGATGGTCAGGAGCCCTGATCCGGCCTCCAGCGGGGTGGTGGGCGCGGCGGAAGCGCGAGCCGCGGCGTCGCGAGCCTCGTCCGGCAGCGCCGGCTCCTCCCGATCCGGTGAGAGCGCGGCCAGATCGTCGGGGGCGGGCGGCGCCGAGAGGGGCTGGCCCGGAAGAGGTGGCGGCGCCAGGCTCGCGGGCGCGGCGACGGCCGCGGCGCCGCTCCTCAACGGCGACACGTACGGAACCGCCGGCTGTGGTGTGTTCGAGGCCACCGACCCGGAGGCTGGGCGAGGAGCCTGAACCGGGGCGCCGGCCGGGACGGGGCCACTGGCCGGGGTGGCAGCCGCCGGTGCGGCCGGAACCGAGGGCCGGCCGTTGCCGTTCCCGTTGCCGTTGCCGTTTCCGTTGCCGCGGCCGTTTCCGTTGCCGTTTCCGTTGCCGCGGCTCTCGCCGCTCCCCCAGCGGCGCCCACCCCGGCCGCGGGCGACCGCTTCCTCCCAGACCCACACCGCGTCCGCGAGAAGCGAGGCTTCGTCGCCGCGATGGTCCACACGCCCGGCCACGAGCAGGATCGCCCCTTCGGCGAAGGTCGGGCCCTGAGTGGCGTACATCCGCGGGAAGACGACCACTTCGACGGTCCCCTGCAGGTCTTCGAACGTGGCCACGGCCATCGTTTCCTTGTTGCGCGTCACCACGGTCCGAAGCCCGGTGACGATGCCGCCCATCACGACGCGCTGGCCGTCGAGCGACTCGTCCTTGAGGTCGCCCGAGTACGCGGTCACGTACTGGGCAATCTGGTCGGCCAGCGAGCCCAGCGGGTGCTCCGACAGATAGAGGCCCATCAGCTCCTTCTCCCAGCGGAGCCGTTCGCGCGAGAGCGCCTCCGGCACCACGGGGAGCGGCTTCTCCAGCGCGGCCGCGTCGTTGTCCGCGCCCATGTCGAAGAGCGACGTCTGGCCGCTGGCCCGATCCCGCTGGGCCGCCTGGCCGGTGGCCATCGCGTCGTCTAGAGCTTCGAGCAGTTGGGCCGGATGGCCCAGGCGGTTCATCGCCCCAACCTTGATCAGCGATTCGAGGACGCGGCGGTTGGCCAGGCGCAGATCCACTCGCGAGCAGAAGTCGCCGAGCGACCGGAACTCGCCACCCTCCTCGCGGCAATCGATGATCGACTGGATCGCGCTTTCGCCGACATTCTTGACCGCCAGCAGTCCAAAGCGGATGGCCTCGCCTTCGACCGTGAATTCGACGAACGACCGGTCGACGTCCGGAGGCCGGACCTCGATCCCCAGGCGCCGGCATTCGGCAACCGCGGCGGCGACCTTCTCCTCGTTGTCTCGGAAGGCGGTCAGCACCGAGGTCATGTACTCGACCGTGTAGTTCGCCTTCAGGTACGCCGTCTGGTACGCGATCAGGCCGTAGCAGGTCGCGTGAGCCTTGTTGAAGCCGTAGCGCTCGAAGGGCTGGAAGGCGGCGAAGACGGCGTCGATGACGTCGGGCTTGACGCCCCGTTCGGCCGCCTGGGTGACGAACTTCTCCCGCATCTCGGCCATGAGCTTGGCCTTCTTCTTGCGGATGGCCCAGCCGAGAGTGTCCGCCTCGGCGCCCGTGAAGCCGGCGAGTGCCTGCGACGCCGACATGATGTCTTCCTGGTAAACGAACACGCCGTACGTTCGATTGAGGTACGGCTCCAGCAGCGGATGGAGGTACGTGACCTTCTCGCGGCCGTGCTTTCTCGCGATGTAGTTGGGAATGTTGTCCATCGGGCCCGGGCGGTAGAGCGCCACCATGGCCGCGAGGTCGAAGACGGTGGTCGGCTGGAGCTCCCGGATGTAGCGCCGCATGCCCGCGGACTCGAGCTGGAAGACGCCGGTCGTCTCGCCTTCGGCCAGCAGCGCGAACGTCTTGCCGTCGTCGAGCGGGATTCTCTCGAGATCTATCTCCTCGCCGCGGTGGAACTTGATCAGATCGACGGCCTGGCGAAGGATGGTCAAGTTCGACAGCCCCAGGAAGTCGAACTTGAGCAGGCCCAGCGCGTCGACGGCGTGCATCTCGTACTGGGTCATGACCGCGTCGGAGTTCGTGGCCTTCTGGAGCGGCATCAGCTCCGTGAGCGGCTCGCGGCTGATGACCACACCGGCGGCGTGGGTGCTGGCGTTTCTGGCAACGCCCTCGAGATGGCGGGCGAAGTCGATCACGCGCCGGACCGCCGGCTCGCCCTCGACCATCTCCTTGAGCTGCGGGCTCGTCTCGATGGCTTCGTCGAGCTTGATGCCGAGCTGGTTCGGGACCGCCTTGGCGATCCGGTCGCCCTCGCCGTAGGTCATCCCGACGACCCGGGCGACGTCCCGGATGGCGGCCCGGGCGAGCATCGTGCCGAAGGTGATGATCTGGGCCACGTGATCCGCGCCGTACTTGCGCGACACATAGTTGATGACTTCCTCACGCCGCCCGTCCTCGAAGTCCACGTCGATATCCGGCATCGTCACGCGGTCCGGGTTGAGGAAGCGTTCGAACGGCAGCTGGTAGTGGATGGGGTCCACCGGCGTGATGCCGAGGGTATAGGTCACGATGGACCCGGGCGCGGAGCCGCGGACGGTGATCGCGATGTGCTGGTCGCGGGCGAACTGGGTGAAGTCGGCCACGATCAGGAAGTAACCCGCGTAGCCCATCCGGCAGATGACGTCGAGCTCGTAGTCGAGGCGGGCCTGCAGCTCCGGCGTGACCGTGCCGTAGCGTCGCTGGAGGCCGGCGTTGCACTCCTTGCGCAGCCGCGTCTCGATCGTCTCGCCCGCGGGCACCGGGAAGCTCGGGATGCGCAGCTGGCCGAACGGCAGCTTCATGTCGATGCTCTCGGCGATCGCGCGGGTGCGGCGGATCGCGTCCAGGTTGTCCGGGAAGAGCGACGCCATCTCGACGGCCGACTTGAGGTAGAACTCGTCCGTCTCGAAGCGCATCCGCCCGGGCGTGTCCAGGTTGGAGCCCGTGCCCACGCACAGCAGGACGTCGTGGGCGTCGTGCTGGTCTCGCCGGACGTAGTGCAGGTCGTTGGTCACGATGAGGTCCAGATCCACCTCGCGGCCGAGCTTTGCGAGCTTGGGGTTGAGCGCCCGCTGGAGAGGCAGACCGTGGTCCTGGAGTTCCAGGAAGAATCGATCCTTGCCGAAGATGTCGCGGTACTGCCCGGCGACCTTGCGGGCCAGGTCCCAGTCGTCCACTTCGAGCGCCTGGGCGATCTCGCCGCCGAGGCAAGCGGAGCTCGCGATCAGGCCTCTGGAATAGCGCGCCAGGATCTCGTGGTCGATTCGGGGCTTGTAGTAGTAGCCCTCGAGGTGCGCGTCGGTGATGAGCCGGCAGAGGTTCTGGTAGCCCTCCCAGCTCTGGCTCAGCAGGACCAGATGGTAGGGCTGCGAATCCGCCTTGCCCTCTTTGTCGCGCATGCCTCGCCGGGCAACGTACGTCTCCACTCCGACGATCGGCTTGATGCCGTTGGCGGCGCAGGCCTGGTAGAAGGCGACGGCGCCGTAGAGCGCGCCGTGGTCGGTGATCGCCATGGCGTCGAATCCCAGCTGACTCCCCTGCTCCGCCAGCTCGTTGATCCGGCCGAGGCCGTCGAGCAGGCTGAACTCGGAGTGCAGATGGAGATGGACGAAGTCATTCGGCGCGACGGTCACGGCGGGTAATGGTAGCGGCCTCGGCCCGTCCGAGCGCTTCGGTCGCCGCCTGGTAGTCGAGCGGTCCGCTGTCTCTAGGCCACGGGCTCGGTGGCGCGCAGCTCCCAGGTCGTGCCTTCGGGGGCGTCGTGGATTTCGATGCCGGCCGCCAGGAGCCGGTCGCGGATGGCGTCGGCGGCGGCCCAGTCTCTGTCGGCTCGCGCCCGAAGTCGCTCGGTCAGAAGCGCGTCCACGAACGGGGCGATCAGCTCACGAGGGTCGCGCGTGCCTTCGGTGGCGAGCTCGCCGAGACAGACGATGGCGCTCCGCAGCGTGGAACGGGCCACGGCCAGGGCGTCGGACTGATCCGTGTCGCCGGCCCAGGCCTGGATAGTCTCCTCGAGAGTCAGGATTGCCCGAACCGCGGCCGCCGCGTCGCACTGGTCCAGCGAAGCGCCGAAGACCGCGTCCAGCCTCGCGACCTCGTCGCGGAGCGGATGGCCTTCCACGGCGCGCGGAGCCGCCTCGGCGTCGGCGGCACGATCGGGCCGAGCCGCAACCGCGGCCCCACTCTCGCCGTGAGCGGCGGCGACGAGGTCCGCGATCGTGAGACTCGATCCAGCCGGAAAGACGGTGCTCCGGCCATCCTTTCGGACCGTGACCACCCCAAGTCCCAGAACCTCGGCCCGCCCGGAGTCCAGGTCGACGACCAGGGCCGTGTGGCCGTCCACGCCCAGGATGAAGACTTCCAAAGGAAGCTCGGCTTCGAGAACGCGCAACCGCCGCTCGCCCAGGTAGCAGAAGCGGGTGTCGTGGTTGCCGCCCTCGGCGTTGTCGTAGTGCGGCACGACCGCTACCGGAAGGCCCAGCGGCGTGAGCAGATCCAGGCCCGGCAGCCAGCGAGGGTCCTCGCCAACCTTGTAGATCTCGTAGACGGGGATTGTGAACCTGCCGAGCGTGAGCGCTGCCGCGCTGGCCATCGTGACCGCGCCGCCACGCGCCAGCTTGTCGGCGAGCAGTCGAGGGATCTCCGTCCCCTCCCACTGGCGGAGCGCGTAGCTCGGGCTTCCGGGGCCGGCGAATGCGAGCTTCGCGCCACGTATCCGGGCGATTGCCGTCTCGCGGGTCAGCGAATCCACGTCCGCGGAGAGCAGCGAGGCGACGGTGATCGGCCGGCCGACGGAATCGCGGAAGTACTCGACCGCCCGGTTCGAAATGTCCTGGGCGTTCTCCTGGAAGCCGTATGGGGTGTCCAGCAGGACGGCTCCGGGCGACGACCCCAGCCGGTCGAACACGGCGCGGTGGACGCGGACCATGGTCGGCGTAGTCTCCCCGCTGCCCATGATCGTCAGGATCCTGGGCAGGCCCTCGTCAGCCACCGATTCTCTCCTTCGACGAACGGCGCACTGGACTCGTATCAGCGCCGAAGAGGCCCGACCGCTCCGCTTCGAGGATCGCGGAGCCCAGCTCCGAGGGACGCTGGGCGTGAATGTCGTGGTCGCCGCGGAACCACTCCACGCGGACCGGAGTCCCCGTCGCGCGGGCCTCCGCCAGAGCCGATTCCACTCCCGCTCGCTTGGCGCTCGTCCAGTCGTTCTCGCCGCCGTCAACCGGCACGATGAGCGCCGGCACTCGCAGGTCGCGCCACAGATCGCTCGTCCGCTGGTTCCACATTGCCTCCAGGATCGCCTTATGGCGGTCGCGGGTCAGCCACGGCGCGATCGTGTTGTCCGGCCGGATCTCGAAGTTGCCGAGCGAGCCTTCGATGCCTTCCTCCGGCCAGTCGGCATGGTTGGTTCGGAAGTAGCCCTCCACCGCTTCGAGCGGAAGACCGACGAGGGAGGGCGGGGCCAGGCGCTGCCAGCAGATGTCCCAGGTCGGGAACGCGTCCTTCATGTTGGTCAGGCCCCCGTCCACGAGAACTATTCCGCGCACGAGCTCCGGCTTCCGAACCGCGAGGTCGAGGACCACGCTCGCACCCCACGACTGGCCGGCGACGATCGGCCGGTCGAGCCCGAGCGTACGGATGAGGGTCTCCAGGTCCGAGGAGATCGTGGCGAAGTCGTAGCCCGTGTCCGGTTTGTCAGAGTGGCCGTGGCCGCGCAGATCCACGGCAACCGAGCTTCTCCCGCCCTGCGCCAGACGGCGAGCCATGCCGTCCCACAGCCGGGCGTTGGAGGCGAGGCCGTGGACGAGGAGGAACGGCGGCAGCGCTTCTTCGGCGCGGTCGAAAACGGGCTGGGCCTGCCAGCGCAGGACGCGCAGCGAGATGCCGCCGAGCGCGACTCGCTCGTCGACCGGACGAACCTGGTCCGATTTGGTGCCTGCCATTGCGCCTCCCGACCGGCTGTCACGTTTCGCGGCGGCAATCGTAGCCGCCGAAGGAAGGACTCCCGCAAGATCGCCGAACCGGAACCCTACGGTGCAACCGCGACGCGGGGCCGGCCCGGTGCCGGCGGCGTCCCGGGAGTGGCGGGCCACCCCGGCGCGGCCACTCGACGCGTCGCGCCGCTACGAGACGAACGCGCCGAGTCCGTACAATCGAGTCCAGCCGTTGCGGGAGCGATCGAACCTCCCGGGAGTTCTCGGAGGCAGTTTGACGCCAGTTCCACGACCGACTCCATCATCCCCGGGTTCCAAGCGGGTGCTCCGCGGAGCCGCCGTGTGCGTCATTGCCGTCGCCGTGTCGGCATGCGGCTTCTTCTCGAGCGGCTCGGCGGCTCCGACGGGGTCCGCGGCGGGCAGTTCTACGCCCCAGCCGACGGCCACCCCGAAGCCAACGCCTACGCCCTCCCCAACTCCGCAGCTGGTGCACACGCTGACCCTCGTCGCGACGATCGGCGAACCGGCCGCCGCCACGCCCGCGGGTCTGGCCTGGGCCGGCGTCCAGGACGCAGCCGCCAATCTCGGAGTGACTCCCAAACTTGTCCAGCCGGCGACGGTCGCGGATCTGGCTCCTGCCGTAGAAGCCGCCTCCGGCGATTCCGGGGCGATGGTCGTGACCGTCGGGCCGGCCGCGGCAGACGCAGTCACGGCCGCCGCGGCCGCCCACCCAGCCACGCAATACCTCCAGCTCGGAGTGGCCGTTGTCAAGGGCTCGCCGGCGAACGTCCACGGCATCGTCTTCGACCAAGCCCAGGCCGGCTACCTGGCCGGTTTCGTCGCGGCCTCGTTCTCGAGCAGCGGCAAAGTGGCCTTCGTCGGAGTGGCCGCCTCGGACGCGGCCAGCACCAATTACGCGGCCGGGTTCCGGGCCGGAGTGCTCCAGGCCGGCGCCGCCGGAGCCACGGCCGGGTCCGGAGCCACGGCCGGAGCCGCTCCGGCCGCGACCGTCTCGTACGTGGGAACGTCGACAGCCCCGGAGAAGGGCCGGGCGACCTCCGCGGCGCTGATCAAGGCGGGCAACGACGTCCTCACCACGCTCCCGGACCTCAGCGGCTTCGGGGCGATGCGCGACGCCTGCGCCCGCAAGGCACACCTCGTCGCCCTCGAATCGGACGCCTGGCAGACGCTGCCCGACGTTCAGCCCTGCCTGATCGTCAGCGTTCTCAATCGGGGCGATGTTGCCGTCAGGGACGCGATCCTGAGCCTGGCCCATGGGGCCTCGCTGCCGGCACTCATCGTGGCGAACGTGGCCGGCGGCGGCATCGCCCTGAGCGATTTCCATGTCGCGCTCCCGGACGGCTTCTCCGAGCGGCTCGCCGGAGTGCTGGCAGCCGTTACGGCAGGCAGCCCCGCGCCCGTAGCATCCGCTTCCCCGTCATGATCGAGCTGACACGCCGCCCGGGCGGGCGGACCGGCTGAAGAACAGGCGACCGAATGAGCGACACCTCCACCAACCCGCAGGGCATCGAACTACTCGACGACGCGGCGATCGCCAAACTGCTGCGAACGTCGCGCCGGATAGCCGTGGTCGGAGCCTCCTCGAACCCGGCGCGGCCATCCCACGACGTCTTCCGGACCCTCGTTGGCGCGGGCTATGACTGCGTGCCCGTCAATCCCAACGAGGCCGAGGTGCTCGGAATCCCGGCGGTTGCGACGCTGGCCGAGGCGGCCGCGGGCGGCCCCGTAGACGTCGTGGACGTCTTCCGGCGCCCGGAGCTGACCGAGGAGATCGCCCGTGAAGCGGTCGCGATCGGGGCGAAGGCTTTGTGGCTGCAGCTCGGAGTGGTCAACTGGGAGACGGCCCGGATCGCCGCCGATGGCGGGCTCGCGGTGGTGATGGATCGCTGCACGGCGATCGAGCTGCGGCGCCTGGGCCGCTGACTCGCCGACGCCACCCTCTACGGCGAGGCGCGCCCACCATGAACCAGATACGCGCGACGCCGCCCTTGCGGACGGCGTCGCACGTGCTGCCTGGGATGTTCTGCTTTCCGGTCCGCTCCGACCGACCAGAGCTTCGATCCTGACCGAGGCTCGTTCGTCGATCCCAGCGAACGGCGGAATACTGGCAGAGCAGCCCTTCGCTGGCCCTCACACCAGCGAGCCAGACTGGGCCGCACCTTCGGACCAGGGCCAGACGATGCGTGCGACGTAGAGTTTCCCCACCCGTTTGAAGGGGCCGACGCTCGGCCGGCGAGGCCGCCGGCTGAGCTCCGTCAGCGAGCGCGGGGTTCAATCGGCGAAGGCGCCGCCGCGGGCTCCTGTGACGCCGCCCGTCGCGGCATCGACCGCCCCGGCGTCGACCGTCGAGGCCTCGTCCGCCCGGGACTTGCCGGGCAGCCAGTGGAGCAGGACGAGGACGCCCGCGGCGATGACCGCCGCGCCGACGATGGTGGCGCTGGACATGCCCGAGACGAAGGCCTGCCTGGCCGCCGCGACCACGGCGTCGCCGCTTCCGCCCGGCAGCTGCCCGGCGGCGACCACCGCCGATCCGATCGAATCGCGGACGGCTGAGCCGACGGCGGGCGGGAGACCGGCGACGCCGCCCGGGATCGCGTCGAGCCGAACGGCCAGGGCGTCGCGATAGCCCGATGACAGGATGCTGCCGAAAACCGCCACTCCGAGCGCGGAGCCGAGCTCGCGGGTGGTGTCGTTGGTGGCCGAGCCGACGCCGGCTCGATCCTTGTCGACGGCGCCCATGATCGAATCGGTGGCGGGCGCCATCGCCAGGCCCATGCCCAGCGAGGTGAACGCCAGGACGATCGCGAAGGAGAGGTAGGTCGAGTCGACGGCCAGGCGCGACATCAGGAAGAGGCTGATCGCCATGGCGACCATGCCGGCGACGATCAGGTATCGGGCTCCGATGACCGGCATCAACCGTGCCGCGATCGCGGAGCCGACGACCATCCCGAAGGCAAGAGGCAGCAACGCGACGCCGGCCTGCAGCGGCGTCTGGCCCCAGACGAACTGGAGGTACTGAGTGAGGCCGAACATGGCGCCCACGAGGGCGAAATGAGCGACCGTCTCGGCGAAGCTCGTGGCTCCGAATGCCGGCCGGGCGAACAGGCCGATGTCGAACATCGGCTCGGCGTTGTGGAGCTCCCAGATGATGAAGACGGCCATGACGAGCAGTCCGGCACCGACGCGCAGGAACGTTTCCGGAGACGTCCAACCGGCACCGGGCGCCTCGATGATCCCGTAGACCAGCGTGGCCAGGCCCACGATCGAGAGAACCGCGCCGACGGGATCGAGCCGTCCCGGCTTCGGGTCGCGCGACTCCGGCATCAGGGCAACGGTGCCGATCAGGCCGACGACCACGATCGGGATGTTGACCATGAAGACGGAGCTCCAGCTGAAATTGTCGAGCAGGGCCCCGCCGACTATCGGGCCGAGCACCATGCCCATGCCCGAGACCGCCGCCCAGGTCGCGATCGCGCGCGGCCGCTCGTTCTCCGGGAACAGGTTGGTGATCAGCGACAGCGTCGCGGGCATCATCAGCGCACCGCCGAGGCCCATGAGGCCGCGGATGACGATCAGCTGATCGGGCGAGCCCACGAGCTGCGCCGCGGCCGACCCGAGGCCGAAGACGGTCAGACCGGCCAGCAGCAGCCGCCGGCGGCCGAGTCGATCGCCCAGCGTTCCGGAAGTCAGCAGCAGGCCGGCAAAGACGACGATGTAGGCGTCGACCATCCACTGGAGCTGCGAACCGCCGGCGCCAAGCTCGCGGGCGATCGTCGGCAGGGCGACATTGAGGATCGTGTTGTCCATCGTGACCGCGAGCAGGCACAGGTCGATCACGACCAGCGCCCACCACCGTCTGGGGTCCGGCGCGCCGGCCGGGTTCGTGGCGGTGGCCTTGCGCTCCGGTCCGCGGCGTCCGCCGCCGGAGCCGTGTATTCCCATGAGTCCGTGCATCGATGCGGTTCCTCTCGTTGCTGTCTCTTCGAGCGGCGACCGGACTCTCCGGCCGCCCGAGTCATTGCGTACGCCGTTATCGTAGCGTACGATGTACGCATCATGTCAAGTGTTCGCACGGCGAACGGAGCTACAATCACCGCAACGACATCGGAGGGAACAGATGAGCCAGAGCGAGCACCCGCCCTTCCTGGGTGTCTGGACGGACCCGGCCGATCCGGAGCCACAGGCGCCGCGGGAGCCGCTGAGCCGCTCACGCATCGTTGCGGCGGCCGTGAGGGTGCTCGACCGCGACGGCGTCGAAGGGCTGTCGATGCGGACGCTGGCCCAGGAGCTGCACACGGCGGCGACCTCGCTGTATCGCCACGTCCACAACAAAGGCGAGCTGCTGGACCTGACGGTGGACGCGGTGATGGCCGAGGTCGCGCTGCCGCCCGCGGGTACGGACTGGCGGACGGCGCTGCGCCTGGTCGCGATGGACCTGCGCCGCGTCCTGATGAGCCACCGCGACGCCGCCGTCCTGCACGGGTCGCGAATGGCGATCGGGCCCAACGCGCTGTCGAGGATGGAGTACCTCTGCTCCACCCTGCTCGCGGCCGGCTTCTCCGAAGAGGAAGCGGCCGCTGCCGGCGCCACGATCATCAACTACACAGTAGGCTCGGTGCTGGGCGAGGTCATGCCGACGAGCGCCCTGGAGGCATCGGGCTACACCTGGGATCAGTTCGCCGAAGAGATGAGCCGGCGAGTTGCCGCGCTGCCGCTGGACCGCTACCCCACTATGCGCCGGATGCTGCCGATGCTCCTGGGCCACCACCACGACCAGCCGTTCGAGTACGGCCTGGACGCGCTGATCGCGGGCCTGGCCGCGCGACGCTCCTCGCCCGCATAAAGCCCCGCCCGGCGGGGGGCGCGCGACCGCCGGAGCGCGGCGGGGGCTTTGGAGCCGCGAGGGGCTGCGCCGAGTGGGTGTGGAGGCGGCCGAAGCCACTCCGAGCCCGCCGAAGCCACTCCGAGCCCGCCGAAAGTTGAACAACTTTCTTGGGGCGGAGGTTATGCAAGGAATCCCGGCTTGACTGGCCTTTTCCGGGCGAGACGCGTGCCTGTCCGAGCACGAATCGAGGTGGATTGCCCGTGCGGCAGGCTTTCCTCGCCGCGCCAGAGTGCCCGTTCCTCGCACAACTTTCGCCTGATGTAGGTTGTTCAAGAACCGGCCGGCTATGGGGTCGCGAGTGGCACTCGGCCCGGGACGGGGACGGCGGCGCGCGAGGCCGGCGGCGGGCGGCCCGCGCCACGGTTCGGCGCGCGGCCCGCGCCACGGTTCGGCGGGCGGCGCGCGACACGGGCGGGCGGCGCAGCACGGGCGTCAGCGGCGCAGACGGGCGTTAGTGGACGGCGAAGCCCGCGAAGATCAGGACGAAGCCCGCGATGAAGACCAGACCCCAGAGTCTGACGCGGGCCAGGAGCTCCCTGGCCATGATCGAGGCGGCGCTCGGGCCGTCGTCGCGGAGGCGGGTGC